>Ga0209375_1001939_pt1 | contig 15292 bp, 16 predicted proteins | sample GraSoiAngelo_131_FD_185888 | JGI IMG/M metagenome (GOLD analysis project Ga0209375, IMG submission 185888) | Grasslands soil microbial communities from the Angelo Coastal Reserve, California, USA - 14_0929_02_30cm (SPAdes) (version 2) | ecosystem: Environmental > Terrestrial > Soil > Grasslands ... | reverse complement strand
CGTCCGGGCGGCATTCAAGAGCCAGTTCGACCGCCTGAAGACCATCTGAGGCCTCAGCAACGACCTCGAATGCCTGCCGTTCCAGCAGGGCCTGATGGCCTGGCGCACCAGGACCTCGCCACTGGCTACGAGGATCCGCGTTGGCATCGGGAGTCTTTCGCTGCACGATACCGCGACTTGGCTCACCCGGTAGGGCAAATTTGAGGCATGGTATGGCGAAAATGCGGCGTGCCGCCCGAGAGTCCACCGAAGGCGGCCCTCGGCGCGCCGTACTAACAAGCGGCCCGCGCCGCCTCGTGCCGTCCTGCCGCCCTCAGTCGCCCACCAGCAATCGCCGCCGCAGCGTGTTGAGCTTCCGGCGGATCGAGCCGTCGAAGATGCGGTCCCCCACTCGGACGACGATCCCCCCGAGGATCCCCGCATCGGTGCGGAAGTGGGCGCGCACGTCCTTCCCGATCGCCGCTCCCAGCCGCTGGGAGATCTCCTGCTCGAGTCGGGTGTCCGGCGCCTCCGTGAGCGTGACGCCCGCGTGCACCCGGTTGAGCTTGACGTCCACCAGGCCGTGATACTGCTGCGCGATCTCCCCGAGCAGCCCCTGCCGGCCGCGCCGCACCACCGCCTGGAGGAACCGCACGAACTCCGCCGGCGCCAGGTCCCCCAGCGCGCGCTCGAGCAGGGCCGCCTTGACGGCCTTGGAGACCCGCGGCGACTCGAGGGCCACGGCGATGCGCTCGTCCGCCTCCACCGCGCCCGCCACCGCCTCCATCAGCTGCCCGTAGCGCTCCACCACGGCCATGCCGTGCGCGTCGGCCGCCAAGAGCAGCGCCTGGGCGTAGTTGCGCGCGACGGTGGTGCTCTTCACCGCCCCGCCCTCTCCCCTCCGGCCTCGAGGCTCACCAGGTACTCCATCACCAGGCGGCGGTTGGCGTCGGTGTCGAGGTTCGCCTCGATCAGCTTCGACGCGGCGGCGATCGAGAGGTCCACCGCCTCGCGCCGCAGCTCGAGGATCGCCTTCTCCTTCTCGCTCTCGATCTCCTTGCGCGCCCGCGCGAGCAGCTGCTCGTACTGCTCGCGCGCCTGGGCGAGCAGCGTGGCCCGCTCTTTCTCGGCCACGGTGCGCGCCTGCGCGATCAGCTCCTGCGCTTCGGCGCGCGCCGCCGCCACCAGCCGCTTGTGCTCGGCGAGCAGCGCGGCCGCTTCCTCCCGGTCGCGTGCCGCGTCCGCGAGCATCCGCTCGAGCTTTTTCTCGCGCTCGCGCACCGCCGCCAACAGCAATGGCCAGGCGCTGCGCCGCAACACGAACAGCAGCAGCCCGAACACCACAAGGGTCCAGATGACGAGACCGCCGTCCACGGAGAGCGGGCCCGCCCCGCCCGCCCCTCCAGCCTCCTGGGCGAGCCCCGCGAGCAACAGCGTTGGCTGCATGGCGTCCCCTAGAACGTGACCTTCCCCTGCATGACGAACGCGACCACGGCGGCGAACAGCGCCACCCCCTCCACGAGCGCTGCGGCGATGATCATGGCGGTCTGAATGCGGGCGCTGTTCTCCGGCTGGCGCGCCATGCCTTCGACGGCCTGACCGCCGATCCGCCCGATGCCGACCCCGGCGCCCAGCACCGCGAGGCCGGCGGCGAGGCCGGCACCGATGAGCGCGTACCCCTTGCCGGCGGCGGCGGCCGCGGCGGGTTCCTGCAACAGCGCGAGCAGGTTCAGCAGCATGTCACACTCCCATATTGAGCGGGAGATCGTTTTGACGGTGCGCTCGCCTCGCGGGCGCCGGTTCTCCCGGACCGGCGCCGGCGGTCCACCGGTCCTCAGTGTGCGGCGCGCATCAGCCCGATGAACACGCTCGTGAGCAGCGTGAACACGAACGCTTGTAAGAACGCGACGAACAGCTCCAGCAGCATGATGCCGGTGGCCATGACCGACGCGGCCACGCCCACCAGGTAGCTCTGAAAGAAGAAGGTCAGCCCGATCAGCGCCAGCACCACCACGTGTCCCGCCGTCATGTTGGCGAACAGCCGGACGGCGAGGGCGAACGGCTTCGCGAGCTTCCCGATGATCTCGATCGGCGTCATGATGACGAGCATGAGGGGCTTGAGCAGCGTGGGCAGCCCCTCCGGCAGGAAGAAGATGGTCCCGAGGTAGCCCCGCAATCCCAGCGCGCGCATCCCCGAGATCTCGATCACCACGAGCGACACCCCCGCCATCGCGCCCGTGACGGCGATGTTCGAGGTGGGCGTCGCGCTCCACGGCAGGAGGCCGAGGAGATTGCACGTCAGGATGAAGAAGAAGACGGTGAGCAGGTAGTTCACGTACCCCTCGCCGTGGGGCCCCACATTCGCCAGGATGACCTCCTGGCGGATGTAGAGCACCATCGCTTCCATCGCCGCCGCGAACCCGCGCGGCGGGCGGCCGGCCGCCTGCGCGCGCGCCACGACCCGTGACGTATAGAGGAAGACGAGCGCCACGAGCGCGGCCGCGAGCGCGAGGAACACCACGTGCTTGGTCGGCGAGAAATCGATCGTCACCCCGCCGATGTGGACCGGCGCGAACCGCGGCAGCTCGACTTCCGTGTAGTAGGGGGCCTTCCAGGACGGCAGCTCGATCGAGTGGGAGTTGCCGAGATGGGCCATGATGTCGATCTCGTTCGACCGGGAAGCGGGCGCGTGCTCCTGGGCCGCCGCGGTCCGTCCCGCGAGCGCCAGCAGCAATACGACCGTCCCCCCAATTCGAGCGAACCGACTCATCGCACCTCGGTTCCGGCTCCGACGACGACCGCCTCGACCACCACGCAGCACATCAGCACTCCCACGAGCGGGAACAAGAGCGGCGCGAGCGCGAGTCCCAGCCTCGGCGCCACCAACAGGCCACACGCCGCGACGAGCGCGAACCGCGCGGCGATCCCCACCGCCCAGACCAGCTGGAGGCGCTCGGTCCCGATCGCACGCACCACCCACCAGCCGAGCGGCCCTTGCACGATCAGCGCCAGCGCCGTCGCGAGCCACACGCCCGTCCGGGCATCCCGCGGCAGGACGAAGCTAAGAAGCAGCGCCGCCGCGGCAACCGCGCTCACGCCGACCAGGTAGCGACCCCCCGGTGTCATCGGTCGCCCTTGTCAGACCTGGAGAGTTCCCGCATCAGGGAGTACATCACGCCGCCAAACCCCAGCAACGGGGCCACGATGGTAAAGATGCCGTCGGTCCCGGCCTTCCGGTCCAGCCATTGTCCGACGAGCACGCACACCACGACCGTGGCGGCCAACTGGATCCCGAGCCCCGCGTAGCGGAGCGGCCCCGGGCTTTGCACGGCGCAAAACTACCCGCTTGTGAAAAATTTCGCAAGCAAAGTCAGAACCACGCAAACTTATGTGGCGCTTGGGAGTATGATGTGGTAACCTAGAGCCTGAATGACACCGAACCCATCCCGCATCACGCATCCCGCATCCCCGCCGCAGGGCGACGTGGAGCTGTTGGAGCGTCTGGCCCGCGCCCGCGCCGACCTGCTCGCCCAGGTGGGCCGCCGCATCGTGGGCCAGCACCAGGTGCTCGATGGCATCCTCACCGCCATCTTCTCGGGCGGCCACGCGCTGCTGCTCGGGGTGCCGGGCCTCGCCAAGACCCTGATGGTGCAGACGGTGGCGCAGACGCTCGATCTCCGGTTCTCGCGCATCCAGTTCACCCCTGACCTCATGCCCACCGACATCACCGGGACCGAGATCATCGAGGAGGACCAGGCCACGGGGAAGCGCGCGTTCCGGTTCGTGCGCGGGCCGGTGTTCGCCAATATCGTGCTGGCGGACGAGGTGAACCGCACGCCGCCCAAGACCCAGGCGGCGCTGCTCCAGGCGATGCAGGAGCACCAGGTGACGGCGGCGGGTCAGACCCATCCCCTGCCGGCGCCGTTCTTCGTGCTCGCGACCCAGAACCCGATCGAGCAGGAAGGGACGTATCCCCTCCCCGAAGCGCAGCTCGACCGTTTCATGTTCGAATTGCGGGTGGCCTATCCCACCAAGGAAGAGGAAGAGACGATCGTCGAGGCGACCACGGGGGACCGCGCGACCGAGATCGCGCCGGTGTTGACGGCCGAGGACGTGTTGGCGTTGCAGCACCTGGTGCGCCGCATCCCGGTGCCGAAGCCGCTGGTGCGCGCGGCGGTGACGCTGGTGCGGATGACCCGACCCGGTGGGGGGGACGCCGAGGTGCCGGCGTTCGTGAAGGAGTTCGTGTCGTGGGGGGCGGGGCCGCGGGCGTCCCAGTATTTGATCCTCGGGGCCAAGGCGCGGGCGGCGCTGGACGGCCGGCCGATGCCGGACGAGGATGATCTGCGGGCGGTGGCGCCGACGGTGTTGACGCACCGCCTGGTGATCAATTTTGCGGCGGAGGCGGCGGGGCGGAGCGCGCCGGACCTGGTGGAGGAGCTGCTGGTGACGCGGGGCTGGGTGCAGGGGTAGACGGTATGGAGGAACTCTCATGAACAAGGTCATCCTCGCCGGTCTCGCCCTGATCCTCGTCCGCGATTGTAACATCGGGGGTCCGCGCTTCCACGGGCCGATCGAGGGCACCTGGGGCGGCGAGAACGCAGGACTGATCGCGTTCGACACGACCGCCCACGTCCACATCGGCTGCACCGCGGGGGACACGAAGCAGGCGATCGTAGCCGACGAGCAGGGGCGGTTCGACGCGCCCGGCCGCTACAACATCACGCTCTATCCCGTGGCTCGCGGTCCCGACCACCCGGCGCGGTTCAGCGGCTCGACCGACGGGCACGTGATGACGCTCACCGTGACGCTCACGGACACGGCGGTGACGCTCGGGCCGGTGCAGCTCGAGCTCGGCCGGGAGCCACGGATGGGGCCGTGCCCGATTTGCCGGCGGCCCTCCGGGAGTCGCCCGCGATGAGCGCCCTGGCCCGTCTTCTCGTGCCCGTCCTGGCTGTCGCGCTGTCGCTCGGATGCGACAGCGCCGCGGCCCCTCCTGCCGACGGGACCGCCTTCGGCACCCGGCTTTCGGTCTGGCTCCCCGACTCGAGGAGCCAAATTGCCCACGAGTACTACAGTGGCCTCGCGGATTCGGCCCACCTCGTCATTGCGGATGCACGGAGTTGGGCCGTCACCTGGGCGAAGCTTTACGCTCGTCTTCGACCACAACCAGCGCTCCCAGCCGTAGACTTTCGCACCGAGCGAGTGGTCCTCGTTGCCCTTGGCGAGCGCAATAGCGGCGGATATGACATCCGCATCGACAGTGTCGTTCGCTTCCAGCGTGGGAGGGTCACGTACGTAACCGCCACGGCGCCGGGGCATCGCTGTTTCACGACCCAAGCCCTCACGCAGCCAGTCGATCTCATACGCCTCGCGCGGGACGTGGGGCCGATGGCATTCCAGCAGCGGGCGGTGGTGCGGGACTGCTCCTGAAGCTTACGGCCGACACCGGAAGCGAAACTCGGCACTCATCGGACAAGGGAAAGGGCTTCCGCGCAGCCGGAAGTCCACCGGCATGTGCACGAGTGAGCGCACCAGCCGACCGTTCCGTCGGGCGGGTCGAAACCGCGCCAATCCGAGATACTGCGAGACCGGCATCATGAACCCGGCATGGGACGTCGCGACGAACTGAAGCGATCCTCGCTCGACGCGGCCCAGCGTGTCGAGAATCACCTGCACCACCACGCGCCCCTGGATGCGATTTTGTCGTAGGTCCTCCGGGTAAACGATCGACGGGCCGAATAGCAGGGCGGGCTTCTGGCTGAGCGAGTCCTCCTCGTCGTATATCGGTGACGGCGTGGTGGCCGTGTCCAACGGGTCGAACGCGACATCTACCACGATCCGGGCGCGCACTGCGCGGTCCTCTGTGCGCCCCGGCGCAAAGTGGCTGCCAAGCACGACGGTGCGTGCCGGCCCGTTGAGCGCGCTGTCCGGCGTGGACACGACGCGGACCGACTCGGAGTCGGGGTGACCCTTCCGGTCGAGCACCACGCTCACGCCGACCGTGCCGCCGATGCCGCTGCGCTTCAGGCTGTCGGGATATATCGCCGTCGGCTGGCGCAGCACCACGGGCGCCACCGTGAGCTGATCCTCGGAGTAGACGTGTTGCGAGTCGGCCGCCTGCCCTGACGCGGGGGCGGGGGCGACGGACAGCAGCAGGCCGAGGAGGGAGAGAATGGGCTTCATGTGGTGATGCGTTGCGACAACTTGAATGCAATTTCCCCAAGTTCCGACCGGCCCGCCTGCTCGAGCTCGGTCGTGCCGCCGAGCAGCTTCAGATTGAGCGTTCCGCCGCTGAATACCATCTCCTCGATCGCCCCATCCACTGCGGACTGCTGGAGCCTTCCGTCGGCCTGGGTCTCGATCTGGAATTGTGCGGCGCGCCGCATCAGCTCCTTGATGAACGCGGGGCTCGCGCCCTTGGTCTTCCGCACGATCGTCTCGAGCAGCGTCTCCGATACCTCGAGACCACGGGCGTACAGCCTGATCAGCTTGGCACGCCCCTCCTCGTCCGGGAGGGGAAACTCAATGGCCTGGTCGATCCTGCCGGGGCGGGACGCCAGCGCCGGCTCGAGCTGATCGGGGCGGTTCGTCGTGAGAATGAAGATGACATCGGCGTCCTCACGCAGGCCGTCCATCTCGTTGAGCAGCTTGTTGAGCAACACTTCCTCGCACGGGCTGCCCATCCGGTCGCGTGCCCGCGCGATGAGATCCACATCCTCGACTACGACCATCGATGGTTGCAGGAAGCGCGCCAGCCGGAAATACTCGTCGAGGGCCCCGACTTGCTCGGCGGTGATCAACAGGGTCGTGTGGCCCGGCAGATGGGACGCGAGGTAGTGAATCGTGTGCGTCTTCCCGGTTCCCGGCGGTCCGTAAAACAGAATCCCCTTCCTGGCGGACAGGCCGAGACGCTTGATGTGTTCTCGGGCATGGACGAACCTGGCGACGTTGCGATCCAGCAGCGCGAGCGTCTTCGCCGGCAGGATCACTTCTTCGCGCTGGACCGCCCGGAGCCGATGGACCTTCACCGCTCCACCGCGGCCGGAGTACTCCGCTTGACTCTCGAGCGAGATGACTCTCCCCCGGTACGTGCCTCCGGTATTCACGCGAGCCTCGAGGTCGCGGAAGAAGCGCTCGGAGAACTCGAGGCCACGCTCACCCTGGGGGACGGCCACTTCGACGTAGATTCCCCCCGCCGTGCCGTGCTGCATCGCCGGGCTCAGCAGCAGGGCGAACGGCAGGTTGTCGTCTTTCGAAAGCCAGAGTCCGTTCTTGAGACAGCGGACGGGCGCGGGGTCGCCGATGTCGACATCGTCGTGCTGCAGAGGCCCGAGGTCGACCGGGAATGGTCCCGGCGTGAACAGGTGCGCGAGCGTCGGCGTCTCGAAGCCGACGGCGGCATGAATGCCCAGCAAGGTCGGGTGCTCGCGACCCGCGAAGAAATGGTCGATGGCGAGCTGCACGTCCACCCTGGAAGCCCGCGGGAACGTGCGCGCCGCCGTTACCACCTGCTCCACCGGACGACCGCCGAAATGCCGCTTGAGCTTTGTCCGCATCGCCGACTTGCCCGTCAGCATGCGGAAGAAATAACCGATCATGGGATCCCCTCCCGGCTGCAATCTAGTCGAGCGAGAGGAGCGCGAGGCGTGGGGTGCAGCGTCTCCGCAACACCGGGGGCGACGCGGCAAACCGATATGGCGTCGGGGTGTAACACAAATGGCAAACCGGTGACGGGAGGACGTCGGACCTGCTGCGTGCCGTGCTGAGCCCCTGAAGGAGCTGCGCTCGATGACTCACCAGCTTCGCGACGCGATCATCGTTGTCCTCCTGGCCCCCTTCGCGGCCGGCTGCCCGCTTCCCGTAGCGCGCACTGAGACCGTGTCCGGCCCCGTGGTGGGGCTGCTGTTTCACACCGACGGGACGCCCCGCCCTGGGGCCGAGGTCGTCGTCTCCACGGAGTGGGCGGACACGCTGTGCACCGCCGCCGTGCTCCGGACCACCACGGACTCGACCGGCGCGTTCCGGTTCCCGCCCACGCAGCGGCATTACGACGTGACGTGGGTTGTGCCCCTGCTCGATCGCTTTCCGCCGGGTTACCGGCTGTGCGTGAGCGTGGCCGACACCATGCAAGTCGCCTACCATGGGCAGGGCTCCTTCTACAACACCGCCGCGCGGGACTCGATCACGTGCCTCGAGTGGGTGTGGGAACGGCGGTCCCGGGTGACCTGCTCGGGAGACGTGGAGCACGGTCTCGCGGAGGGCGGCCGCTGGACCGACGCAGAGGCCAGCGGGTGGTATCGCCTCATCCTCACGCAAGAGCCGACCGTGGTCCGCGGTCGGCGCCGGCCGCAGCTCCGGCCGCACGCCTACGTCCAGTGGGTCGCACACTCCCCGACCGGTCCACCGTACCCGATCCGGGCAACGGTCGAGCTGGAGATCGATCGGAAGGTGACGGCGCTGTGGGAGACCGCGGTCGTGGAGCACGACCGCCGATGGTATGCGAGCCTAGGCGGAACGCGGAAGACGTTTCTCAACGACTTCCACTCCGCGGAGCTCACGTTCCGACTCGGCCCGCCCGGGCAGGTGCTCCGAGCGGAGGTGCGATGATTACACTACCAGGGAGACGTCGAGCCGTCTATCGATTGACCGCCGCCATCCCCCCCGCGGCGTAGCGGTCGCCGGCCGCAGCGCCCTTCGGGAACACCGCGTCGATCGCCTCCAGCTCAGCCGCGCTCAGCGTGATCGTGGCGGCTGCCGCATTCTCCTCCAGATAGCGCACCCGCTTCGTGCCGGGAATAGGCACGATGTCCTGGCCCTGCGCGAGCACCCAGGCCAGCGCGAGCTGCGATGGCGTGCACCGCTTCGCGCGCGCCAGCTCCGCGATGCGCGCCACGAGCTCCAAGTTTCTGGCGAAGTTCTCACCCTGAAAGCGGGGATTGTTGCGCCGCCAGTCGTCCGGGGCGAGGTCCTCGTAGCGCCGGATCTGGCCCGAGAGGAAGCCGCGCCCGAGCGGGCTGTACGCGACGAACCCGACGCCCAGCGCTCGACAGGTGGGCAGGATCTCGTCCTCCGGGTCGCGACTCCAGAGCGAGTACTCCGTCTGGAGCGCGCTGATCGAGTGCGTCGCGTGCGCGCGCCGGATGGTCGCGGGGGCGGCCTCCGAGAGGCCGAGGTAACGGACCTTGCCGGCGCCCACCAGCTCCGCCATCGCCCCGACCGTCTCCTCGATCGGCACGCTGGGGTCTACGCGGTGCTGGTAGTACAGGTCGATGTGATCGACGCCGAGCCGCGCGAGCGAGGCGTCGCAGGCCTCGCGCACGTACTCAGGGCGGCCGTTCACGCCGACAAACGTCCCGTCCGGTTTCCGGACGTTGCCGAACTTGGTGGCCAGTACGACGTGGTCGCGCCGATCCCCGATGGCGCGGCCGACGAGCTGCTCGTTGGTGAACGGACCGTAGATGTCGGCGGTATCGAGAAAGCTGATGCCGAGGTCGATCGCTCGATGGATGGTGGCGACGGACTCGGCGTCATCGCGCCCGCCGTAGAAGTCCGACATGCCCATGCAGCCGAGCCCCATCGCCGACACGACCAGGCCTTGGGACCCCAGGTGGCGCCGCTCCATGTGTTGCTGCCTCCGTATGAAGTCGGTATCAGACGTGCGATCGGAGCAACTCGTCGACTTCTGCATATCCCGAGGGAACAGCGACGCCGCTCACCGAGGCACCCGCCTCGAGCAGCGCGCGGACGGACTCTGGCGTGCGCCGGTACATCCAGTAGGAGTCCACGCACGCCTTCACGGCAAGCGCCAGCGGTGTACGCCCCTTCCCATCCTTCGCGTCGATCGGCGCTCCCCGCTCGATGAGCAGCGTCACGGTCGGGGGGACTCCCTTCCAGGCCGCCACGTGCAGCGCCGTGCTGTCCTGGGCGATATCGAAGTAGCCGTCACCCTCGTACAACGCGGTCACGGGCACGCCGAGATCGAGGAGGTGCCGGACCCCTTCGGTGTTCCAGGTTCCCGCAAACTCCGCGAGCAGCTTGCCACCCTCCGCCAGGACCTCGCGCACGAGCTGCGGCTCCCGGCCAGCGATCGCACGGACACCCGCCGCGTCGTTCCTGGCGCACGCGGCGATCAGCCGCTCGACGCCCTGAAGCTCGATCGCAACGCCGCGCCGCTGGAACAGGTCGAGCACGTCGCCCCGCCCCCGTCGCGCGGCCATCGCCACCGCCGACCTGCCGGAGAACGCCCGCCTCGAGCGGTCGGGGTGGTCCGCGATGAGCGTCGGGTCGGCCCCGTGGTCCAGCAAGACCTCGACGATCTCGAGGGCGTTGTCGCGCAGCACGGCGTTATGCAGCGCGGTTTTCCCCCAGCGGGTTCGCCGATTCGGGTCGACGCCCCGCTCGAGCAGCCACTTGATCCCCGTGTAATCGTGCCAGTCGGTCTTGCGGAGCAGGATCGTGCCGAGGCTCTCCTCGCTGAGCTTGCCGCTCTCCACGAGGACCTTTAATGCAACGTTGTCGTGCCCTTCGGGGGCGTGGTAGGGAGTTTCCTCATCGTTCGGGTCGGCGCCCCGCTCGAGCAAGAGGCGTCAGCCCGGCGTGGTGCGCCACGCCGGCGGCGCCATACAGGGCGCTCTCCCACTCGGGCTCGGGCCGATGGTTCATCTCATACCACCCCGTATTCGCGCTGGCCCCGGCATCGAGCAACGCCTGCGCGGCCCGCACGAAGCCCACCGATCGGGCAGCATCGAGCCGCAGGTACTTCGAGAAACACAGGTGGGTGAGCGCGTCCCAGCCGCGGGGGCCGCCCTTCATGGTAGCGTTCCCGGGGTCGCGCTCGAGGAACCGCCGCACGGCGGCATCGTCACCGAGGACGGCCGCCGAATGGATGTCGCTGCTCGCGACCTCCGGGTGCGCCGCCAGGATGGCCGCGGCGCGCTCGAGGGTCCCGTGCCAGACGGCGGCCTCGATGAACGCCGCCCGGGGATCGCTCATGGCTTCGCGGGCTGCCGCAACCGCCGCAGCTCAAGTTCTGACATGATGAATCCGAACGCGGGCCAGCCGCCGGACCGCACCGAGCGCTCGAACCAGGCACGCGCGCGCGCCGTGTCGCCGCGCAGCAGGTACCAGTTGCCCACGCCGTAGCTCAGCGTCGCCACCGCGACATCGCCGGTATCGGCCGCCGTGATCACGCCGTCGGGGCCGATCTGCCCGCGATACAGCCGCAGGCGTTGCGCGTACGCGTTCGCCGCGGCAAGCGAGTCGGGGCGGCGGTCCAGCATCGCCTGCGCCTCGGCCGCCCGCCCCGCCCGCGACAGCGACATCCACAGCCAATCGGTCGCGCCCGCCAGCTCGGCCGCGTCCGGAGGCCGGCGCTGCGCGCGGGCGAAGGCATCGGCCGCACCGGCGAACTCGCCTCGGGCGTAGCGGACGATCCCCAGGTGGTACCAGATGCCGTAATTGGCGCTATCCAGGCGACTGCCGCGCGTGAGATCGTCCAGCGCGCGGTCGAACTCGCGCACCGAGAGGTAGCGATGGCCGCGCCAGCGATACAGCACCGCGTCGGTCGGCGCGATCGTCAGTCCCCTCGTGAACGTCTGGATGGCTTCGCGGAACTGGCGCGCGCCGGATTGGGCGAGGCCCAGCTGAATGATCCGCTCCACGCTGCGGGGATCGGCGGCGAGGGCGCTCTCGGCGCGGGCAATCGCGCCCGTGTCGCGTTGCGCCCGGTATTCGACGCCTGCGGCCGAGCGGTACTGGACCGACTGCCCGCCCGCAGGCGCGGTGGCGGCCACTGAAGCCGCCACCAGCCCGCAGATCGAGGGCAGCTTGCCGCCCATCGGACGCAGCGACGCGGTTAGCTGGGTTACTTCAGGTATTGCCCCACGAAATCCAGCACGTTCTTCCGGTCCAGGCGGAACACGCCGCCGGTGCCGGCGCAATTCCCATTGAGCCCGAACGAGGTCACGCCCACGATCACGTTGCTCGTGCCAAGGTAGTCGGGCCCGCCCGAGTCGCCGAAGCAGGTACCGCCCGTCGACGCGTTGTTCGAGAGCAGGAGCGAGAAATCCCCCACGATGCCTCCGTTGATCTGGACCAGGTGTGGCTCGGCGAACATGCGGATCCGCACGGCCTCGATGTGCACGGGGTTGATCTCCTGCAGCCCGTAGCCCACCGCGGTGAACACCGTCGCGCTGCTCGGCTTCAGGGCGTCGAGCTGGTCCTGGGTGGGGAGCTTGCCGTACTGGCCGGCAGAGAGTTTCACCGCCTTGGAGAGCAGGACGACACCCACGTCGTGCAGGAAGAACGCGCGCTCGGTGAAGAGCGGGTGGGCGTGCCACGCGGTGGCCTCGATGGTGTTGGGGCCGCCGCCGAAGGGATAAGTGGGGTCGTGCTGGACGTCGGCCTCATTGAAGATGCGGAGGCCCGAGAACTCACCCGGCTCTCCGGCGCAGTGTCCGGCGGTGAGCACGAGTTTCGGGGCGATGATGGTCCCGGAGCAGCGGAACGCCGGCTTCCCGGCGATGTCCATGATGATGAGGACGACGGCGGGATGGGCATTCCCATCGAGCGTACCGTCGGTGATGAACGACGGGCGACCCGGGCTTCGGTCGGCCGTGGGAACTCGGTCGCAGCCGAGCAGGCCGACGCAGGCGGCGGCCAGGACCAGGATGACGAGACGTGCTTTCATGGTTCCTCTCGCAGGTGGGATGGGGCTTGCGATTGTAACGCGGAATGAGCGCCTTTGCCAGATTGCTGCGACCGCGTGGCCGCTGCGCGACGTGGGCACGAAGCAGCCTCGAAAGCATGATGCTTTATCCGGGAGCCCGCGGTCACTACCACCCGGCATCGTTCACCGGTCGGACCGACCGACACGTAATCCTCTCACCGCGATGCTCACCGATACCGCGGTCACGGTCGGGCCGTTGCGCTGGTGCTCGGGAGGGAGCCGCGGCTGGGCCGTGCCCGATCGGCCAGCTGCCGACGGCGCGTTGACGAGTCCCTAGCTCACCCCTCGAAACCACCCCTAACCCATTCGAAGGCAGCGTGTTGACACCACGTTGATTTGGGTGCCTAATGGTACCATTCCGAAACGCTGCGAGACGTCCGTTTGGCGCCCCACCTGCATCTACTGACGCTGGGCGCTCCCCTGCTCCTCACTCAGGCCGGCGAGCAGGTCCGCTTCCGCACGCGCAAGCATTTCGCCCTCCTGATCCGCCTCGCCGTCGAAGCGGGACGGAAGCTCACGCGCGACTACCTGATGGATCTCTTGTGGCCCGATGTCGCCGCGCCGCGGGCCCGCCACTCGCTCGCCCAAGCGCTGACCGTACTAAAGGAAAAGATTGGGCGCGACCATCTCGTCATACAACGAGCCTCCCTCGCGCTCGTCGCGGGAGCGGTTCAGGTGGACCTGACTCGGCTCGATGCCTCTGAGACTGAGATCCGTGGTCAGTTCCTCGACGGATTCGAGGTACCGGGAGCGGTGCAGTTCGAGCAGTGGAAGGACGAGTGGCGTGCGAAGCTGATGCCACGGATCCGTGATTCCCTCGTGAAGCAGATGGACGACGGGCGTCGAATTGGCGACTTCGAGACCGTCGAGAGGCACGCGCAGCTACTTCTCGAGCTCGACCCCCTGTCCGATGATGCTGTGCGCGGCGTCATGGAGGCGCGGGCGTGGGCGGGCGATCGGAGCAACGCCCTCAAGGTCTACGGCCGGTTCGAAACCAGGCTCGCGGACGAGCTGGGAGCGAAGCCGAGCCCCGACCTGGTGCGGATCGCGGACCTGCTTCGCGAGGGCCGGCGTGCCGCGCCGCCGCCGGCGAAAGGCGGGCAGGTCTCGGAGCGTCGTGAGCGCCGCTTCGAGGCGGAAACGCTGATCGGTCGCGAGCGCGAGTTCGCTTTCCTGTACGACGCGTGGCTCCAGGTGCGACGACGCGAGCCGCGCATCGTCGCAGTGCTCGGCGACCCCGGCGTGGGAAAGACCACCCTCACCAACGCGTTCGTGTCGACCTGCCAGATGGAGGGCGCGGCCATTGCGCGCGCTCAGGCGTACCATGCGGAGCGCGAGCTGCCGTTCGCGGTGCTCGCCGAGCTGGTCAAGCAGCTCACGCTCCAGCGGGCGATTGGAGGAGCGGACCCGGAGGCGCTGAGCGAGCTGACGCGCGTCTCACCGGAGATCCTCACCGTGTTCCCCGGCGTGCCGAAGCCCGTGGAGTGGGCGGCGGAGGTCATTCCACTGCGCCTGGCCGACTGCTTCCTCAAGGCGGTCGAGGCCGCTACCGAGGAAAGTCCTCTGGTCCTTGTCGTCGACGATGTCCACGCGGCCGACAACGCGACGGTCGCGATCCTCCACATCGTGGCGCGCAAACTCCCGCGCACGCGACTCCTGCTGATTCTGACGGCGCGGTCCAACGAGCTGCGAACGGTCGCAGGTCCGAGCGCGCTGATGTCCGACGGCACGATCGGGGCGCTCCAGACCTTGGAGCTCGAGCCGCTGCCGCTCGAGGCAGCCGAGCAGCTCGTCGCGGTGCGGGTCGCCAAAGGCGGCGCTCGCATCACCGACGTGCCCGTGCCGCGCATCGTCCAGACGGGGAACGGGAATCCCTTGGCGCTGGAGCTCCTGACCAAGGAATGGCTGGCGCACGGCTCGAGCTCGCTGCTGAGCGATCTTGAGGCACTCAACACGCAGCCGGCGGCGAACATCGGCATCCCGCGTGCGATCGGCGCCGTGTTCGAGCGTCAGATCCGGCGCCTCGACCCTCCGACACGAGCGGCCCTCGACCTGGCAGCCGTGCTCGGCAGGCGGCTCGCGGACCTTTCGCTCTATGAAGTTGTGGAGCTTTCGGCTGCGGCAGCCGGCGAAGCGCTATCCCGCTTGAAGGAAGAGGGGTTGTTGCGTGAGGTGCATGGCGGGCTGGAGTTCCGAAACGAGCTAATCCGGGCGCAGGCGTACTACGCGGTGACGGGGCCGGCCAGACAGCATCTGCACCGGAGGGTCGGGGAAGTGCTGGAGGGGCGGGCGGAAGAGGTCGGAGGGTCGGGCAACTTGGAGGTGGCGTGGCACTTCTTACGTGGAGGCGCCCCTGATCGTGCTGCGACCAGCGCGATCAGCGGTGCTGAAGCTGCCGTAAGTGCTGGAGCGCTTGCCGAGGCAGAGCAGATTTTGGAGGTCTTGCTTCGAGAGCAAGGTACCGAGCACGCGACGCAGCCTCTCCTCCTTCTGCTCGCGAGAGCTCTCGTGGGCCAATCCCGAGCCGAGTCTGCGGCTTCCGTCCTCACCCGCCTGTCTAATGAAGGGGGGCTCTCCAAGCAC
>Ga0209375_1001936_pt1 | contig 15297 bp, 14 predicted proteins | sample GraSoiAngelo_131_FD_185888 | JGI IMG/M metagenome (GOLD analysis project Ga0209375, IMG submission 185888) | Grasslands soil microbial communities from the Angelo Coastal Reserve, California, USA - 14_0929_02_30cm (SPAdes) (version 2) | ecosystem: Environmental > Terrestrial > Soil > Grasslands ... | reverse complement strand
AGAAGGGACAAACTCTGCTGCTTGAGAACCTCAGATTCCATGCGGAAGAAGAAGCGAATGACCAGAAATTTTCCGAGCAACTGGCCAAGCTCGCTGACTACTACGTGAACGACGCATTTGGGGCTGCCCACCGCGCCCACGCTTCGACTGTGGGCATAACGAAATTCTCGCAGAAATCAGCAGCCGGTTTGCTCATGGAAAAAGAGCTGGAGTATTTGGGCAAAGCTCTACAGCATCCGGAGCGGCCGTTCGTGGCTATTCTCGGTGGCGCCAAAGTAGGCGACAAGATCGGCGTGATCCGAAATCTCATGAAGAAGGTTGATGCCCTGCTCATCGGCGGCGGCATGGCATTTACATTTCTGAAAGCTCAGAGTGAGCAGGTCGGCAAATCGCTGGTTGAGGAAGATAAGATCGAGCTGGCTCGAGAGTTGATGAAGGAGGCAAAGGATCAGAAGTTAAGATTTCTCCTCCCTGTCGATCACGTCGTGGCCAGCAAAGTGGACGTCAACGCGCGAGTGCAGGTTGTCAACAGTGGGCAGCCGATTCCTCCTGAAATGATGGGCCTCGATATCGGCCCGACGACGATCGAGGCTTTCTCAGAAGAAATTTCGCGCGCGCGCACCATCGTCTGGAATGGACCGATGGGTGTGTTTGAGGTTGCGCCATTCGCGAAGGGAACGTTTAAGATCGCCCACGCAGTAGCAGACAATGCGGGCGCAACATCAATTGTCGGCGGCGGGGACTCGGTTTCAGCGGTGCAGGCAGCTGGTGTGGCTGACAAGATCACACATATTTCGACCGGCGGCGGCGCTTCTCTGGAATTTCTAGAGGGCAAGAAGTTACCTGGAGTGGAAGCGCTCACCGACAAGCGCTAGCACTATTTTCCGTTATCATTCCGAGCGAAGCGAGAATTGCTGTTTGTCCAACCTTCAAATGGGTCTGCCACGCGACCATGAATACGACGTATCACTCCAGGTTGCTGATCACGGTGAGATTCGTTTGCTGCGAGGCGACATCACGCACTATCCATCTGATGCCATTGTGAACGCCGCCAACTCCGAATTGTTGCCCGGTGGCGGAGTTTGCGGTGCGATCCATCGTGCGGGTGGCCCGCTCATCGCTGACGAGTGCAGCCGAATTCGCTCTGAACGCGGACGGCTTGCGGCTGGTAAGGCGGTTGCTACGACCGCTGGGGATCTGCCAGCTAAGTACGTCATCCACGCGGTTGGTCCGGTCTGGCAGGGAGGAGATCAAGGCGAGGCCGAGGTGCTTGCAAGCTGCTACCGCGAGTCGGTGCGCATTGCTGACGACCTAAAGCTGCATAGCATCGCCTTTCCCGCAATCTCCACTGGAATCTTTGGATATCCTCTCGAACAGGCCGCCTGGGTTGCGATTCCGACTCTCGTTGATAGCCTTCGTTCGGCAAAGCAGATCGTGCTGATTGTGGTCGTCCTTTTTGATAAGGCGAGCCTTGACGCATTCGCGAAGGCTGCTCTGGCTCAGCATCAACCGGACTCCGGCACACCATACAACGTTGTGATTGGAACAAACAGTGCCTAGAAAGAAACTCATCGCCGCCAACTGGAAGATGTACAAGAATCCCACTCAGACTCGCGAATTCTTTCGCGAGTTTCTCCCGCTCGTGGCTGGCCACACACGCGACGAAATTGTCGTTTGCCCACCTTACATTGATTTGTGCGCCTCGGTTGCAGCGGCGAAGGGCTCGCAGGTCGCGGTCGGGGCTCAGAACCTTCACTGGGAAAAAGAGGGGGCATATACGGGCGAGATCTGTCCCGTGATGCTTCTCGACGTCGGCTGTACCCACGTAATTATCGGCCACTCCGAGCGCCGCCAATATTTCGGCGAGACCGATGACATAGTGAATTTAAAGCTTAAGGCCGCACTGGAGGCAGGCTTGACTCCAATCGTCTGCGTTGGTGAGGTGCTGGAAGAACGTGAGGCGGGTCTCACAGAGGATATCCTCCGCCGGCAATGCCTTCGCGCTTTCCACGCCATCTCGGGGAAGAAAGCGGGAAAGTTAGTGGTGGCCTACGAACCGGTGTGGGCCATTGGGACAGGTAAAACCGCCACCCCACAACTCGCTTCCGATGCACACGTGCTGATTCGCGGAGAAGCGGCTAAGGCGTTCGGCCAGGGGTTCGCTGACAAATTGCGCATTCTTTATGGCGGATCAGTGAAGCCGGAAAATGCTAAGGCCCTGATGTCAGAGGAAGAAATTGACGGCGCACTGGTCGGCGGCGCCAGTTTGGATCCGAAATCGTTCGCGGCAATTGCAAAGTACTGAATCGTCAATTCACACGTGATCTAGACTGTCGCCTCGGCCGGCTCAGTAAGCACGGCTTCAGGCTCGTCGCTCACTGCATCGAGTCGCACATGCCTCTTGGCCACAAGCATGTAGATCGAGGGCACAATAAACAGCGTAAAGGCGGTCCCGATAATCATGCCACTGACCAGCATGATTCCGATGCTGTTCCGCGCGCCCGCGCCAGGCCCCGAGGCGAAGACGAGCGGTAAGTGGCCGAATACTGTAGCCGCGGTAGTCATCAGGATCGGGCGCAGCCGCGTTCCCGCCGCCTCGATGACTGCTTGGAGCTTATCTCTGCCTTCCTCTTGAAGATGGTTGGCGAACTGGACAATCAGGATTCCATTCTTCGATACCAGGCCGACCAGGGTGATCAATCCCACTTGGCTATAAATGTTGAGCGTCGTAAGTCCGAGAAACGAGAACGTCAGAGCCGCGGAAAGGGCCAGCGGCACTGAGCCCGCGAGAATGATGAAGGGATCGCGGAAGCTCTCAAACTGCGCCGCCAGGACCAGATAGATCAAAATTCCCGAGAGCAGAAATGTCCCGAGAAATTTGCTGCCCTCAACCCGGAGCTGGCGCGACTCGCCGGCGTAGTCCACAGTGAAGCCTTGGGGCAGGGTTGTCTTGGCCTGGTCTTCCAGGTATGTCAGCGCCTTATCAAGTGGCACCGAAGGCGGAATCACGCCCTGAATACGCACAGCATTGAGCTGCTGGAACTTGTTCAGCGAGCGCGGCTCGGTCGTCGTCTTCAGGCTGGCAAAAGTCGAGAGAGGCACGAGCTTGTCGTTTGACCCTTTGACGTAGATTCGCTCAAGCTGGTCGGGCGTCAAACGCTCCTGTCGCTTTACCTGTGGAATGACTTTGTAGCTCCGGCCCTGAATGCTGAACCGGTTGACGTAATTTCCGCCCAGCAGTGTGGAGAGGTCTTGTCCCGCTTGGCTTAGATCAATTCCTTGCGAACGGAGCTTATCGCGGTCAAAAACCACTTCAGTCTGTGGCTGATCGAACTTCACATCAATGTCGGCGAAGATAAACATCCCGCTGGCCATCGCCTTCTGTGCCAATTGGCCGGCCAATTCGCTGAGCTGCTGCGGCTCTGCCGCAGACTGAATCACAAAATCAACAGGGAAACTTCCACCACCGGGCAACGGTGGCGGCGTCAGTGGAATAACTCGAATGCCCGGGATTTGCGACAACGGGCCACTCGCTTCAACCAGAAGCTGTTGCGCCGTCTTTTTCCGTTGGCTCCACGGTTTGGTAACCATGCCTCCGAAGCCGCCCGTCGGACTTGTGATTTGGAAAATGCTGTCGCTCTCGGGCATTGAATGATAGACGTCGTACATCTGTTGCGCGAACAGATTCGTCTGATCGAGCGTAGCGTTGGCCGGCGCCTGAATTACTGCGAAGACCACTCCCTCGTCCTCATTCGGCGCCAGTTCGCGCTGCGAGAACATGTAGAACGGAATCATTAACAGCAGCACAACCGCCCACAAGGTAAGGACAACCGGTCTGTACCGAAGGGTGCCGGACAGCGTCCGCGTGTAAGCATTACGAACACTATCAAAGCGCCGATTAATCCAGCCGGCGAAACCGCGTTCGGTATCTCCCTGGCGCAAGAGCTTCGACCCCATCATTGGCGACAGTGTCAGCGCCACGAAGCCGGAGACAATCACCGCGCCTGCAAGAGTGAACGCGAACTCACGGAACAGAGCGCCGGTCAATCCACCCTGAATGGCCACAGGTGTATACACCGCAGCCAGCGTGATGGTCATGGCGATTATTGGCGCTACCAGTTCGCGGGCCGCATCCAAAGCCGCGCGGAGCGGCGGCTTGCCAAGATGAAGGTGACGCTCAACGTTCTCCACCATCACGATCGCGTCATCTACCACCAACCCGACCGAAAGCACGATTGCCAGCAAAGTCAGCAGGTTGATGGTGAAGCCTGCTATGAGCATCAGGAAGACCGCTCCAATCAGCGAGATCGGGATGGCAACAACAGGAATGAGGACCGAACGGAACGAGCCGAGGAAGAGAAAGATAACAAAGACAACAATGAGCAACGTCTCAGCGAGCGTGTGGAGCACTTCGTTGATAGCGTCCTGAATGTATTCCGTCGAGTCGTATGGGACTCCAACTTTCATTCCCGTGGGAAGCTGCGCCCTGACTCCAGGAAGGACGTTGCGCACGTTATGAATCACTTCCAGCGAGTTGGCCGTGGGAAGCACCCAGATGCCCATGAAGGTCGCGGTCTCTCCGTTGAAGCGGACATCCTGTTCGTAGTTCTCGGCGCCCAGCACAACGTCAGCAATTTCGCCGAGCCGGACCACGACGCCATTCTGCTGTTTAACAACAAGCTGGCGGAATTCTTCCGCTGTGCGCAGATCGGTGTTTGCAACCAGGTTAACTGACACCGCCGAGCCTTTTGTGCTACCCAGCGCGGAAAGATAGTTGTTTTTCGAAAGCGCATCGTGCACATCAGAAGGTGAAACACCGCGTGCCGCCATCTGGTCCGGCTTGAGCCAGATGCGCATGGCAAAGGTACGGTTTCCGAGGATATCAGCGCGCTGCACGCCACTGACGGCGCTCAGCTTCGGCTGAACCACACGCGTCAGATAATCGGTAATCTGGTTTTGATCGAGATCGGCGGATGAGAAACCAATGTACATCGCGGCAAACTCGGTATCTGCCGTTTGCAATTCGATAATCGGAGCCTCAGCCTCGGGCGGAAGATCATTGCGAACCTGGGCCACTTTTGCCTGAACTTGAGTGAGCGCGGCGTTAGTGTCGTAGTTGAGCTTCAGGTGCACGGTGATCGTGCTGACGCCCTGCGCGCTCGTCGACTCCATGTAGTCGATTCCGTCGGCGCTCGCAATCACGCGCTCCAGTGGCGTCGTAATAAATCCACGAACTAGATCGGCGTTCGCGCCGACGTAGACCGTCGAAACCTGCACCTCCGAGATGTCGCTGCGCGGATACTGGCGCACGCTCAGCGAGCGGATAGCTTGCAGACCCGCGATCAGGATCACCAGGTTGACAACGATCGCGAGAACCGGCCGTTTAATGAAGAGGTCGGTGATCTTCATTAGCTGTCCTCGGGTTTGGGCTTAGGATTGTTAGGCGGTTGTACTTTGTTGTTGACTTTGACGGCAGCGCCGTTACGCAGCTTAAACACTCCCGAGCTTACCACTTCATCGCCAGGATTAAGTCCCGATACGATGGCTATCTGGTCACCGCGCGAACCTCCCACTTTCACGAACTGCTGTCGTACTCCCAAGTAGGTCTTGCCTTTCGGGTCCTTAAGCTCTCCGACAACGAAAACCGAATCGCCGTAAGGCGCGTAGTTAATTGCGGAGGCGGGCAGCGTGATGACTTGGCGATTCGCTCCTACTCCCAATTCCACCTGAACAAACATGCCGGGTCGAAGTTTGCCCTGGGGATTCGAGAGAGTCGCTTGCACCTGAATGTTGCGGGTGGCTTCATTTATCACTGAATCAACCGCGGTCACGCGGCCAGTGAATCCTGCGCCAGGCAAGTCGTCGCTCGTGACCCGCACTGTGCGGCCGCCAAGTAACTGGGCGGAGGTTTGCTGCGGCACTCCGAAGTTCACATAGATCGGGTTTATCGCCTGCAGAGGAACTATGGCTTGGCCGGCCGCCAGATACTGCCCCAAGTTGATCTGACGGATACCAAGTATCCCAGAAAACGGCGCCCGGATCGTCTTCCGCTCAATCGTCGCGCGAATCTCCCCCACCTGCGCTTCCGTCGCCTTTTGCTGGGCGCTCATGTTGTCGTACTCGGTCCGGGCCATGACACCTTGCTTTACCAGCTCCTGCGTCCGACCGAAATTGATGCCAGCCAGATCGCGCTGTGCCTCGGCAGCAGCCAACTGCGCCCGCTCCTGCCGAGTGTCAAGCTCGACCAGCACATCCCCTGTATGAACCGCCTTGCCGGACTCGAAATTGATCCGCGCCACTGTGCCAGGAAGGTCTGCGCTTACTGTTACGCCCTGTATCGCCTCCGCCGTACCGATAATGTTCAAGGTTGATGGCCAATTCTCACGCTGAGCGACTATCGTCGTGACAGGCTCCGGGGGCGGCTGGAAATTTCCGTTCTGCGCGACCGCAGCCTGTATCTGCCGATACTTTACAAATCCAAGGCCAGCCAGCAGTGTTATTACCACCGCCAGCATTAGTATCATCCGTTTTGCCATCATTCCCTCGTGTATCTCTTAAACTCCCGCGACAGGTGCGTATCTTACCTCTGATTAGCCTCAGGATCTCACCTACTTACGGTTAGACTGAATTGGATGTCAGGTGGCTAGCACAGGCTCCAAAAATTCAGCAGCATGGGGAAGCCGCCCTGCCGAACTGAACTGGGACCCCGGCCTCCTGCGATCAGGGTGCGTGGCGTCTGCCTGCATCCCCGTTTTACACAAGTTCAACGGAATCGAAACTCCACTCCGGCACCCTTCTAGGACTCAGAGAAAGGCCTGGCGGCGCGCAAACTCAAAGGTTATCAAAATTGGCCGCGCTCTGTCTGGCCAGCGACGGTCTTCACCTTGAATCCCCCGCTCTAGCTGAAGTTTGCAAGCTCCTCTCGGACGCATATTTATCATGTGGGCAGCGCGGTGAAGCTTCGGGCTGCGACGCGGGTCATGATGCTCCAGGTACTAACGTCGGATCTGTTGCCGCTCGAAGCAGTGCTCACATGGAACATTCCGAAAAACATCGCTGATCCGGCATCATGAATGACCGCTCCGCACCCAAATTTTCATGCATCCTAGTCCAATGGGATTCGGAATGAACTTTTTCGGAAAGCTGGGGAAGGAGAGCATTCATGAAAGAGGAAGTTGACAGATCACGTCGCTCCATGTTGTGGATTGCTCCACTGGGGGGCGTTGCTCTACGTATGCCTGCCGTTCTGCTGGGTCAAAAAAAACAGGGAGCAGAAGAAGGCGACGAAGAGGTCACTCCTACTGAGGATCTGATGCGCGAGCACGGTCTGCTGAAACGAATCCTGCTCATTTACGACGAGGTTGATGCGAGGATCGCCCAGCAGAAAGAATTCCCTCCCGATGCGGTGACGAATTCCGCCAAGATCATTCGTTCATTCATCGAGCAGTATCACGAGAAGCTGGAAGAAGATTACCTCTTTCCGCGCTTCCGCAAACACAACCTGCTTGTGGACCTGGTCAACGTGCTTCAACAACAGCACGAAGCGGGCAGACGGGTTACCGAGCAGATTTTAGCTTTATCCGGAAGTGGTCTCAAATCGAGCGGTGATAAACAGAAGCTCGCAACCGCCCTGCATCAGTTTGTCCGGATGTACGCGCCGCATGAAGCAAGAGAGGATACTGTTCTCTTTCCGGCGTTGCACAAGATCGTTTCTCGCAATGAATATGACGCGCTGGGGGAGGACTTCGAGAAGAGAGAGCATCAACTCTTCGGCAAGGAGGGGTTTGAAGGCATGGTGCCGCGTGTGGAGGAAATAGAGAAGCAGCTTGGGATTTACGATCTTAGCCAGTTCACGCCACGATGATCCTTGGCATATTTGTGCTCCTCGCTTCTGTGGTAACCAAACGGACTGGCTGCCACAGAAAATTGGGTAGTGGGCTACTTTGATAAAAGGCAGTTGGAAGAATGGTCCTAATTCAAAGTAGCCCACTACCGAAAATTGTCTTCACTTCACTATTCGTGTGCGTCTATCGGGTATTCGGCGAAAACGCTGTTTGCTATAATTCAGACAGCCTCTACGTAGGAAATTGCGCCCCTGTGCGGAAGTGGTGGAACTGGCAGACACACCATCTGATGCCATCACTTTAGCCATTCTTTACAAACTTCTGATCCTGCAGCTTTTACCTTTCGCCTCTACTACTTCCAAGGAATCACCCAAGGACGGCCCGTAGCCCGCAGTAGGTGCCGGATGCAGGCAGTCGGTGCAAAATCCGGTGCAGTTCCATGCCTTTCGCCGACGACAGCCGCGGTTAGACAATCTGTCTGCCATCCGCCATGTGACAACGCGAATCTGCGGTGCGGCGCAAGATGCTAAGCCGCGATCGCCGGCACCCTAGGGAGCCTAGGCTGCTCGCCGGAACAATTTCCTCCTTGTCCGGTTCAAACTGCACGCGATTGAAATAAGCGAGCGCCAAGTCCTTGAGATCAGTTACCGTCGCGGTGTGAAAACTAAAGATGCACCCTCCCACGGGTATTCGCTAGAATGTGGGTCTTCGAGAAAGGAGCACCATGGCTAAGAAGAAAATTGATCCACTCAACAAGAAGCAGTACGGCGCCGTATCGGCTATGCTCACCGTCTCCGACATACCTGCTGCTGTGAGCTTTTATCAAAAGGCTTTTGGCTTTACCAAGCGCGGGATCATGAACGGCCCTGATGGCAAGGCGGTTCATGCTGAACTGACGTTACGGGGCACTACATTAATGCTCGGACCGGAAAACGCCTCCATGGGTAAACGCACTGCCAAAAGTCTTGGTGCTTCGCCGGCGAGCCTGTTTCTCTACGTGGAAAATGTGGACAAAGTGGTCTCCAAGGCTCTCAGTCTCGGAGCCACAGGCAAAGGCCCCGTGACGGACATGTTTTGGGGCGATCGGTGCGGGACCATCGTGGATACGGACGGATACGCATGGATGGTAGGCACGCATAAGGCTGAGCCTACAACGAAGGAAATGAAAGCGAAAATGTTGGAACAGATGCGTCCGCAGCCGGCCGGTGCTGCCACCGCCGCCTGAGTGCATTTCTTGCTGTCAGGCGGTCTAGCGGGCAGAGTCGGGCTGATGGCCTATTCTCGGTTTACCTGCGATCCATCCCAGCAATCGGCCGCAATTTGAGGATCGGTCGTGGGCAGGTTACAGGTCTCGCAGATGTAGGCGGTTGTCCGTCCCCGCTTGCGGGGCAGATGAGCCAAAAGCAGTGTGTGCCAGGTTTTTGCCCTGCAGCTTCTCTTCACGCAGGAGGTAGCAGTATGGTGGGTAGGCTACGTACGCTTTTCGCACGCCGAGCGTACATCTTCAAAAAGTCGGTCCATCCGATCCTTGAGCACAGAGAACTCCCGGAATGGATCCCAACGAGCGATGTCTCTACGAGTTCGCTTCGCCATGGTTCATTCACCTCCATGCGCTCTAAAAGTGGATTCAACAAAAATGATGCGGTCAGTTGCCTGAGGGTTGCAAAATCTCAGTGTTGTGCAGTCAACTTTTGGGTCTCTTATTTATTTTCGTTTTTTGAATGATTTACGTAGACTTCGCGACTGTCTTGCAGCCGGAAGCGCAGGTCGTGAATCGAGCATCACCATTATGGGAAGGTCCTCGTGGCTGCGCCAAAGCGTACCGAGCGCTCGTAAACGGAAGAACATAGTTTGTCCGTTGCCCCAAATGCAACTGGTCAATCCTGATTGAGAAGCGGAACACTCTGTTATGCCTTCGCTGTGGCTACGAATGGGAAGGATGAGATCTTCTCAAGGACAAAGGCTTGAGAGCCGGCGAGCCATGAAGGAAAGCGTTAGTGAGGGCTCGCCGGGCCGGCTTCTTCAGAAGTGGAAGGTTATGCCTACGGAGGGTTGAGCTGTGTGAGTCACAGCGCTCGTGTGTAGGCTCTTGAGGCCGAAGTCCGGTGCGCCGTAGACCAGTCCCCGGTACTCCGTTCTCAACGATACCGGTACTCCGTTCTCAACGACAAGTGATTAGTAATGGGGAAATCGGCGCCGCCACCGTAAACGAAGAGACCCTTCGCGTGGGTGTCGGCTCCGGGTACGACCCCGCCCCGGTTGCCAGTCGGGTTGAACACAAGTCCCCCGCCTTCCAGGTTGCCCGCCCCCGTTATTTTCAATGGCTTAGATCACGCAGAAGGCGTAAAAACAAGCCCAGTCAGCCTATTTGCCCCCCAAAGTTGCACTGCGGGTCTCCACGAACGGTGCCTGATATGCCCGAGATAGTGTGGTGCCGCCGCAAAGCTGCCCGAAGCCATGCACCGCATATGTTCAGAGGCGCCGTGATACGCCACCCGCAGTGTTTGAGAGCCAGATTCCGGTCCTCATTGATCTCTACCTGAGGTAGAGCTAATGGTGTCGTTTGAAGTACTGCACGGCACGCTCGTGGGCTTCTGCTTCCCTGCGTGACTTAAATGTGCCCAGATTACGGCGCTTTCCCGTCTTGGGATCCTTCTTCCGCGAGTAGAGTCGGTACTCCCCCGATTTGAGTTTACGAATCATCACTCCCGTCCTTCATTGATTGTCTCAGATCCGGCCACCACTGGGCCTCGCATCCTTTCCACGCTCCGACACATCATCAATGCAGAACTCCATAATGCAGAACTCCATCAGTAGGGCAGAACAATGTCTAGTCGGAAGAGCGGCGGCAGGAACAACGGTCCGCGTGCCAAGCCATATAACCTTCGCGCTCCTGACGATGTTGGAGACCAGACTGTGCCGGCGGATTCCGGCCCAGGCAGGGTTTTTCTCCTCTCGCCCGCAAATGTCACGGGAATTCGGGCTGGTCAAATCCTGAGTGACTGTGCGCAGTCCGAATTGCCCGAATTGCAAAGGCGCCTGCGCAGAGAGGGTGTGACGCTCGGCGAACTCTTCTGCTTCATCAGCGGCCTTTATTTCCGCGGCAAATTGGCCTACGCCCGGACTTTTGCCAGAGTTCCTCGCAATTTCCCCGGCACTTACATTATTACCGCGTGCGGCGGCCTGATCCCGCCGGAGACACGTGTTACCCTTAAACAGGTACGGGACATTTGTTGCGGTGATGTGGACCCTGCGAGTGCGCGTTACCGTGTTCCTCTCGACCGCGATTTGCAGAGTCTTTCCGAGTTGGCTACTGATTGCCAAATCGTCCTCCTTGGCAGCATTGCGACACCGAAATACATTGATCCACTTCTCGAGATCCTTGGGGAGCGGTTGTTTTTTCCTGTTGAATTTGTTGGCCGCGGAGATATGAGCCGCGGTGGGCTCCTCCTCCGATGCGTAGATGCCGGGACACAGCTGACCTACGTACCTGTGACAACAGCCGTGCGTCACGGTCGCAGACCGCCGAAACTGACTCGTCGATTAAGCACAGCGGAAAAAAGACATACCGATAACTCTCGCTGACTCGAATCTGCTCCCAACCAGGCAGGAGGCGGATGTAGCAATCAGCCGGTCATTCTGATAGTTCTTCTGTCGCTTCGTCCTCTGTTCCGCCCTGCATCACACCTACCATTGTGCAGTCCCCTTCACAGCCTGAAAAGTTCAGCTCATCGATGAGGACCAATACGTCCATCAGATCGCCGTCTTCCGCAAGCGTGCCCGGAATGAAGCCGAAATGGTAAGGAAAATCAATTCCTTCCGGCATCTTCGAGAGCTTCAGACGGCCGCTCTGCCGTCGCACTTAAACTTTGTTTCTACATCCCCGTGGCGTTTCGAAGATGACGTGCAACTGGCTGTCTGCCGACCGCCGCGAACTGTGCAGCACTTTGATCTTCCTCTTCGCCATGCCCCCGTCTCACGCGGTACGGGCGACTAAGACGCGATTGCGGAACGTGGAACCAGCATGGGCCTGCCCAACTCTGTGCCAGATTGTCTCTGCCTCCGGCGGCGATTGCTTCTTGGCTTCAAGGTACCGCTAAGGTACTTTGTACGCATCTCATTCGCGATTGCGAGAGCGTGCTCGAATTTGGCTTGGCGGATGGACTGAATCTCCTCCACTAGATTGCACGCCGGACGATGATCGAGCAGCTTGCCTGCAATCGCAGCGAGTTCCTCCCAGTCATGCCATTCGCCGATGGCATCTTTCACTCTTCCCAGTGTCTCGGCAAAGTGGGCATTGCCATGGTTCAAGAATTGGAGCAAATAGTACAGTTCTTTGACTTTCTTGCGGTAGTCGTGCAAGTTGCCTGCATCCAGCCGCGGCGGACTGGCCAGTTCGGCCGAGAGCCGATGCGAAAGAGCCAACGCATTCATGGACACATTTCGATTCTCCAAGGCTCGATCCATGTCCGTGAGGCATCGCTTCAAGCGTCGCTGCATTTCGTGCCCATCCACCCGCACCAGGTTGTAGAGCTTACGAGCACGTCGAAATCGTTGGGCGCCAAGATGCTCCAGTAGTTGAATCCGACAGTCGTTTTCTCCAGACACACGCAGCGTACAGACGAACCCGGCAAGCACATCCATATCACGCACCTTTCCCGCTCGTTTGCGGAGGCGAGCAATAGCCTCCACGAGCCGTCGCTCATTTCGTCTGGAGGTGAGCATGAGCCCTCGCAACACCGCGTCAAGCCGCCGTGTGTGCGTGCGCAGCCGATGAACGTGTTCAGGTAGTGGTCTTCTTGGGAATTTCTTCAGCAACTTCCGGAGGATTTTCACTGGCTTGTGGAACTTTTCGCGGTCCAGTGACATGGTAGAAACTCAAACGTTAGTTAAGATGACCTATGGCGAGTTTCGTGGCGCGCTGGGGAATGAAACTCCGCAAGGCTGGCAGCAGACTCCATGAGCGGCTCTTAGGCTTCGATCGTGATTCGGTTTTCCACCGCGGCGATCCCGGGCGCCCATCAGTCTGCACCCGTTCGTCAGTTCGGGTTAGGCTTGCAGTCGCCATGGTTGTTCGCTTGTTCGTCCTCTTAGCAACGCTTTCGGCCCAGACAGGCGGCCTCACCTCCAAATTAAGCGGCCTGCTGTGTGTATGACAGCTAGACCACACTCCGAATCTGAAAGTGTTCTCGCGAGGAATGCCTTTCTGGATAAAATCTCCGGGCTTTGCCTCATGTGGTATCGACCATCCAAAATAAACCTCGGCTTCGATGATCTGACCACCGCGAAGAGTGAGAATCTCTGTATTGCGAAACCGCCTGCCACCAACCGCACCTCCTTCATAGGTCACGAAAACTCGGTCGCCATGGGGCAGGAGGTGGATGAACTCGAACCCCTCTATCTGTTCACTGTTCGGCCAGCAGTGCGTGAAATACGTCACCCCGGTCGATGCGATTGTCAAGCGGACTGGTAAAGTGGAAGTCATCGGCGATGAGCGGTTCGAGCGCCGAACGATTCTTGCTGACGTATGCCTCATAACTGGCGCGCACGATGGCAACGTTTCTTTCGTCATGAGTGAGACACGGCTTGACGGTAACAAGATTGGTGACTCCCTTGATACCCATGAGGCGACGAATGACCTGCTCGGCGTCCAGCTTTTGGTATTGCCACTCGACCTCGCCTCGGAGCGTCACCCAACCCTTCGACACCGTGGCTTTGACCTTGTCGGACGGCACTCCCGCATCCCACTCCAACGCACGAACCGCAGCCAGGGCGATGTCTGCGTCCGTGCGCTCGGAGGAATTGGGCAGCCGGACCTCGATGTCGTTGGCTACTGCCTTGACGCCATTCACGCGGTGGGCTGCTTCCTCGGCACTCCATTTCTTCAGGTAGGAGTCCACCCAGCCGGTCAGCGTGACCACACCGTTTTTCACGGCCACGCCAATCTCGTTAGGCTGGACCTGAGCATTCCACTTCAGCTCAGCCAGCACATCAGTCTGCACCTGTTCGTCAGTTCGGGTTAGGGTTGCAGTCGCCATGGTTGTTCGCTTGCTCCTCCTCTTAACAACGCTTTCGGGCCCAGTCAGGCCGCCTCCCCTCCAGTAAAGCGGTTGGTTGTGGTGTGACAATTCTTCGCGAGAATAATTTCAGATTTGGAGAGAAGAGGTAACATCGAGCGTGCTTTCCGTCGGGGAAGGCTCTACGACTTTAGCAGTAAAATACCTTCTCTGCGTTGTGCATTAACGCGTTCCCAAGTGTTCGTTGTGTTGAAGCAAGCGCTGACGTCAATTCGGCGTAGTTACTCACGTCCGGGCACCTTCAACTCGGCTCTATTAGTTACTCCGCTCTTGCTCATTCGAGCTCCGATGGAGCTACCCAACTCGCGTCATGACCACGTCGTATGCGACGTTGCTCTCAGCGTCTGTGCTCCCGTCGGGTCGCCACCCTCCTGTGAGGGTGTGTCCGTCGTCGCTGAAGTTGCCGGTAAAGGTAGCGCCGTATCCTGAATGTGTCACTGCGTTGTCCCGAACGTCCCAACTGTAAGGCAGTGGAGTGCCGCCCATGCTTGCGTAAACCGTCGATGGGAAAATGTCGGCCGTGGGATCGTAGTAGACGATCTCGAGACTCTCAATCCGCGTCCCCATGAATTCCATCTCGCCCCGCTGCTCGAGAAAGAATCCTCCTGCGAGCCAGTTAATGACGACACGGCCTTTGATGTTGTCCACGTCGGAATCCAACGTGCGGCCCGCAATCGTCCACGTTCCGACGAGTTTCTCGAGACGCTTCAGGGCGGGTGATGGCTGCGCTTTCTGGGAATTGTCAGTGGTCACTTGAGTCACCTTTCGGGGTCGAGCGCTTCACGGCGACAGGTCAATCGCTCCCCTGGAACACCGGATGCAGCACCGGCAGTACTTTCAGCAGTGGCACCCTGATCAGGGGATTTCGGGTGAGGGACAGTCGCAGCATTCGCAGAGCCGCCCGCACTTCTCGCGAGCTATACGCGAGCATTTCCTGCTGATATCTGGCTAGCGCATCTCCGACGGGGATCGCGCCTTGCGCCGCTTCCTGCAGAGCACGCCCGAGGAGTGCGGCGTCTCGAAGCGCATTGTTCCCGCCGTGTGAGCCGGTGGGCGGCATCAAGTGCACGGCGTCACCCATGAGCGTGAGGGAGTTCGAGCTCCAGCCTTTTACTGGAGTCATGCGTAGCGGTACCAGAAGGGTTTCGCCCGGTTCAGAGGCGTCGACCATCTGCCGCAAAGCCACGTGGAATTCGCGCGCCTGTTCCTTCGCAAATTGCAACAGCGCGTCGGATCCCCCCCGCGCGGTAGCGGCGGGAAGCGACGCATCTGGAAATGAAATCGCCCACATGACGTAGTCGCCTTGGTCGCGGCCAGGAGGCTTACACATGAAACGGCGGAACGCATCACGGGGCCGCTCCCGGAATGCCATCGTC
>Ga0209375_1001934_pt1 | contig 15312 bp, 10 predicted proteins | sample GraSoiAngelo_131_FD_185888 | JGI IMG/M metagenome (GOLD analysis project Ga0209375, IMG submission 185888) | Grasslands soil microbial communities from the Angelo Coastal Reserve, California, USA - 14_0929_02_30cm (SPAdes) (version 2) | ecosystem: Environmental > Terrestrial > Soil > Grasslands ... | reverse complement strand
GACGATCGGCGTCCCGGCGGTCAAGCCGGGAGACGAAGGGTTCGTGGTCACCGATGTCCGGTTCAGCCACGAGTACGTCACCCCTATGGCGGCGATCTTTTTCGAGCAGCTCGTGGGACCGGACGAGAAGGTGCTCGACCCGGGCTCGATCCTGATGTTCCGCGATCACCTCACCTTCCTCGGCGACGCCATGACGCCCGAGCGCGTGAAAGAGGGCCTGCTCGACGTCGCCCTCGAGCTGGAGAAGAAGCAGCGCGCCTTCGCGCAGAAGCAAGGGATCCGGCTGTACGGCGAGCTGCGGCTGGGCCACCACGGGTCCGAGGCGATTTGCCATTCCAAGATCCTCGAGGGACACGCCGAGCCGGGAATGGTGATCATCGGCAGCGACTCCCACACGCCGCATGCCGGCGCCGTGGGGTGCGTCGCCTTCGGGGTCGGCACGACGGCGGTCTTCAACTCCTGGATCACGAAGGACGTGCGGCTCACGGTGCCCGAGACCGTCAAGGTCGTCGTGCGCGGCAGGAAGCCCGACAATGTGACGGCGAAGGACTTCATGCTCGAGATCCTGCGCCACCCGTACGTGAAGAGCGGCCGCGCGATCGGGAAACTGGTGGAATACTGTGGTGATGCTGTCGAGTCGCTGTCGGTAGACGAGCGCGCGACTATGACCAACATGACGGCCGAGGTGGGCGGCTTCACCGGCTACGTCGCTCCCGACGAGAAGACCGTCGCGTACCTGATGGCGTACCGCGGGATGGCCCGCGCAGCGGCAGAGCGGCTGTGTCGGGGCCTCGCGAGCGATGCGGATGCGGAGTATTGCGAAGTGATCGAGATCGACGCAGCCGCAATCCGACCGCTGATCGCGCTGCCCGGCGATCCGGGGAATGGACGCTATATCGCCGAGGCGGCGGAGCGGGTGAGGGTGGACATCGCGTACGCCGGCTCCTGCACCGCAGGCAAGAAGGAAGACATGGATATGTACGCCCGCGTCCTCGAGGAGGCGGCTGAGCGCGGCGAGCGCGTGGCGCCCTGGGTGCGCTTCTACATCCAGTGCGGGTCGCAGGACGTGAAGCGGTATTGTGAGGAGCGGGGGTACCTGGAGCTGTTCCGGAAGGTGGGTGCCACGTTCCTCGAGCCCTCCTGCGGCGCGTGCATCAACGCGGGGCCCGGGGTCTCAAAGACCAAGGACGAAGTCACGATCAGCGCGATCAACCGCAACTTCCCGGGTCGCTCGGGGCCCGGACTACTCTACCTCGCCAATCCCTACACCGTCGCCGCGTCGGCCATCGCCGGCTACATCGCCGAGTGGCAGCCCGGGATGGCGCTCGCCGAACCGTCGGCTTGACGGTCGGGCCGATTAGCGGCCGCCGCGGCTGGAGAGGCCCTGTCCCGCCGCCGACTCGGCGCCCTGCTTCGGTCGCAGCGAGCCGCGCTGGTACACACTCCGCGGATTCCACAGCACCCACGAGGTGATCCCCAGGTCTTCGACCGCACGGATCTGCTCGCGGATCTCGAAGGGGGTGTAGCGGGGGAGCCGGCGCCCGAGCGTGAACGCCTGCAGGAAGGGCCGGATCTCGGCCGAGCCGGGGAGCGGTTCTGAGCGTTTCAGCGCCTCGGTCAGGGCGCGGCGCACGACGCGGTACGGCTGGCCGTTGGGCCATGCGTACCCGAAGGCGCCTCGGTAGTAGTGACTCGGATACACCATCGGCAGCACCACGTCGGCCACGCTGACGAAGTCCTCCCACACCTGCCCGATGCCGAGGTCGCTCGTGGCGGACGCAGTGAGCCCGAAGATGTCGAACGTGACCGGTACGCCCGATGCCTTCAGCCGGTCCTTGAGCAGCGCTACGTGCTCGCGCACCGCTTCGCGCTGGGTTTGCCCCGACCGGTGCGCCGGGAAGATGGCGGTGGCCATCCGCTCCCGGGGCTCGTCCGGGAACCGCACGTAGTCGAACTGGACCTCCCGGAATCCCATCTGCGCGGCTTCCTGCGCCAGCTGGGCGGCGTAGATCCAGACGGAGTCGTTGTAGGCGTCCACCCACGCGATGTTGATCCGGTCCCGCCACAGTTGACCCGTCCCGCGCTCCTTGACCGACCACCCGGACTTCCGTTCCGCGAGGAGGGGATCCTTGGCGACCACGATACGCGCGATGGCATAGATGCCGTGCTTCGCGAGAGTATCGAGCCGCGCACGTGCGTCTTTCGCACGCACGCACCGGTTCGCGCCGATCTGCTCGGCGGTGGGCACGGTCGAGGGGTAGAGCAGGCAGCCGGTGTCGTCTTTCACGTCGACGACGAAGGCATTGATCTCGGTTTCGTCGGCGAGGCGCACGAGCTGCCAGAGCTTTGGCGACCCGAACGCCCACGCGTTGACGTACAGTCCCTTGATCTTCGCGGTCGGCGGGAGCAGCACGGACTCCTGGTGGACGTACCGGATCTCGGTTGGCCGCAGCAGAACCTTGACTTGATCAGCGGGACTGGCGACTTGGTCGGTGGGACTGGCGGTCGCGACCGCGGCGCTGTCTTGCGCAAAAAGGCCGCGACTCGTGAGGAGCGCGGCCAGCAAGAGAACGCCTGCCTGCCGGACCACAATCATAGGGGGCTACACGATAGGAATCACCCGACAATCGGACAAGAGACGGGCGTCACTTTACCGTGGCGTCAGCCGCAAGCTGTTGAATAGCAATGGGTAAGTAGCGATGCTTTGCCCTCGGTATTGCGGCCGGAACCCGAACAGGACGACCCGACCGGTGCCGAGCTTGGCTTCCACCAGGGCGCCGCGACCTGCCACCCGCTCGGGATGCAAGGCCCAGCCGGAAAGCAGCACCTTATCCGCATCAACCGGATAGCGCCCTACGATACGCGCGGCGCTGGAATCGAGCACCTCGAACGCGGGACCGCTTTCGTACCACGCCACAGATTGGGGGGGCAAGCCTCGAGCGATCGGGTCGCTCGCGTCGAGCTCGAGCCGGAAGATCGATCCGGGAGCGTAGAACTCATCGTCGGCCACGCTCTCGAGGACGTTGCGCACGGGAAGCAGGAGCCGCTGGACGACGAAGCGGCTCGCGTCATTGAGGGCGACGAGCGTGCCGCCGTCGGTCACGAACTGGCGCAGCGCCTCCACGCCTTCCTGGCCGAGGCCTCCGGCGTAGGGCGCGGGATATTGGCTCGGCAGCCCGTCGAACAGCTCGTGGGGTGACTGATCCGGCAGGACGATCACTTCGAAACGGTCTCTGAGCTTCCCTGCCCGCACCACCGAGTCGACGACCGACACGTAGGGCACCTTCCACGTATCGAACACCCAGCGCGTCCACCCCTCGTCGATCGGCGCGGCGTACGAGCGGTACAGCCCGATCCGCGGCGCCTCCGGGCCGGCGAAGCCGGGATACCCAGGGCTCGCGGCGGGCGGCTCGACCGGGGCGGACAGGGCGAAGCGCAGTGAATCGCGCGCCGGCACGGCGGTCACGCCCATCAGCAACGGCAGGGTGTGGGCGGTCACGTCGTACGGCGGGAGTGGCGGACCACCCGCAAACAGTCGAAGGTCGGGATAGCGCTGCGGCTCGAGCAGCGTCTTGGCGAACCCGGCATACGGCTGCCGCAGCACCACGACGTAGCTCCCGGCCGGGAACCGCTGGCCACCGAGCGCAACCGGGTGGAGCGCGGTGCGAATCTCGACTTGGCCGCGATGCAGGATGCCAAGCAGCGTGGCGAGTCCGACCGAATCCTGATGCTGTCGAGGCATGACGTACGCGTAGGGCCAGCCTTTCCACCCGCGGACCGCGCGCCCTTCGACCGTCAGGAAGTTCGCGAGCCAGCGGTCCCGGTAGCGGGCCGCGTTCTCGAGCAGCGCGTAGGCTCCGTCCGTCTGGTAGGCCACGATGTCGCGCAGGGTCCACCGACCGCCCTGCCACGGATTCGTGAAGTTCCAGGAGCGCTCGCGCGGATTGAAGCCCCGGCCGCGCGTGGCGAGCTGGTCGGCCGCGAGATCGAGGGGCGACGCGAGGTTCGCGCTCGCCGCTTCCGAGAGGATGCGGACGCCGCCGTGGTAGTGCTGGTAGGCGCGGGCGGGCGTCCACGCGTCGTAGACGGCATTGATGACGATCCCCGGTTTCCCCTGCCCCGCGAGCGCCCACGCCATGGCGGTGCCGAGGGCGTTCACGCCGTCGACCAGCAGGGGATCGACGTTCGGCTCGATGGGATCGAGGTAGGGGGGCAGGAAGAGCCGCGACCCGTCGGTGTCCTGCTGGTGAATGTCGTGCACGATCTGCGGGTGCCACACGTTGTGGATCGAGTCCACGACCACCTGCGTCTCGATCTGTGTGAACGCGTACCAGTCGCGGTTGTTGTCGTGCCCGGTGTAGTGATGATACAGCTCGGGTGGATCCGTCCCCTCGGCTGCCGTGCCGATCGTGCGGTTGTACCAACGGGTCACGATCGAGACCCCATCGGGGTTGAGCGACGGCACCAGCCAGAGGATCACGTTGTCGAGGATCGTCCGGGTCGCGAGACTGGTGTCGCTCGCGAGCCGGTACGCGAGCACGGCAGGAGTCAGATGTCCGCCGACTTCCGTCGAATGGATGCCCGACGTGATGAGCACGACGGCCTTGCCGTCACGCAGCACGTCCTCCGACTCCCGGGCGGTCTTGAAACCGCGCGGGTCTGCGAGCTTCGCGTTGAGCTCACGGTAGCGGTCCAGGCCCCGCAGGTTCTGCGGGCTCGAGATCGCGAGCGCAATGAGCGGGGCTCCGAGGGTGCTGTGCCCCAGCTCGCGGTACCGCATCCGATCGCTCGCGGAAGCGAGCGCCTGGTAGTACCGGACGAGGGTGGGCCAGTCGGCGAGCTTCCGGTCGTCGCCGGGCTCGAAGCCCAGGATCGACCGCGGGGTTGGTATCCGGTGGGCGGTCACCGGCGGTGGGCGGCGCCGGGCCGGCGGCGTGCGGCGCGGTTGCTGGGCCGCGCCAGGGGGGGCCGGCGCGACGGTGATCGCCAACGCGAACAGGAGCACCTGCGGGCGGAGCATGGGGGCAGGAGAACATACCGAGGCCCCGCCCACCGCCGCTACGGCAGCTTGTGCAGCTCCACCCGACGGTTCTGCGCGCGCCCGGCCGCGGTCCTGTTGGGCGCGATGTAGCCCGACGCGCCGTACCCCTTGGCAACCATACGGGCAGGCGCGACGCCCTTGCGCGCCAGGTAGAAGCGCACGGCGGCGGCGCGCCCCTGCGACAGCCGGAGGTTCATGAATTTCGTGCCGGTACTGTCGGTGTATCCGGCGATCTCGATCCGGATGTCCGGGTTCGCGAGCAGCGAGGCCGCGACCGCGTCGAGCACCATGTAGGAGTCGCGCGTCAGGGCCGAGCGGCCGGTCTCGAAGTTCACACCGGTCAGAATCAGCGTGGGCCGTGGCGGCGCACCCGGCGTCGCAGGCCGCGCGGCCTCGGGCGTGAACAGAATGAGACAGCCGTTCGCATCCACCTGACTCCCCGGCGGGGCGGGCGGGCACTTGCCGGGCGGGGTGGGGGCGGGGGTGGGGAGCGGCGCCGCCGCCGGTGCCTTGACCGCTCCGACGGGCAGCGGGCAGCCTGCCGCATCTACCTTGGTGCCCGCCGGCGTGTTGGGACATTGGTCGAGCCCATCCGGTACGCCATCGAGGTCCGCGTCCAGCGGGCACCCGCTCGCGTCCACCGTGGCTCCGGCCGGCGTGTTGGGGCACTTGTCGATGCCGTCGGGGACGCCATCCTTGTCCGAGTCCAGCGGGCAGCCGGCCGCGTCGACCGTTACGCCCGCGGGCGTATTGGGACACTGGTCGACGCCATCGGGGACGCCGTCGCCATCGGAGTCGACCGGACAGCCCTTCGCGTCCACGTGCACGCCCGCCGGCGTGGCCGGGCACTGATCGATCCCGTCGGGGACGCCGTCGGCGTCGCTATCGGTGGGGCAACCCGTCGCATCGACGTGCGCGCCCGTCGGCGTGCCGGGGCACTTGTCGATCCCATCGTACACGCCGTCATGGTCGGAATCGATGGGGCAACCCTTCGAGTCGACGGCCGCTCCGGCGGGGGTGTCCGGGCAGGCGTCCTTCGCGTCGGGGACGCCGTCGTGGTCGGAATCCTTGGACGGGGTACCCAGATGGAACACGGAGAGCCCCGCGGTGGCAACGTAATGCGTCGCCGTCTTGGGGCCGAACGTCGACCGGGTGCTGGGGCTGTAAATGGCCCGCCCCTCCGCGCGCAGCGCGATGCGCTCGGTCAGGAACAGGCGCATACCGGCGCCGCCGTGGGCGCCGTTATCGGTAAAGCTGTAGGGCGCGCGCGTGCCGAAGTCGAGCAGCGAGTAGCCGCCGAGCACGTAGACCATGAGTCGGCTCGTATGCACCGCGTTGATCACGAGGGACGCGCTGCCGATCAACGGCTCGAGTGTGGTGGGCGTGCCGCCCGGTGAGACGGTGTACTCGGGTTGAAACAGGATGTCGCCTTCCACGCCGACGATGTTGCCCAGCAGGTATCCCAGCCGGACGCCGCCCCCGATCTTGTGGGCGAGCCCGAACGTGGCGTCGTAACGCGTATAGGAGCCGAACGCGCCGACTTCGACCTGCCCGGCGTGCTGCGCTGCGAGGCGTCCTGCGGCGAGCACCAGCCCCGCCGCCAGCATCCCGAACCGTCTCATGTCGGCTCCCGCGCGCAACGCGCTCAAGGTAATTGGTGCAGTTCGACGCGCCGGTTTTGCGCGCGCCCCGCGACCGTCGTATTCGGGGCGATCGGTTTCGTCGCGCCGTACCCCTTCGTCACCATGCGGCCCGGCGCGACTCCCTTGCTCCCGAGGTACGCGCGCACCGCGTCCGCCCGGGCCTGCGACAGGCGGAGGTTGGTGGCGTCCGAGCCGGTGTTGTCGGTGTAGCCGGCAATTTCGATCCGGATGTCCGGATTGGCGTTGAGCGACTGGGCGACGATATCCAGGACCGTGAACGACTCGGGCTTGAGCGCCGACTTGCCGGTCTCGAAGATCACGCCGCGCAGGATGACCGGCGTCCGCTCCGGCGTGAACAGAATCGGGCAGCCGGCGGCGTCCACGCGCGTGCCGGTGGGCGTGCCCGGGCAGCGGTCCTTCGTGTCGTCCACGCCGTCGCCGTCCGAGTCCTTGAAGCGCTGGCAGCCGACGTCGTCCACCTCCGCCCCGGGCGGCGTGTTGGGACACTTGTCGAGTCCGTCCGGGACGCCGTCCTTGTCCGCGTCGAGCGGGCAGCCGACCGCGTCGACCACCGCGCCGGCGGGCGTGCTGGGACACTGGTCGAGGCCGTCGAGCACGCCGTCGCCGTCGGCATCGGCGGGGCAGCCCTTGGCGTCCACGCTCGCGCCGGCGGGTGTGCTGGGGCACTGGTCGAGGCCGTCGAGCACGCCATCGCCGTCGGCATCGGCGGGGCAGCCTCTGGAGTCGACGCGTGCCCCCGCGGGCGTGCCGGGGCACCGGTCGAGGCCGTCGTACACCCCGTCGTGGTCGGAGTCAGTGGGGCAGCCGCGCGCGTCCGTCGCTGCGCCGAGGGGCGTGTCGGGGCACACATCCCGCTGGTCGGGAACCCCGTCGTGGTCCGTGTCCGTGTCCGCTGCCGGGCCGCCCCGGGTGAAGACGGACAAGCCGAGGGAGCCGACGACGTGCCCCGCCCAGTCGCCGCCGGCGAATCCCGTGCTGGGCGCGTACACGCCACGCACCTCGAGGCGCAGGGCGGCTCGGTCGCCCAGAAAGATGCGGTCGCCGATCGCGCCGTGGACGGCGTCGTCGGTGAAGCGGTATGGCGCCGTCTTCTCGAAGTCGAGCCGGGAATAGCCGCCGAGCAGATAGAAGAGGTTGCGGGCGGTGCCGAAATTCAGCACCAGGCTCGCGCTGCCGTGGGCGAGTGTGGGGGAGGCGCTGCCCGTCTTCGGATTGGGGCTCTGATATCCCCCGTCGAGCTCCGCGCTGACGACGTTACTGAAGAAATAGCCCAGCCGGCCGCCGCCGCCCATCCGGTTGTCGAGGTTGAAGGCTCTGTCGTAGCGTGTGAACGATCCGAACGCGCCGAACTCGAACTCGTGCGCGCGCTGCGCACCGAGGCCGGAGGTCCCGCACGCGAGCGCTACTCCCAGGACCGCGAGTGTCCGCACGGACCGGCTTCTCCTCTAGGGCCGGCCCTACGGTAATAACTCGGGCTCCGGTTAGAAACCCCGGAGAACGGACGTGGTGACGTGGGTCACCGAGCTACTGTCGCCCGTTCTCGCCGCGCACGAACCGGACGGCCCTGGCGAGGTTGTCGGCGAGCGCCGCCAGCTCGGTCGCGCCGTGAGCGAGTCCTTCGATGGCCTGCAGCTGTTCCGCGGCGGCGGCGGCGACGGCTTCGGCTTCCTGAGTAGAGGCGTGAGCACCCGCCCTGGCCTGCTCGAGTGACTGACTGATCCTGCCCGCCCGCTCGCTGATGCCCTGCGCCAGCTCCGCGACCTGCTTCCCGGCGCGCGCCGTGCCGCCCGCTGCCTCCGCGATTCGCGTCAGGTCCTGCACCCAGTCGGTCGAAGAGCGCACGACGTCTCCGAGGTCGCCTCGGACACGCTCGAGCAGCTGCGCGGCCCGGTCGAGCGCCCGGCGGGTCTCTTGGGCGGATTTGCCGACGTTGCGCGCCTCTCGACCGCTCGCCTCGGCGAGTTTGTGGACCTCGTCCGCGACCACCGCGAAACCGCGGCCGTGCACGCCGGCCCGCGCCGCTTCGATTGTGGCGTTGAGCGCGAGCAGGTTCGTCTGATTCGCGATGAAGCCGATCGTTTCCGAGAACTTCTCGACCTGCTCTGCCACGTCGCGCAGGCGCCGCACCTCGCGGGCACTCTCTTCGGTGGTCACACCGAGATCCGTGAGGCGACGGACCGCCGTCTGGGTCGCGAGACGGACCTTCTCGGTGGTCTGCTCCATCTGTGCACCCGAATCGCGGGTCTGGGCCCCCGCGGCAGCCACCTCGCCGGCGTGCTGGGTCAGCTGCTCCGAGTCGCGGGCCAGCGCGCTCACGAGGCTCGCCGCTTGGGCGGCTCCCTGGCTGGCGCGCCGCGCCGAGGCCGCCACCTCCTGGCTCGCGGCGTGGATCTCCTCGGCCGTCGCGGTCAGGGTCTGCACGTAAGCGCTCGTGCGACCCGACGCCCCGACGACCGGCAGAACCGAGCCCTCGATCGCGAGCATCAGCGCCAGCTGTGGCGCCAACAGCTCCAGCAAGTCGGCGTCGGCGTCACGGTACATGGTGGGATCCGAGTGCCGCACGCTCCACAGGCCCACCAGCTGTCCGGCGTGGTACAGCGGCAGCAGCACCTCCGAGCCGGGTGGTTCCCGCCCCGGCACGAGCACGTGCTCGGGGGAGACCGCGTGGCCCACGACCGGCCGCCGCAGCCGCACGGCCTCGCCGGCGAGCCCCGCATTCGCGTCGAAGCGGACCGTTCGCCCCTCCCGATCGCCCGTCGCCGTGTCCGCGACGAGCTCCATCTCGTTCGTCCCCGCGTCGTACCGCGCGAAGCCCATGTGCTCCCACGGGACCAGGCGTCGGGCGAGCTCCTGAATCCGCGGGAAGCTCTTCGCCAGGCTGATGTCCCGCGCCATCGCCTGTGACAACCCCTGAATGAGCGCGAGCTCATCGGCGCGAACCCCCCGCCGGATGACCGACACGCTCGCGACGGCGGCGCCCACGAGTAGAGCGCCGATCACCAGAAGCCCGATCATGTCGAGGCCCGCGTGCGCAAGGTCGACGGACGCGAGGGCCAGACCCACCGAGCAGGCGTAGACGACGGCCTCCCATCGGGCGGTGAGTGCGGCGTCGACCCAGGCGAGCGTACGCCCGAGCGCCAACTCGATGTAGAAGGTCCCGTTCACGACGCAAGGAAGCAGGACGAGGAACACGACGAGGGGCACGAGGTTGCCCGCGGCGAGCGCCTGGGCGCCCGTGGCCCCGCCGAGTCGCGCGTACGCGAGCCCGGCGAGGGCCGCGCCCGTCGTGAGGTGCGCCGCGTTGTCGAGCGCCGCGGCCACGGGCAGACGGCGCAGTGCGAGGTCGCCCGCGACCACCGCGAGCGGCGCGACGAGGACGGCGAAAGGCCAGCCACGGTCGAGGATGGCGTACGCCGTGACGCCGAGGATGTACGAGGCGAACCCGTTGCCCGGGAGGGCGATGCCGTAGCGGCGGGTCAGCGCGCCGACCACGACGAGCACCACGATTTCCTCCGCGACATCCGCGCCGAGCGGCACCCGTCGAGTCGCGAACGCCGCCAGCCCCGCGGCGATCGCTGCGACGGCACCGAGCGCGACGAGCGTCCGTACCAGCAGGCCCGGCGACGCTTTGAGGCGGGAGAGGGCAGCCATGGGGAAGCTGGGAGCAAAGTCGGCCCCTTGGCATGACCTGTCAAGCGCGACTATCGTTTACGGCATGCGGGTCACGATCGAATACTGCGTCGTCTGAAACTACGAGCCGCGCGCCGCCGGTCTGGCGGCCGAAATTCGCAAGACCTACCCCCACGCCGACGTGAAGCTGATCCAGTCGTCGGGCGGCGTCTTCGAGGTCGAGGTCGACGGTCGCCGCATTTTCTCCAAGAAGGCCCAGGGACGCCACGCCGAGCCCGGTGAAGTCGTAGGGCTGATGCGGCAGCCGACGCCGCCGCCCTCACGTTGATCCGTTGCCGGCGCGGAGGACAGTCGTGACCCGGGCAGGTGACACTCCCCGCTCCCGCCGGTTCCGCACCCGGAACGGGTGCTCTTGGCAGTTGGACTGGCATTCGCGCTCGGTGCCGCGCCCATGGCGGGGCAGACGCGCGTCAGCGTCGCGGTTGGTTTCGGCGTACCGCGGACGTACGTGACTGGCGTCGTGATCGTTGGAAGGCCGCACGTCTACCGGTACCGGCCCTCGCTGCTCGTGGCGCGGCGCGGCTACGTGGCCCGGCATCGTCGGCATCATCACGCCTATGACTACGATTACGACGGTGACAATGACTGAGGTGGGCAGGTAAGGTCGCGAAACGGGAGGCGCGCACGCACGCCTCCCGTTTTCTTTTCGTCGCGCGCAGAGCCTCTCTCCCCTGCTCCGCCAATCTATATTGCGACCGTGCGAGTCTCCCGAGACCACTTCCTTCCCCCCGATCCCAACGCCTTCCGCGCCGCGGAGCCCGCCACCGGCCGGGTCGTGGTGATCGCCCCGACGCGCGCGGCTTGCGAAACGATCGAGCTGGCGATGAGCCTCGACATCGACACCCTGCTCGCGCGGGAGCACGGGGACGACATCCGCCGCCTGGCGGCGTCGGGGCCGGGATTCGGCATCGTTGCGGGGACGGGTACCGGCAAGACGCTCGCCATCCGGTCGATCGCGACGACCATTCTGCAGGCGCCGCTCAAGGTCGGCGTCGTGAACCGTGAGCGCGAAGCCACGCCCGAAACGCCGACGTGGAACGTCGTGATCGTGACGACCGGGATCGCGCGCCGCTGGTTCGAGGACGGCCTCATCACGGCGCGGGACACGCTGGTGGTGGACGAGATCCACCAGACGTCGGCGGAACTCGAGCTGTGCCTGGCGCTCGGCAAGCGGGCGGGCTGCCGCTTCATCTGGCTCTCCGCCACCGTGGATCCCGCCTTCTACGCCCGCTACCTGAGGTCGGTCGAGGTCCTCGAGACCCGGGCGTTCGATCCCGCGCGGGCGGCCGATGTGCGCGTCCTGCCCCAGCAGCGGCTCGAGTTCCTGAACGATCGCTTCGTGAAGCGCGTCCTGCGGGAGCGGCGCGGCGTGGCGGTGTTCGTGCCCACCCGCGCCGAAGTGGAGCAGATCGCCAAAGAACTCGGCGACCGCTGGCAGGGACTGCCGACCGCGTTCTACCACGGGGGCGAGCCGATCCGGGTCATTCGACCGTTCCTCGACGGTCAGGTGCGCCGCCCGTTCCTGCTGGCGATGACCGCGGCGGGTCAGTCCGCCCTCAACATCCGCGGACTGGACACCGTGGTGATCTACGACGCGCGCTACGCCAATGTCGTTGAGCGGGGTCGCAACGTGCTGACGAGGGCGTACCTCGGCGCAAACGAAATCCTCCAGATGGCCGGCCGCGTGCACGGCCGCGTGGAGAGCGGCGAGGTCTACATCCTGAGCGACCGGGAGCTCGTATTCGAGCAGCTCGAGCCGACGGCGCCGGAGTTCCAGCTCGCCGGAGACGCGGAGCGGGTGGCAATCACCTGCGCGGCGCTGGGCGTGGACGCGCGCGAGCTCGATCTGCCTGTGCCGCTGGACCGTAAGGCGTACCGCGATGCCGTGGCGCTGCTCACCGAGCGCGGGTTGATCGAGCGCGGGCGGCTGACCCGCTACGGCCGCGAGGTGGAAGCGATGCCGGTCGAGCGACCCTGGGGCGAGCTGCGCGGCGAGTGTCGAGTCGCTGCACCGCATGACCCGCGAGGAGCGAGACCTGCGGGGCCTGATCGTCTCCGGAAGCGATCATCTCACGGCGTACAATGTCTACGCCGAAGCGGTCAACCAGCACGGTGATCTGGGGGAGGTGTACGGGCTGCCCCGCCACCTGTTCCGCGAGAGCATCGATCGCTGGGCCGAAGACCGCGGCGTGCTCGTCAAGGCGATCGAGGATGTGGCTCTGGGGATGGCGTCCGTGTACCGCCAGCTCGAATTGCCACTGCCCGGGCGGCTGCCCCACGCGGGCGAGAAGACCCTGGCGGCGTTCGCGGATCTCGTGGCCAAGATCCAGCCGTTCGACCTGGTGATCGACGAGGAGACGGCGGACGGCCGCGAGGCCCGCGTGAGCCGCGGGTCGGTGTGCTCGAGCTGGGGCGCCGTCGCCGGCACGCTGCGCTACTTCGCCGACCGCTTCGGCGTGCCGCGCGCCAGCGTAGAGGGTACCGAGTTGAGCGAGCGCGCGATTCGCCGCTACGCACGGCGCGGCGCGCCCACCGTGGTGTTCGAGCGGCAACGCCGTCACGAGGGCTTGATGCGGGTCCGGACGGTCACCTATTTCGGATTCCTGCTCGAGCGCGACGTCGAGCCGCTCCCGAGCCCGTTCCCACCGGACCTCGCCGACGCGGCGCGGGCGGCACTGGTCGAGGCGCTGCTCGCCGGGCACTCGCCACACCCGGATCAGGCACGCGTGCGGCGCGCCCTCGAGCGCCTCGGCTTCTACTGGCGGCGCTCGGGCGGGCGGCTCACGCAAGCGGCGACCGAGCACTTGAGCGCCAGGCTCGGCGCCCAGCTCTCACGGGTCGGCTCGTGGGATGAGTTCATCAACGCTCGGCTGGTGCTCGACGTAAACGAAGTGGTCCCCGAAGCTGAGCGGCACGCGCTGGAAGCGCTCCCGGCATCTGCCCACCTCTACGGAGACCGTGTGCCGGTCGATTACGAGGTGGAGCAGGGGATCGGCGTGGTGCGGCTGCGCCTCAAGGAAGGCCAGGCGCGGCGCCTGCAACCGCGGGATGTGCCCCCGTTCGACCGGCCGGTCCGCTTCACGGTCCTGCGGGGCAAGCGGGAGGCGGTGCGGTCGGACTCGCTGGAGGACCTGCGTCGCCAGTTGAGCGGCCTCTCCCGGGGAGAACGGCAGCGCCTGGCGCGGGGCGGCAGGCGGGGTCGGCGTCGCTAAGACTCCGCCCGGGCGCTGTGACTTCTGGACGCTCTGCGGGTCTTGCTTATGGCGGTGCTCTCTGGAACTTTGACCCAGCAACTCGGCTATCCAAGGACTATGGCTGCGAGAGAAAAGAACCCCAGTCTCCCCACTCCACCCGGCTTCGCCCCCCTCGGGCAGGCGGTGATGGAAACGTTCAGCGAGGGTGTGGTCGTGTTCGACCCCTACGGCCGGATGCTGTATGCGAACCAGCGGGCCCGGCACACGCTCGACGCCCTCGCGGACGGCACGCCGCATCGGGGCGAGAACCTGCGCGACCGGCTCATGGCGTTCGGCGGCCGAGCCCGAACCCTGAAACAGGGCTCGCTCGAGCTCGGTGAAGTAGTGTTCCTGCCGGACGGCGGCGACAGTCCGACGCTGGCCGAGCGCGAGCGCCAGGCCATCCTCGACACGCTCGAGGCGACGCACGGCAAACTGGCGGAGACCGCACGACGGCTCGGCATCAGCCGTACCACGCTGTGGCGCCGGTTGCGAGCCTATGGGCTGCCGGCCAACGGGCGGGGAGGCCAGGGACCGGCCACACGCGTCTAACCCCGCGCCGTCCTGGCGTGGGCGTTTGCCCCCCTCTAGCTTCCCGCTCGAGCTTCATCGTTCGGGAAGCGATGCCCGCCACGCCGTACATCATCGAAGAGTATGTCCGGTGGTCCGACGTGGACTTCGCCGGCATCATTTTCTACGGGTCCTACATCCGTTTTTTCGAGATCGCGGAAACGGAGCTGTTTCGTGCCTGCGGCCTCGCCTATGCCCAGGTGTTCGACCGCTACGACATCTTTCTGCCGCGCAAGGCGGTGCACAGCGAGTTTTACCTCCCCGCGCGGCTGGACGACCGGCTGCGCGTGGCGACGTATGTCGGCCGCGTCGGCACCAAGTCGATGACCCTCAACTTCGACGTGCTGCGCGACGACCCGCCGCAGCTCGGGGCGGCGGGGTGGATGGTGCTGGTCTGCGTGGACCGGAAAAGGCTGAAGCCACACCCCCTGCCTCCGCGGCTGGTCGCGGCGCTCGCTCCGCACACCCTGGTGCCCGCCGCCGCGCGCGAGACACTGGGCATCACGACCCCGCCGAGCGCGCGAGCGTCCCCCTGAGATCGGCCCAGATCGTCGCCCTCCCACTCGCCCTGCTGGGCGGGGCGTGCGGCAGCGCGCCCGAGCAGGCGGGGCGGGTCCGCGCTCTCGTGGCCCGCCCGCCCAAGGACACGATCCGATTCGAAGCTCCGGCTCGCGCGCACCACTGCAGCGGCGGTCCTCGGAGCGGGCTGGTGCTCCAGGGGTCGAGCGACGGCAACGGTGTGTTCATCTGGCTGCGTGGGGGCGAGACCGACTCGCTGGCGGGCGGCCCGTGGCCGCTGTTGCAGCGGGGCGATACCCTGTCGCCGCGCGGCGGGACGGTCGGCGTGCGCTACATGCTGAACGCCGTGGCGCACGGCCTGCCGCTCGACAGCGGCGCGGTCGAGGTGCGGGAGACCGCCCACGTCTTTACCGTCGTCGCGCGTGGCACCGGGCATGAGACGATGGCCGCGGGGCGCGTGGCGCTCGAAGCGTCGTTCGACGCGGTGCCGCTCGAGACGGACAGCGTTTCCTGCTGGCCAAGACCGTGACGCTCCGGGTCGGGCTGATCGGCACGGGGTTCGCGCGTCGGGTGCAGATCCCGGCACTGCGCCTCG
>Ga0209375_1001932_pt1 | contig 15335 bp, 17 predicted proteins | sample GraSoiAngelo_131_FD_185888 | JGI IMG/M metagenome (GOLD analysis project Ga0209375, IMG submission 185888) | Grasslands soil microbial communities from the Angelo Coastal Reserve, California, USA - 14_0929_02_30cm (SPAdes) (version 2) | ecosystem: Environmental > Terrestrial > Soil > Grasslands ... | reverse complement strand
GCAGATCAAGTGATTCTGGCGTCGTGCGACTGGCCGGCAACACGCGCTCACCAATCTCGTAGCGCACCGTCCCAATCAAGCCGCAACGCAAGCCCGCCTTTTCACAAATGTGCTTGATGAGAAAGGTGATCGTGGTTTTCCCATTGGTGCCCGTGACGGCCGCAAGTTTTAACCTCTGCGCGGGGAGTCCGTAAAACGTTGCCGAGAGATCAGCCAGCGCGTTGCGCGCATTCTCCACGACCAGACAGGTGGCGCGCGAATGTTTCTCTTCGCGCTCCGTGACGATCACTGAAGCGCCTTTTTCAATGGCCTGGCCGATGAATTCGTGCCCATCCCGGCTTTCGCCCCGCATTGCCACGAACAGGCCGTTTTTTTGCACTCGCCGCGAGTCATACGCGATACTTTCCACCGGGCGATCAAGTTTCCCGATGACCTGGTGGACTGAAATCGCGGCGGCGAGAGTTTTGAGCTGCATGAGGGTTCAACATGCCGTCGTAAGGCACTCAATGACGCGAAGCATTGGTTAAGGCGACTCGTCCCACAGGCAGCGCTTTACGAATTTCCTCATGCCGCTCAAGATCAAGGTATTGGGCCGCCTTTTCAGCGATCCGCGAAAAGATCGGTCCCGCGATGAGCCCGCCGTAATTCAACTCCGGTTTAGTCGTCTGCGCATCGTCGAGCACCACAAGACCGACAAACTCAGGATGCTCGGCCGGGAGATAACCGATGAAAGAAACGACGTATTTTCCGTGTTCATATCCGCCTTTTGGATCGACTTTTTGGGCCGTCCCAGTCTTGCCAGCAATCGTAAAACCGGGAATAGCCGCGGCGGCCGCAGTGCCGCGGTCACTCACGACACCCCGCAGCGCGTCACCAATTTGGCTGGCTGTCTGCGGGGAAATTACCTGGCGCAACACCAGCGGGGAAAGTGAGGTGACCGTTTTGCCGTCGGAAGCGGTAATCGATTTTACGATGCGGGGCATAGTCAATTTGCCGCCGTTCGCAATCGTCGCCATCGCCACGGTCATTTGCAATGGTGTGACTCCGATTTCGTGTCCCATTGGAATGCGTGTGATCGAGATCTTGCTCCACGATCGCGGAGGGCGAATTAATCCGTTGATCTCCCCCGGAAGCTCAATTCCGGTGCGTTCACCAAATCCAAAGCGGCGGACATATTCATAAAATTTTTGGTCACCAACGCTGAGGGCGAGTTTAGCCGCGCCGATATTGCTCGATTTGATGAGAATATCTTGCACGCTCAGATACGAAAACGCTCGATGATCGTGCAGGACGGCGCCGCCAAACTCCCAAAGACCATTCTCACAAAAAATCGTCGATTTAGGCTGGAGCTTATGTTCATTGAGCGCCGCCGCGGCAGCCACAATCTTAAAAGTGGAACCCGGTTCCATCATGTCGATGATGGCGCGGTTTTTCATTTCCTCGGGCTTCGCTTCAGAGCGGAGATTAAGATCAAAATTCGGGCGATTCGCCATGGCGAGGATTTCGCCAGTTTGCGGCCGCATCAGGATAATCGTCGCTTTTTGGGGTGAGTACTCACGCATCGCAGTGTCGATTTCATTTTCGACAATATTCTGCAGGTTAAGATCGACAGTGAGGTGAACCTGATAGCCGTCGCGCGGCGCGCGTTCCTGCCCTCGGTAGAGGACGATCTCCTGACCGGCACGATTGTGTTCGATGTAGCGATAGCCATCCTGCCCATGAAGATATTCCTCCATCGACGCTTCCACGCCCTGAATGCCGCGATGTTCGAAATCTGTGAATCCGATGACGTGACAAAGCATGGAGCCATTCGGATAGATGCGCGTGGCGTCATGTTCGAAATAAATCCCACGCAAATTTCTGGCGCGAAGTTTTTCGCGCAGCGCGCTGGCCAGCGACTCTGGCAGTTGGCGCTTGATTACTATGTAGCGGCGTTCACCCTGCAATTTTTCAGCGAGCTCCCGCTCCGGAACGCCTAGCTCCTGGCTGACAAGGTCGATAAGCGCATCGCGGTCGTTTAGATGCGTCGCGTCGGCGATCACAGTTTCGACAGGCACATTGTGCGCGAGAACTTCATTGTTGGCATCCAGGATCGTGCCGCGTTCGGCGTAGATAGTTTGCTTGTAAACGTGTTTTTCAGCCGCCAACCCGGCGTATTCGTCGTGCTTGATCACCTGGAGGTAAATGAGACGAAAGGAAAAGGCGCTGAAGAGTACGATAAAAGCGAAGCAAACCAGCGCACAACGACTCCGGGTATTTGACTTCATCTTGCGGCAGGTTGGTTCGCTACGGGTTGAATTGCGTCTGCATCGGCCGGACGGGCCGGCATGGTAAGTCGCACGATGTTGTCTTCGGAAATCGGCACCATTTTTAAGTACCCTTCCTTCAACCGACGCTGCAAAGCCGAGCGCGAAGTCAAGGCCGCGATTTGCACACTGGCGACGTCATTTTGCGTGCGGAGACTAGCGAGCTCAGTCTCGACTGCTTTCTTGCGCTCTCCAAGATGATAAAGTTGCAGCGTCAAATAAACGTAGCTCAATCCTGTGAGCGCGAGAAAGGCAGTCACAACAATCCAGCGCGCCAGCGATGGCGCGTTCACCGTATTCCAATTTTTTCGGCGGGAACGGCTCATTTAAATCTTCTCGGCCACGCGCAATTTTGCGCTGCGTGAACGCGGATTGACGCGTTGCTCATCTTCGTTCGGCTCCACTGGTTTCGGCGTAACCAACTTCAGGTCGTAATCGGGATTACGTTGCGCGGAGGACCACTCCGGGCGGTCGATCCATTCCCGGCTATGATCGCGAAAGAAATTTTTGACGATTCGATCTTCCAGAGAATGAAAAGCAATGACAGCGATGCGCGCACCGGGCTCGAGTCGGTCAGTCAAAACACGCAAGCCCTCTTTGAGCGCGCCCAGTTCGTCATTCACTTCCATACGCAGCGCTTGAAAAACTTGCGTGGCTGGATGACGGCGACCGTGCCGGCCCACGACCTTTTCGATCGCATGTGCCAACGGGAGAGTTTCGCGAAACGGCGCTGTCTTGCGCATCTTAACAATCAAGCTCGCGATACGACGCGCCGCCGGTTCCTCCCCGAGATCGCGAAACAAGCGCGTCAGTTGTTCGCTGCTGTACTCGTTAACGATTGTAGCGGCGGTCAGCTCGTTGCGTGGATCCATGCGCATATCGAGCGGACCATTGCGCATAATGCTGAAGCCGCGTTCTGCATTTTCGAGTTGCCGAGAGGAGACGCCGAGGTCAAGAAAGGCACCGCCGATAGTGCCAATTCCAAGTTCGTCGAGAGCCTTGTGCGCATGCCGAAAATTCGCCTGTCGCACGGTAATGCGGCGGTCGAACCCGCCGAGCTGCTCGGTCACATGTTGGACCGCTTCGGGATCTTGATCCAAGGCCAGCACGTCGGCGCCAGTTCTCAAGATCGCTTCCGCGTGGCCGCCACCACCACAGGTTCCATCGACAATGAGAGAACCTAGCCTTGGCGCGAGCAACTCCACGACCTCAGCCGCGAGTACTGGCCGGTGGTAGATAAAATCCTCCATTTCCTGCGCCTCCTCTTCGAGAACCAGCGGCCCGGTCGCGAACCAAACAGGCCGCTCAAACAATAATGCGTTCATATAATTTCTGACCAAACCGTCCGCTTACAAACCGATTACATTCGCGACGTGCTGATAAGTTGGCGTTTCTTCCTCATGGGCGCGCTTCCAGCGCTGCAAATTCCAAATTTCAAAGCGCCCACGGCCACCGACGAGGGCGACTTCACCTTTCAGTCCGATTTTCCTGCAAAGCTCGTCCGGCAAAACGAGACGGCCTTGTCGGTCCGCGGCACCGTGTTGCGCGCGCGAGTGGAGCTGCCGCAAGAAAACGCGACGATCCCGCGCGGAAACGCCTTGGTTCGATTCCGCGGCTAAGCTCATACGGGCAAATTCATCCGGCGACATGAGGAGGAGAAATTGATGATTCGCCTCCGGCAAAAGGATAAACTCTTCCCCTTCATTCCGTCGCCAACGTGACGGAATCGTGATCCGATTTTTCTCGTCAATCGAATGGCGAAATTCGCCAGCATAAAACGATTGAGGTGGAGAAACGGAATCCATGCATTAGTGGGATTGATCCATTCTGCCCCACTTGACACCACCTTTAACCACTTCCTCACACGGCGGTCAATAAAAAAATTAATGCCCGTTTGCACCCTACTCCCTCACCCGTAAGCTCCTCTCCGTCATGAAGCTTTGCCTACGCGGATCGACAATCAGTTGTGCCGTCCTATTATGCGCGGCCAAGATCGCATCTAGTCAATCTCCCGCCACGAGTGGAAATGACGCGGTTCGAGTGACGATAGCGGTGAATGCGGATGGCTCACGCACTGTTTACAAATTCGATGACGCGCAGCACAAGGCCCTGGCGACCACGACCGGCGAGGACGGCAAAATCCGGGAGAAAATTCGTTATGAGATGGACGACGCGGGGCGCTTTTCTACCGGCATGGTTTTCGGCCCTGATGGTCGGCTTCGTTTTAAAAGCCAATACAAGTATGATGGCGCAGGTCGCCTACAGGAAGAAACTCAAAGCGCAGAGGACGACACTTTGCTGCACAAGATCGTCTATACCTACGACCAGGCAGGCAAGCAAACTGGTTACTCGATTTTCGACGCAAATGGCAAACTAATCGGTCGCACACTGGCACCGATGCCAAGTCCGGCGGCTTCGTCGAAATCGCGAGAGAAAAGTCCACGATAGCGCGAAGGTCTGCGGGACCGTCGACATTCGCTGGTGACTTGCCACCTTCAGCGAAAAAGGCTAGAGACATTAACGTGATCGACTACATCCAAAAAGGTGGTTTGCTGATGTGGCCAATTTTGGCCTGTAGCATCATTTCAATCGCTGTCTTTGCTGAACGCCTCTTTTATTTGCATCGGGCGACGATCCACGTCGGCGAATTCCTGAAAGGCCTCTCTAATCTCATCCAGCGCCGCAATTTCGCTGAGGCATTGCATGAATCAGCCGGAACCCCCGGCCCCGTTGCGCGCGTGATTCATTCGGCCATCATCCGGCATGACGCGCCCCGATCGGAATTGCGGGACATCGTGCAGGAAGCCGGGCAACTTGAGGTGCCAAAGCTGGAACGATTTCTCGGGGTCCTGGCCACGCTCGCTTTCCTGGCGCCGTTACTCGGCTTGCTTGGGACTGTGGCCGGAATGATCGACGCGTTCAGCACCATTTCCTCAAATGGCGGTTATGCGACGGTGACGGAACTTTCCAGTGGAGTTTACAAGAGTCTCCTAACGACAGCAGCAGGACTGGTCGTGGCCACGTCTACATTTGTCGCTTACAGCTATCTTTCTTCGCGCGTAAGCACCCTGCTGCACGATATGGAGCGCGCTGGCATCGAGATCGTCCATATGCTGACGGAGAGTCGGCCACTTAGCGGTATCATCAGCTTCCAGCAACCTGGTGAGATCGTCGAATCCGAAGCACGTCTCGATTCTTGAATCGACAAAACTGCAGCGCGCATGAAGCTCAGCCGGACGAAGGAATACAACTTCGGCTGGCTTGTCTTTGTCGGGCTGGTCGATGTCGCTTTCCTCTTGGTTCTTTTCCTCTTGCTTAGTTCGAATTTTATTTTGCAGCCGGGCATTGCTGTTTCGCTGCCGTTCTCGCGTTTTTCGCTTGGCCCGCAGATCAATCAGCAAATCATCAGCATTACCGGCGGCTCAGCTCCCACGATTTATTTCCGGGATCAAAAAATCACACTCGGTCAGCTCGGTCCGTTGTTGGACGCGGCTAAGCGTGAGGGCCGATCGATCATCATCAAAGCCGACCGTTTGACTCCCTATGAAACAGTTGTCGAGGTAAGCAACGCCGCGCTGGAACACGGAATCAGCTCTGTCTCGCTGGCTATGGCTCCGCCACTATGAACGCGTCCTTCTCTGCACCTGCGGCCGAGTCGCTCCTTTTTAGTTGGGAGCCGCCCCGGCGCCGAAAAGTTGCGATCATCGCTTTCTTGACGATTTCGTTAATCGCACACGCTCTCTGCTTCTACGTTTTTCAAATTGTATATCCGCCAACGGTCGCGCTGTTGCCGCCACCGGCTCGCGTGAGTGTGATCGCCCCCGATTCTGAAGAAGGCCGTACACTGCTCCGCTGGATTGATGCGGAAGATCCTGCGCTCGCCTTCACGACTCAGCGACCACCCGAGGCGAGACTGGGCGTGTTACCCGCGGTTGAGCACATTCCATCTTATCGCGCGGCAGAGCCTGCCCTGAAGGAAGTTCCACCGCTGGCTCTCGATCTTCGCATCCCGAGTGCCCAGCCTCTGGGCGCCGTGCCATTTGTCCATCGAGAGGCAGCGCCTGCTTTCGGTCCAGCGGCAACTTCTGTTTCGTTTTCAAAGGAGCTTGACACTTTCGGCACGCCGACTTTGCCGAAGCCGAGCTTTGCCGCATCCAACGATGAGCCTCCTCAAACCGTTCGCTTTCGCGTCGCAGTCAGCGGTAATGGAGAAATCCGCTATTCCTTTCCGCTCAACTCATCAGGCGATCCGGCCCTGGATGAACAAGCACGCCGTTATCTTGTGCTCGGCCGTTTTTCCCAAAGTTTGATAACCACCGAGAAAGCCGATCGATCTCTGGCCTGGGGAATCGCGACACTCGAATGGGGCAACGACGTCACGCGCCCTAAGGTAACGCCGACCGGCGCCACTTCGCCGTGATACGTGTTAGTCTCGCCGCGCTCGTCACGATTTATTTGCTGCTTTTTCTTGCGGCGGTTTTTCTCTTCTGGATAGTGGGAGAGTCGAATCGCCGCCGGCGCGAGCGCCGGGCTTTACAGCATCGGTTGCGCTGTGTGATTTGCGCATTCGAATTTGAGGATCGGACCGACGCATTGCTTCCCCGGTGCCCGCGCTGCGGAAGTTTGAACGAACGATTTAGAATGGAGCGAATTTAAAAATGGGAATGTGGATCGGCCGCAATCGCAAAGCACGCGTAACCTACGGGTTCGATGAAATCGCGCTCGTGCCCGGGCGCGTGACGGTGAATCCAAACGAAGTGGACATCACTTGCCGCTTGCCGCGGAAAGAGGCGGACCCGATCACATTAAAGATTCCCATTCTCGCAAGTGCAATGGATGGAGTTGTCGATGTACCGTTTGCAATCGCCATGAGCAAACTGGGCGGGCTCGCCGTTCTCAATCTCGAGGGAGTCCAAACGCGCTATAAAAATCCGAAGGAAGTTTTGCAGAAAGTCGTCGAGGCGGACAAATCCGAGATTACAGCGCTGTTGCAAAAAATTTATCAGGAACCGGTCCAGGAAGATTTAATCGCCGCCCGCGTTCGCCAAATCAAAGACGGCGGCGCGCTGGCTGCGGTCAGCTCAATTCCCCAACGCGCGGCTGAATTCGGCAAGATCGCTCAAGAAGCCGGGGCGGACGTGTTCGTCGTGCAAAGCACCGTTTCCACCGTCCGGCATATTTCGTCGGAATATAAATCACTCGAACTGGAAAGATTTTGCCGCGAGATGCGCATTCCCGTGATCGTCGGAAACACGGTCGGTTACGATGTGACCTTCGAGATCATGGAATGCGGGCCGGCTGCGGTCTTGGTGGGCGTTGGACCAGGAGCCGCTTGCACTTCGCGCGGTGTGCTAGGGTTGGGCGTTCCGCAAGTGACTGCGACCGTCGATTGCGCGGCGGCGCGTGATGCTTACTTCAAGAAAACATCGCGTTACGTGCCGATCATTACGGATGGCGGAATGAGCAGAGGCGGCGACGTTTGCAAGGCGCTGGCTTGCGGCGCGGATGCCGTGATGGTAGGCAGCGCGTTTGCCAAAGCACAAGAAGCACCCGGCTGCGGCTACCACTGGGGTATGGCCACTCCGCATGCAAATCTCCCACGAGGGACGCGAATCAAAGTCGGTACCACCGGCTCGCTCAAGCAAATTCTTTTCGGTCCCGCGGAGGTTGACGATGGCAGCCAAAATCTGGTTGGCGCGATCACGACCTGCATGGGGAACGTGGGCGCTCGCGACATAGCTGAATTTCAGCAAACTGAGATTATTATCGCGCCTTCCATCAAGACCGAAGGAAAACTGTTCCAGACAGTGCAAAGTGTCGGGATGGGGACAAGTTGACGTTCGAAGGTTCGACAGATCTGGTGATTGAGCGATTGACCTTCACGCGATCACCCCGCAGCCTTCAATCCTAAATCTGTAAATCCTTAAGTCGCTCAATGAATACGGATCGGAGAGTTGTCATTACTGGCCTTGGTGCCGTCACACCGATTGGCAATAATGTGGAGACGTTTTGGTCAAATCTTAAGAATGGCGTCAGCGGCATTCGCAAGATCCAAGGATTCGACACGACCGGTTACGATTGCCAGATCGCCGGGGAAGTGCGGGACTTCGATCCGAAGCCGTTCTTCAAGAATCCGAAGGATGTCCGGCGCGCGGATCGTTTCACACAGCTCGCCATGGCAGGGGCAAAAATGGCGCTCGAGGACAGCGGTATCGAGGTGGAGAAGCAGCGGCGAGATCGCTTCGGCGTAATTGTGAGCAGTGGAATCGGCGGCCTGAAAACGCTACAGGATCAGCACGCTGTCCTATTGACAAAAGGGCCGTCACGAAATTCCCCGTTCACGATTCCGATGTTGATCAGCAACATGGCGAGCGGACTCATCTCCATGGAATACGGGCTGCAAGGTCCCAACATGTGCATCGTGACCGCCTGCGCTACGTCAAATAACGCGATCGGGGAATCCTGGCGAATAATCAAATTCGGTGACGCTGATATTTTCCTTGCCGGGGGTTCAGAGGCTTCCGTTGTCGCGATTGGTCTCGCGGGATTTTCGGCCATGAAAGCCCTCAGCACACGCAACGACGAGCCCGAACGGGCTTCCCGACCGTTCGACCGCGACCGCGACGGGTTTGTCATCAGCGAAGGCGCCGGCATCGTAGTGGTGGAAGAACTCGAACACGCGAAAGCGCGCGGCGCGAAGATTTACTGCGAACTAACGGGATATGGACTCTCTGCGGATGCCTATCACATGACCGCGCCGCCACCAGACGGTGAAGGTGCGGCACGCGCCATGCAACTAGCGCTCGAACATGCCCGGATTTCTCCCGACCAGGTTGACTACATCAATGCCCATGCAACCTCGACCGACATCGGCGATGTTTGTGAGACCCGCGCGATCAAGAAGGTCTTCGGCGAAGATGCCTCAAAAGTTTCGATCAGCTCCACTAAATCGATGACGGGCCATTTGTTAGGCGGGGCCGGTGGCGTGGAAATGGCCGCATGCGCACTGGCCATCCGCGATTCCGTGATTCCGCCCACTATCAATCTGGAAAATCCGGGCGAAGAATGCGACCTTGATTACACGCCCAATGTTGCAAAAGAAAAAAAAGTGCGTGTCGTGTTAAACAATTCATTTGGTTTCGGCGGCCACAACGCCACCCTGGTCGCGACCGCATTCGAAAACTAGCAGAGCGGACGCGGCCTCGCGTGCTGCGATTGGTGCCCTCGCCGATCGTTCATCCGTTTGTCCCTGCACGAAGCGGCTTGGTTAGCTTTGACTATTCACCATTCACCGATCACTATTCACTTCTTAGACCGCGCGGGCATAGCTTAATGGTAAAGTTCCAGCCTTCCAAGCTGGCCATGCGGGTTCGATTCCCGTTGCCCGCTATTCTCTATCGTAAGACCCCTTGAAATCGCATCGCCAGTCATAACAGTCGTGCGGTAAAGTCATAACACGTCCCTGAAATCCGCCAATGTCCGCCGTGTATTGTGTGCGGTGAAAAACCTCGTGTAAGATGCAACGGAAAAGACCCGGGAGGGAGTAACCCCTTATCGGTTTACATTCACATTTTGCCTCGGGATTGACGGGGCCCTAGTCTCAACGACCTGCTCATGATCAAAGGAAAATTCCATTACACGCCATCCGCCCACCGCCGCACTCATGCTCAGCGAATGCGTCGACCTCAAACCCGGGCGATTGGGGTCATCCAGAACGCTTTCAACGCAGGCGTCAGCCCGGGGTTGACTCAGTGAACGAGGAAGTCCTGGATCGCTTTGGTGATTTCCTCGGCATGTGTTTCCAGCGCGAAGTGGCCCGTGTCGAAGAAACGGACGGTCGCATCGGGAATGTCGCGTTTGAAGGCCTCGGCACCTGGTGGCAGAAAGAACGGATCGTTCTTGCCCCACACTGCCAGGAACGGCGGTTTGTGCTTGCGGAAGTATTCTTGGAAGGTCGGGTACAGCGCGACATTGCTCTTATAGTCGCCAAAAAGGTCGAGTTGGACCTCATCGGCGCCGGGCCGGGCGAGGTAAAAGTTGTCCAGCGAATAGCCGTCAGGAGAAACGGCGGTCGTGTCAGACACGCCGTGCGTGTACTGCCACAGTATCGTCTCAGGTTTCAGAAAAGCACGTAGCGCGTCACGGTTGACTGACGAAGGGTTCTTTCAATATGTCTGGATGGGTTTCCAACCTTCGCTCAATCCTTCTTCATAGGCATTGCCGTTCTGAGAAATAATCGCAGTGATGCGCTCGGGATGGCTAACCGCGAGGCGAAAGCCGGTCGGGGCGCCGTAGTCAAACACATACACGGCGAAGCGCCGGAGACCGATCACCTCCGTGAAACGTTCGATCACCTTCGCGATGTTCTTAAAGGTGTAGGTGAAGCGGCTACGGTCGGGCATGTCCGACTGTCCGAAACCAGGTAAGTCCGGCGCGACAAGGTGGAGGCGGTCAGCAAGCGTCGGGATCAAATTGCGAAACATGTGGCTCGAAGTTGGAAAACCGCGAAGTAAGAGGAGGGCCGGTGCATCCGCCCTACCCGCTTCGCGATAAAATACGTTGAGACCATCAATATTGATCTTGCGGTAGCTGGGCTTAGTCATATGTCGATCCTCATGAAATAACCACTCTAGTGCCTATGACGAAGTTACTTACCACATTGTGTGAATTGTCAAGCCGAGGCACTTCTTCGTCGGGACCGTTCACTTTTTGCATCAATAGCGTTGGGACTTCGCCTGGACGCAATGGGTTTGAACCTGGGAAGAATCTCCGCGCCAATCTGCAGTAACTGCTTGCTCGCTCACGGGCCAGCCTTCAGGTAGTGATTCTCCGTCAAGGGCGTCCGCTGGCCCTTAAGCTCGGCTACCTCGAAGGCGAACGAGAAATTTGAACGTCAGCTCCCGGCGCGCCAGGCTTAAGGTAAACGATCAGGCAACAACAACACATTCCGAGTCCAAGCAAGGGATATTTTAGCGCTACGACCGCGGCCACTCCGAAAAGGCACAGGGTCGCGATTGATCTGAAACGCATGCTCCTGCGCACCCTTGGCGAGACCTCGTCAACTGGAGCGCGGTCAATAAGCTCCCAAATCAAGAATATGTAGGTCATGTTTACTAGGAAGAAAACCGCCGCATAGAAAGCAACCGGCTGCGGCGCCAATTCGCTCACGGCCATCCAAGCGGTGGAGAGCGGAAGCAGCGACACGGAAAACAAGTGCGCGAAATTGAACCACATCAGGCGAGGCGTCGCCCCAGTCGCATAGCGCATGAGATGATGGTGATTGGTCCAGACAATGGCGATGAAGAGGTAGCTCACTGCGTAGCTTAGCCACGTGGGCCAGAGCAACAGGAGCGCCTTAAAAGTGGGGAGCTCCGGCGGGCGCAGTTCCAAAACCAATACTGCGATAAGGACGGCAACACGCCGTCGGGAAACGCGCTTAATCGCTCCGTGGTCGCTCTAGCGCGGAACACGATCGTCCCTTACTGTCCGCCGCCGCCGACTCGGACGTCGGCATAAGAGTTTTTTAGGGTCAAAGGCATTGTCCTAGGCTCAATGCAAGGCAGAGAGGGACAGGCAGTGAGCTAAGTGGCGAACGATAACTTGTCAACCCACCTCAAGACAGTTATTTCAAAACGAACGAGAGTGCCCTTAATTTGCTGGGCTTCTATTGGATATGGTTAATCCGTCAATGGCAAAAAAAGACCTCTCGGATGTTGGTCGACGGCGCGCGGGGGGGGTTCGTTCCCGTTGCCGCTATTGATCCGGCGCGATCAGCTCCCGGTTCCGCCAGGTGAAGCCAAGACCGGAATAAACCGTCAACGCCACCGTAATCCAAACCAGGATTGGACCGGCTTCGTGCCAGGCTCGCAACCACCACGTCGAGGTTTCACCCGCATATCGCAGTTCCTCCGCTGAAAGAAGGGCAAGAAAAAAAATGACGGTAACGATCTGCCATGAAGTTTTCTGTTTTCCGAGCCGTTCCGCTGGAAGAACTCGGCCTTTGGCGCTCGCCATCAGGCGTAGGCCGGTGATCAAAAAATCACGTGCCACCACCGTGGTAGCTGCCCACGCCGGCACCGCTTTGAGAGGGACCAGCGAAATAAACGCCGCTGCCATCATGATTTTATCCACGAGCGGATCCATCAGCTTGCCAAAATTTGTGACGATGCCGTAGCGGCGGGCGATTTCGCCATCAATAAAATCTGTCAGTCCTGCGATAAGAAAAATCAGAAGGGCAGACGTGCGCGCATAGTGCCAGGACGAATTTAGCGCCAAAACAAAAAGAACCGTGAGCACGAGCCGGCTCAATGTTAGCCGATTTGCCCAATTCATCCGCGTGAAATCAAATGGGTTTCCGCGGGCCGATCGCGTTTCCCTTCCCTTGCCGGTTGATTGTCGATTTTGAACTTCGCTCGTTTCCAAATCGGAACCTTTTTCTTCAATTCATCCACCACCCACTGACTCGCTCGAAATGCTTCCGCGCGGTGCTGGCTCATCACTCGCATAAAAAGCGACGATTGCCCCACGGTAATAAATCCAATTCGATGGTGAATGACAATGAGTTGAAGCGCGAATTTCTCAATGGCCTGCTGCGCAATCCCCCTTAACTGATGTTCAGCCATTTCGCGATGCGCTTCGTATTCGATCCCGTCGATTTCTCGTCCCTCCTCAGAGCCGCGAACGATTCCCCAAAAATCGACGACCGCGCCAGCGACAACGTCGACGTCATCCCTTGGCGCTTTGAGCCGCGCTTCCGTCAGTAAAACTTCGCAAACGGGATTTGCCATGCGCTCTAAGTGCTCGCTACAGTGGTAGGTCTCCTCTGTTTTGAGACGTCAAACAAGAAGATACTAAAATGACACCGAATCAATGTGATATTGGCCTCATCGGTCTCGCTGTGATGGGCGAAAACCTCGTCCTGAACATGGAATCGAAAGGATTCTCCGTCGCGGTCTTCAACCGCACGACGGAAGTGACAGACAAATTTGCGGCTGGGCGCGGCAGAAACAAAAATATTCAGCCGACGCGTACGATCGAGGAATTCGTTCGCGCGCTGAAACGCCCGCGCAAAGCCATGATCATGGTGAAAGCGGGGGCGCCGGTGGACGCTGTCATCAATCAACTCGCCCCGTTGCTGGAGAAGGGCGATGTCATCATCGACGGCGGAAATTCCCTTTTCACCGACACGCAACGGCGCGGCAAAGAATTGGAACAGAGCGGCATTCATTTTGTGGGCTGTGGTGTTTCCGGCGGCGAAGAAGGCGCGCTGAAGGGACCATCGCTGATGCCGGGCGGTTCGCGAGAATCCTGGGAAATTATTGCGCCAATCTTCCGCAAAATCGCGGCGCAAGTGGATGGGGAACCGTGCTGTCGATACATGGGGCCGGACGGCGCAGGCCATTACGTTAAAATGGTCCACAACGGCATCGAGTACGGCGACATACAACTGATTTGTGAAGCCTATGCAATCCTCAAGGACATCGCGGGAATGGACGCTCCGGAACTTGCCGGCACCTTCGCAGAATGGAACAAAGGCGAGCTCGATAGTTATCTCATTGAAATTACGTCCCAAATATTTCGAAAGATCGATCCCGAAACTGGAAAACCGCTTGTCGATGTGATCCTCGACAAGGCCGGCCAGAAAGGAACGGGTATTTGGACGCTTCAATCAGCAATTAAACAATCCATCGTCATTTCGACGATTAATGCAGCCGTGGAAGCGCGCGTGATCTCGTCCCGGAAAGAGGAACGCGTGGAAGCTTCAAAAATTCTTCCGCAGCCAAAAGTTGAAAAGTTTGAAGGCGATCGGGCGCACCTTGTCGATGCAGTGCGTGACGCGCTTTATGCATCCAAGATTGTTTCCTACGCGCAGGGAATGGAGCTCCTCAGAACAGCGAGCACTGAATACAAGTGGAACCTCAACCTTGGCGACATTGCCACGATCTGGCGGGGCGGATGCATCATTCGCGCCAAATTTCTCAATCGCATTGTCGAGGCGTATCAACGCGACCCGGCGTTGCCCAATCTCCTGCTCGATCGGTATTTCACCGATATTATCGAACGGACGCAGCACAATTGGCGCATCGCAGTTTCGACAGCGGTGCTGCATGGCGTTGCCGTTCCTGCTTTCAGTGCCTCGCTGGCTTACTTCGATAGTTACCGTCAGGCGCGGCTCCCAGCCAATTTGTTGCAGGCGCAACGCGACTTTTTTGGCGCGCACACTTACGAGCGCATTGATAAGCCGGGTGTGTTTCACACCGAATGGATCGAGTCGGATCAAAAACCGGCCGAAAAAGCGGCGGAGCCCAAAACGCCCGAGCCGCATCACGCGGGAGAATAGGTGTAGCGCGACCGTCCCGGTTGCGACGCAAGCCAGAGGCTTGCGCTACTTCACCGAAAGTCATGCGACTCGCTTCCGACGAGTTCTTCGTGCACGAGCGGTCGAATGTCGCGCGTTTTAATCAGAACAACGTTGTCGGAGTTCTGCACTTCGCCTTCGATGAGCAGAAATACTTCTTCAGTGATCAAAAGACGAAATCGTTCAAACAAGTTTGGGTCGACAATCGCATTTGAGACGCCGGTCTCATCTTCCAAGCTGATAAAAACAAATCCTTTCGCAGTGCCGGGACGTTGACGGCAAATCACGTTGCCGGCGATCTGGATTGTTGCACCGTGGCGCGCGTGCGCCAAATCGATTGCCCGCCAAACGTTCGGCAAACTTTCACGCAAAAGTTTCATCGGATGCGGCCCGGTCGTCAGGTTCATTGTTTCGTAGTCGGCGCGCACACGCTCGGGCAGCGTCATTGGCACGAGCGGCGATTTCTTGTTTGGGGTAGCGCACGCGTCCCGCGTGTTGGCGAAAGCGTCCCGCTTTCGCGGACTTTCGAAAGATTGTTTTGGCGAGACGCCGAAACCAGCACGCGAGACGCCTGCGCTACCCAGGAGGGGACTCCACCCCTCATCGTTTTTCCTCCATCACAAGAATGAGAGCGCCGATCAGCGCGGCAGTAAGGAGCAACCCGACGCATA
>Ga0209375_1001930_pt1 | contig 15342 bp, 7 predicted proteins | sample GraSoiAngelo_131_FD_185888 | JGI IMG/M metagenome (GOLD analysis project Ga0209375, IMG submission 185888) | Grasslands soil microbial communities from the Angelo Coastal Reserve, California, USA - 14_0929_02_30cm (SPAdes) (version 2) | ecosystem: Environmental > Terrestrial > Soil > Grasslands ... | reverse complement strand
GCTAGACTAGGCGGTCATGCCCGGTTGACGGGCCAGTCTGAAGCAATCGGCCAATTTCCGGTCTTGCGACCATCCGCTAGTCATCGCCTAGCGGCTTGAATTGAGATGCCGAGTGGCCACTTGTACGGATCCGTTGTGAACACATTTGACGAGAAGAGCGACAAGCAAACGCCGTGAGTTCGGAGGCGTCCCGATGACCGCTCTGAGCGTGCCTTGCAGGATAGTCCTCAGTGGCTGAGTTTTCGGTAGGCATACGCGCTTTGTCCTTTAAGCCAGCACAACTTGCTTGTCAGTGCGATCTCCTGCCTCGCTCCATGGCGACAGGCCGGTCGGGAAGCGCCCACGCATAAAGCGTTCCGCCACTCGCAACAAGGACGTATTGCCGGCCGTCAAGTTCATACGTAATGGGAGAATTTCCTACGCGTCCGATGCGCGAATGCCACAACGTTGTGCCATCGCGCGTCCGGAGGGCAAGAACGCTGCCAACAGAGTCCCCTGTGAATGTCAATCCCGAGTCCGTAGTCAAAACACCTGCGCCCGAAGCTCCACCCCCCAAGTCGTGGGTCCAACGGATTTTCCCCGTTTGATAATCGATCGCTCGAAGCGTCCCTTTGCCGAAGAGTCCGTAATCTGCGCCTGCCCAACCATACTCGCCATGCTCGGGCTTCGAAAAATAGATACCGTAGCTATCCTGGGCGCTGACGATGAACAGACCGGTCTGAGCATCAAAACTAGGCGAGCGATAGTTAGTGGCACCGCCTTCGTCCGGTGCAATCAGCCGTCCATCGCGGGCCGGCTCCTTCGCAGGATTGGGAATCGGACGCCCATCCTGGTCCACGCCCGCGGACCAGTTGACGGCGGCGAAGGGCGTCGTAAGCAGGCTTTTTCCGCTAGTGCGGTCCAGCACAAAGAAATAACCGTTCCGCGAGGCTTGCAGCAGCATCTTGCGAGGAGTGCCTTTGAACTTTCCGTCCACCAAGACTGGAACTTCGACGGCATCCCAATCATGTGTATCGTGGGGCGATGGTTGGAACCCCCAAACAAGTTTCCCGTTGTCGGGGTTGAGTGCCACGATACTGCACGTCCAGGGATTGTCGCCGGGCCGTGCTCCTGCGGCCAGCACTGGCGTGGGATTTCCTGTTCCCACATAGAAGAGATTTAGCTGGGGGTCATACGTACCCGTAATCCACATGTTTCCCCCAGTGGCCCCGCCGCTAAAGGCTTCGGGTGCTTCTCGCGGAAGCGTACTGTAAAAGGTCCATTGTGTATCACCCGTTTCCGGGTCAATCGATTTCAGCATTCCGGGAAGGTTATCGAAGTCACCGGAAGTGCCCACGAGCAGGTGGTCGCGGATGACCAGCGGCGCCACTGTCGTCCAATAACCTTTCATTACGTCGGCGATCACGATGTCCCAACGAACTTTGCCGTTTCTGGCGTCAAGGGAGATAAGGTGCGCATCGGGAGTCGTGAAATACACATAGTCTTTGTACATGGCGACTCCTCGATGGCCGATGTGCAGACCCTGGTTCGGCGGATAGGTGTAGTGCCATAGTGGATGTGCCGACCTGGCATCGAGCGCCCAGACGTTGTCCGGCGTCGTCACGTACAAAATGCCATTGACAAGGATGGGAGTGGACTTGACCTGCGCGGTCTGTCCGGTTTCGAAGGCCCAGGCAAGCGTAAGCTGGTTGACGTTCGCCGGCGTAATCTGCGTCAGCCGGCTATGGTGCTGACCCGAGTATGTGCCGTGATAGGTCGGCCAACTCTGGCCCGGAGGTTGCTGGAGTGTACCGGGATCCAGTCCCTGAGCCAGGGCCCTGCCCTGGAACGCAAGCATCACCAAAATCAAACCGGCGGCAGGTCGCAACACATGGTATCCAATCTTCATCGTCCAATTGCCTCCTGGGAAACCGCCTCGAACATATTCCCCTACCGCAAGGTCTGCAGGTAGGCCAGGACGTCGTGCATGGTTTCATCGGTGTATTTTCCGAGTTGCTCGACGTGCGCTTGCAGCGGATCGTCGACCGTGAACTTCACCTGGCTCTTGAACCAAGACCGGTACCATCCCGACGAATCAGTTAGCCCAATAACGAATTCGTCCTTGTACGCCAATTTGCCCGGTACTGTTTCGCCGGAAGGTAGTATCACCGTGACCGTTGCTGCGACCGCAACAGGACCAGCGCCGCGGCCCCCGCCGGGGTAGAGCATGCGGTGAAGCAGCGCCAGTCCCCGCAGTCGGCTCGCTACGCCGGCGAGGTCTGCGCTCGGAGAGTGGCATTTCGAGCACCCACCGGCCCCGTTGAAATACTCCTTCCCGTGTTCGGCACTGCCAGTTTGCAAATCTTCCATCTGAACGGTACGCCGCCGCCCTTCCTTGGAGGTTATCTTGATCTTCTGATCGTGAATAAATGCCACGATGGCAGCTAGATCCGCATCGTTGACGTTGAAAAGCGGCATTCCTTTATCAATCCGTCCGGCGCGCACAACCGGGCCGATTTCGTTTCCACGGATGTCTTTCGCGACGAGTTCGGAGCTCGTGAGGTCCGGACCGGCCTCGCCACCGGCAGCGTCGCGCCCATGGCAGAAGCCACACTGGACGGAAAAGAGTGATTGCCCTCTTTGCACCTGTTCTGGCGAATAGGATGGTGATGTCGTCGCCTCGGCCGGCAACTGTGATGCTGGTTCGTGACTGCGGCGTTCCTGACCGACAGGAACTTGCGCGACGGAGCCTCGTGCTTCCAAAACAGTTCGCTGACCGGCGAAACCCTGATCGCAGGAGAGAACGGGTGCAGAGATACTCAACGCCAGTACCAGCGAGTGCCCCACGCCTGCTCGTAATCCGTACGCAAGCGAAGTTGTCACACAAATCCTTGACCGCCCACCGACTTGCCGTTTCAATTTACCAACCTCGTGGGGCCAAAGTCCAGGTGGCGCCCCTCCTCGATTTCGTTCTTCCCGCTCGTATAAGTAAGGGCCAGAACAACACACCATGTGCTCCTGCAAGACGCGATATGCATCACCCGGTACTTCAATCCCTCCCGATGTTCGAGCCTGAGGATTGTCTGCGGCGGGCAGATCCTTCGTCAATGCTGTCGACGCTTGCGAGTCTAGAATTGAAAGCGAACCACGAGTTGCATAATACGCGGGTCGCGGGCGCCGCTCACCGTTCCGAATCCATTGATATTATTTATGGTCCCGTCCGGATTCTGATACAGGTTTGTGATCGTTGGATCGCTAAGGCTTTTGAAATTAATCGTGCTGTTGACGCCGTTAAACTGCGTGTGATTGAACACGTTGAAGGCGTCTGCGCGCAGCTCAAACCGCGCCCCTTCGCTGACAAAAAATGTCTTCTGGACGGATAGGTTAGTGTTGTTAATCCCGGGCCCCCGCAGGTAGTTCGTGGGGGAGTCGAGGCCAATACTGCCCACCGGTGGCGGTGCAAATGCCGCGGGATTTAGGCGGTGATACTCGTCGCCCGTGATTGCGCTGAGCGGGTTCCCGATCAACTTGACGCGTGCTGGTTCTGTATACGAACCGGTGATGTTCTGGTTGCCCACGCCGGGTATAGAGAAGCTCACTTGGTAGGGCGCGCCGCTCTGAAATAGCGTGGCGCCGGAGATCTGCCAGCCGTCTATCAGCGAGTGCGCGGGGCCGCTGCGGAAAATCCTCGGGAGCTCGTAGGTATAGAAGATGTTGACCGTATGCAGCCGGTCGAAGGACAGTGGACCATAGTTGGCCAGCCGCGTGAGATTGTCGATGCGGTTGAACCCCGTGCGATCGCTGGTGGTGCCCAGGGCGCGACTCCACGTCCAATTGAAGCCGAAAAAGAAGCCTTTGGCGAACCGCCGGTTCACGCTGGTCTGCAGCGAGTTGTAATTAGAAGTACCGCCGAACTCATGCATAATAATGTCCCCGAAACCCGGGTAAGGTCTCAGGAAGTTGGCGTCAAAGGCTTGCGAGCCAGAGTAAGGCCCCTGTGGGCATGTGCCGCCGGAAAACTTCGTGCAGTCCTGATTCTGCGGCAGGAACGTGGCACCGTAAGGGATGGCGTTCAGATTTCTTCGTTGCAGCTCATGGCGATTCTGCGAGCCCACATACGCAGTATCCAGAATGAAATCCATGGGCAGCTTGGACTGCACGCCGAAATGGTAGCTGTATGTGGTCGGAGCGAAACCATTGAAGTCGAAGGCGTTCAACCCCACCGGTGCCAGCAGGACATTTTTGGGATCAATGTCCTTGAGGAATCCGTTCACCACCGTGGGCGCCAACGTGGTGGGAGGGTTGGTCAGCATGTCGAACACTTCATTGCCTTGAAAGCGGTCATAGAGAATCGCCCCTCCGGCGCGAAGCACCAGCGATTGTCTGCCGGTAACGTCGTAAGCGAAACCGAGGCGTGGTGAATAATGAATACCGCGATTTTTGATGAGGTACTTGCTGATGTCCTTGCCGGCCTGCGCAATTCCGTTGAGCGTATTGCCGGAATTGGGAACTATCTTGCCGATGGCCGAGGCCGGTACGCTCTGTCCTGTAACCGGGTCGAACCCCGCTCTTTGCCCGCTGCTATTTAGAGTCGGTTGATAGAGGTGTACCTCAGCGGCCCGGTCAAAACGCCCCGGCAGGAACGTCGATGTTTGCAATGCTGCGTCGAACTGCGGCTGAATCCAGTAAAAGCGCATGCCGTAATCCAGCGTAAGACGCCGCGCTAGTTTCCATTGATCTTGCAGATACCATTCGACGTTGCTGTATCGATATTTCCCGGTGAAATATCCCGACGCCTGATTAAAGCTGGTGAACACTCCAATGGCCATGTTGGCGAAGCCGAAGCCGGTGTCCAATGGATTGCTCGAAGTGTCGCTGAAGTCGATGTCGCCGTTGGCGTTGGCAAACGAGGTTTGGTCCTTGCGGCTGCGTTGCACGTAGATACCGGTCTTGAATACATGCCGGTTCCATATCTTCGAGAGGTTGTCGATCCAGTCCAAAGTCGAGTTGTAGTTGAAGAAGGGGGCATTATTCGTCCCGATGCGCTGTTGGTTGCCAATTCGTGTTCCCGCATAAGCAAACCGTGGGATGAAATCTCCCTGTACTGCGGCGGGATAGAGCACCGGGATGTTCACTCCGCTTGCCGCCCGAGATAGTCCACCGTTCACGGGGTCGATGTTGATCTGGTTGTGACCATAGCCAAAAGTAGCCTCGTTGGCCGTCGTCGAATTGATCAGCGTAGTCGCGCTGACCACAAAGCTCTTGCCGGGGCGCGTGTCCGTGATGGGCACCTTGGGGAAGCCCGCGCCCAACACGAACGACCCGTAGGCCGAGGTTACCGAGTCGCTGTTGATCAAGTAATGGCTGAAAATTTTCCATTTGGCGCTAAGGTTGTAATCGCCGCGAATCAGCGATTCGCGCCGCGGATAGGAATCCGGAATCTGCGAGCGGTAGTTGAAACCTTTGTTTCCCAGCGCGTTGGGAGCCGGGAAAAAGTTCAACGCCGCAATGCCCGGACCGTACAGGCTGCTGGCCGGAATTCGACCAAGCACGCCACCGTCCTGGAAGCAGCCCGCTGTGTTGGCGGCGTTGCATGGCTGGCCGGACAGCGGATCACGAATGAAGTGGAACGCATTGCCGTTCTTGTCGACGCTTTGCGAAAAATCCCCCGTGCGCTCAAGTGCTGTCGGGAACGTGGCGTCACGGCGGTCCTGGGGCTTGAGCTGTTCTTGAAATTCCTGGCTCCAGAAGAAGAACAGTTTTTTCCGGTCTTTGTTGAAGTGGCCGGGAATGAAAATGGGGCCCCCGACTGTATAGCCCGGATCGTTGAACCGGAAGAGTTGCCGCGGCAGCCCATCGCGGTTATTTTTCCAGTTGTTGGCGTTCAACCCCTCGTGGCGGTGATATAGATACGCGCTGCCGTGGAAAGAGGACGTGCCACTCTTGGTCACCACGCTGATCTGCGCGCCGGCGGAGCGCCCATATTCGGCCTGGTAGCTGCTTGTCAGGATTTTGTATTCTTGCACCGCGTCCAGACTGATCGTCGCCAATTGGTCCCCGTTGTTACCGGTGTCCACGTTACCTATGCCGTCGAGCGTTAGCTGGTTATGGTCGAAACGCTGGCCGTTTGCCGAAATATTCGCCAGACCACTGTGTCCCCCGGTGGTCAAGTTGGCCGTGCTCACCACTCCCGTGGCCAACCCCGCAAATTGCAGGTAACTTCGGCTGTTCACCGCCAACTCCTGGATTTCCTCCCCTACAATCGCGTCTGAGCGTTCCGAGCTCTCCGTCTTGAGTTGCACCACTTGCGCCGAAACCTCCACCGTCTGGCTTACTTCGCCTACCTCCAGAGTAATGATTCCGACGGTAATCTTGTCGTTTGCCAGCAGCGCTATGTCCTTGCGCTCGACCTTTCTGAATCCTGGGGCCGTAATGATGAGATCGTATCGGCCCGGAAGCAACTGCGGGAACACGAATCGCCCTTCGGAGTCCGTCTTTGCCGTGAACTGCGTTTTCCTTTCCTGCTCAGTGAGGATAACCGTTGCGCTCGGGACCGCGCCGTCCTGAGGGTCACGCAGGCCGCCCGCAATCGAGCCACTGCTGGTCTGCGCGGCCAGCGGCGGCACAGACAGCGTCATCGCCATCAAAATGATCGAAAGCATTTTTGAGGAATGCATTGTTTTTCACCCCTGTTCGAGAAACAGCTCCGGCGGCATGCGGACCATGGACACACGGGCGCTCCCAGGGAAGGACCGTAGTGTGCTCAAAGTAATTCGGATTAGCTGCGCTGAGGAAAGAGAACAGAGACCTCGCGTCGTTCGCGGTGTCCTCGGGAGTGCCGTCGATGAACGTTGCGGGGCCGGGTCTGCCGCATCCTCACTTTTCTCTGCATCGCTCGGCGTGGTTACGGCCACGAAACAGGCCCTAGGAAACGACGCCGAGATGAGCGTTTCGCGCTAATACGGGCTTCCCGTGCCGTCTTACGGCACCTCACCCTAGTGGCGGTTACAGCGAAGATCAATCGGGATAATTACTGCTTTAATTACAGGTAAATCTTTGATTTCATCAAGCACCGGAGTTCAGCTTGATTCTGCATCCTCGGTGCGCCAGATTCCCGGCTACGTGCAATCAAATCGCCAGGAGCGGGCCCCTTTCTTACTGTAAAGATTGAGCCTACGGCAGCAGATCATTAGATATTAGATTACTTCTCGCCCCATAACCTCAAGCAGGCCCGTAGGATTCTTGGAGCTTGCGGCGGCGGCTTGAGGTTCTCGATGGGCTTATTCCGGAGTTGGGATTGAATCGCAACGCACTTGACCTACTACCTGTCTTGATTCCGAGACAAGAGATGCAGGAAAGGATTCGTCGGAATTCTTTCCACATATGACGACCGTATCGAAAATAACGCACCGCGGATCAAGATCTTTGCGCAAATGGCGCGGATGCTCTACGAGGAATGGTTTGTGAGCTTCCGGTTCCCAGGCCACGATCGCGTCGAGATGATCGATTCGGCCATCGTGGGTCTCATTCCAAAAGGAAGGACTCCAACAACAATAGACCACGCAACCTCGGAGGATCGTCTATCGAATTGCATCGGCACTGAGGGTTTCATAGTGATGTGTGCCAGAGTGACGAGCGACTCGGAAGTCATCGGATCAAATTCTCAGTTTCTTGTTTGCCGACGATCCACTCGGAGCGGTCGCTAAACGCTGCGCCGTTAGCGAGGATCTATCCGCGGCAGGCCACATCACATCGTCGGGCGTAACACGTCCAGGTGCCGCCAAGTTCACAGCGTTGAAGAGATTCCCTGAGGCTGACCGAACCGACGGTGGTCGGCTGATTCTCTCGATCGACGAGGTATGTTTCACAGACTGCCACCTTTCAGACCGCCCTTTCAGCCCCCCCCGTTGATTTGCAGAGTCTCGATCGCTATATTAAGTACGCTTACTAAGACAGCTTTATGAATGGTTCGGACTCAGTTCAAGGCGCACTTCCTCTGCTGGTTCTCAAGATTATCTCTCGCCGTGGTCCGCTGCACGGATATGGCATCACGACCCGAATCGAAGAAATATCAGAGGAAATGCTGAGTGGCGAGGAAGGATCGCTCTATCCGGCGCTGCACCGCATGGAAGAATCCGGTTGGGTTTCCGCGAAGTGGGTGATCACCGAGAACAAACGCCGCGCGCGGGTTTACGAAATAACTGCGGCCGGCCGCAAGCAATTGAAGGAAATCGAAGGACGCTGGCGAGCCGTCACGGCGGCGGTCGGCCAGGTTTTGCAAAGAGCCTAGGAGCAGAGATTCTGGAGGAGCCATGTCCTGGTTTTCACGTCTCGCTAATGTATTTCGCAGTGACCGCCTGAACCATGACCTCGAAAATGAGATTCGCTTCCACTTGGACAGTCGCGCCGCTGAGTTTGGGCGACGTGGCATGACTCCGGCGGAGGCGGCCCGCGCGGCACGGAGACGACTGGGGAATGAATCGCTGGCCCGCGAGACGAGCCGCGATGTGAAACTACTGCCTTGGCTCGATTCCATTGTGCGCGACACGCGATACGGATCCCGCATGTTGTGCAAAAGTCCCATAGTTACCGCAGCGGCCATCCTTTCGCTCGCCCTGGCCATCGGCGCATGCACCGCTGCGTATTCGCTGATCGATGCCCTGATCCTCCGGCCCCTGCCGGTGCGAGATCCGGAAGGGCTGGTGTACCTGACTTATCCTTCGGACCGTCCGGGCGCCCCGGAGGGCGACTCGTTCAACTATCCGCTGTTCGAACGCCTTCGCGACGCTTCTCGCGAGAAGGTTGAGTTGTTCGGCGTGAGCTGGCCGCGTCCTCGCGACGTGACATTGGGAAATTCGACGGAGAAGATCCGGGTGCAATTCGTGTCCGGCGACGCCCTCGCCATCCTCGGCGTCAAGTCGGCACTCGGACGGTTGCTCAACGCCGAGGACGACCGGTACCTGGGCGAGAGCCCCGTGGCCGTGGTCAGCTATGAGTTTTGGATGCGCAAGGGCGGCCATCCCGACATTCTTAGCCAGCTGCTCGATTATATCGAACCGTCGTCGACGACGCGAACCAACAACACCAAACGTCGTCTGCAAATCGTCGGCGTGGTCCAACGCGGATTCACCGGCGTCGAACCGGGAGTTAAGGTCGATGCTTGGATTCCCAACATGATGTTCAGTCCCGAAGCCTTCACGATCGCTGACTGGGAATGGCTTCGAATCTTGGGACGTCCCAAATCGCATGTTACACGCGAACAGGCCCAACACCTGATGCAGCAGACGCTCCTGGATTATCGTCACGATCATCCACGCGACTTTCGCAAACAAATCAACGTTCGATCCGCGGCCAACGGCCCTTCGGTGATACGCAAGGCCTTCGAACGGCCACTATGGATCCTGGCGATTGTCGCCGGCCTGCTGCTGCTGATCGCCGGATCGAACGTGGCCAACCTCCTGGTGGCGCGCTCCGCGGCGAGGGAGCAGGAGATGGCCTTGCGCCTCTCGATCGGAGCCGGAAGCCGCCGCCTGGTGCAACAGCTGTTGATTGAGAGCGGACTGCTGGCGGGCATGGCCTGCCTCCTTGGGGTAGGATTCGCGCACGCCGTGGGACCGGCTGTGGTCAGCAGGTTGTTGCCGACGGGGGAATCCGCGTATCTAGATCTGGGCTTGAATTGGAGGGCGCTCGGCTTGCTCGCATTGATCGGCGCTTCGGCGACGGCTCTCGTCGGATTGATTCCGGCATTCCGCTCGTCGTCTGTTTCTCCCGGCGATGTGCTTAAGGCGGGAAGCAACCGTCATTCTACGAGGCGTGGTCTGCTGCGGCCCCTGGTCGCCGCACAGGTGGCGTTCAGCGTTACCGTATTGTTCACCGGCGGCTTGCTGCTGCTCTCGTTTCAGAAGCTGAGCACTTTGGATCTTGGATTCTTCCGGTCCGGTATCGTGTTCTTCGACCTCGATGGCCTGTGCGAACGCGGTCAGCCCGCCGCGCTGCAACTGTTGGATCGCGTACGGCAGTTCCCCGAAGTTCAGGCTGCGGCTTATTCCGCGTGGGCTCTCTTGAATGACAACCAGTGGATCTCCAAGGTCAAGATTCCCGGCCGCACGGATTCCGGCCAGACGTACCAACTCGGCGTTTCACCCGGCTTTTTCGACACGATGGGAATTCGTTTGCTGGAAGGACGCGACTTCGCTAGGCGTGATTTGGGCCCTAATGCGTCCGCTGTGGTGGTGAATGAAGCGTTCGCCCGGAGCCTTTTTCCGGGCCAGAGTGTCGTCGGCAAACAGTTTGATCGCGACGGAGACTTGCTGGAGATCGTCGGCCTGGTTCGTGATGCGAAGTACCTCGAGATCCGCGAGACACCGCCAGCGACCATCTACGTGCCTCTGCGAGCACAGGGAGACGGAGACGCTGTCCTAACCGTCCGGGCTGCCGATGCCGGGCGAATCGCACCGTTGTTACGTCAAGAAATCCTCCGCGCGGACCCTTCCGTAAAAGTAAGTCGTGTGACGTTGCAGACCACCCTGATCGACAACTTGTTGGTCCGGGATCGCCTGCTGGCGATGTTGTCCGGGTTCTTTGGTATGGTGGCCCTCCTGCTGGTGGCCATCGGCTCGTACGGCGTGCTCAGTTATTCTGTCGTGCAACGCACGAGGGAGATCGGCATTCGCATGGCATTGGGTGCACGGGCGTTCCAGGTGATCCGATTGGTGATCTCCGAGATTGCTGTTACCGTTGCGCTAGGAGTTGTTGCGGGCTTGGCGGGCGGATTTGTTTTAGGGCATTACGTTACCAGCTTGTTGTTTGAGGTGAAGCCAGGTCACGCAGCGACGGTGCTCTTTCCGCTGCTCGGTTTGATGTTGGTATGCTTGTTCGCCGCGCTACCACCGACATTGCGTGCTTCGCGACTGAATCCAGTGGCTGCGTTGCGACAGGAGTAGAGTGCAAAGAACCCACACACGGGCGGGGCTGACACGGGCGTCTCCCTTGCAGTAGTTACCCGAGTTTGAAATACGCCGCGCCGATCATTCCGAGAATTCGTATGTCTTCCTGAGTTGCCCAGCTCGTTTGTAATCGCGTAGAAATGTTAGGGCGTTCTGTTCGATCCCCACCGCCCCTACCAGAATCCCAAGGGGAGCCCGGATCGAACCCGTCACGGCGGCGGTGTTTCCCATAAAGTTGTTGTGCTGTTAGGGGAATAGCCGCGGCTGCGTCATGGCTCCGCGATGCGATGGACCTGATTGGCGGGCAGATCTCTCAGCACTTGGCGCGTGCCGCTGGGCCAGCGCACTTCGAGCTGGTTCACGATCTTGAACGGACCCAGACCGAAATGCGGGCGCGGGTCCCGTGAAGCTCCGTAGCCTGCGCTTGTCGAGACAATATCGTACTGGCTGGCGCCGTCCTCTGTGGTCACTTTGAGCTGCGCTCCGATGGCCATCCGGTTATCTTTAGAGCCTTTCAATTGAAAGGTCACCCAGTTATTGGCATTCGATGACACATTACGGAGAGTCCTTGCTTTTCCATTCAAAACGGTAACAACGATGTCCATGTGTCCGTCGTTGAAGAGATCCCCGATAACCGCGCCGCGATATGGTTCTGCGAGCTGCATATCCGGACCTGCTTGTGCCGTCACATCCTCGAACGTCATTTTGCCAAGGTTTCGGAAGATTGAGTTAGGCTCGGCGTACCTTCGATTGGTGAACTCAGCGACGTTGTCAAGAACGTTGCCGCGCGCAACGAACAGATCCTTCAAGCCGTCGTTGTCAAAGTCGGCGACCCCGTTGGACCAGCCCGACATTTCCAAAGTAGGCCGGGCGAGCCCACTCCGGCCTGTAACATCGATAAAGATGCCTTTGCCGCGATTACGGAACAGGGGAAAGGTTTCAAGTTCCGTCGCCGTGTGCCAGATGTCAGGCAGGCCATCATTGTTCAGATCGCGAAACTCGGCTCCCATCCCCGAGACAGCCTTGCCGTTTTCGGAGTAAGCCACGCCGACATCCATCGCGACCTCTTCAAAAGCTTTGCCCTTGAGGTTGTGGAAGAGCGCGTTCGCCATGTTGTCGTTGGCGACAAAAATATCAATGAAGCCGTCCCCATCATAATCATTGAAACCTACACCCATCCCCTTGCCTAACTTCTTGGAGATGCCAGTCTCGTCAGAAACGTCAGTGAATGTGCCATCGCCGTTATTGCGATACAAGGTGGACGGGAGGGGCTCGTAAAACTTGGGGTGGCAATAAGCCCGCAACCGCCCTCCGCTTAGACATACGGGATCCTTGTTGACTTCCCAGCGGCAGTAATTCGACACGAACAGATCCAGCTTGCCATCGTTATTGTAGTCCAGCCAGCCAGCAGCCGCGCTCCACATCTTCCGGCCTTTATAAATCGGTGTACCGACGCCAGCCTTGTCCGTGACGTCTGTGAACGTGCCGTCTCCATTATTTCGATACAGATGATTCTTGGTGACGCTGGCGACGTAAATATCCTGCCATCCATCGTTGTCGAAATCGCCGATGGCAACACCCATGTCGTAGCCGTCGCCCACCAGTCCGGCTTTCTCGGTGACGTCCGTGAACGTACCGTCATGGTTGTTGTGGAAAAGGCGGTTGTAGTATTTCGGGGACTCTTTCTTAAGGGACGGAATCGCCGCCCCGTTAATGAGAAAGATATCCAGGTACCCGTCGTTGTCGTAATCGATGAGACCAATGCCCGAGATCATCGTCTCCGGCTGGTTTTTGTTCGGAGTTGGACTACTGTCCGTCAAGAAGTCCAAACCCGATCTGCCGGTGACGTCTTCAAAACGAATCCTGCTGCTCTTGTCTGCCTGTGCTGCAATCACGATCGTTACCGTGAGAGTGACGATGGCCGCCATGGAGAGGGCTATGGAAAGCAAGAATCGAATCATCGCTGGAAGCTCAGTTTAGCATGGCGAGTCTGGAACTTGCTGTCGCTCCGCGGTGTCGGTCAACGCTTTCAGACGCTCGAACTCTGCTCGCTCGCGCGCGGCCTCGCCGTTTCGCCCCGCCTCAGACAAAGCTTGGGAAAGCGCAAAGTGCACGTCGGGGCTGCCGGGAGCCAACTTAACTGCCGTTCGCAGTTCCTGCAGCGCGCGATCCGTTTTTCCGAGCGCCAGCCATAGCCTGCCGCATGCTATGTGCGCGACGAAGTTCTCCGGAGCCAACCCGACTGCCTCTCTGGCATACTTCAGCCCCTGTTCGTACTCGGCGGTGCGGAGGAATTCCAGAGCGAGTTGAATCCGCGCCGCGTGATGAGAGGGGGAGACTTCGATTTCACGGCGAAATTCGTCAATGGCTAGACGGGGATGCTCTTGAAGCAGAAACACACCGTACATGTAGTGCACGCCGGGTTCGGAGGGGTAGAGGGCCAACAGCTGTTTGAACTCCGTTTCGGCCGCCACGCGATCCTGTAAAGCAATCAACGCCTGCGCGCGGCCGGCCAGACGAACCACAGGGATTTGCAAAGCTGCGAGATCGGAAGGGAGCTTCGGGATCCGTAGCGCAGCGATTCCGAAAGCGTCCAGCAGCTTCAGATCCGCCAATACCGCATCCTCGGGAGCCTCCCGGTGCGCGGCAGCGATCTGGTTGGCGGTCAAGGTCAACCGCTGCAGTGCGATTTCTGGTTTGCCCAACAGAGCGTTCGTGATGCCATCGTGAAACAGCACACTGCGGACGAAATCAGGGTTGGTCCCTAAGCCGAGCTTTCTGCCGCGCTCCAACGCCTGAAGTGCTCTGACGTAATGCTTTAGTTGAAATTCGCTCAGACCTATCATGGCGAATCCCGGACCCGGCTGTTTTCGTTCGATCGATGCGAAGTGCGCGAAGGCATCGCGCGCTTCCCTGAAGCGCCCTGCATCGAATAACAGCGTTCCGAGATGCCACCAGCCTTCCGACCAGTCAGGCCGAAGCCTAGTGACGCGGTCATACAGCCGGATGGCTTCCGGGACGCGGTCGGAGTCCATTGCTGCCTGCGCGCGCTCCACCAACTTTTCGAGCGATTCGCGATTCGCATCCTGCGCCTGCTTGTTGTCAGTCGTTTGATTGCGGACTGCCATAGACTCGCGGATTTCGCTGCGGCATCCCGAAGCCTCGGATTGCGGAAGCGCCATCAGACAAAACGCAAAAATGAGAGCAACAACTATTCTTTGATTCCCGACCTTCATTTCGGAGAGCGTGCGGCCTCCATTGTGGAGTTGCGTAGATCTGGACCTCTCTAACCTCTCTAACATCTAACAATCGGTGGGCTACTTCAAGGCCGCATAAAGCGACTGCATCCGGCAATGAAGATCGGCTTGGGCTGAAAACTTGCGGAGATTATTTGTATGACCTAAAAATTCTCAGGCAATGCTAGAAAAGATCGTTCGGCCTGTATTACATTGTTCATAGAACTGTCAGCAACGGTCCGGCGGGAGGTCTGAATCATGAACCGACTGTTCGTTTTTCTCACGGCATTTCTGCTGAGTGCATCGAGCCTGGAGGCCCAGGGGCAATCCCAGCAAGACACTTCAGGTCAGGCTACCCCTCCTACTGTCCGTTCGACTGCGCAAGAGGTAGTGCTCGACATGGTCTTCCGCGATAAGAAGGGCAGAACGATCAGGAATATCCGACCAGAGGAAATCCATGTCTCTGAGGACGGTGTCGAGCAGAAGCTGACAGCGTTCCGGGTAGTGGACGGAAAGACTGCCGAGTCACTTACCGTGCCCAAATCATCCTTGGAAGGTGGGTCACTGTCATTGGATCCGATGCGGGAGGTCCGCCTGGTCACACTCGTCTTCGAGGGACTGGACCAAGAGGAAAAACGGTTCTTCCGCCAGGCACTGAAGGACATCCTCGACATGGCGCCGGAGCGGAACCTGTATTTCTCAATCCTGACCATCGATCAAAAGCTGCACTGCATTCAGCCTTTCACCGCCGATCACTCCGCATTACTAAAGAGTGTCGATCGGTCGTCAATGTGGTCCTTTATCCAATACTCGAATAATTCAGCTGAGGTGAAAGAAGAGTTGAAGCAAATGCTTTCTCAAGGCGAGCCGCAGCTGCAAGGTGCTTCCGGAAACGGTTCGACAGGTGGCCCGAGCGCGTCCCAGATTCAGAGCTCTGTTAGTTGGAGAATGGCGAAAATCCAGTACGACATGCTTCAGGCTGCCGATACTGCTGACCGCGAGTACAACGTCCGCGCGACGATAGATGCATTGAGGACCCTGGTGCGGGCGCAGTCAGAGCTGCCAGGCCGCAAAGTGATCTTGTATTTCAACCCTTGGCTGTTCATATCGGAAACGGTTAAAGAGCAATACAGCAACCTGATCAGCATGGCGAATCGCGCTAACGTCAGCTTCTACACGGT
>Ga0209375_1001924_pt1 | contig 15369 bp, 17 predicted proteins | sample GraSoiAngelo_131_FD_185888 | JGI IMG/M metagenome (GOLD analysis project Ga0209375, IMG submission 185888) | Grasslands soil microbial communities from the Angelo Coastal Reserve, California, USA - 14_0929_02_30cm (SPAdes) (version 2) | ecosystem: Environmental > Terrestrial > Soil > Grasslands ... | reverse complement strand
CACCGTGACGATGACCGCATCTCTGGCCACGACCCGACCGTCCACCGACACCTGCAGCGGAACGAGCGGCGTGTCCAACAGATGGCGTGCCGCCTTCCCGTAGTAGGCGAGGCGGTGTCGCCACCCGGTACGAGGCGGACCTGCGTTCGCCTCCGCCCTGTTCCGGATCTGGGACAGTAGGCCGTAGCTCTCCTGGCAGAGGAACAGCTCGCCATTCCGAACGCCGACGTCCACGTGGACCACGTCTCCGTGCTCGAGCAGGTCGACCACGCGATCGACGCGACCGGGCTGCCCGAGAGCGCGCGCGAAGAGGCTGTCGCCGCCGCACGGGACGGGCAGAAGCGGCACGGACCGCCCGAGGGCGGCCACGGCGGCAGCCTCCAGCGTCCCGTCGCCGCCAACGCAGATCAGGAGCGAGCAGCCCGTGCCGCCCCGCGCCGCCCAGCGACCCAGGCTGTCCAGATCGGGAAAGGCCTCCAGCACGGCCCGATGTCCGCGCGCGCGAAGCGCCTCGCGCAGGCGGGCAGCCGTGTCGAGGGCGCGGTCGTTCCCGGCGGCCGGCGTCGCGACGATCTGGATGGCGCGAGACTCGCCCGCGAGTGCGCCTCGCCGTATTGCTCGCATGGGTCGTGTATGGGCTTGTGCGCGGCGCTCGCACCGGTGGGAAGAGCCGCGAGCCGCGCGTGCAGCTCGGGACGAGCACCGCGAATTGGTGTCGCCCGGTCGGTGCAAGCGGGGTGCCAGGCTCCTGCGCGCATCGACGGCACGGGACGCTCGTACCGACGACGCACGTTTGGGATCACAGCAAACGCCGCGCCGTGAGAAGTTACACGGTAAGGTTTACACCGCGACCCGAACGGCTATACCGTCGAGCTCTACCGCGACTGAGGCTCACTCGCAGGCCGCAGGCCCGGACGTACGTCCGTGCCCCGAGGAGGTCCCACATGAAGGCGATGGTCGTCCGCATCGCTCGGGAGGCGCTGGTCGCAGAGGACCGTGAAGTCCCGCAGCCGGGCCGCGCCGAGGTCCGCATCCGGGTCCACGCCTGTGGCGTCTGTCACAGCGATCAGTTCGTGACCGAGGGCCTCTGGCCCGGGCTCCGGCTGCCGCGCGTTCCCGGGCATGAGGTGGCGGGCGTGGTCGATGCGCTCGGCGAGGGCGTGTCTTCGCTTCGTGTGGGAGACCGCGTCGGCGTGGGATGGCATGGAGGCCATGATGGAACGTGTCCGGCGTGCCTCAACGGGAAGTTCATCCACTGCCAGAACGCCCGGGTGACGGGCATCACGACGGACGGCGGATACGCCGAGTTCATGATCGTACCCGAGGTGGCGGTTGCGCGGATGCCCGAGGGGATGGGCTTCGCCGAGGCGGCTCCGCTTCTCTGCGCGGGGGTGACGACGTTCAACGCGCTCCGCAACTCCGGGGCTCGACCCGGAGACTTGGTGGCCGTGCACGGCCTCGGTGGGCTCGGCCACCTGGGCGTCCAGTATGCCAGGGCGATGGGCTTCGAGGTGGTCGCCATCGCACGCGGTGCCGAGAAGGAGGGCTTCGCCCGGCAGCTCGGAGCACGGCACTACATCGACAGTGAGAAGGAGGATGCGGGACGCGCGCTCAGCCAGCTCGGCGGCGCGCGTGTGATTCTGGCGACTGCGCCGAGTGCGGCGGCGATCGCCCCGCTGGTGGGAGGCCTCGGCATCGAAGGCTGCCTCCTCATCGTGGCGGCGCCGTTCGAGCCGATCCAGGTGGGAGCGATCGACCTGATCTCCCGCACCCGTCGGGTGCAAGGCTGGGCGTCCGGAACGGCGGCCGACTCCACGGACGCCATGGCCTTTGCGCGACGGGCTCAGGTGCGCCCGATGATCGAGACCTTCCCGCTCGCGCAGGCGCAGGCGGCGGTCGAGCGGATGATGAGCGGCCGAGCGCGGTTTCGGGCCGTGCTGGCGGTCGTCCCCGGATGAGTCGACCGGACGCGGGCGGCCCGCGCCACCCTCTCGCCGATCCCGCTCACGACCCCGGCGGGGCGCTCACCGATTGATCATTTCCGCCCGCCCGAATCCCTGGCAGGGACAGCCCGCCTTCGCGACCGACCACGCCGCTCGAGGAGGCGTCGCAGGACGACCGCGTCGTTGTGATCTTCGTCGTGCGCCGCGTAGACCAGGGTCACTGTGCCCCTCGCCGCCCGGCTCGCGAGATCCCCGAGCGCTGCGCGAGCCGCCGGGGCCTGCAGCTCTCGCCGATAGCGGAGGGCGAACTCTCGCCAGCGCCGCGGATCATGCGCAAACCAGCGGCGCAGGGCGTGACTCGGCGCGACGTCCTTGGCCCACGCGTCGAGCGAAAGGTCCTCCTTTCGAACGCCGCGGGGCCAGAGCCGATCGACGAGCACCCGGTAGCCGTCCCCGCGCGCAGGAGGCTCATACGCGCGCTTGATCCTGATCACGGCACGCCATCGGCTCGACCATGGCGGCCACGCGCCGCTCCCGTGGATGCGCCTCGTCCGCGTGCACGCATCACCGTGTGAACTCGATCGGCTGCCCGCACGCACTCCCCCCTGCATTGTAGTCGTACACGAGCCGCCCCCCGTAGTCGGCGCCATGGGCCATGACCGCCAGGACGACGAGGAGAAGCAGGACGAAGAGGCTCCGGCCCCGCGCCGGGAAAGGCGGCCCCCCCAGCGCCCACACGGTCAGCGCGGCACTCAATCCGAGCGTGGTCAGCATCCAGGACTTGTGGGGGTCGAGCAGCTGTTCACGAACCGTCGGGTCGACCATCACGCCTTCCCTGGCGTGGAGGCCCGTTCCCGCAGCGACGGCCGCGGACGCGGTCCCCAGCACGAGGAACCACAGGGCCGTCCAGGCCAGTGACTCGCGACCCGCAAGCCAGGCGAGCATGTAGAAGAGCGCCGCACCCGGCAGCAGCGCCAGCGGGAAGTGCACCACTAGCGGATGGATGTTCTGGAGATGCTGCGTCCCCGGGAGAATCGCGCCCAGCACGCGGTCACTTCACCGATTCCACCGTCAGGAACGCGACGCCCCCCTTGGTGTACGGGTGGCCGCTGACCGTGACGGTCTCACCCATCTTGTTGATCACCTCATCCGGCAGCGCGGTCTTGTCCTTCGTGGGGAGCAGGATGTGGATCTTCTCCGACCCCTTCTCGAGCAACCCCACGGGAATACCCTTCTTGGCGCAGTCGATGCCACACTGCTTGTGGCTCGTGCCCTTGGCACCCATGGTGCCGTAACAGAACGTGTCGATCACCTCGCCGGTGACGCTCACGTCCTTCGCGCCGGCCTTGACGTCGGCGGTCGCGAGCGTCGCCGTACCGAAAAGCAGCATCACGCCCAGTCCCACGGCGGCAGACCTTGTCATACTTCAGCCTCCTTCAGCGCACATGTTGAGCTGCAGCCGGGTTTAATGTATGGGACCCAATGAGTCAAGCCGAGATGGTGCGCCACGGGGTGCGACGGACCGCACGACGCAGTTCCCGCGTCGTGCGTGTGCTGCCAGGGCATGCGCTGGAGGCCCCCTTCGCAACGTTCGACATCTCTTCCCTGCTTTCACAAATGAAACGGGAGGACACCTGGCGGGCGGCAAGGCGCAATGCCGTCACCCTGGTGAAGGGTCGCGGCCCGCGTGTAGTGCTCGTGGCGATGCACCTGGGCTCGACGATCGCTTTCAACGGAACGGAGGGACCCGTGGTGCTTCAGGTGATCGAAGGACGTGTGAGGCTGAATGCCAGACCCCGTGCTTCGATGCTGGAGGCAGGCTGTGTCGCCCTTCTCCAGGAGGAAGGCGCGCATGGCCTCGAGGCCTTGGAGGACTCTTCCCTCTTGTTGGTAACGACCGGCAAGACACGGAACTAGCGCAAGAGGTGGGGGGCGCTGTCGAGTTGCGTTGCCGCAATCAGGACATCGCATGTACGCCAGCTCCCGGACGTGCCGTCGCTGCCCTTCGTCCCTGACTTCTCGGAGCTTTGTAGGCAGTCGCGCCCCTCAGGCCGATCGGCGACCCCGGCGTTCTCGTCCGAGGCGTCGAGGGGATGGCCGCTCCTCGAAGAACATACCGGCGGGCTCCCCGGCAACCTCCAGCGCATGGACGAGAGCCGCAAGCCCGCGCGCAAGCAAGCGGAGCTGCGTCGGCCGCAAGCGGCGGAGGCCCGCGACCAGCCGCTCCTGCGCGGGCTCCGGCGCCCTTCGAGCAAGGGCTCGCCCCGCGGGCGTCAGCGCGATCTCGACGCGGCGCGCGTCCTCCTCGGACACCCGCCGAACCACGAGCCGTCGCTTCTCGAGGCGGGTCAAGACCATCGAAACCGAGCTCTGATCGGTGAGCGTGCGTGCGGCGAGGTGGTCGACGGACGGCGCCGGTGCCTCCACGAGCTTCTCCAAGACGAAGAGTTGGGCTCCGCTGATCCCGAAGCGACGCTCGGCAGCGCGGGTAGAGACGCGGAGCGCGCGGACGACCCGGCGGAGCGCGTCCATCACGGCGACCATGTCGGCTTGTCGGGGCGCCTGGACGGCGGCTCGGTCACGTCGGCCCATCGGCCTTCCCTCTTTCGACTCGATTGGTCCCCATACATAACGGAAACCGTCGGATCAACAGTCCAGCGCGAAGGCCCCGCCGGCCACACCGTACGAGCGAGGCTCACTCGTAGCGCAGCGCCGCGATCGGATCCAGCCGCGCCGCCCGGCGCGCCGGGTAGAAGCCGAAGAAGATGCCGATCGCGCCCGCGACCAGGAAGGCCCCGGCGGCGGCCGGCGCGGAGAGGAGCGTCGGCCACTCCGCCAGGCGCGCGATGAGCCGCGTCGCAAAGATGCCGAGCACGACGCCGGCCGCGCCGCCCACCAGGCTGAGCGCCGTCGCCTCGACCAGGAACTGGAAGAGGATGTGCCGCGTCCGCGCCCCCACCGCGAGGCGGACGCCGATCTCGCGCGTGCGCTCCGTCACCGACACCAGCATGATGTTCATGATCCCGATGCCGCCCACCAGGAGCGACACGGACGCCACGCTGAGCAACAGGTTCGTCATCACCTGGCTCGCGCTCTTGGACGCCTCGGCGATCTCGTTCAGATCGCGCACGGTGAAGTCGTCGTCCTGGCCCGGCGGGATGCGGTGGCGCTCGTGGAGGAGCGCGCGGATCTGGCGCTCGGCCTCGGGGATGGCGGCGGCGGTCGCGGTCGAGGCGAAGATCATGTCGACCGCGCCCAGGATCTGCGTGCCGAGGACGCGGCGCTCGGCGGTCGAGAAGGGCATGATGACGATGTCGTCCTGGTCCTGGCCCCACCCGGTCTGTCCCTTGCGGGCGAGGATGCCGATCACCTCGAAGGGCACGTTCTTCACGCGGATGACGGTGCCGATCGGGTCCTCGCCCGGCTCGAAGAGGTGATCGACCACCGTCTGCCCGAGGAGCGCGACCGGGACGGCGCCCGCCTCGTCCTTCGCGTCGAAGAAGCGGCCCGCGGCGACGGGCCAGCTGCGCACCTGCGGGTAGGCGGGCGTCACGCCCTGGGCCGACGTCGACCAGTTCTGGTTGCCGTAGACCACCTGCACCAGCTGGCGCTTCATCCACGTGAGGTCCGCCACCGCGGGGCAGTCCCGGGTGACCGCCGTCGCGTCCGCCACCGTGAGCGTCGAGGCGGCGCCCGAGCCCGAGCGCACGCCGTTGGCCGTGGTGGCGCCCGGAATGACCATCAGGAGGTTGTTGCCGAGGCTCTGGATCTGCTGCTGCACGGCGGCGTCCGCGCCCCGCCCGACGCTCACCATGGTCACCACCGCGGCCACGCCGATGATGACGCCGAGCATGGTGAGGGTGGAGCGCAGCAGGTTCCGCCGGAGCGCCCGGAGCGCGGTGACGACCGTCATCCAGAGAAGGTTCATGCCTGCGCGACCTCCCTGACGAGCCGCGACGGCGCGTGCGGCACGTCCGACACGATCCGCCCGTCGCGAAAGGTGATGATGCGCTCGGTGTAGTCGGCGATGTCGGTCTCGTGCGTGACCAGCACGATCGTGATGCGCTGCTCGCGGCGGAGCCGCAGGAAGAGGTCCATGATCTCGGCGCTCGACTGCGTGTCGAGGTTGCCGGTCGGCTCGTCGGCGAGGAGCATCGAGGGCCCGTTGGCGAGCGCGCGCGCGATCGCGACGCGTTGCTGCTGCCCGCCGGAGAGCTGGCTCGGCAGGTGGTGCTCGCGCCCGCGGAGCCCGACGGCCGCGAGCAGCTCGCGGGCGCGCCGGCGCTGCTCGGCGAACGGCACGTTGGCGTAGATCATGGGGAGCGCCACGTTCTCGAGCGCCGTCGACCGCCCGAGCAGGTTGAAATTCTGGAAGATGAAGCCGATCCGGCGGCTGCGGATGGCGGCGCGCTCGTCGACGGACAGGGTCGAGACGTCGGCGTCGCCCAGGTGGTAGGTGCCGCGCGTCGGCTGGTCGAGGCAGCCGAGCAGGTTCATGCACGTCGACTTGCCCGAGCCCGACGCGCCCACGATGGCGAGGAACTCGCCCGCCCGGATGTCGAGCGACACGCCGCGCAGCGCCCGCACCTCGACGTCGCCCAGGTGGTAGACCTTCCACACGTCGCGGAGCTGGATGAGCGGGCGCATGTCGGCCTGGCTAGAACCGCCGCGGCCCGCCGAACCCGGGCGGCCGCGCCGCGGGCGCGGCCTCGGTGCTCTCGCGTCGCAGGCCGACGACGACCCGGTCCCCCTCGTGCAGGTCGCCGCCCAGCACCTCGACGTGCTGGTTGTCGCGGACCCCGGCCTGCACCTCGACGCGCCGGAGCGCGCCGTCCGGCGCGAGGACGTAGACGGCGCTCTCCTCCTTCGGCTTCGCGTCCGGCGCGGCCGCGCCGGCCTCGTCCGGCCGGAAGCGGAGCGCGCGCACCGGGATGCGGAGGGCCTGGTCGCGCTTCGCCGTCGTGATCGAGACGTTGGCCGTCATGCCGGGCTTCAGCTCGAGGCCCGAGTTGTCGACCGCGACGACGACGTCGTAGGTCACCACGTTCTGCACGATGATGGGCGCGTTCCGCACCTGCGCCACCCGGCCGGGGAAGGGCTGGCCCGGGTAGGCGTCCACGGTGAAGGTGGCGGGCTGCTCCTCCCGCACGCGGCCCACGTCGGACTCGCTCACGTTGGTGTCGACCTGCATCTTGGTCAGGTCCTGGGCGATCAGGAAGAGCGTCGGGGTCTGGAAGCTCGCCGCCACCGTCTGCCCGACGTCGACGTTGCGCGAGACCACGACGCCGTCCACGGGCGAGAGGATGTCGGTGTAGCGGAGGTTCACCTGCGCCTCCTCGAGGCTGGCCTCCGCCTGCGCGACGCCGGCCTGGTCGAGGGCGAGCTGCGCCGACGCCTGCTCGTTGGCGGTCTCGGCGGTGTCGAGGTCGTTCTGCGCGACCAGGTTCCTCGCGAGCAGCGTGCGGTTCCGCTCGAGGAGGAGCTTCTTGAGCCTCGTGTCGGCACGGTCCCCCACGACCTTCGCCTGCGCGTTCTTCAAGCTGGCCTCGGCCTCGCGCACCTTCACGGCGAAGGGCGCCGGGTCGATCTTGGCGACCCGCTGGCCCTTCTTGACGGGCGAGTTGAAGTTGACGTCGATCGCCTGGATCGGGCCCGAGACGTAGGTCCCCACCTGCACGGTGCTGACCGGGTTCACGGTGCCGGTCGCATTGACCGTCTGCTCGATCGGCCCGCGGTCGACGGCGGTGGTGACGTAGCTGGCGGGCGCCGTGCCGCTCGCCGGCCAGAGGAAGTGGTACGCCGCGGCGGCGGCGACGAGTGCGGCGGCGGCGGCGATGGCCGCGCGCGGGATGCGCCGGCGCGGGCGAGGCGCGGGCGGCGCGTCGGGCTCGTCGAGCGGGGTCAGATCGTGCGCGCGTGTGCTCATCGGGTCAGTCCGTCATGAAGCGGTGCGCCGTCGAGCGCTCGAGGGTGGCGAGCGCGGTGCGGTAGCCGACCAGGGCCTGCACGCGGCTCGCCTCGGCGCTCACCAGCGCCACCTGCGCATCGGTCAGCTCGATGATGTTTCCGACCCCGGTCTTGTAGCGGCCCTCGGCCAGCGAGCGGTTCTCGCGCGCCTGCTGGAGCCCCTTGTCCGCGACCACGATGCTCTCGGCCTGCTGGCGCAGGTTGAGCAGCGCCGTCTGGACCTCGAGCGTCACGTTCTGGCGCGTCGCCTCCTCGGTGGCGCGCAGGTTGTCGAGGTTGGCCTTCGCCTCGCCCACCTGCGCCGTGGTGAGCCCGCCGTTGAACACGGAGAGGTTGACCAGGCCGCCGAAGTTCCAGGTCTCCTGGAGCGGATAGCTCGAGCCCGTCCAAATAACGTTGCTGACGACCGTCAGCTTCGGCAGGTAGTCCTTCTCGATCGCCTTGATGCGCTCGATGTCCGCGCGCTCCTGCGCGGCGAGGCTCCGCAGCTCCGGGCGGTTGGCGTAGGCCAGGTCGAGCGCTTCCTCGTCACTGACCTCGGTCCGCGCCTGCTCGAGCGAGTCCACGATGTCGAAGTCGAGGGGACCCGCGAGGCCGAGCGTGTTGCGCAGGGTCTCGCGCCCGAGGGAGACGTTGTTGCGCGCCGTCAGCTGGTTCAGCTCCGCCTGGGCGAGCTGCACCTGGGCGGTGGTGATGTCGATGCGGGGCGCCAGGCCGACGTCGTGGCGGCCCTGCGCCAGGTCCAGGTGCTTCTGGTTCTGCGCCACGGTCTCCTCGGCCACGTCGCGTAGGCGATAGGCCGCGAGGAGCGCGAAGTACGCCTGCTGGACGTTGAACACGACCGTGTCGTGCTGCGTCTGCTCGTCCGCGGCGAGCGCCTCCGCCGACGCCTGCGCCGCGTGGATGAGCTCGAGGTTCTGGCCGAAGTCGAAGAGCACCTGCGAGAGGGTCGCGCCGGTCGTGTAGAAGGGGAAGGTCTTGGCCTGCCCGAGCCCGCCGCTGCCGATGAGCGAGCTCGAGCTCGCGTGCCGGCGGCTCGCCAGGTAGCTCGCCGAGACCTGCGGCAGGTAGGCGGCCGTCGTCTCCCACACGCGCTCGCGCCCGGCGGCGACCGTCGCGGCGGCCGCCTTGAGGATCGGCTGCTGGCGGAGCGCGATCTCGATGCACTCCTCGAGCGTCTTCCGTTCCTCGGCGCCGGCGAGGACGGGGAGCGAGAGCAGGGTGACGGCGAGGAGCCGGCCGCGCATCACGGCCGCCTCCGGCCGAGGACTCGCCGCCCCGCGGGCGTCGCGACCCCGCGCATGAAGACGTCGATCACGGCCGCGGCCAGGTCCTCGAGCCGGTCGCCGCGCATCCGATAGCGGTTTGCGCTGTGCATCATGCTGAGCAGCATCTCGGCCGCGATGCGCGCGCTCACCGGCCGCACGTGGCCCGCGGCCCCCGCCTCCTCGAGCGTCTCCTGGACGAGGCGCGAGAGCTGCGCGCGGTGCCGGAGCCACTCGCGCTCGCCGTCGCGCCGGTGCTCGTGCGGGTGGATGAGCGCGAAGAAGAAACGCCGGTCCCAGAAGTAGGCGAGCGTGTGGCGGACGATGCGCTCGATCTTCTCGACCGGAGGGTCGTCGGTCGCGAGCCGGGCCTCGAGCTCGGCGCGCAGGCGCGCGATGTCCTCGAGCATCACGCCCAGGTAGAGGGCGCGCTTGCTCGGGAAGTGGCGGTAGAGGGTGCCCTTGCCGACGCCACAGGCCTCGGCGACCTGCTCCATCTGCACCTCGTGGTAGTCCTGGCGGGTGAAGGCGGTCTCGGCGGCGCGCAGGATGCTGTCGCGCAGGCCGGCGATCGGCGGGCGGCCGCGACGGCGGGGGGCGAGCCGGAGGGCGTGCGCGGGCGCGGCCATCTCAATTACTGACTGCTTGGTCGGGAAATGCCGGGCCAGCGCGAGCGTGTCAATCCGGCATTTCCGGCGCCGGGCGGGAAGCATGGTCTCAGCCACCGCGCCGGACCTCATCCATGTCCATGACGAACGGCCTGACCCGGAGGTTGACACTGCCGCACCAAGGCACGGGCCACCCGTGTCGAGGAGCGGGCGCGATGCGCTACGATGCGGCGTGCTCTTCGCGGAGGTGATCGTCCTCCTCGCCGTAGCGACCGCGGGCCTGGTCGCCGGGCGGGCGCTCGGGCTGCCCTCGATCGTCGCCTACCTGGTGGCGGGCGTCCTGGTCGGGCCGGGCGGGCTCGGCCTCGTGTCGCGCTCCGCCGCGATCAGCGAGCTCGCCGAGCTGGGCGTGGCCCTCCTCCTCTTCGGCGTCGGGATCGAGTTCTCGCTCGACCGCCTCCGGCGCATCCTGCCGCGCATGGTCGCGAGCGGCGCGCTCCAGGTGGCGGGCAGCGTGGCGGCGACGGCGCTCGTCTTCCGCGCGCTCGCGCTCCCGTGGCCGGCGGCGCTCTTCACCGGCTTCCTCGTCTCGCTCTCGAGCACGGCGATCGTCTTCAAGCTCTACGACGAGGAGGGCGAGCTGGACGCGCCCCAGGGCCTCGCGGCGGCCGGCATCCTCCTCTTCCAGGACCTGGCGATGGTGCCGATGATGCTCCTCGTGCCGGTGCTGGCGAGCGCGGGCGGGGGCGCGGTCGGGGCGGCCGCGACGGCGCTGCTCGCGGGCGCGGCCGCGCTCACGGCCGTCCTCGTCCTGGCGCGCGCCGTGCTGCCGCGCCTGCTGGCGCTCGTGGCGCGCGCGGGCACGCCGGAGCTCTTCCCGCTGGCCGCGCTCGTCGTCGCCTTCGGCACCGCGCTCGGCGCGGCACAGCTGGGGCTCTCGCTCCCGATCGGCGCCTTCCTCGCGGCCCTGGCACTCTCGGGGAGCCCCTACGCGCACCAGGTCTTCGCGGAGCTGCTCCCGCTCCGCGACGCGTTCGTCGCGATCTTCTTCACCTCGATCGGCATGCTCTTCGAGCCCGCGGTGATCGCGGGCGAGCCCGCGCTGCTGGCCGGGATGGTGGGCGCCGTGCTCTTCAAGGGCTTGCTGATCACCGCCATCGTCGGGCTCTTCTGGCGCTCGGCGCGGCTCGCGGTGCTCACGGGCTTCGGCCTCGCGCAGATCGGCGAGTTCTCCTTCGTCCTCGCGCGCCAGGGCGGCGCGGCGGGGGTGATCTCCGAGGGGCTCGAGCAGGCGTTCCTCGGCGCGGCCATCGTCACCATGGCGGCGACGCCCTTCCTCATGCGTCTCGGGCGGCGCCTTGCGCTCGTCGGCGCGGCCGAGCCCGGCGCAGGCGGCGCGCCCGAGCTGCGCGACCACGTGCTGGTGATCGGCTACGGCGTCACCGGCCAGGCCGTCGCCCGCGTGCTGCGCGAGACGGGTGTGCCATTCGTCGCCGTGGACATGGTGGCGGACGCCGTCGAAGCCGGGCGGCGCGAAGGGATGCCGGTGCGCTTCGGCGACGCCTCGCGCCGCGCGGTGCTGGAGGAGATGGCGGCCGAGCGGGCGCGCGCGGCGGTGGTGGCGGTGGGCGACCCGGCGGCCACGCGCCGGATCGTCTCGCAGCTCCGGCAGACGAACCCGACGGCGCGCATCCTGGTGCGCGCGCGCCGCGTGGGCGAGATCGGGGAGCTGGAGCGGCTCGGAGCCGACGAGGCCATCCCGTCGGAGTTCGAGACCTCGATCGAGCTCTTCGTGCGCCTGCTGTCCCACCTGGGCGTGCCGCGCCACGTCGTGCGGGTGCAGGAGTCGCTGATCCGCCTGGATCACTACCAGGCGCTGCGCGGCGTGGGCGCCACGCCCGACCTCCTCGCGCAGGCGCGGAAGCTCATCGTGGGCGGTATCCTCGAGACGGCGCAGGTGATGAAGGGGAGCCGCGCCGCGGGGAAAACGCTGGCGGAGCTGGACCTGCGGCGGCGAACGGGGGCGACGGTGCTCAGCGTGGTGCGGAACGAGCAGCCGATGCCGACGCCCGACGGGCCGACGCGGCTCGAGGCGGAGGATCTGGTGGTGCTCTACGGGCCGCACGAGGCGATCGACCGGGCGCTCGGGATGCTGGAGCCCGGGGGCGAGGGCGTCCCGCCCGAGAGCAGGACCGCGTAGAGACGGCGCGGGCGTCGAGTCTACAGGTGTAGACTCGGCCCGCGGCTACGTCCCCTGCCGCGCCCAGAACCGCTCGAGCGCCGCCGCCACCTCGGCCGGCCGCTCGAGCGGCCACCAGTGCCCGCACTCGAGCCTGAGCAGCTCGCCGCGGACGCGGGCGGCGAGGCGCTCGCCGAAGCGCGGCGTCACGTACGGGTCGTTCCTCCCCCAGAGGATGAGCGCGGGCCGGGTCACCCGCTCGAGGTCCGGCTGCCACTCGGCGCCCACCCGCACCGCCGAGCGGTAGAGACGGAGGATGCAGTCCTTCATCGCGGCGTCGACGTGCCGCGCCGTCTCGCGCGCCGCCTCGGCGGGAACGCCCGCGGCCGCGAGCGCTTCCGCCATCGCCTCGGGCGTGATCGCCTCCATGACCTGCTCGCCCACGCCCGGCGTCTGCCACTGCTGCGCGAGGTCGTGCCAGACGTAGCCGGCGTCGATGGGCCCGCTGCCGCAGGCCCAGGTGCGGACCAGGTCGGGCCGGAGCGAGACGGCCCGCTGCACCAGGATCGCGCCCCAGTCGTGGCCGACGAGATCGACGGGCGCGCCGGCGCGCTCGATCTCGCGCACGAGCCAGTCGACGTACGCCTCCTTGGTCGCGTCGAAGCCCGCCGCGCGGGCGCATCCGAAGCCCGGCAGCGGCGGGGCGATGACGTCGGCGCGCCGGAGGCGGGCGCGAAGCGGCGCCCACAGGCGGTGCGTGTCGGGAACGCCGTGGACGAGGAAGGCGGGCACGAAGGCGTCGCTAGCACGAAGACGCACGCTCACGCCACCGGCGCCTCAGGGCTGGAGGAGCTGCCGCCTCCACCCCGCCCGCGTCCGCACGAAGAGCTCGCGCTCGTGCAGGCGGTGCTCCCGGTGCGTCCAGAACTCGACCGACTCGGGGACGATGCGGAAGCCCGTCCACGCCGGCGGCCGCGGCACCGGCCGCCGGCGGTGGCGCCGCCGCAGTTCAATCCAGCGCTCGACGAGCGAGCGGCGGCTCGCGAGCGCGGCGCTCTGCTGCGAGGCGAGCGCGGCCAGCTGGCTCGCCCGCGGCCGTGTGGCCCAATACGCGTCGGCCTCCGCCGCCGAGACCTCCTCGACGCGCCCTTCGATGCGCACCTGCCTCCCGAGGCGATTCCAGTAGAAGGCGACGGCCGCGCGTGCGCTCGCGCGGAGCTCGCGGCCCTTGCGGCTGCGGCCGTCGGTGAAGAAGACGAAGCCGCGGCGGTCGGCGGCCTTCAAGAGGACGAAGCGGACCGAGGGCGCGCCCCGACGCCCGGCGGTGGCGAGCGCCATCGCCTCGGCGAGCGGGATACGGGCGCGCGCGGCGGCCCGGAACCAGCGGCGGAAGCGCGCGAGCGGCTCGGTCAGGGGACCTACTCCACGCCCCAGGAGAAGACACGCGCCGGCGTCACCTCGACGATCACGACCTCCGACTCCTCGAGCGCCGCCTCGTCGGGATACTGCGGGTACTTCGCGTAGAGGAGGCGGCGGATCTTGCGGAAGCGCGGCCCCTTCTCGATGAGGCGCGTCGTGCCCTGGAGCATCACGCCCTTCAGGTTGGACCAGTCGTCGGAGTAGAGGTCGACGGTGACGGCGATGCGCGGGTTGGCCTTCAGGTTCCGGACCTTCCGCGCGCCAGCGTCCGAGGCGAAGTAGAGCTTCCCGTCGGCGAGGACGTGGCAGACGGGCACGAGGTGGGGCGTGCCGGTGGCGCTCGCCGTCGCCACGCGCGCGACGCGCTCCCAGGCGATCAGCTTGGCGAGCGATTTCTTGAGCCGCATGGGCGCCAGGCGTACGATGCTCGGGCCGTCCCGGTCAACACATGCGCGGGAGTCGGCGAAGGGGGCGGCGCGGAGGTCTCGTCATGGCGGCGAGAAGGGCGAGGGCCACGGCGACCAGCGAGCGCACGGGTAAGCGATAGCGGATGGATCTGGATTCGCATGATGTATGCCGATTGTGCCTTGTCGTATCTGGTTTCACATGATATTCCGTTTTCAATGCGTACGAGAGTGACGAACCGCGGGCAGGTCTCCATTCCCGCTGCCATCCGCCGAAAGCTGCGCATCACCGCGAACACCGCGCTGGAGTGGATCGTCGAGGGAAGCGCCGTGCGCGTCATCCCGATTCCCGACGATCCCATCACCGCCCTTCGCGGGTCGGGCAAGCGGGGCGCGGTACGCAGGCTGCTCGAGGACAGGCGGAGGGACAGAAGGCGAGATGGCTGAGGCGTCGCGACTCGTCCTCGACACCTCGGCCGTGCTCGCGATGCGCAGCGACGAGGCCGGCGCGGATCGGGTAGAGAGGTTGCTCCGCTCGGCCCGTTCGGGTCGCGCCACGGTTCTGCTCTCCTTCATGACACGGATGGAGCTGCTCTGCAGAATTGCAAGCGACGAGGGGCAGGAGCAGGCCGAATCGGCCGTCAGGCTGCTCGACGCCGCTGGCGTCGAATGGGTGTCCTGTGAGCCGGCGATCCTGGAGGAGGCGGCGCGCATGAAGGCGGGCGGCGGGCTGTCCGTCGCCGATGCCTGGATCGCCGCCACCGCGGCGGTGCGAGAGGCGGTCCTCGTCCACAAGGACCGAGAGTTCGCGCGCGTGCGTCAGGTGCGCCAGGAGCGCCTGCGCCGTTGAGAAGGAGGACCGCGATGCAGCCGATCAGCGCGCGCCACGAGAGCCAGGTCTACGCCATCACTCGCGTGGTGACGGGCTTCCTCTTCACCTGCCACGGGCTGCAGAAGGTCCTGGGGCTCTTCGGAGGCCTCGGTGGGCACCCGGCGCCCCTCTTCTCGCTCCCGTGGGTGGCCGGCGTGATCGAGCTGGTCGGTGGCCTGCTCGTCGCGCTCGGGTTGCTCACGCGCTGGGCGGCGTTCATCTGCAGCGGCGAGATGGCGGTGGCGTACTTCATGATGCACCAACGCCGCGGGCTCGTGCCGATCGCGAACCAGGGCGAGCTGGCGGCGCTCTTTGCCTTCGTCTTCCTGCTCATCGCGGCCCGGGGCCCGGGACCGTGGAGCCTCGACGCCACGCGGGGCGCGTCGGCCGAGGAGCGGCGATGATCCGCGGGCGGCGGAGCAGGGAGCGTCTGCCCCGGCTCGCCAGCCGGCACGCACCTGCCCGCGGCGTCATCAGATGGTGCTCAGGAAGACGTCAGCGACGGGGCGCCGCCGCGCCTTCGGGGCTTTCCGCAGCGGGCGGCGGCACACCGGCTGATCTCCGGACCCCGAGCGCCGACTGGCACGGCCCTTGCGTTCTCCTGACCCAGGCGAGTCGTGGCTGCGGAAATCCATCACCTGCCCTCGTTGGTCCGCACCCGCATCATCCCGGCCGACGGCCGCGGGGGCACGCTCGAGCAGACGAGCTGGCTC
>Ga0209375_1001923_pt1 | contig 15371 bp, 15 predicted proteins | sample GraSoiAngelo_131_FD_185888 | JGI IMG/M metagenome (GOLD analysis project Ga0209375, IMG submission 185888) | Grasslands soil microbial communities from the Angelo Coastal Reserve, California, USA - 14_0929_02_30cm (SPAdes) (version 2) | ecosystem: Environmental > Terrestrial > Soil > Grasslands ... | reverse complement strand
CGCGTCGCCGAGATACTTGAGCTCCTTCTCCATCAGGAACCCCGCGACCGCCGGCTTGAGCAGGTGGGCGATGGCTTCGGTCGACGCGTGAGCGCGATGCGCCGAGCCGAACGCATCGTTGACGTAGAAATCGCCGAGGGCGGCGAACGTCGCGGCCAGCTTCGGGTCGTTCTCCTCTTCACCAGGGACGAAGCGGGTGTTCTCGACGAGTGCCACGCCGCCGCGCGGCAGGCGTCGCGTAGCAGCCACGCCTTGCGCCGGATCGGGGATGAACTCCACGGTGGCGCCGAGCACGCGCTCCAAATCGCGGACGATCTGCTGTAGCGAATACTTGGGATCGGGTGCGCCCTTGGGTCGACCGAGGTGGGAGAGCACGATCACCCGGGCCCCGTGCTCGCGGAGATACTGGAGCGTCGGCACCGCCGCGCGGAGGCGGGAGTCGTCCGTGACCTTGCCGTCCTTCAGGGGAACGTTGAGATCCTCGCGCACCAGCGCGCGCCGGCCCTCCAGCGCTTGCGCGGGGAGATCGCGGAGGGAGCGCTTCTTCACCGGCGCGTGGCGATGTAGGCGAGCACGTCCACGCAGCGCGCCGAGTAGCCCATTTCGTTGTCGTACCATGACGACACGTGCACGAGCGTGCCGTCGATCACGGTGGTGGAGAGGGCATCCACGACGCTCGAAAACCGGCTGCCGATGTAGTCCACGGAGACGAGCGGCTCGTCGGAGACGTCGAGAATGCCCTTGAGCTCGCCCTGCGCCGCGCGCTTGAAGGCGGCGTTGACCTCCTCCGGGGTGGTGGCCTTCTCGACGACGGCGGTGAGATCGACGAGCGACACGTCGGGCGTCGGCACGCGCAGTGAGACGCCGTCGATCTTCCCCTTCACCTCGGGGATGACGAGCGCGGTGGCTTTGGCGGCTCCCGTCGTGGTCGGGATGATGCTCAGCGCCGCGGCGCGCGCGCGGCGCAGGTCCTTGTGCGGCAGGTCGAGAATCTGCTGGTCGTTGGTGTAGCTGTGGACGGTAGTCATGTAGCCCTTCACGAAACCCCAGGTCTCGCGCACCACCTTCACCACGGGCACGAGGCAGTTCGTCGTGCACGAGGCGTTGGAGATGATCGTGTGCTTCGCCGCGTCATACTTCTTGTGGTTCACGCCCATCACGATGGTGATGTCCTCGCCCTTGGCGGGCGCCGAGATCACGACCTTCTTGGCTCCGGCCGCCAGGTGTTTCTCGGCTGCGGCGCGCTCGGTGAAGCGGCCGGTGCTCTCGAGCACCAGCTCCACCCCGAGCTCCTTCCAGGGGAGCTTCTCGGGTTCCTTGATGGCCGTCACCTTGAGCGGCTTGCCGTTCACGAGGAGCCCGTCGCCCTTGACCTCCACGGTGCCGGGGAAACGGCCGTGGACGGAGTCGTACTTGAGCAGGTGGGCCAGCGTCTTGGGGTCGGTGATGTCGTTGACGGAGACGAACTCGAGGTCGGTCTGGTTCGCGAGCACGGCGGCGCGCAACACATTGCGTCCGATCCGGCCGAACCCGTTAATGCCCACTCGCACGGCCATGAACACTCCTAGGTGAAATCGGGGATGGCGGCGCGCCCGAAGGTGACCGCCGTGATCCGCACCGCGCCTGCCCGCGTGAGGGCCCGCGCGGCTTCCGCCAGGGTCGCGCCCGTCGTGAAGACGTCGTCCACCAGGACGAACGCGGAGCTCGGAACGCGGAACGCGGAACAGGCCTGCCTGCGGTCGTTCCGCGTTCCCACTTCCGCGTTCCGCATTTCAAAGGCCCCCGCCACGTTCGCCAGGCGCGCTTCCGGTGTCAACGCCGTCTGCGTCGTCGTCTCGCGACGCCGCACGACGAGGTCGGCCCGCACTGGCAGCCGCCAGCGGGCGCCGAGCGCGCGCGCGAGGTGCTCGCTCTGGTTGTAGCCGCGTTCTCGCAAACGCCGGGCGCCGAGGGGGATGGGGACGAGCACTGCTCCGGGTTCGGGCGGCGCGAGGAGGCGCGCGATGGCGGCGGCGAGGTCGTCGGCGATACGCGGCAGACCGCCGTACTTGAGCGTATGAGCGGCCTGCCGCGCGCCTTCGTCCAGCCACACGGCGGATCGGGCCTGGAGGAAGGGCGCCGGCCACTCGCGGCATAGCCGGCAGGGGCCGAAGTGCGGGCCCGGCTGGCCGCAGCGCTCGCACCACGGGCGGACGACCGGCCGCCAGCGGTAGCGGCAGACATCGCAGACGAGATGGTCGGAGACCGCGAAGTCGAGGAGGTTGTGGCACAGCAGGCACTCCGCCGGGAGGAGGAGCTGCTCGAGGGCGTTAGGCACGGAGCGCGCGGCCGACGGCGGCGCGCATGACTTCGGTTGGGCCCTGTCGCTCGGGGAAGAAGCGCGCGAACGCCGCGATCCCCTGCTGGACGAGCAGCTCGCGCCCGTCGTGTGCGGTGACGCCGGCGGCGCGCAGTGCCCGGACCCAACGGGTTTCACCGGGCGTGTACACCAGGTCGAGGGCGGCGCGGGCTCCCCGCAGCGCGGCGGGGTCTACAGGCAGCGGATCCTTCTCCTGGAGCCCGAGCGGGGTGGCGTTGATCACCAGGTCGCTGGCGTCGCGCTCGGTCGCCGCCCGGGCGCGAGCGCCGCGCGTCACCGCCCAATCGGCGAAGGTGCGCGCCCGAGCCGCCGTACGCGAGCGCACCAGCAGCTCCGCGCCGGCAGTAGCCGCGGCGATGGCGACGGCGCGCGCCGACCCGCCCGTGCCGACGACGAGCCAGCGCCCCGCGCCATCCGCCATGCGCCGCACACACGTCAGGAGGGCGGTCACGTCAGTGTTGTCCCCTACGAGGACGCCGTTTTCGGTCCAGAAAGTATTGCACGCGCCGGCGCGGGCGCAGACATCCGTTTTGCGCGCGACGTAGCGTTCTGCCGCCTCCTTGTGCGGCAGCGTGATGTTGCCGGCGGCGGCGACGGCGGCGAGCGCCTCCAGCACGATGAGGAGCTTGGCGGCGGGCGTGGGGAGCGCGACGTAGACGGCATCCAGGCCGAGCGCCCGGATCGCGGCGTTGTGCATCATGGGGGACAGGGAATGAGTGACCGGATCGCCGAGGACGACGAGTAAGCGGGCGTTAGCGCCGATCTCCACGCTGCCCTTCCTTTACCAGGCGCTCCACGGTCGCGTCGATGAGCGCTTCCAGCTCGGCGACGGTATCCCGGTACACCTCGAGGTCCCCGCCGAACGGGTCGCTCACCTCCGCGTCCTCCCCTTCGCGGCCGGCGTATTCCCCGAGCACGAACACGCGCCCTTCTCCGCCCAGCTCGTCGACGCGGGCGCGGTGATGACGCGCCATGGTGAGGATCAAGCCGGCCTGCTCAACGATCTCGCGCGTGAGCAGCCGGGCGCGATGCCCGGAGAGATCGAGGCCGCGCTCCAGGCCCACGAGGTACGCGCCCTCCGACGCCGGCGCGCCGTCCCACGCCCCCGTCCCCGCCGACTCGACCGCGACGCCCTCGAGCCCCCTCTGGGCGAGCGTGCGCTTGAGCAGCGCCTCCGCGAGGGGGCTGCGACAGATGTTGCCGGTGCACACGAGCAGGACGCGCACGGTCAGGGGGCGAGGAGGCCCACGGCGCGGCGCAGCTCCGCGACCGGCAACGCGCCGGCGCGCACGACGCGCGGGGTCGCCGTCGTGCAGTCGATCACCGTCGAGGGCGGCCGGTTGCCCAGCACGCCGCCATCCAGGACTAGGAGGCGGCCGGAGTCGACCGCGGCGGCGAACTCGCGCACGATGGCATCCGCCCCGGGGGCGGTCGGCTCGCCGGGCCGATTGGCAGAGGTCGAGGTCAGCGGCTCACCGAGCGCGGCAACGAGTCGCCCCACCAGTGGCTGCGAGGTCCAGCGCACGGCGATGCCTCCTTCCGGGCCGCGCAGGGTGTCGGGGAGCCGTCCGCTGCCGCCGGGCAGGACCAGCGTCAGGGGCCCGGGCCAGAAGGCGCGCGCGAGCGCGGCGGCGGACGCGTTGAAGGCGAGCCCGAACGACTCGGCCATCTCTCGGGAGCTGACGAGCAGCAAGAAGGGCTTGTCCGCGCGACGGCCCTTGAGCTCGGCGAGCGCGCGCACGTCGTCGGCCCGCGCGCGCGACCCCAAACCGTACACCGTTTCCGTCGGATAGGCGAGGAGGCCGCCCGCGCGCAGATGCGCCAGCGCGGGGGCGAGCGCGACCGCGAGGTCGGCCTCGGTGCGGAACGGCAACGGCTTCACCGCAACTCACGCGCCAGTGCCTCGGCGATGCGGAAGTCCTCGGCGGTCGTCACCTTGAGGTTGTGCGGCGAATCGGGCACGACGTCCACTGGGAGCCCCACGCGCTCGCACAGCTCGGCGTCGTCGGTGGCGGCTCCATCGAGCTTCCCGCGACCCGCGTAGACCTGGTCGAGCATGTCTCGCGGAAACCCCTGCGGGGTCTGGGCCCGCCACAGCCGCTCGCGCGGCACGGTCCGGGCGACCCGCCGCCCCGTATCGTCGGTCACTTCCTTCACCGTGTCGCTCACGGGGAGCGCCGCGATCGCCGCGACGCCGGTCCGCGCGCGCGCGATGACGGCGTCGATCGTGGCGCGCACGACGAACGGTCGGGCGGCGTCGTGCACCAGCACCACCGCCGACGCGCGCAGCGCCTTGAGCCCGGCGGCGACCGAATGGGCCCGGGTCTCGCCGCCCGCGACCAGGGTGAGCCGCTCCCCGGCCAGCCGGCCCAGCCAGTCCGGCGGCCGCTCGGCGTATCCCGGCGGCAGCGTGACCACCACGTGGTCGACGTCGGGGTGCGAGGTGAAAGGCCGCAGCGCCCGCAACAGCATCGGCACGCCGAGGATCGAGCGGAACTGTTTGGGCTCGCCGGGACCGGCGCGCACGCCCGCCCCGGCGGCGACGATGACCACGCCGACGTCAGGCCGCGAGGCGGCGGGCGAGGTCACCGATGCCTTCCATCCCCACGAGCTCGAGCCCTTCCGGTGCGCCGCGCGCGCGCGCCGAGCAGAACACGCGGCGGAACCCCTGGCGCGCCGCTTCGGCGAGCCGCCGCTCCAGCGCGGCGACGGGCCGGATCTCACCGCCCAGCCCTACTTCCCCGAGGAACACGGCGTCGGCAGGAACGGGCCGGTCGCGCACGCTGGAGACGAGGGCGGCCAGCACGGCGAGGTCGGTCGAGGGCTCCGCGAGTCGGACGCCGCCGGTCACGTTGACGAACACGTCGAGCGCCTCGAACGAGAGGCCGCCGCGTCGCTCCAGCACCGCCAGCAGCACGGCGAGGCGGCGGTGGTCGAGCCCGGTAGCGACCCGCTGCGGGGTCCCGAAGCCGGCCTTGGAGGCGAGCGCCTGCACTTCGACGAGCACGGGGCGCGTGCCTTCCATCAGCGCCGTGACGGCCGAGCCGGAGACGCCGGTGTGGCGGCCGGCGAGGAAGGCGGCGGCGGGATCGGGAACGGGCTCGAGCCCCGCGCCCGTCATGCGGAACACGCCGATCTCGTCGACCGAGCCGAAGCGGTTCTTCACCGCACGCAGGATGCGATGGTCCAGGGTCGCCTCGCCCTCGAAGTACAGCACCGTATCGACGATATGCTCGAGCGTGCGCGGGCCCGCGATCCCTCCGCCTTTGGTCACGTGCCCCACGAGGAAGACGGCGGGCCCTGCTTCCTTGGCGAAGCGCATCAACCGCGCGGCGCAGTCGCGCACCTGCCCGACGTTGCCGGGAGCGCCTTCGAGCGCTTCGGTGTAAGTGGTCTGGATCGAATCGACGAAGACGACGCGCGCGCCGAGCGCGGCGGCATGATGGACGATGGCCTCGAGGCGCGTCTCGCCGAGCACGTGGACGGCGCCGGCGTCTTCGGTGAGCCGCGTGGCGCGCAGCCGCACCTGTTCGGGCGACTCTTCTCCCGAGACGTACAGCGTCGGTACGCCGGCGGCTTCCAGCCGAGCGGCGCACTGCAGCAGCAGGGTCGACTTGCCGATGCCGGGTTCCCCCCCCACGAGCACCACGGAGCCCGGCACGATGCCGCCGCCCAGCACGAAGTCGAACTCGGCGAGACCGGTCCTCCACCTCGGCAGCGCCCCGCTCGTCAGGGCGGACAGGCGGACTGGCGGACTGCCGGACGTCTGCAGGGCCTGTCTGACCGCCCGTCCGCCGGTCCGCCCGACCGCCTCCTCTACCAGCGTATTCCACGCCCCGCAGCCGTCGCAGCGCCCCGCCCACTTTGGCTGCTCGGCGCCGCACTCGGTGCAGCGGAACACCGAGCGGCTCTTACGCATTCGCGCCCTCGGGCACCTCGCGGGAGGTGAAGTTGTCGAAGCGGGTGTACTCCTTCTTGAAATACAGCTTCACCGTCCCGGTGGGGCCGTTGCGTTGTTTGCCGACGATCACCTCGGCCTGCCCCTCGATGCTGTCGCCCGTCTTGGGGTCGCTCGGTCCGTCGTAGAACTCCTGCCGATAGATGAAGCACACGACGTCGGCGTCCTGCTCGATGGCGCCCGATTCGCGCAGGTCGGAGAGCTGGGGGCGGCGGTGCTCGCCGCCGCGCTGCTCCGGCGCGCGGGATAGCTGGGAGATCGCGACGACCGGCACGTCCAGTTCTTTGGCGAGCGCTTTCAGCGCGCGGGAGATGTAGGAGATCTCCTGCTGGCGGTTTTCGGCGTCGCCCGGCCCCGACATCAGCTGCAGGTAGTCCACGACGACGAGGGCGATGTCGTGCTCGGCTTTGAGACGCCGCGCCTTGGAGCGCATCGCGAGGGGGGTGAGCGCCGCGGAGTCGTCGATCCAGATCGGCGCCGTGCCGAGCAGGCCGGCCGCGCGGGCGAGCTTGGGGTAATCGTCGTCGCGGAGCTGGCCGCGGCGCAGCCGCTGGGCGTCCACCAACCCCTCGGAGCACAGCAGGCGCTGCACCAGCTGATCCTTCGACATCTCGAGCGAGAAGATCGCGACGGGCACGTTGTGCTCGATCGCCGCGTGCTGGACGATGTTCAAGGCCAACGCGGTCTTCCCCATGGAGGGCCGGGCCGCGACGATGACCAGGTCCGACCGTTGGAAGCCGGCCGTGAGGCGGTCCAGATCCACGAAGCCGGTCGGCACGCCCGTCACCGTGCCGTGGCCGCTCTGGAGCTTCTCGATGCGCTCCATCGTCGGCCAGATCAGCTCTTTGATACGGATGAACTCTTCGGACCGCCGCAGCTGGGCGACCTGGAAGACGCGGTGCTCGGCGCTGTCGAGCACCTCGGCCGCCGTGGCGTGGCCGTCGTAGACGTCCTGAATGATCGAGGTCGCGGCTTCGATCAGGCGGCGCTGGACGGCCTTGTCGCGCACGATGCGGCAGTGGTACTCGACGTTGGCCGCCGTGGGCACGACGTCGATCAGCGCGCCGATGTACTCCATGCCGCCGGCGCGGTCCAAGTCGCCGCGGCGGCCCAGCTCGTCGCGCAGCGTGACCGGGTCGATCACGTCGCCGCGTTCGGCGAGGCCGGTCATCGCGCGGAACAGCGCGCGGTGCCCTTCCTTATAGAACATGGTGTCGTCCAGGAGCTCGGCGGCCTTGAGGGCCGCGTCCTGGTCGAGGAGCATCGCGCCGAGGATCGCCTGCTCCGCTTCATTACTCCACGGAGTCTGGCGCCCGGCGAACGCGCGGTCAGCCGTCGAGGAGACGGCGGGCGATACGGACGTCATCCCAGGTCGGTCGCTTCCAGTTCGGGTTGCGCAGCAGCGCGGCAGGGTGATAGGTAACGATCACCGGAATCCCCCGGAACCGGTGCACGCGGTTGCGGAGCGCCCCGAGTGACTGCTTCGTGTTCAGCAGCGTCTGCGCCGCGGCGTTCCCCATCGCGAGGATCACCTTCGGTTTGAGCAGGTCGATCTGCCGGAACAGATACGGCACGCACGCCGCGACCTCGTCGTATTGCGGGGTGCGGTTTTCGGGCGGGCGGCACTTCACCACGTTACAGATGAACACCTGCTCGCGCTTCAGCTCGATGGCGCCGAGGATCTTGGTGAGGAGCTGGCCCGCCTGGCCAACGAACGGGCGCCCCGTCTCGTCCTCGGTTCGGCCCGGGCCTTCCCCGACCACCACCAGCCGCGCATCCGCCGGGCCTTCGCCGGGGACGGTGTTGGCGCGGTGCTCGCACAACCGGCACTTGGTGCAGTCGGCGACGAGGCGCGCGATCGCTTCGAGATCCGCGGCCTGTTGGATCGGATCGGTGGAGAAGAGGTCGTCGCTCGGCGGGTCGAAGGTGAGACCGGCGGGTGGCAGCGAGTCGGACTGGCCCTTTTCCGTCTTCCCCGGGCTGTCGCCCGGGGTGGTTGGAAGCGGGGTCGATGCCTTACCGTCCGACCGTTCGACAGTCCGACTGTCCGACAGCGGCACCGCATCTCCACCCAACAGCCGCTGCTGTTCGAGATACGTCCGCGCGAGTGCCCGGCCGTCAGTCACGTGAGCGCCGACTCCACGAGGTCGAGGATCCGATCGGCCACGTCGCGCTTGGGGAGGAGCGGCAGGATGACCGGCTCCCCGGCCTTGCTCACGATCGTGACCTTGTTCGTCGTGACCTCGAATCCGGCGCCGGGCTCAAGGGCGTCGTTCAGGACCACGAAATCAAGTCGCTTAGTCTGCAGTTTTTCCCGAGCGCGCGCTAGGCCGTCTCCCGTCTCGAGCGCGAAGCCCACCATGAGGCACGTCTTGGGTCGCTGGAGGGTGGCGATAATGTCCGGCGTCGCCTCCAGCTCGAGCGTGAGATGGCCGTCGCTGCGTGCTCGCTTCCGGTCCGCCGTGCTCGCGGGACGGAAGTCGGCCGGGGCCGCCGCCATGAACAGCGCCTGCGCGTCCTTGAGCACGGCTTGCACGGCGCGCTGCATCTCTGCCGTCGTTTCGACGCGCACGGCCGCGGCGCCCGCCGGGAGCGGCAGCTCGGTGGGACCCGTGATCAGTACCACGTCCGCGCCTCGCGCCAGCGCCGCTTCGGCGAGCGCGTAGCCCATGCGGCCGCTCGAGGGGTTGGTGATGACGCGCACCGGGTCCATGTGCTCGCGCGTGGGGCCGGCGGTCACCACCACTTTGCGTCCCGCCCAGCGTCCCCCCCCTTGCCCCGCGAGCAGGCGCTCGGCGGCGGCGAGGATCGCCTCCGGCTCGCTCATGCGGCCGGGCCGCTCGCTCGGCCCTTCGGCGAGCGGTCCCGCCTCGGGACCGATGAACTGCCAGCCACGTTTCCCCAGCGTCTTGACGTTCGCCTGCGTCGCGGGGTGCGCCCACATGGCGTCGTTCATCGCGGGTGCGCAGAGCACCGGCCCGGTGCGGGCGAGCAGCAGCGCCGCGAGGAGGTCGTCGGCGAGACCCATCGCGGCGCGCGCGAGGAGGTTGGCCGTGGCCGGCGCGAGGATCACGAGGTCCGGCGTCTTGGCGAGGGCGATGTGGGCGAGGGCGCGCTCGGGCTGCCACAGCGACGTGAGCACCGGTCGGCCGGTGAGCGCCTCGAACACCACGGGACGCACGAACTCGGACGCGGCGGCGGTGAGCACCACGTCCACGGCGGCGCGGGCCTCGGTCAGCCGGCGGGCGAGGACGCAGCTCTTGTACGAGGCGATGCCGCCCGACACGCCGAGGACGACGTGGCGGCCGGCGAGCGGCATCAGGCTTCCTGCCGGCGCCGCCGCACCAGCCGGAACTTCAGGTTGCCCCGGGTGAGCTCGTCGAAGGCCCGCGTCGTGAGCTTTTCCTCGAAGTCGACCGAGCGGTCCCGCGGGAACTCGTTGACGAAACGGGCGAACCGCGCCGCCACGAGGACCCCGAGGTACTTGTTGCCCGTCTGGGCCGCGACTTCCACCGGTGTATAGATCCGCATTGCTGCTCCTTTAGGTCTGCAGTCCGCGCCGCAGCGCGTCGATCAACTGGGTCTCGACCGGCCTCAGGCCCGTGCGGGGGCGCCGGCCGTCAATGATCGCCCCGATCTCCCGCACCGCGTCGTCGAGCCGATCGTTGACGACTCGATAATCGAACTCCGCGGCGGCGCCCACTTCCTCCACGGCGCGCCGCAAGCGCGCCGCCAGGTCCGCCGGCGACTCGCTGCGGCGCTCGCGCAGCCTGTCCAACAGCTCGTCCACCGACGGCGGCAGGATGAACACGCTGATCGATCGCGGCCACGGGTACGCCGCGCGCACCTGCCGGGCGCCCTCGATCTCGATGTCCATCACCACATGCCGGCCGCTGTTCAGCACCCGCTCGACCTCGCTGCGCAACGTGCCGTACAGGTGTCCCGCGTACTCCGCGCACTCCAGAAACTCTCCGGCCGCGCGACGGCGCTCGAACTCCGCGCGGCTGAGAAAGTGATACGCCTGCCCGTCCTGCTCTCCCGGGCGCGGGGGGCGCGTCGTGGCGGAGACCGAATACCCCAGATCCGCGGGCCGCTCGCGGAGCAGCCGCTGCGCGATCGTCGTCTTGCCGCCGCCCGAGGGCGCCGACAGGATGACGACCGCCCGCGTCACTCGAGATTCTCCAGCTGCTCCCGAAACCGCTCCAGTTCGCCTTTCATCGCGATCACCGTCTGCGTGATCGCCGCGTCGTTCGCCTTCGAGCCGATGGTGTTCACCTCGCGCAGCAGCTCCTGCGCGAGAAAGCCGAGCTGCTTGCCCACCGGCACGCTGGCGGCCAGCGCCTGCCGGCACGCCGCGAGGTGCGTGCGCAGCCGCACCAGCTCCTCGCTGATATCGACTCGGTCGGCGAGCAGGGCGATCTCGACCGCCAACCGCTGCTCGTCCACCTTCACGTTGCCCGCGAGCTCGGCCACCGCCTTGCGGAGCCGCTCGTGCTCGGCGGCCAGCCGCGTCGGCGCGCGTCCTTCGACCGCCTGCGCCCCCGCCTCGAGGGCCTCGAGGCGGGCCCGCAGGTCCTCCGCCAGCGCGCGGCCTTCGCGCTCGCGCATCCCTAACACTGCGGCGACGGCTTGCTCGACGATCGGCTGCACGTCGCTCCACGTCACCGCGGCCTGGCCGTTGCCGCCCAACGCCAGCACCTCGGGCTGCCGTGCCACGAACGCAAGATCCGGCTCGCCCTTGAGGTGCAGCTTCTTCTTCAGCTCTTTCAACGCGGCGACTACCTGCCGCGCGCGGACGAGGTCCAGGGACAGGGTCGTCTCGGCTTCGGGAGACTCGAGCCAGCGAGCCGTCACCGCCACGTGACCCCGGTCCAACAGCTGGCGCAGCCGATCACGCAGCTCGGCTTCCACGCCGGCGAGGTCGAAGGGCAGCTTGATCTGCGCGTTGAAATAGCGGTGGTTGACGGAGCGGATCTCGATCCGCAGCCGTCCCCCGAGCACCGTCCCTTCGGACGCGCCGAATCCCGTCATGCTTCGCGGCACAGACTTTAAGGCTAATCGGGCGAAGCACTTAGGTCAACGCGTTCAGTTGGTGAATGTCCAGCGCACTCCGAAGTACTGAAAGCGTCGCGGATAACTCAGGCCGTGGACATAGCTGCCGCGGAAGAAGTTGCTGTTGCGCACCACCCAGAACGCGGTGACGCCCGCGATCTGCATCTGCAGGTCGTTCTCGATGAACGTGGCGCCCGCGAGCGGCACCTGCACCACGTTGCCGAGCGTGTCGCGATGCACGCCGCCCAGGCCGCGACTCCACGACTCCACCGCGAACTCCCCGCGCAGGGCGAACACGCCGCTCTTGTACACGCGCCAGAACCGCGAGAAGAACGTCGCCGAGAACCGCGCGTGCCGCGGCGGCTCGAAGTCGCCGCCGCCGCGGATCGGGTCGAAATACCATCCCGAAAGCGTGAGGCCCGCCACGGGCCGGACGCTGGCGATGAGCTGGAGGTAGCGGCTTTGCGGCACGGGGCCGAACCCGTTGATCGAATCGCGGCCCGACAGCCCGGATGGGAAACCGAGCGGCTGGTACGGATCGCGCCGCACGCCGGCTGCTTCCACCGTCCCGAATCGGCTCTCCCAGCGCACCGCGCCCGAGAAGTCGAGGGCCCATTGCGTGCCGCCGGTGGCCAGGGCCGGAGCCGGCGCATCCCGGATCGACGCCACGTCGCCGTGGAGGGAGAATCCCAGCGGCAACGACAGGCCGCCGCTCGCGTGCGCGCGGCGGCCCGTGCGGCGGCCGGCGTACCGGGCGATGCGGCCGTCGGCCGCCAGCGTGAGCCGTGGGACGGGCGTCCAGCCGCCTTCCACCTCGACCGACGAGCGGGGGAGGAAGTCGCTGAACCGACCGGTCACGGCCAGGCTCGCACGGCGCCAGGTCTGGCGCGCCGCAACCTGGGCCAGCGCCCCCGAGCGGCCGGGGATCGCCGTGTCGCGGCTGATGGACGTGCGCAGCAGCGCGGCCTCGAAGCGCGGCCCCAGCCCGTCGGCGCGGGCGCCGGCGAAGACGCGCAGCAGCCCGTCTTGACGCTTGAACCGCCAGCGGTCCACCACGCCGACTCTCGCGCTGCGATCCCACGTGGAGCTCAGCACCTCATAGGAGATTCCCAGGCGGCCGCCGGGGATGTACTCCCCCTTGAGCCACAGGTCGACGCTGTTGAACGCGGTGGTGGAAGTCGCCGCGTCGTCGTTGATCGCGTTCCAGTCCGCGGCAAGTGCCAGCCCCATCCCCGAGCGCCAGCGGCGCGCGAACGTGCCGCGGTAGTCGGCGACGGACAGGTCGCCGGTCTCGATGCGCACGCTGCTCGTCGGGACGGTGGATCGCTGGCGGGAGGTCGTCAGGTACACGCGCAGCGTTGCGGGGAGGACAATGACGTCCACGCGCTCCAGCGGCGCCAGGGAGACGCGGGCGAGGTCCAGAAATACGGAATCGCGGCCCAGCGGCAGATACGGCACGCCGTCCCAGTACACCTCGATCCCCGGTGGCCCACGGCCCCCGAAGAGGGCGACCTCCGGCGCGCCGTACGCCCCGCCCCGGGCGATATAAACGCCGGGGACGTGCAGCAGCAGATCCGCGAGCGTCGTCGCGTCCGAGAAGCGCAGGGAATCGGCGTCGAAGGTGTAGCGGGTGCCGTGGGGGAGCGGCCCGGCGGGAAGCGCTGGGGCGAACGCCGCCAGATAGTGCGGGATGGTGTCGGGCGGAGTGGTGTCGCGCACGCGAGCGCCGCTGGTGTCGCGGGCGGTCGTGTCCGCTTGGGCGGCCGCGGGCGGGGGAGCCGCCGCGATGCCAAGGAGAGTCGCGACGAGGAGCGCCCGCCGGATCAAGCGCCGGCGCGACGCAGCAGGAACTCGGTGAACAACCGCACGCCGATCGCCGTCGGCCCCTTGACCTGATGCGGGCCTTCGCTGTCGGTGTAGGCGGTCCCCGCGATGTCGAGGTGCGCCCACGGGAACCCTTCGACGAACTCTCGCAGGAACCATCCACCGGCGATGGTGCCCGCGCTGCGGCCGCCGGAGTTGCGCACGTCGGCGATGTCCGACTTGACCAGCTCCCGGTACTCCTCCCAGAGCGGCAGCGGCCAGCACCGCTCGCCCGCCCGCTCCCCCGCCTCGCGCACCTCCCCGAGCAGCGCCTCGTCGGTGCCCATCAGGCCGATCGCCTCCTTGCCGAGGGCGATGCTGACGGCGCCCGTGAGCGTTGCGGCGTCGAGCACGGCGCCGGGCTTGTAGCGTCGCGCCCACGACAGCGCGTCGCACAAGATCAGCCGGCCTTCGGCGTCGGTGTTCACGATCTCGATGGTCTTGCCGAGGTGGCTTTTGACGACGTCCCCGGGCTTGATCGCCGTCCCCGACGGCAGATTCTCCGTCGAAGGGATCACCCCGATCACGTTCACTTTGGGCTTCAGGGTCCCCAATGCCTCGAACGCGCCGAGCACGGCCGCCGCGCCGGACATGTCGTACTTCATGTCCTCCATGCTCTGCGCCGGCTTGATCGAGATGCCGCCGGAATCGAACGTGACGCCCTTGCCGACGAGCACGACCGGACCGCCGTCTCCCCCGCCCTGGTATTCCAGGGTGATGAACCGGGGCTCCTGCGCCGAGCCCTGCGCCACGGCGAGCAGGGCGCCCATCCCTTCCTTCTTGATGGCGGCGAGATCGAGCACCGTCACCTTCACGCCGTGTTTCTTGCCGAGCGCCACGGCCTGGTCGGCGAGGTACGTCGGGGTACAGACGTTGCCGGGCAGCATCTGCAGATGCCGCGTGTACCGCGCCCCGGCGGCGATCGCCGCCCCGATGCGTCGACCGGCTTCGGCCTCCTTGGCGTCCTTGGCGTCGACGACCACGTCCACGGCCTCGACTTCGACGCGCGGCTCTTCGCCGGCCTGTTTGAGGTCGGTGAAGATCCAGGCACCGTGCGCGGCGCCTTCCACCGCGAGCTGGCCCCAATCGCGGGCGTTGACGCCGCCCCGCGCTTCAGCGGCCACGAGCAGCGCGAAACTCTTGGCGCCGAGCACGCGGGCGCGCTTGGCCGCCACGGCCGCGGCGCGACGCAGGCTGGTGCGGGTGACGTCGGCGCTCTTGCCGATCCCCACGACGAGCAGGCGCTGGATCTTGCCGGCTGCCGGATACAGCAGTTGGGTCTCGTCGCGTTTGCCCTTGAAATCACCGCCAGCGATCGCCCGGGCCATTACCCCGCCGGTCGCCCGGTCGAGGGCGGCGAGCGACGCGGGCACCGTGGTGCCGGCTGGAACGATCACCGCCAGGAGGGGAGTCTCGAGGTCCCCCGCCGGGGTTGTGACGATGGCGCTCTTCATGGGAGGTGCTGGATTATCGCCTCGCCGAAGGCGGAGGTCGAGACCTCGGTGGCGCCAGGCATCTGGCGGGCCAGATCGTAGGTCACCCGCTTGGCGGCGATGGCCCCCTCGAGCCCGCGGATGATGGCCGTCGCCACGTCCTTCCATCCCAGGAGCTCGAACAGCATCGCGCCCGAGAGGATCACGCTGCCCGGATTGACCTTGTCCTGGCCGGCGTACTTGGGCGCGGTGCCGTGGGTGGCCTCGAAGACGGCGAACCCGTCGCCGATGTTGGCGCCGGGCGCCATGCCGAGGCCGCCCACCTGGGCCGCGCAGGCGTCGGAGAGATAGTCGCCGTTGAGATTCGGCGTGGCGATGACGGAGTACTCGTCGGGGCGCAACAGCACCTGCTGGAACATGGCGTCGGCGATGCGGTCCTTGATGATGATCTTCCCCGCGGTGCCGCTCGCCTCCTGTCCCTCGTGCAGGGTGCGGTCGTCGAAGCGCTCCCGGGCGACCTGGTAGCCCCAGTCGCGGAAGGCGCCCTCGGTGAACTTCATGATGTTGCCTTTGTGCACGAGGGTGACCGAAGGCCGGCCGCTGTCGAGCGCGTACTGGATGGCCTTCACCACGAGGCGCTGCGAGCCGAACTTGGACATCGGTTTGACCCCGATGGCGCTGTGCTCGCGGATCTTCGCGCCCATTT
>Ga0209375_1001915_pt1 | contig 15394 bp, 13 predicted proteins | sample GraSoiAngelo_131_FD_185888 | JGI IMG/M metagenome (GOLD analysis project Ga0209375, IMG submission 185888) | Grasslands soil microbial communities from the Angelo Coastal Reserve, California, USA - 14_0929_02_30cm (SPAdes) (version 2) | ecosystem: Environmental > Terrestrial > Soil > Grasslands ... | reverse complement strand
TGGTTAGGCCCTTTCAGCAAATGCCCGTGCAACATCTGCCTCCAAAACATCGAAGACGAGCCGATCTGGCGGAACGCTTTTTCCGTACAATCGCTGAAAGTCGGGACGTAGATCCCCCGGCACATCGGCAACGGTGACGCGCGCAAGTCTTGCGCCCAGCACCTCTGGCGACACAGTCGCTGTTGACCAAAGATGGTCAGCAATCTCATCATCAGCTGTGGCATCGCGAACCAACGACTGTCCTCACACCTAACGAGAATTAGACTGCATCTTGCGATCTATTTCTTGCCGTTGCGAGGGGAAAGCGATTAAAAGGCTGCACGGCGCGAATTGTGCCGAATTTAGCGGGAGTGCGACGGAGATTCGAGCCTAAATTAATGAACACGTTTCCCGAATAAGAATACGGATAAACAGGCTTATTACGTGGCGATTAGGCCAATTACGATGAACAGAAGAAGTATAGCCACTCGCGTCGATACATCGGCGCACTTCGTAAACATGTGCAGGAATCGGCGATGTCATAAGGCCGCATCATTTACCGTCTGCCAATCAATGCGCATTTCTAGCGCATTCTTGGCAAAGCGGGGGAAATCGCTGTTTGGAAAGCAAGCGCACAAATCGAAAGGCGGGAGAGCCAGTCAAAACACGTGAGGCGCTCTACCCGGTTTGGCGTCTTTATCCACCGTTTTATCCACTCATGGAATTTTTTAAGCGTACTTGAGCACAATTTGGGACGACGCGAATTTGGCCGTTTACCTATGATTGAGCGCGTTAGAGCGAGTCGGGATTATTTGAGAATATCGACCGGCCATTAATGCCATTGAGGCGCTCTACCAACTGAGCTAAGACCCCAGCAAATGATCTCAGATTGTAAATTTCAGATCGCGGATTGCAACCTGCCAGGTGGATTTTTGCGATGAACAGTCCCGGCATCCAATCTCGAAAGCGATTCGGTTGCAACAAGTTAAAAACCAAAGTTTGCAACAAAGAGACATTTGTGATGTTGAATTGGGCGGAGCACCTGATGAAACAGTCTAAATTTTTGACCTTTTGCCTAATCGCGGCTTTCGCGGCAAGCATTCCTAGCGTTGCTGGACAAGTAATCAACCCGAGCGTGCAAAATGTTTCTTCGCGCGCGGTGACTAGTCGTAGCGCGCCAGTGGCTAGGCCGATTGCGAACACGTCAATGGCAGCGCATGTCGCCCCAAGACCAACGGGTTTCAACCCTCGCATTGTCGGCTCATCCGCGCCTCGCGTCGTCGCTCAGCCGGGAGCGAATCTGCAGCGGAATTATTCGCCGCCAACGCGGACTTTGAATCCCACGTTTGCAGCGTTCAGGACTCAGCAGAGTGCGCGGGTGGCCGAACAAGCGATCACGCTTGATCGAGCGACACGTGCGAGAGAATCGCGCACTTTGCCAGCAATCCATGAACGGCGCGGCTTCGGAACTCAGCAACCAATCACCCTTGATCCAGCAATACGTGAAAGCGAATTGCGCACTTTGGCGACAATGCGCGATCGACGCGGCTTCAGAACTGAGAATCGAACACTCGCTGCGATAGATGCCCAACGACATGTCACGACCCACGATCCGGCGGCGGGACCTCAGTTAGAGACGCGCGAAGCACCAAAAGACCTGGCAACAAAAAAATGGCGCAACAGAAATGATCAACCCAGCTATGCCGATGCATTCCGCCGTCATTGGCACGAGTGGCATGATCGCAACTGGTGGCACGATCATTGTGACGCGATCGTTTTCGTCAGCATCGGATACTATTTTCTGGACGGAAGCTACTGGTATCCGGCCTATGGCTACGATCCTCTCAACAGCTATTACGATTACGATGGGCCGATCTATACTTACAGTAATCTACTCCCCGACGAGGTAATCGCGAACGTCCAGACCGCCTTGCAAGATGCAGGCTACTATTTTGGAGCAATAACAGGCTCGTTAAGCCTTGAAACGCGAGCGGCCCTTGCGAATTTCCAGCGCGATTACGGCTTGCAAATTACCGGAGCCATTGATGAAGCGACGGTCGAGACGCTGGGACTATATTAGCCCTTCCTCGGTGTTTCAGTCTTAACTGTAAACATCCACCGGGGGGGCACGATTCCTGAGAAACTGCGTCGCCTTGCCTACAATCGAGGTTGCAACGCAGGAAATGGTTGAACCCAAATCGGCAGCCGACTCCCGCCCATCTCCAAAGCATTCGCCAGAATCGCAGAGGTGTCGACGAAACAAGTCACTGACAAGATCCTGATTCAAGGCAACGCTGCCCAGCTTTAATGAGGCGCGTCGACAAAAATCGAAACGTGATCAGTTGATCGCAAATGGTCTCAATTATGTAAGGCAACTCCTTTGCTCTGCGAGGGAAGCGAAAGTGGGCTGTGGCAAAAACACGAAGTGGCTCTTGTTCAATTCAAACCAGCTTCAGAATTTGCCCAGTGAAACATTGTTTAACCACTAACACAAAGATGGAGGCATCATGAAAAAAACAATTATCACTCTTATCTTCACGCTAATTGCCCTGCTGGCATTTGCGCAGACGAGTTCGACGCATAAACAACAAACAACCACAGAACCAATAACAGTAACAGGAACGGCCCTCAAACTGACGACCAAGGAAGGCGCAGCAACTAGCTATCAGCCTGTCAAAACGCTCATCGTTCGTGAGGATGGCTCGAATAATCCGAGTAGTTATGCCCTCAACGGACCTGGTCACGTTTTGAACAAGGCCGGCGAAGTCGTTCAAACCGCGATCAAGCCCGGGACACGAATGCGTGTTTATTACGTAAACACGGGCGATTTGCGCATGGTTGATCACGTGGTCGTTCTAGACTGAGCCTGCGCGGCTGCGATATTAAGAATAAAAGCCGCATGGTTTCCGAACCGTGCGGCTTTTTATTTATCAGTAGTATGGCAAACCGACCGCAAAGCTCCGCGATGTTTTTCAGTGGATCGCAATGATCCCGTGTTCGAGGTTTTGATGAAGCGGGCAAGGTGATCGAGACACACGAGCACGCAAGCGATTTCAAAGAGCCGGTCAGCGTGGCGCCGGCGATAGCCCAGCGTTACTGAAGAGTTCACAGCAACACAGCCCGTGTTTACTGTGGCGTGCTGGTGGAAGGCGCACTGCGCAAAGATCTAGCGCGCGTCAGGACGTGCTGGGAGTTGCTTTGAGCCTTCTTCTTCGAAGCTCCATCGCGCAAAGTGCGGCGATGGTAAGCAGGTCGCTGGTGATGTGCGTGGCCTTTACGCTTCCAAACGTAGCGGGCGTAAGAGTTGGCTCGAGCAGGCCGCGCACTTGGGTCGAGGCAGTGGCGGTGATACTCCCAGAATCAAATTGTTTGATCGCTTCAACGGCAGCAAAGCGTTGCGCGGTCGTATCTTTCATGGCATCGATATTCTTATAAGCGAATAAGCCGAATAGAATACAGACCAGCGCGGTGGTAACGGCGGCGGGTTGTTTGCGCAGAGAGGAAAACGCGAGGACACCGCCAACGATGATGACGTAGAGGTTCCAGTATTGCTGCATCGCGTTCGAGCGCTCGAAGTAAAGCTGAATCAGTTCGTTATAGCTCATAGGATTCCCGCGATTATGAACGAACGCCACCATCTGAGGCGAGAAAGAAAGAATCCGCACCAACGGGCGAAGGGCGAAGTCGAGGTTCAAATTCGGACAAGGCGGAGATCACCTCGGGCCGAATGACAACGGACGGTCGAACCCGGCGAATGATGGCGAGGGCTTCTTTCGCGGTATTCGCTTTGCCACTCATTATTAAATAGGCGGCGACCGCGGCCGCGCTTCGCGAATAACCGATCTTACAGTGAACATAGATGACATGGTTTCGAGCTTGATTGCCGATGAATTCGCCCATCTCCGCGAGCTGCGCCTGGGTGGGAGCAGTCAAATCCAGGACGGGGATGTTTCGATAATTGATTTCGCGAAACGGTTTCGCCTCGGAAAACTCGGCGCTCAAATCGAGCACTGAAGCCACGCCGGACCGTAAAGCTTTGGTCGCGTCACCGTCGCGCAGTTTGCCGCCGATCCAAATTCGTGGTGTCACTTCATCCCAACAGCGGCATCGACGGCGATAATACAGCAGCGAGAAATATTGACCGAGCAGACACGGCGCCAGCACAAACCGCGTGCACCAGGGCAAGTTCCCTTTCGTCTTCCGAAAAACAATTGGACCGGCTCCAAAGTATCCAATCGCCACGATGCCGAGGGCGATCGTCGGCCAAAGAAGCAGTGCGCCCCACGGCCAGAACATCGCGGCCAAGATCAAGAGCACCGCCGCTCCCGTTGCGTAGTACGAACCGATGCGGCGATTCACGACGAATGGCACGGTTAGCGGAGGCTCGCGAAAAAAATAGAAGCAATATCCCGCGAGAACAAAACCACCGACGATGTCGATGACGTGGTGCTGGTAAGTGAGCAATGGCGAGAGACCGATGAGAAAGAACCAAAGCATGACGGCGAAAAAGAAAACGCCGTGAAGTTTTCTCGCGTAAAGATCGACCAGGAGCAACAGGAGCGCGGCGTGCAGCGACGGGAGAAGATTAAAGGGCGCATCCATTCCGCGAAACCAATTGAAGATCGCGCCGAGCCATCCGCTCGCGTGAGGGCGCGGAAAAGCGAAGCGCAGCGGGAAAAGCAGAAAGCAAAGACCGGCAATGAGAATCGCGGCTATGACTCGCCGCGAAAAGATTTGCAGCTCCTCGTCCGTTCGTAGAAGGAATGGAGCCGCGATGAAGAAGAAGTCGATCGACATGTAGGGGAGAATCATGAAAGGAACGAATGGGATGGCGCGCTCCCATTGAAAATAAAATGAGCCGACGTGACCGCGTTGCCCTGTGATCCAGTTGCAGCCGCCGTAAACGACCAGAAACAAGATTGACAATCCCGCAGAAACCGCGAACGCTTTGAACCGCGAGACTTGCACGCGATGGTCAAGGCTCCGGGCGCTGTGCGATTGAGACGGTGAACATTCCCCACTGATCCACTTCCATCGCCACTTTTTGAAAACCGGCCACGCGCACCAATTCGTCTATTTCAGCCGTCGTTCGGCGGCGCATGATCCATGGCTGGCCCTCGCGATTACGCAAAACGCGCGCGATAAACTCGACCTGCGGATGCCAGGGTTGATTCGTGTAAATCAAATAACCGGCCGGCTCGATTGCTCCGGCAAGGCCGCGTAGCGAATTCAGGACCGCTTGATTTAGCGGAAACAATTCGTAAAGCCCCGACACGATTCCTATCGTTGCGCGGGGCGCAATTGCGGCAATTGAATCGCGATCGAATGCGTCGCCTCGTTCCGCGGTTACATTTTCCAGTCCGAATTCCTGCGCCAAAGCTTGCGCCGCATCGATATTCTCCTGTTCGTAATCGCGCAGGGTGGCGCTTATCGAAATATCTGAAAGCTCGTGCATCGTTTCGATGACATATCGGCCCGCTCCTGCAGCAATGTCCAAAATGCGAACGGGCAGTTCTTGGTGATGAAGCTTTTCGATTACCTTCCTTAACGCATTTTTAAGATTCGCCTTGCGTTGCCGAATCCCGCGCCAGCCGATGCTGTTGAGATAGGACCTGTCGATCAGACGGCCGACGCCTGACGCACCGCGTGGCTTATTTTCGTAAACGTAATCGAGCGAAAGTCCCGAATCGAAGCCGCTTCGCCAGCCAAGATCTACGCCGCGGCTCAAGCGGCCTGCCGCTTTCAGTCCGGCGCGTGCGACGGCAAACTTCATTCCGCCGCGCGACTTTAGCCGCTCATATTCATCCCGGGTGTAGCCAACCTGATCAGCGTTTAAAAGCGACGGGCGAGTCGCCGGCTCGGCGAAGCGTTCGCGAATGAACTTACGCACGCGGTCCACAACCAGATGTCGATCTTGATCATGAAAGATGGCGTGATAAGCGGCTGGATAAATCTCGATTTCCTTCAGCGGCGACGACAGGCGGTCAAAAAATTGACGCTGCGCCTTGAGCCTGACGACCCAATCGTGACCGGCGCCGATCATCAGCGTCGGTGTTTGGATTGCGCCAGCGTCCGCGACCAATCGATTGGCCGCGTCGTAAAGGTCAAGCAAAACATTGACCGCAATTTGCCGGAAGATAAGCGGATCGGCGTCGTACTGCGCGGCCTGCTTTTTGTCCCGAGTCAGAAGCTTCGATTTGACGTAACTCTTCACCTGGCCTGGGCCGAACAGCCTTTGCTTCATTCGCAAAAGGGGAATGGCTAGGGGAACGTAAAGCTGCACGTGAAACGCGGCGGTGGCCAGAATCATTGCGCGAATCGGCGGCGCGTAATCGTGCACCCAGGCCGCGACACTGACCGCGGCAAGGCTGTGAGCCAGAATGATCATGTTCTCGATTGGAATCTCGTAGCGCTCGGAAATATGGCGCGCAAAAGCGTCCACATCCCTGATCACGTCCGCAAAATTATTCGCGGCGCCGCGTTCGCCCGGCGATCGCCCGTGACCGCGCGCGTCCCAGGCAAAAACGGCGATGTCTGTAAGCGCGAGCAGATCGACTGTTTCCTGCCACCGGCCGGAGTGCTCGTGGCCGCGATGAAAGAGCAATATAGCCTTGTCGGTCGCTTCGTGAGGAATCCATTCGCGATAGAACAGCTCGGCGCCGTCCCAACTCTTCATCGCCTGCTCAATGGCTTCCATTGGTTTCTCCCAACTCTTTCACGGCGCGATGCAATTCCGCTGCAATTGTGCACATGTCGATCTTGTTTGCGTTGCGCGACGAATAGTTGCGAGGCGCACCGACAATGAGTCGAACTTTTTTGGGACGCGGCAAACGGCGGCCTTTCGGCCACGCGTTAAAAGCACCCTGCAAATAGCAGGGCAGAACCATGACGTCGCGCCCGGCGACCAGCGCGCCGATTCCCGATTTAAATTCCCGGGTCTCACCTGTTTTCGATCGCGTGCCTTCCGGGAAGATGATCAGGATATTTTCGGGATTGCTGAGAAGTTCCGAACAGATGGAGAGGCTCCGGCGAACGCGAACTCGTCGCGCAAAGGGGAGCGCATTCGTGACCACCGCTGCGACCAGGATGCGCGGCACGCTTTGGAAAAAATAATCCGCGGCCGCGGCGGGAAAAGCGCGATGCAATTTGCGCAAAGGCAACGCGGCAAGGAGGCAGAGCGTGTCGAGATGACTGGAATGATTGGCCACGATGACAAGCGAGCGATTTGTCCGAAGATTTTCGTGCCCGATGATCTCAAACCGGTGATAGATGCGCAGCCAGCTGCGGATGATCAATGCGACCAGCGCACGCACTCCGTAAACTAGCATGTTGGGCTCGCGCGGAAATCGGCGTAAGCGATCAAACAATGGTTGGTCGACGTCGCATGCCCAATCGTAATGCCGCGTCTTCATCGCAAGCCGTAGTAAAATCTCACCATGTGCATGAACAACGGCGCAACGTAAATCAAACTATCGATGCGATCCAAGATTCCCCCATGCCCGGGTATTGCCGCCCCCATATCCTTGGTTCCGATGTCTCGCTTGATCACGCTGATAGAAAGATCCCCGAGCAATCCGCCGATTTCGACAATAAAGCCCGTAAGAACCAGTTGCTTCGCGCCGAAAAATGGAAATGAGAACCACAGCAGCCAGGGCAAAACCATCGAAACCGCCAGACTGCCAAGCGCGCCTTCCCACGTTTTCTTCGGACTGATTTCGCTGCGAAGCGGATGCCGTCCAAACAATCTTCCAAACGTAAATGCACTGACGTCATTCAATTCGGTCGCAAAAATAACGTAACAAAGAAATCCGTAGGCATTCGTCGGATTCGCGAGAAAACCCAAATGTCCAAACATCCAGCCGATGTAAATAAAACCGACGATGCTCAACGACATGTTTTGCAACTGGCCGCGTGCGCGATTGCGCAGGATTGGAATAAGCAGGATCAATGCGATAACGAAAACCGGCACGGCCATGAAGAAGCCATACCAGCTCGCGCCGGGCCCTTCGCCGCGCGGAGGCGGCATCAAGGCTGCAATGCCGACCGTAACGATGCCCGCATAAACGGCGCCCGCCATCCACCGGTCGCGATATAATCCGGAGGCGCGTGCGAATTCCTTGAATCCAAAAGTCGAAAGCAATATCACCCCAACAATGACGGGGACCCGCCCCGCAAAAACGACGAGTAGTCCAATCGACGCCATAACAAGCCACGAACGATAGGTTTTCCAGATCGAGCCGAGCTCCTTCTTTAATCCCCAGCGAAGGAAACCAAGAATCGCGCCGCCAAGCGCAAGTGAAACAGAAACGATAATAAGGTACGCGCGAAAAACCGGATCGTGCAGCGCCGTCCGCGGGGAAATCATCTCGCTCGATCTTGAAGTGCGGCCATGATTCGTTTCAAGCGAACGATCATGGTTTGCAAACACCCCGCGATTATGACGAGGCAAGTCCAATCGAGGATTGTCAGCTTCCCCAGGTCGTGCAAGCCGATCTGGCGAGATTGATAAACAAACGTCGTCCAGGCTCCCAAGCTCAGTGTAACCATCCGCCACGGCTTTGACATGATTCCTCCAAACTCACGCCGACCGCCGATCGCTTGCCCGAAAATTCCCACGTAGGCAGTGAGCAAAGAAAAGATCGCCGCCCAATAGCCAATCACGGGATTCATCAGGCCGCTGTGCGCCAAGCCGGCGAAAATAATCACATCAGAAATTCGATCCGGCAGATCGTTCACAATCTCTCCGCGCAGGCTGGTCTTGCCCGCCGCGAACGCAACCATGCCATCCAGCATGTTGAACCAAAGCCGCAGATAACAGCACAGCGGCCCGACAATCAACAGCCATGGATTTCTGCCCGATTGCCAAAAACACACCGACGCGATCAGCGCGGCCAGGATCGACAAGTACGAAATCGCATCGGGAGGAATGCCGAGCCGCACGCACAAATTCGTCGCCGCGCCCGCCGTGCGACGAAACATCTGCGCGATCGGCCGGTGCGATGCCGGTTGGTATTCCGCCATTCCTTACGCTTTAGCGAAAAGCCGGGTGTGTTGCCCGAAAAATCTGGCGCGTACTGGGACGATTCGAGACCACTTAAGTCACGTTCACAAGAGAAAGCGTTCACTGCAGGGCTTTGAGTGATTCTGGGACGCGAGAACGGCACGTGGAAAATCGATGACGTACCAGGCACCGACTGCAAGAGCGTCAGACTTCGGACACATGATGCTATGACTCGTGTTTACGATGAACCGGGCAATCTGATAGAGATGCACGAGCAAGCGGGAAATTTCAAAGAGTGGTGACGTGTCGCGACCTAAACGAGCAACCACGCAATCACCGCGTACGCGATCGCAACCTTGTAAACGTTGCGCCGCTTTAACTCGTCAAAGAAGCTGGAGGCTTGCCCGCGCGCCGCATGCCGTATGTAGAGGCGGTCCGGGAATGGCGCATCGAGTTCTGGCGACGAATTTCAACAAACCGGCATCGAGAAATTTTCGCACAAGGTCGTTTTCATTTCACCGAATCAGTAGCGCCGCGAACCAGGCCATCCTGAAAGTTGCGGCGAAGGTGTTCCTTGCGATAAATTCGCCTGCATGAAATCGGCTCTACGTGTGTTGATCGGGGTTGTCGCATTGGTGGTGATTGTTTCTCGTTATCAAGCAATTTAACAAGGGCGTCTCAGAACCCTCCGGCTACTCTATACCAGCGCCTCAAAAGATTGGCGGGACGTTTACGTCCGCTGAAAACGACTACAGTCATCGCATTCCGCAAGGTTGGGAAAGGAGACCGGCGCCTCCGTGCAAAGCAGTGATGATTGCCGCGCCTAAATCGAGCGGCTTGTTTAGCAACATGGTTACGACCGTTGAACCGTACGACGGGACTCTGCGCGCTTATCTGGACGCAAACATACAACCGGTGAAGAAAAGCGCGGTGAAAGCAAAGGTTGTAAGCACGGAATTTACGACCGACTCAAACACGCCGGCTTACAAGGCAAAATTGCAAAACAAGGTGAACGATGTCGATCTCGCGCAGACGATGTATTTTTTCCAGGGGCCGGACAACAAAAAGATCATTGTAACCTGCACTGCGCCCGCCGAGTTCCAGGCGCAGCTTGAACCGCTTTTTGATGGTTGCATGAAGACTTTCGCGTTGTCCGCGCATTGACTTTTGGGGCTAAACGGTCAAGGAGGCTCTTCGTAATGAATCATACTCGGCGCGCGGCCGAAGGTGACGCGCAACTCGCCGCGTTGTAGAGTTGAGACCTGCGAAGATTTCATGGAAGAAAGTGACATCAAATTGCGCGATGGCAGGATCATTCGCGGCGAAGCGCCGCTTAACCTAGAAACGCCATTTGAGAAGCTCGATAGCTTTATCACGCCCACTGAATCGTTTTACGTTCGCACACATTTTCCAATTCCTTCGATCGATAGAGATGCATGGTGGCTGCGCATCGAAGGAGAGGTTGAGAAGCCATTCGCCATCAATTACGAAGAGCTGCTCGACTTAGAATGGAAGACGATCCCGGCGACGCTGGAATGCGCCGGCAATAATCGAAGTTTTCTCGAACCGAAAGTAAAAGGCGTGCAATGGGGCCTCGGCGCGGTCGGCACAGCGGAATGGACAGGGGTGCCATTATCAATCCTGCTCGATCGAGCCGGTGTGAAAGCAAACGCGTCTGAGATAATTTTAGAAGGGGCGGATGGCGGCGTGCTCGAAGATCCAAAGAGTCCGCCTGGCGAGCTAAGATTTGCCCGCAGCATTCCTGTGGAAAAAGCGCGGCGCGACGTGTTGCTTGCTTACAAAATGAACGGCATCGATCTACCGGCGGAACACGGATTTCCGGTGCGCGCGATTGTGCCCGGCTGGTACGCCATGGCATCCGTCAAATGGCTCCAGCGCATTATCGTCGCGGATCGGCCGTTCACCGGATATTATCAGACGATTGATTACGCCTACTGGGAGCGGCGAGAGGCAATCGCTGAGTTGACGCCGCTGACCAAAATGCAGGTCAAAGCTCAAATCTCGAAGCCGTCACAAGACGAGATTATTCCGGCAAATTCTCTCGTGTGTGTTCAGGGTGCTGCATGGACAAGCGATGGCAAAATCGCAAAGGTGGAACTGAGCACGGATGGCGGATCGACGTGGAGTGAGGCGAAATTGCTCGGGGAACCGAAACGGAATTCAATTGGCAAACGCCTGCCGCGGCTGGCAAACAAACGCTAATCGCTCGCGCGACCGATTCATTCCGTCGAACACAACCATCGCAGCGCGATCGCGACCACGGCAATTACATGATCAACCATCTTCTGCCTATCGCGGTAGAGGTGCGGTGATGTTTTGATTTCCGGGAGGAGCTCAGTTTGCCGATCTTGTTGAACTGCGCCGCGGCTTTGCCGTAAAGTCCGTTCGTGTCGCTAGTTTTTAAAACTATTCAAACCGAAGGGATCGCAGAGCTTTCCTATCTGATCGGCGATGACGATGAAGGAATCGCAGCTGTGTTTGACCCTCGCGCGGACTGCGATGTTTACATCGAGGCGGCGCGTGAAGCCGGCGTGGCCATCACGCACATTTTTGAGACGCATATTCACGCCGACCTGATGAGTGGTTCGCGCGAACTTTGTGCGCGACTTGAATCGGCCAAAATTTACGCCAGTGGAGAAGGCGGCGCAGAGTACGGATTTGCACCGGAGAAGATAAAAGATGGCGATCGATTTACATTTGGCGAAGTGCTCGTGACGGCGCGGCACACTCCGGGCCACACGCCAGAGCACATTTCCTATTTGCTGGCTGAGGCTGATCATCCGGACGAACCGTGGGCTTGGCGAAGTGCTCGTGACGGCGCGGCATACTCCGGGCCACACGCCAGAGCACATTTCCTATTTGCTGGCTGAGGCTGATCATCCGGACGAACCGTGGGCAGTGCTCACAGGAGATTCGCTTTTTGTTTCTTCTGCGGGGCGCCCGGATTTGTTAGGCGAAAGACACACCAAGCAGCTCGCCGAACAACAATTCCGCACGCTGCGGGATTTTTATCTGAACCTGCCAGATCACGTGATGATTTATCCGAATCATGGCGCCGGCTCACCATGCGGGGCCGATATCGGTGCGCGGCTGAGCAGCACGATCGGTTACGAGCGCAAATTCAATAAATTCCTGCAATTCACTGATGCGAAAAGCTTCACCGATTATGCGATTAAAACCGCGCCCCCGGTCCCGCATTACTATCCGATCATGAAAAAAGTGAACGCGGAAGGGCCGAAAGTTCTTGGAAATCTTCCACGCGTTCCAGCCCTTACGCCCAAAGCTTTTAAGGAAGCGATCGAAAAAAAGGCTGGTGTCCTTGTCGACGTGCGCAACATGCTCGCGTTTGGCGGCGGTCACATCACAGGCGCGCTCAACATCGGCGGCACACCCATTCTCTCTATCTGGGCAGGTTGGATGCTCGATCCTGAAGAGCCGATTCTTCTCGTGCTCGAGGATGACGAAGAGCTCGAAAGAATCGTGCGTTTGTTTGTTCGGACCGGATATACTAAATTCGCCGGCTATTCGATCGGCGGAATGAAAGCCTGGCACGCAGCGGGGTTTCCGCTGGAAGGAATCGGGCAGATGAGCGTGCACGAGCTGAACGATCGAAAGTCTGCCTTGCAGGTCGTCGATGTGCGTTCGCCCGGTGAATGGAAAAAGGGGCATGTGCCCGGCGCGGTTCACATTTATGTACCAGAGCTTGGCAAGCGAATGGGTGAGCTGGATCGCGACAAGCCGACGGCAGTTTATTGCGGGAGCGGCTATCGCGCGAGCATCGCCACAAGCATCTTAAAGAAGCAAGGATTCAACGAGCTTTGGAATGTGCCCGGGAGTTGGGAGGCGTGGAAAAAAGCGAAACTGCCGGTGGAAGGGGCCAGTAGCGAATGACCGGCGCGACAGCGATACCACGCCGTTCATTTGGCGAAACGATGCGGGCCGACATTTGGTGGGTGCAACCGCTGCTCGTCTTTCTCGGATTATCGGTTTTTATCGTTTATTCGACGTGGGCGGCGTTTCAGGGCAGGAATTATTTCGTCGGCAATTACATCTCGCCGTTTTATTCGCCGGAAATTTTCGGCGATTCGCCACACAGTTGGTTCGGACCCAAACCTGGCTGGTGGCCAGGCTGGCTCCTGTTCTCACCTGCGCTTTTGGTTCTTTGGGCGCCCGCTGGATTTCGCGTTACCTGTTACTACTACCGCGGCGCGTACTACAAAGCGTTCTGGGCCGATCCGCCGGCATGCACTGTCGGTGAACCGCGCAACAGCTACTGGGGTGAGCGTTCCTTCCCACTCATCATGCAGAACGTGCACCGATATTTTCTGTATCTGGCGCTTTGTTTTCTAATCGTTCTATCAATCGACGTTTGGAAGGCACTGTGGTTTCCCGATGGATTTGGAATTGGAATCGGCACGATTGTGCTAGCAATCAACGTCGTTTTGCTGGGTGGCTACACGTTCGGCTGTCACTCGCTGCGACATCTGGCTGGCGGATTTCTGGACCAATTTTCCCGCGCGCCGACATGCTTTCGCGCGTACGCGTGCGTGACCTGTTTTAATCGCCGCCACATGCTGTGGGCGTGGCTGAGCTTGTTTTGGGTGGGCTTTACGGATCTTTACGTGCGCCTGTGCGCAATGGGAATCTGGCACGATGTGCGGCTTCTGTAGCCGCAAGTGATTCGTCAAAAATGTTACAAAGTTAAAAGGCTTTGTCTTTGTAACGTCGTAACTTTGTAACGCTTCTAACTGTTTTTAACTTTTGACCATGCCCGACTATGAAACTTTCGAGCACGATGTGTTGGTGATTGGCGCAGGCGGCGCGGGGTTGCGCGCCGCGATTGAAGCTTCGGCCGCCGGTGCTCGTGTTGGACTCGTTTGCAAATCGCTTCTTGGCAAAGCGCATACGGTAATGGCCGAGGGCGGAATTGCGGCGGCGCTGGCCAACGTCGATGAGCGCGATAATTGGAAAGTGCATTTCGCCGATACGATGCGCGGCGGGCAATACGTGAACCAATGGCGCATGGCCGAACTACACGCGAAGGAAGCACCTGATCGCGTGCGCGAGCTTGAAGCATGGGGCGCCGTTTTCGATCGCACGAAGGATGGGCGAATCCTGCAAAGACATTTTGGTGGGCACAAGTATCCGCGGCTGGCACATGTGGGCGATCGCACTGGCCTCGAGATGATCCGCACATTGCAAGATCATGGCGTTCATCAAGGCATCGACGTACATATGGAGCACACTATTCTTTCGCTGCTCAAAGATGGCGACCGCGTCGTTGGCGCCTTCGGATATGAGCGCGAAAGGGGCCGTTTCAAAATTTTCGGAGCCAAGGCAGTGGTGCTGGCCACGGGCGGCATCGGCCGGGCCTACAAAATCACGAGTAACAGTTGGGAATACACTGGAGATGGACATGCGCTGGCATACGAAGCGGGTGCAGACCTCATCGACATGGAGTTCGTTCAATTTCATCCCACCGGAATGGTGTGGCCACCGAGCGTGATGGGGATTCTGGTCACCGAAGGCGTGCGCGGCGAAGGCGGAATCCTGCTCAACAAAGACGGCAAACGTTTCATGTTCGAATCGATCCCCGAAAATTATCAGGCCCACACTGCAGATAACGAGGAGGAAGGCTGGCGCTATTGCCAAGGGCACAAAGACGCGCGCCGTCCACCCGAGTTGCTAACGCGTGATCACGTTTCTCGTTGCATTGTGCGCGAGATAAAGGAGGGCAGGGGAAGTCCGCATGGCGGCGTTTATCTCGATATCTCGTGGATCAAACAAAAAATGCCGAACGCCGCCGAACACATTAAGCGGAAACTCCCGAGCATGTATCATCAGTTCAAACAACTCGCCGATATTGATATCACCGACGAGCCGATGGAAGTCGGGCCGACAACGCATTACATCATGGGCGGCGTGCGTGTTGATCCCGATACGCAAATGACGCGCCTGACCGGGTTGTTTGCAGCCGGGGAATGCGCAGCAGGGATCAACGGCGCGAATCGTCTCGGCGGCAATTCGCTTTCCGATTTGCTGGTGTTCGGAAAACGCGCGGGCGAATTCGCGGCAAAGTTTGCGAGGGAAAATTCGCAAGGCGACATCAGCAAAGATCAGGTGGACGTCATCGCACGACAAGCCCTCGAACCTTTTGACCGAAACGACGGCGAGAATCCGTATGAAATCCAAAAAGATTTGCAGGAGTTAATGCAGGACAACGTCGGGATCGTGCGCACGGAAACGGAAATGCAAGATGCGCTAAAGCAACTGCGGCAGTTGAACGAGCGCGCGAATCGCGCCGGCGTAATTGGCCATCGCGAGTACAATCCCGGTTGGCAGACTGCCCTTGACCTGACGAACCTCCTCATCGTGTCGGAGGCGATCGCGCTG
>Ga0209375_1001908_pt1 | contig 15418 bp, 19 predicted proteins | sample GraSoiAngelo_131_FD_185888 | JGI IMG/M metagenome (GOLD analysis project Ga0209375, IMG submission 185888) | Grasslands soil microbial communities from the Angelo Coastal Reserve, California, USA - 14_0929_02_30cm (SPAdes) (version 2) | ecosystem: Environmental > Terrestrial > Soil > Grasslands ... | reverse complement strand
TCGGTGCGGAGAACGTGAAGCGGATCGTGCGGGCCCGACCTGACGCCCAGAGTCCATATGAGATCGCCGCCTTCCTCGAGCTGAAGACCGTCTGGCACCCGATCGGGATGTAATTGGTTGCTTCGCTTCCGGCTCAGGAGTAGGTGGTCGTCCACCGCAGCGCGGTGTCCGACCGTCCTGCTGCTTCGCCTTCGGCTTCGGAGTAGCGCTCGAGCGTGACGAAACTGATCGATCGACTCAAGTCTGGCCAGATCGACGCACCGGTGGCGAAGCTCATCGGCTTTCGCCTGACCGCGGTCGACCACGGATCGGCCGTCTTCGAACTCGAGGCGGGCCCGCAGCACCGAAACCCCATGGGCACGCTTCACGGTGGCGTCCTCTGCGACGTCGCGGACGCGGCGATGGGCGTCGCGTACGCGTCGACCCTCGCGGACGGCGAGAGCTTCACAACGCTCGAGCTCAAGATCAACTTCCTGCGCCCGTTCTGGGACGGCACCCTGACTGCGACCGCGCGTGTCGTGAAGGCCGGGCGGACGATCGGACTCACGGAATGTGATGTGACAGACGCGGACGGGCGGCTCATCGCGCGGGCCATGAGCACCTGCATGACCCTTCGAGGCGACACGGGTGAAGGTCGCTGAGTGAAGGCCGTACTCATGGCCATCGGCTTGGTCGCAGGCTCGCTGGTCGGCGTACCCGCCTTTGCAGCGTGGCCGGTTGCTGCGCCAGCCGCCGCCATCTGCACCGGTTCGTCGGTCGGGCCGGGGATCGCGCCGCCATCTTTTGTGCCGGGCGGCATTCCCGGATTTCACGCGTCGTGGTATGGGCAGAGTGGCTATCCGACGCTCTGCCCAGGCGAGCGCTCCAATGCAGTCGTGGCGTTCTACAACTCGGGATCGCGCGGGTGGGTGAGTGGCCGCATGGGCGAGGTCGCCTACCTCGGAACGTGGAACGGCGATCCTGGCCAGGACGAGCCGACCGTTCTCGGCGGCAACGGCGAGCTCGGGTCACCGCAAACGGGATGGCCGCGCTTCAACCGGGTCGCGGCGCAACCGAGCGACTACGTCGGCCCCGGCCAGGTCGCGTGGTTCCGGTTCACGATCCAGGCCCCGGACCGCCCCGGGTTCTATCGCCTCTATATCCGGCCCCTCGTCGAGGGCGCGACATGGATGGAGGATGCGGGCGTGTACTGGCAGGTCACCGTCCTGGGCGCCGACGGCGCCGCACCTGCCGGGCGCGTCAGCTCGCGCGTTCCCGCGCCGATCGAGGACACGTCTCCCGGCTGGGCGCCCGCGGATTTCAACAACGTCGGGCTCGCTCAGCCTCCCGCCGACGGCCTCGTCCTGAGCGGCGGCACCACAGGCAGCTGGACGTCGTCGTGGCAGACGACCCGCTTTCCCTTCTCGCAGCTGATCCCGTCGTGGACCGCCGAGACGCCGGCGGGCAGCTGGATCGAGGTCGAGATCCAAGCCCGCACGGCCGCCGGCCGCGAGACCCGCTGGTGGCGCATGGGCATCTGGGCGTACGGCGACGAGACCATCCGCAGGACGTCCGTCAACGGTCAGAGCGACGCGGACGGTGTCGTCGAGACGGACACGTTCAAGACGCGCGCGGAGAAGATGACGGCGTACCGCGCTCGGGTCACGCTCTCCCGCACGACCGCCGCCGGCGCGACCCCTGCGCTGCGGCGTATGTACGCGATCGTGTCGGATACGCGGAGCTACACGCCGCGTTATCCGAGCCCTCGCTACACCGACCGCGCCATGGAGCTGTCAGTTCCGCGGTACTCGCAGGAGATCCACGCGGGCGAGTTCCCGCAGTACGACGGCGGTGGCGAAGCGTGGTGCAGTCCGACGTCGACCGAGATGGTCGTCGAGTACTGGAACAAGCGCCCTGCGACGGATGAGCTCGCGTGGGTCGGCGCGCACGCGGACCCGCAGGTCGACTACGCGGCTCGCTTCACGTTCGACACGGCGTATGGCGGCACCGGGAACTGGCCCTTCAACACTGCCTATGCGTCGCGCTTCGGTCTTTCCGCGCGCGTCCTCCAGCTCGGATCGCTGAACGACGCCGAGCGGTACATCGCCGCCGGCGTTCCGCTCGTGGCCTCGATCTCGCACGCGCCTGGCGCGCTGCCGGGCTTCCTCAACAATGACGGAACGAATGGACACCTCCTCGTGATCATCGGATTCACCTCCTCCGGGGATGTCATCGCGAATGACCCTGCCGCTACGAGCGACGCGACGGTCCATCGGGTCTACGGGCGGGAGGCCTTCGAGCGCGCGTGGATCGGCGGGTCAGGCGGCGTCGTCTACTTCATCGCGACGCCGAACACCTTCGTCCCCTAGAAGCCCTTCCCCAGATACGGTGTGGCGTCGAGGTCGCGTCCGCTCGGCAGCGCCTGCAGCGACACGACCACGTCATAGAACGCGCTCGAGTTGTAGAAGGTCGTCCACGATGAGCGACCCGGCGCGGCGAGACGGAACAGCGGATCGCCGGCGGCGACCTGTGCCCCATCGCGAATGAGCAGCTCGGTGACCGAGCCGAGCGTCCCCGGCCGATACGTGATCTTTCGGTCGGCGGCGACGACCGAGATGTACGGATAGAACGCGAGCGACGGGACGTTCGAGCCAAGCCGCACCTCGCCGTCGATGAATTGGTAGGTACGAACCTCGACCGTACCGGCGAACGGCGCGACGAAGCCCCGACCGAGATCAGGGACGACGACACCAACGTAGCTTCGGCCGCCGAAGCGGAACCCGGTCAGCGCGAGGGGCGCCTGGCTCGGGCCGGCCGTCTCGGTCGGCGAGGGCTCGGGGCTCGGCGTCGCCGTCGGATTCGGGGTCGCGATATCGCTCAGAACCGCTGGGGAGACGGTGGGGCTCGCCGAGGCGCTCGCCGGGGTGGAAGGCTGCGAAAAGGACGGCAACGTAAGGCCGAGATCGCCGATGAGGATGACCCGTCCGACCGCAAAAAGCACCACCGCGGTGAGACCGCTTGCCAATCCAACCGCGCCGATTCGCAGCAGCGCGTGTTTCACGCGGATATCTAACGCCCTCTCGACGGCTTCGCAACGGGTCGAGGCCGCATATCCTGCCGTCACGTAATGAGAAGAGCGTTGGCGATCCTCGCGTTGGCCGTGGCCCTGGTCGCGCTCCTCGCCGGGTCCGCCGGTGCCGCGACGGCGGTCACGGCGAAATCCCAGCTTCGCGGACACCTGCCTGAGCTCGGCGAGCGCCCGACGATGCGTGTCTTTGTGACCCAGGACGCGTACGACACGTATCGCAACAGCCTCGGCGAGGCGAACGTGTTCCCGCCGGCCAGCTCACTCTTCATGACGTTCGACAAGGAGATCCTCGCCCTCTACACGCGCGGCAACGACACCGGCGGCCGTTGCATCGGAACGCAGATCTCGGCCAGCTTCTCCGGCGACACGCTCGCGGCGACCGCCGCCTGGCAAGCCGGCACCTGCGGCGCGCCGAGCACCGCTCATTACCCGTTCATCCTCGTGTCGGTCTCGCGGACCGCGACGGATGGGACCGCCTGGCTCGCGACTGCGCGATCTGTTTGCCTCTCCGTCGAGACGCAGGACACGAACGCGTGCGCGACGTTGAGCGGTGCTTCGTCCGCTCCGAGCGCGACCGCGTCGCCCGTCCCGACGTCGAGCGCGGCATCCACGCCGTCCGCCACAGCGGTGCCGACCGCGACGCGCTCGCTCACGCCGACGCAGACCGTCGCCGCGGCGTCGCCGACATCCGCACCGCAGAGCGCCGCTCCGAGCCCCACTCGTTCGCCCGCCGCGGCGGCGAGTCCGCCCGCGACCGCGGCAGACAACGGCACGAACATCCTGCTGTACGCGATGCTCATCGCCATCGTCTTCCTGGTGCTGCTCTCGCTTTTCCTCTCGCGCGGAGGCCGGCGCCGCTACCGCTAGGTCCGGCGCAGCTCCGCGACCCACGCGAAGACAAGCGGGACCGTCTCGACGAGGTTGTAGAGGAAGTGCAGGTCGGGGCGCGCGATCGGCAGACCGCCGAAGAGCAGGCCCCCTGATGAGACCAGGCCCGGCGTCCCCGAGACTCCGGTCTGGATGTACGTCGCGATCATCACCGAGTGCTCGATGAAGTGCCAACCCGCGAGGGGCGTGACCGCGATGAGCCACGGGTTCGTTCGGAAATGTGGCAGCAGCGCGAGCAGCGTGATCAGCACGAGCGCATTCCAGCTGAAGTGGACCCATTCGATGTTGAGCTGCCCGACGATTCCCTGAGCCGCCGCGCCCGAGAGATGCAGCACGTGGATCTGGACCATCTGCGCGACGTGCTCGAGGAGATGGGCCGTCTGCGCGAGAGCGAGGAAGCCAAGCAGAGCGATCCAGGGCGTCGCCACGAGGCGGTCGGGGTATCCCGCCGCGCGCGCCGCCATGCCTAGTCGACGACTCCCGCGAACCGCCTGACGAGCTCGATGATGTCGTCCGAAAGCCGGCGCACCTGGCGCACCGCCTCGGTCATCGTCGCGACCTCGATTCGTCCACCGCGCAACACCGGCAGCACCCCGGAGCGGCCGGCGTCCACCAGATCGGCAGCGGCGTTCCCGAACCGCGTGGCGCGGAGGCGATCGACCGCCGTGGGCGAGCCACCGCGCTGAAGGTGTCCCAGCACGACCTGGCGGGCTTCGATCCCGGTGCGCTGTTCGATGTGCCGCGCGAGGACGGCGCCGATGGCGCGCTGGTCCAGGCGGACGTGCCCAAAAGCGTCACGGTCCACTGCGGTCTCCGCCTCGAGTCCATCGATGACCGCGGCTTCCGATACGACGACGAGAATGTCGGGGTCGCCGATCGCGCGATGGCGCTTCATCGTCCGCACGACCTGCTCGCTCGTAATCTGAATCTCCGGAACGATGATGAGGTCGGCCCCGCCGGCGAGGCCGCCGTACGCGGCGACCCAGCCCGTGTCCCGGCCCATCGCCTCGACCACGACGACGCGATGGTGCGCGCTCGCCGTCGTGCGCAAGCGATCCAGAGCGTCCGCGACCACCGTGACCGCCGTGTCGAAACCAATGCAGTAATCCGTTTCGGAAAGGTCGTTGTCAACGGTCTTCGGCACACCGATCACGCGGATGCGCTGCTCGTGCAGCCACTGCGCGACTCCGAGCGTGTCGTTGCCACCGATCGCGACGAGCGCGTCGATCCGCCACCGCCGGATGCTTTCGAGTACCGCACGCCGCGACGCATCGTCCTTGCGCGGATCGGTGCGTGAGGTGCCGAGGATCGTCCCGCCATCGCTCAGGATGCGATTCGCGTCCCTCACGCCTAGCGGACGCGGCTCGGCCTCGCCGAGGAGGCCGGCCCAGCCGTCGGTGATGCCGAGGACCTCGTGACCGAGCGCCGTCGCCCGTAGGACGACCGCGCGGATGGCCGCGTTGAGACCGGGGGCGTCGCCGCCGCCGGTGAGGACTCCGATGCGCAAGGCTACGTGCGACTCACTTCGGGGAGAGCCTAGGACTTCGCGTCTTTCTTTTGCCGCTCGAGCGCCTTCTCCAGCTCGTCCGGGCTGATCGCTCGCATGATCGCGAGGACCTCACCCAGGCGGCGTGGATGCCCGCGGGCTTCGTAGAAACGCTGACGCTCGAGCGCTTCGGCAAGCTGATCGTGCGTGAGGATCCCCTCGTCGATGAGGTATTGGCCGAGGGTCTGCACGGCCGGCGGCTCACCGAGGATGCCGCGCAGCGTGTTGATGAGGTCGATCGGGCCGAAGGGCTTGATGAGGTAGTGCGAGGCCCCCGCGGCGAGGCCTGCCTTTCGATCGGAGGCGCTGTCGCGTGCGGTGAGCATGACCACGGGAATCGCCTTCGTCGCGGGATCTTCTTTGAGCAGCTTGCAGACGTCGAATCCCGTCGGCCCTTTGTCATCGTCGAAATTCACGTCGAGCAGCATTGCCCGCGGTGGGTCGCGGTGGGCGAGGTCGACCGCCTGGTCCGGCGTCGCCGCCTCGGCGATGCTCCAGCCCTGGGTCGACAGAGTGATCCGGACCATGTCGCGTATGAACCGTTGGTCGTCCGCTATCAGGATGTCGGTCACCGCACCTCGCAGCGCCTGCGAGCCTAGCGAAGGCGCACGCGGCTTTACAGCCCTCAGAGCCCCGACCTAAACTCCTTCGCAACAACTTCATACGCGTTGCCGGCCAGAGGTGCGGTCACAAGCAGTAGTGCCGCGGAGGAACGAGCTTCCGCCAGATGCGGTGCGAACGGTGTGATCGCCGAAGTCTCAGGGTCCGTCTCGGGACCTTGGGCTGGTCCGCTTTCCGGAAGGAGACGGACTGTCGCGGCGGAGGAAACTCCGTCACGAAGCGCTGCCGTGTGACCAGGGTCTGGGAAGAGGCTCGGTGGCACGTCGCGCACCGGGCTTTTCTATTTGAAGAGCCGGTGGCTGCCTCGCGTGTGGCGTGAGGAGGACCGGTGCCGATCGAGCGCTTCGCGATCATCGACTCCACGCTTCGCGAGGGGGAGCAGTTCTCCAACGCGCACTTCACGACGGCGGACAAGGTCGCCATCGCGAAGCTGCTGGACGCGTTCGGGGTCGAGTACATCGAGCTGACCTCGCCGGTGGCGTCTCCCCAGTCGTTCGAGGACTGCCGGACGATCGCCGCGCTGCCCTTGAAGGCGAAGGTGCTGACGCACGTGCGCTGCCACATGGACGACGCGCGCGTTGCCGTCCAGACGTGCGTCGACGGAATCGACATCCTGTTTGGGACGTCCTCGATCCTGCGCGAGTTCAGCCACGGCAAGAGCGTCGACGAGATCATCGAGGATGCGGGTGAGGTGATCGCCTTCATCCGCGATCACGGCAAAGAGGTCCGCTTCTCGAGCGAGGACAGCTTCCGTTCCACGGAGGGCGACCTCCTCAAGGTCTACACGGCGGTCGACCGAATGGGCGTGAACCGCGTCGGCGTGGCGGACACCGTCGGCATCGCGACGCCGCGCCAGTGCTACGCGCTCGCCGTCGAGCTCCGGCACCACGTGCACTGCGACATCGAGTTCCACGGCCACAACGACACCGGCTGCGCCATCGCCAACAGCTACGCGATCCTCGAAGGCGGGGCGACCCACATCGACACGAGCGTGCTCGGGATCGGCGAGCGCAATGGGATCACGCCGCTCGGCGGTTTCGTGGCGCGGATGTACGCCGACGACCCGGTGGCGATGCGCAAGAAGTACGACCTGCCGAAGCTCCGGGACCTCGACGAGCTCGTGGCCTCGCTGGTCGGGATCGAAATTCCCTATAACAACTTCGTGACCGGGAAGTACGCCTTTCACCACAAGGCTGGAATGCACACGAAGGCGATCTACCTCAACCCGAACAGCTACGAGATCCTCGATCCCGCGGACTTCGGGCTCGAGCGAACCATCAACGTCGCGCACCGCCTGACCGGAAAGCACGCGATCGACCATCGCGCGAAGGAGCTTGGCCTCGAATTCGGCGAGGACGAGCTGCGCAAGATCACCCGGCGAATCAAGACTCTGGCCGACTCCGGCCCACTATCGATGGATCAGCTCGATTCCCTGCTTCGTGAGTGGGTCGTTGCCTAAGACCGTCGCCGAGAAGATCCTGTCGCGGGTCGCCGCGCGCGACGCGAAGGTCGGCGACCTCGTCATCGTTCCGGTTTCGCGCGTCATGGTGCACGACTCGGTCATCGACGCGGTCATAGCGGGTCTGCGCGACCTCGGGAGAGAGCGCGTGTGGGACACGACGAAAGTCGCCGTCTTCGTCGACCACGCCGCGCCCGCTCCGACACCGGTCGTCGCGGACTCGCATCGGGTCCTCCGCGAGTGGGTGCGGGCACAGGGGATCGCGACCTTCTACGACGCGGGCGAGGGCGTGTGCCACCAGATCATGGTGGAGGAGGGTTACTGCGAACCGGGCACTGTGATCGTCGGCAGCGACTCGCACTCGAATTCGTACGGTGCGGTCGGCGCGTTCGGCGCGGGGATGGGAGCGACCGACATCGCCGTGGCCCTCGCCCTGGGCCGGACCTGGCTTCGCGTACCGGAGTCCATCAAGGTGACGTTCACGGGCAAGCCCCGCAAGGGCGTGACGATGAAGGACGCGATCATGCGCGTCGTGCGCGAGATCGGAACGGACGGCGCGCGATACGCGTGCGTTGAGTTCCACGGCGCGGGCTCTCTGCCGCAAGGTGACCGCATCACCCTGGCCGGGATGACCACCGAGATGGGCGCGAAGGCCGGGATCGTCGTCGCGACGCCGGAGGCACCGGACTGGCTCTTCCCTGACCGCGGCGCCACGTACGCAAACGAGGTGACCGTCGATCTCTCGACGCTCGAGCCGCAGATCGCAGTGCCGCCGCGCGTCGACCAGGTCGTCGACGTCTCCGCCGCTGTGGGCCAGCCCGTCGATGTCGTTTTCCTCGGCTCATGCACAAATGGCCGCCTCGTCGACATGCGACAGGCCGCGGCTGTGCTGCGCGGGCGTCGGATTTCACCGGAGGTGCGGCTCGAGGTCGTGCCGTCCTCGCGCCGCCAGTTCGAGGACGCCATGGCGGACGGCACGCTGCTTTCGCTTTCCGCCGCCGGTGCGGTCATTGGCAGCTCGGGCTGCGGGCCGTGTCTCGGCCGCACCGGCGGGGTTCTCGCTGGGCAGGAGATCTGCCTGTCGACGGCGAACCGCAATTACCGTGGACGGATGGGCTCGGCGGACGCGTCGATCTTCATCGGCTCGCCGTACGTGGCAGCCGTCGCAGCGCTCACTGGGGTCATCGACGATCCGCGCCCGTACCTCGAAGCGACCGACGCAGAGTTCGACGACCTCGTCGCGCGGCGGCGCGCGGAGCGAGCCGGTCGCGGTGCGGCCTCGGTGCGCTCGGGCGATCGCTCGCGGGAGCTCATGGTCGCCGCCGCGCGGAGCGGCGTCGCCGCGGAGATCGACGACTGATGGCTAGAGCCTGGCTGTTCGGCGACGACCTCGACACGGACCAGATCGTGCCCGGCCGCTACGCGCCGTTCATGGTCGGCCAGGACAAGTTCCACACGTACGCGTTCTGTGATGCGCGCCCGGAGTTCGCCAAGGCGGTGCGGCCGGGCGACGTGCTCGTGGGCGGCGAGAATTTCGGATGCGGCAGCTCGCGCGAGTACGCAGTCGCGGCCCTGGCGAAGCACGGCATCGGTGGGATCGTCGCGAAGAGCTTCGCTCGGATCTTCTTTCGCAACTGCATCAACCTCGGGATCCCCGTGCTCGAGTCCGACGACGCCCCTACGGTGGTGCACGATGGCGACGCTGTGACGCTCGATCTCAGCGCGGGCCTGCTGCGCGCGCCCGCAGGTGACGCGCGCCTGCGTCCGCTCGCCCAGTTCGCCCAGGAGATCCTCGCGGCCGGCGGAGTTGTCGCCTACTTGCGCGAGCATGGAGACTTTCCCCCGGTCGCATGAGCACCCAGCCAATCGAGATCGTCGAACTGGCCCCGCAGCGCGCCGTCACGATCCGGAGGACGGTCCCGCAAGCGGAGCTCGGCACCTTCTTTATGGAGATCTTCCCGAAGCTTCGAGGTGCTATCCGCGCGCAAGGCGCCACCCCCGCCGGTCCTCGGTTCGCCCGCTACTACAACGGCGATCCGGCGGCGTTCGACACCGAGGCGGGTATCCCGTTCACGGGCTCGTTCATGCTCACCGGCGATGAGATTCGCGTGACCAAGCTTCCCGCCGGGCGCGCCGCGAAGACGCTGCACATCGGTCCGTACCACACGCTGTCCGAGGAGTACCGGCGGTTGGAGAAGTGGCTCACCGAGGAGGGGCATCGCCCTGCCGAGGGCCCCTGGGAGTCGTATCTCGACGACGAGACGAAGACACCTGAGAAGCACCTGCGTACCGAGGTGTACTGGCCGCTCGCGCGCTGAGCTACGGAAGCTCTATCGCGATCGGAAGTGCGTCCCTCGCCCAGCTGGAGAGACGTTTCCCTGCGCGCCACCCCTGGTATTTGCCGTCGAGGAGCTCTCGTGCGCGCTCGTCTTCCTTCGTACCGCCACGAACGACGCGCGCCGCCCCGGTGACCGTCCGCGTTCCGACCCGAACGCGGACCCGCGGTGTCTTTCTCAGGTTGCGAACCCAGTCGGCGCGATCGCCGCCGCCCGAGAGCATGTAGACGCGACCGTCATCCAGGCCGAACCAGATCTCGACGGTGTGCGCTTTGCCGGTTCGCCGCCCGAAGGTCGTGAGGTACGCGAAATCTTGGTCCGCGAGGCGTTCGAACATCACATCTGACAACGACCGAGACAGGCGACCGATTCCCGAGCACGACGAAGCCTTCGGGAGCTAGCGGGCGCGCCGGAGGAGGCAATCCGCGCACTGGCACTGCGCCGGCGCGGGGTGGGTGTGGCGAGGACGCCACGCCGTCGACACGACGGCCATGAGAACGATCGCCACCCACGCGAGCGCGAGCCAGAACACGGCGTCCGAAGCCATCCTCTCGACACTTGCGGAGATCGTGCCAGCGCGCCGGCTCGCTTGGTCCCCCTTCAGGCGAGGGCTTCGCGCAGCCACCCCGCGACGGTCTCGGTCATCTTCGCGCGCGGACCCGCCGGCGCGAAATCGTGGTCGCCGCCTTCGATCGTGACGATCCTGTTCGGGACCCGCGCCTGCGAGAGGACCGCGGCATAGCGCTCCGCGTTCTCGAAGGGCACCTGATCATCGCGCGAGCCCCAGATGAGGAGGACGCGGGCTCGGGTGCGAGAGAGCTCCGCCACCGGCTTCCACTTTCCCTCGTTCGACCAGGCCGAGAATTTGGGCCCGGCCACCGCGGGAGCGGCCGCGAGGACGGCGGCGCGGATCCGTGAATCGCGGCCCGCCACGAGCGCGGCGACGGTGCCGCCGAAGGAGAACCCGACCACGCCGAGCCGCTCGGGCACGTCGGGGTGCGCTTTCAGCAGACGGACCGCACCCGCGGCGTCGGCAAGACCGGACTCGAGCGTCATCCGAGGTGGTTGGTGATCGCGGTACGCGAACCGGAGCGCTGCGACACCCGCGCGGGCGAGCGCGTCACAGGTCGCGACGATGTGTGGCTGATCGGGATGGCCGCCGAAGCCATGGAGCACCGCCGCTCCGCCAATCGCATTTGTCTCCGGCAGATGCAGCACGCCGTCGAGCTCGGTGTCCTCGACGCGGATTCCGACACGCTGCGCTGGCACCGGTCACTCCCCCGTCGCGGCGGGCGCTTTCGGCGGAAGCTCCGGAAGCGCGAGCAGCTCGAAGACCTTCCGCCGGTCTTCGATCGGCGTGCGCGAGCTGATGAGCTCGAGAACCTTTTTGCGACCTTTCATCTTTCCGACGAGGATCGCCCCAACTAGCTTGTCGCGAAGGAAGAAGAGCCGCTTGTAGTTGCGGGGCTCGTAGTCGACCTCGACGACCGCCTCGGCCTCTGGCTCCTCCTCTGTCGTGACACCCATGACCGAGATGTTCGAGTTGAACATGCCGGAGGCGTAGGTCGGGACCTCCACATACGGTTCCTTCGCGCCGAGCATGTTCTTCGCCACGTGCCGTCCGTGGTTGAGGGAGTTGTCCCAGGTGCCCATCCGGTGGTGTCGCTGCGAGACCACGTCGTAGAACTCAGCCACGTCGCCGGCTGCCCAGACGTCAGGGATATTGGTCTCGAGGAACTCGTTCGTTATCACGCCGACGTTCGTCTCGAGTCCGGTGCCCTCGAAGATGTCGACGTTCATGGTGAGCCCGAGCCCCACGCCGACCATGTCGGCGTTCGCCGCGAATCCTTTCGTGCCGGTGACCTTGAGCTGCCCGTTGGACCGCTCGAGCTTCTCGATCGCCTCGTCGTAGTGGAGGTGAACCCCGGCGTCCTGGGCCAGCAGGCTGATGACCTTGCCGCCCTCCTCATCGAGGGACCGCCGCAGGAACCAGGGGCCGCGCATGAGCCAGTGCGTTTCGAGCCCGCGATGGGCGAACGCTTCGGTCAGCTCGTACCCGATAAACGATCCGCCGAGCACGACCGCGATCTTCGACTCGGGGATTCGCGCGACCATGGCTTTGGCTTCATCGAAGTATTGGAAGTTGAAGAGGTAGGGCGCCCCCTCGGCGCCGGGCGCGCGAAGGGGATTGGGGCGGCCGCCCGTCGCGATGAGAAGGCGGTCGTACGGTATTTCTCCGCCGGGCTCTGCGTGGACGGTCTTCTCGTCGAAGCTCACCTGGTCGACCTTCGTCTCGAGACGGAGGTCGATGTTGTTCTTCGTGTGCCACTCCATGTCGCGGACGTAGACCCGCTGCTCGAGAAGCACCCCACGGAGGTACCGGGGGAGCGATACGCGGTTGTAGAGGGTGTAGGGCTCGTCGTCGATCATCACGATTTCGGCGGCCGCGTCGAGCTTGCGTAGCTGCTCGGCTGCGTATGTCCCAGCGGCGCCGTTGCCGATGATCACGAAGCGCGTCGGGTGATTGGTCAGAGCGATCTCCTCGTTGGTGGTCGAGTTAGTCTCGCGGAATGCCGCGCGCCGCGCCGTCGCCGCTCGCCCGAGTGCGGAGGATCTGCTTATCGCTTCCCGAAACGACGGAACGTCCTAGCCACGGCGCGCCGAGCTTCTTCGTCCGAGACAAGGTCGGGTTCGTCAATTACATGGACAACCATCACGACGACGGACGCCTCGCGCTCTGGTGCGCGTGCCCGCCGGGAATGCGCGAGGGTCTTCTCAAGGCGGAACCCGAGCAATATTTTGTGCCGCCGTACGTCGGCTTTCGCGGATGGATCGGCATCCGTCTCGATCTCGGGCCGGATTGGGATGCCGTCGAGCGCGTGATCCGCGACGCGTACCTCACCGTCGCGCCGAAGAAACTGGCTGCGACCTTCCTCCGTAACTGACTGTTTCGTATCCTTAACGCACGCCGGAGTGGCGAAATCGGTTTACGCAGCTGACTTAAGATCAGCCTGGGCGCAAGCCCTATGAGGGTTCGAGTCCCTCCTCCGGCACTCGAGAGCCTTAGGCCAACGCGCGATATGACTCGTCGAGAACGGCACGGTCCTTCGCCGGGCTCCAGAGCTCGTGCAGTCCCCTCGTGAGGCAGCAGCGCCGCGCGATCGCCCGAAGCTCGCTGCTCCCGCCAAGCATCTTCTCGACCTGGATCGTCGTTTCCGTTACGTGAACCGCGATCTGATGGAGACGGGTGCGAACGTCAATGAGCCGCTTGCCCCATTGCGACGGACGGACCAGAGCCGAGTCCGGCACGTTCGCCAGACGCGCGTCGGTGCTTGCGCGTGCTTTCCCGACGAGTTCCAGCAGTTCGATAACGCCGCTGGCGCGCGAAGCCTCGTAGTCCGGTTCGGGCGGCGAAAGACGGTCGCAGGGGAGTAGCGCCGGCGGGATCTCGATCGGCTCATTCTCCGCGCGCGTCGCCGAGTAATCGACCTGCGCCGCATATCGGAGCTCGACCGAGATAGCGTGCCGCAATACGTCGCGAAGTGTCCACTCTGCATCGCGGACGCTCGCCAAAAGGCGGTCATCGCGCCCGACGAGCAGACCGACGAGATCGCCGTGCGCGGCGTGGGCGAAGTCGAGGATGCGCGACACCTCTGAACGCGACGGCTGAGCCGACGCCGCGATAGCTTGCTCGCGACGGAGCAGGCCGTACAAGGTGTCTCGACGCGAGCTGTCCGTATCCCCGACCGCGATGGCTGCGAGATGATCGAGCGGCGGTGGCACCCGAGCTCGCTTAGGCGGCCGGACCCGCCACGTTCACAACGAGCTCGCCGGTCCCTGATCGCACGACCACGATCTCCGAGTCCTCGATGCCATCGTTGCCCTCGCGGTGGATCTCACCAGGCGGCAAATAGATGCAATCGCCCTCGCGGGCGCGGAACTTCGTCGTGCCGCCCGGTCCGCATTCCAGGTGCACCTGACCGGCGATCACGTAGATCACCGACTCGTGCCCGCCGTGGTGATGCCAGCTCGACGAGCGGCCCGCCTCGGTCCGGACGACCCCGACCCACAACCCTTCGGTGTGGACGGCCTCCTCTCGGATCATCCCCGCGGTCTGCCCCGTCTGCTGGTGACGGTCGGACGGCCGGATCAACCTGGGCTGCGTCTTCTCCATCGCCGTGCGGTACTCCTCCTCAGCCTCCCAGCGCTCGTGCTGGACGTGGAGCTGTGCGCCCCGCCGCATGATCCACGTTCGGACCCGCTCGCGTGCCGCGACGTCAGAGGGTAGCGGGACGATATGGCGGTGGCGGTTTGCGCACTCGAGCGTGACCACGCCATCGTTTTCGGCCACCGGCATCATCGGCAGGCCGCAGCGCTCGCATTCGCGCGTCCCGTCGGGAAGAAGGTCGCTCAAGTCCAGGCCGATCTCCTCGAGAACGATGCATTCCGCTGCTCGGTCCCATACACTGGTCGTGACCGCCGCGTCTCCTGGGCGCGGCGCCTTTTCGCCCCGGGCCAAAGGTCCGCGGCAAGCCCATGGAAAGGAAGAATTGTCACAGAATGCGACCGTACGAGCTCATGTATCTCTGCCCTCCCACCATCGACGAAGAGCGCCTTGGCGCGGTCAGCGAACGAATTCAGCAGACCATCGCCAACCTCGGCGGCAAGGTCGAGAAGGTCGTTCCCAACCAGAAGCGCCGACTCGCCTACGAGGTCGCCCACCACCGCGACGGCCAGTACGGCGTCGTCGAGTTTTCACTGCCGACAACCCAGGCGCGCGAGCTCGAGCGCACCATACGGCTCACGGAAGACATCCTCCGCCACCTCGTAGTGAGAAGGGACGAGTGACATCGTGGCCTCAGTAAGCAAGATCGTCATCATCGGCAACGTTGGACGCGACCCCGAGCTCCGGATGACCCCAAACGGCCGGCCGGTGTGCGAGTTCAGCGTCGCCGTCAACCGGGTCACCGGGAAAGCCGAAGACCGCCAGGAGCAGACCGACTGGTACCGCATCAGCTGCTGGTCGACGCTCGCCGAGCGCGCGCAGCAGATGATCACGAAAGGGCGTCTCGTTTATGTGGAAGGGCGTTTCACGCCTCGGACGTACACGGACCGCGAGGGCAAAGAGCGCCTCAGCCTCGACATCAGCGCGAGCGATTTCCAGATGCTCGACCCGCGGCGCGACCGTGAGGGCGGCATGGCCCCAGATAACGCGACGCCCGCGCGAGGGCCTGAGGGCGAGAAGACCTTCGACCCCGACGAGATTCCTTTCTAGGAGCGAACGATGAGTCAAGAGATTTCAGACAGCGGTCCGCGCTCGGGGCCCTCACGTGGCCCGCGGCGTGACGGACCATCCGGCGGTTCGGGTGGATCAGGCGGCCGGTACGGCGGGCCTCCGGGCCTCCGCCGTCCGCGCCGTAAGGTCTGCACGTTCTGCGTCGATAAAGTGCAGAAGATCGACTACAAGGATGTCGGTCGCATCCGCCGCTACATCAGCGATC
>Ga0209375_1001906_pt1 | contig 15432 bp, 15 predicted proteins | sample GraSoiAngelo_131_FD_185888 | JGI IMG/M metagenome (GOLD analysis project Ga0209375, IMG submission 185888) | Grasslands soil microbial communities from the Angelo Coastal Reserve, California, USA - 14_0929_02_30cm (SPAdes) (version 2) | ecosystem: Environmental > Terrestrial > Soil > Grasslands ... | reverse complement strand
CTGGCCGGCAATCATAATTTACTTGGATTGGTTTACTGTCGGTTGGAGCGATTTGAAGAAGGAATCGCCGAGTATCGCAAAGCGTTGCAGCTGAAAGAGGCCAAATCGGCCTCCGTCACAAGCGACAGAGTCGCCATAATCCGAACCAACCTCGCCAACGCGTTGACGATAACCGCTAACAATCTTAGCGCATCGAGCCCTGCAATCTCAGACGAAGCGATGCGGCGTTATGAAGAAGCAATCCGCGAATACGAAAGAGCGCTGGAGTTGGAACCGCAACACCCCGCCATCCATCGCAACCTTGGAATGCTTCTCGCTCAACTTGGCAGATATGATGAGGCGGAAGCGCATCTGCGAACGACGTTGCAAATTGTGCCGAACGAGCCGCTGGCTCGCGAAATCCTCGAGAAGATAGAGGCAAAGCGGCGTTAGCCGTTACAACGAAACGCTTGGCCGTCTGATCGACATCTTTATCTCCGCAGCTGGATAAATTGACGACAATGATTTGCGGTAGACAGCGCCGCGCGCGCTCTGGGCGGCAGTCGACCATGATTGAAGAGGCTATGCACTCCTCCACCCGAGCTTCACAAAGAAATTTCTGCTCGTTGAAAAGCGACATGCCATCCGTTATGCACGCGCTGTGAATCACTGGGAGCAGGAGCTTGTCGCAACGATAATCTTCGCGGTCACCTACATACTGATTAGTGGACGGCAGCTCAAAATCCTTCCGTTGAACCGTCCGGCTGCCGCGTTGCTTGGCGCAGTTTTGATGGTCTCAACCGGTGTTATGACGCCTGAGCGCGCCTACCGCGCGGTCAACTACGACACAATAGTGCTCCTGCTCGCGATGATGCTTGTCTCGGCCTATCTTTATCTCGCGCACTTTTTCGAATGGGCCGCGGACGCTGTCTTGGAATTTTCCCGAACTCCGCAGCGGCTATTGCTTTATCTAACGCTCACGTCGGGAATTCTCTCGGCGCTACTGGTTAATGACACGATTTGCCTGATGCTCACGCCCCTCGTGATCACGGTGATCCGGCGCGGCAGGCTGCCCATGCTGCCGTATCTAATCGCGCTCGCGACCAGTGCGAACATCGGCAGCGTCGCCACCCTCGTAGGGAATCCACAGAACATGATTATTGGGCATTACTCTCACATTCCGTTCTCGCAATTCTCGCGCTCACTTCTGCCAGTGGCGATCATCGGACTGGCGATCAACTTCACAATTTTGCGTTTCGGTTTTCGGGGGAGTCTGCGAGAAGCGGCGATCGAGCGAACGCCTCACGCTATCCCGAAGCTCGACCAGGGATTGTTTGGAATCGTCTGCGTTGTTTTTGTTCTGATCTTTGGCTGCTTCCTCGCTGGACTCAACCTGGCGTGGACGGCGCTTGCGGGCGCAGCGCTCGTCATGGTGCTGGCGCGCCGCGACACACATGAAGTGCTCAAGTTGATTGATTGGCATTTGCTGGTGTTTTTCGCCGCCCTGTTTGTGGTTGTTGATGGGCTCAGCGATACGGGTTTGCCGGATGCGATCTACGGGCATCTGCAACCGCTCTTCGGATCAAGTGTGACAGCGCAGACCTGGAACCTGGCGTGGTTCTCGGCGGCCGGTTCGAATATTTTCTCGAATGTTCCTTTCGTGTTGGTGGCGGGTAAATGGATCGCGCGGTTTGCCGAGCCCGAGTTGATGTGGAAAGCGCTCGCGCTTGCCACAACCTTGGCCGGTAACCTCACGATCGTCGGATCAGTGGCAAATATGATAGTGATCGAATCCGCGCGTGAGCATATCGAAGTCAGTTTCTGGGATTACGCGCGATTCGGCATCCCAATCACAATTCTGACGACCGCTGCCGGCGTGGCCGTGCTACTCGTCCTGCGGTGAGAAGATGGCGCGTTGCTCGCCGGTGCGGTGACGGCATGGCCAGATTCTCAAGCGCGCTAATTTCAAACCACTTTTGATTCGAAAATATCTTCGGAGGCACGCGATGTCTGTATACGGCAAGCATGATGCGGTGATTGGTAAAGGGAAAGATCGAGATGTGAACAGCGTGTTTGGTTGTCGATCTTGTTTGTAGCGGCGGCAAAATCCACATCCCGCGCCAGCGGGCTCGTGATTGCGCGAGTAAGATTTTGCTTTCCCTAACGATAAGAGCGTGAGTCTCGAGGAGTTGCCTTGTCGGGGGACGAGCTTTCTTGATCGGGAGAGTTTCCGGATTTCTTGCCCGGCAGAACTTTTTGACGGGGCAAATTTCACATTTGGGCTGGCGCGGAAGACATACGAGCGCGCCAAGATCTGTCAGTGCAGAATTGTAAATCCCGGCGGACCTTTTTGGAACAAGCATGGCCGCACGCTTCCAGAGCGCTTCCCGGCCAGCGGTGCAATCTATGGACTTCTGGAAATTGAACAGGCGGGTTAAGACCCGCACCGTGTTGGCTTCAACAATCGGGACGGATTGATCGAATGCGAACGTCGCGAGGGCGTTCGCTGTATACCGTCCGATGCCTGGCAACTCGCGCATTCGGGCGATTTCGTGTGGAAAATGGCCGCCATATCGATTCACGACGATTCCGGCGGTGGCGAGAAGATTTCGCGCCCGCGCGTAGTAACCAAGCCCCTGCCAGGCGTGTAGGACGCTGGCTTCGGAAGCGTGCGCGAGCGTTGCGAAGTCAGGGAACCGCCGGAGCCACTTATTATAATAAGAGAGCACGGTGGCGACCTGGGTTTGCTGGAGCATGAATTCGGAGACGAGGATCGCATATGGATCGCGAGTTCTTCGCCAAGGGAAATCCCGTCCCTTCTCGCGATACCAATTCAGCAGCGGGCGACGAAAGCGATTTTTCGGAAAAGCCACAGATGAACACGGATTAACACAGATGTGTGATGATGTCTCGCCGGCTGCTTCTGAGGGAATGCAATCCGTGTTTCATCTGTGTTAAGCTCTCACGCGGTGAACTCCTACACGCACGCTCTGACGAGAGACCAAACGTCGAAGCTTCGAACGCTGCTCGCTGAATCGGGATTCCAGTTCAGTGCCAAGCAGTACACGCTTTTTTTTGCGCAGAAAAACAATCTCAGTGTGGCGGTTTATGAAAAAGGGCCAAAGGTGCTTGTGCAAGGTAAGGGAGTCGAAGAGTTCGTGCAGTTTGAGCTTGAGCCAAAAATCCTAGGCGAAGCGAAGCTGGGTTATGAAGAAGTGCACTCGCCGGAAATGTTCGAGCCACACTTCGGCGTAGATGAAAGCGGGAAGGGCGATTTCTTCGGACCGCTGGTGGTTGCCGGAGTGTATGTCGATCGTGGCATCGCGCGCAAACTTATCGATGCCGGTGTGCAAGACAGCAAACGAATCGGTTCCGATGCAAGGATTCGGGCGTTCGCTGAAACGATACGGAAGAGCACCGCCGGTTTAATCGAGACGGTGCTAATCGGCCCGGAAAGGTACAACGAGCTCTACCAGAAGTTTGGCAATTTGAACAAGCTGCTCGGCTGGGGGCACGCGCGTGTGATCGAGAATTTGCTGGCGAAAAAGTCCGATTGCCCGCGGGCGCTGTCGGATCAATTTGCGGATGCGCGTGTGATCGAGCAGTCGCTGTTGCGGCACGGCCGAAAGATCGACATCGAACAACGGACGAAAGCGGAATCAGATATCGCGGTAGCGGCGGCGTCGATCCTGGCGCGCGAAGCGTTTATCAACTGGCTCGAGCGCAGAGGGAAAGAGCTCGGTTTGCGTTTGGAGCGCGGAGTGTCTGCGAATGTGAAAGAGGCAGCCAAAAAGCTCGTGGAAATGAATGGACCACAGGTCTTGCGAGGATTGGCGAAAGTGCACTTCCGAACCGCGCATGAGATTGCGCCCGACAATTATGCGGCCCCGCCTCCGCGTGGGAATTGGCGAAAGTAAGGATAGAGGCGAACGGAGCTTTTTTAAGTGACTCGATCTGGTTCCTGGAATAGCCGATCGCCTTGCAATACTTCCAGCCGCCAAAACGTGCCATTGCGCTTGCTCCTGTTGTCGAGGAGGTTAGCCGGTAAGAAAAATCTTTTTTTGTGCTTAATTTAGCCACCGGCACGCCAGCGTGAAGCGATTACTAAATAGATATGGCAAAGCTAACCAAACGCGACATCGTTGTCGCCATCAGCAACCAAACCGGCATGGTCCAACATGAGGTTTTCGATGTCGTTCAGCGGACACTCGACAAAATCACCGACAGTTTGGCCAACAACATAGCCGTTGAACTGCGCAACTTCGGAGTTTTTCAACCGCGGCTGACAAAACCGCGGGTCGGGCGAAACCCGAACCAGCCAGGAAGCAGCTTTGTAATTCCGTCCCGTGCGACTGTGAAATTCAAAGCTGGCAAGATCATGCGTCAGCGAGTCGAGCGGCTTTCACGGGAATTAAAGGAAGCATCCGAGCGGACCGACCGGCAGAAAAACACGGCGATGCGGGGCCACAACGGCGGATAACGTGGGTCCTAAATCGGCGAAGCTCACGCTCCGGCAGTCGGCTCGAGCTCGAGCAGATTCTGGATCGCCTCTTCCAGCCGCTCAAAATTGATCGGCTTGGTGAGATGCTCAGAGAAGCCCGCCGCTCGGGCTTCGCTTACGTCGTGTTCTGTTCCAAAGCCGCTGAGTGCAATTCCGAGCAAGCCTTTGCTGTCTCGCAATTCGCGCATTAGATCATAGCCGCTGCGATCCGGTAGTCCGATGTCACTGATGAGCAGGTCGAAATCCTGTTCGTGGGTCTTTTCCACAGCCTGCTCGGCGGAATGAGCCACTGTAATCTCGTAGCCGCGACGTTCGAGCATCATCTTCATCCCAGTGCAAGTATCCCGATGGTCATCCACCACGAGAACGCGCCGAAGCGTGGGCAGTCTCGGCTCAGCTTCCCTGGTGGCAGACGGACCCTCCTCAGCTCCGTCGCCCGCCGCGGAGGGTGCGGACACCGTCTTCAAGTTTAGCGAAAAAGTCGAGCCACGATCCTTTCCCGGGCTCTCGACCCGAATTTTTCCGCCATGCGCATCAACCATCGCTTTCGAGATGGCAAGACCGAGACCAAGACCGCCAAAACGGCGGGTGATGGCGATTTGGCCCTGTTCGAAAGCGTTGAAAATTTTGTCGATCTTTTCCGGCTCGATCCCAATGCCAGTATCTCTGATTCGGATTTCAATCTCCTCCGATGTCGGGTTAACGGTTTCAATAATAATACCGCCTTTTTCCGGGGTGAATTTCACGCTGTTCTTGATGAGATTCCAAAACACCTGCTGCAAACGCGCTGGATCTCCTTCGACATGGGCTTGAGCGGCGCGGAGCCGAAATTCCACTTGAAGATCCTTGGCGGCGATGTCGTCGCGGCAAATTTCGTGCGCGCGCTGCAGGATTTCATGGACGCAAATAATTTCAAAGCTTAACTGCAGCTTGCCTTTTGCGATCCGCGTTACATCGAGTAAGTCGTCGATCAATCGCGCTTCCAGTTCAACATTGCGTCGGATGACCTCGAGCGCTTCCCGCACCGGACGGGAATCTGGAATGTTCGCTTCCAATTCGCCCACCATCGCGATCACAGGCGAGAGGGGATTGCGCAGCTCATGGGAGAGCAGCGCGAGGAACTGGTCTTTTGCTGCATTTGCGCCGATCAGTTCCTGGCGCAGCGTAACGTCGCGCGTCTTGTCTTCGAGGAGATAAAGTACGCCCTGAACGGTCTGGTGCGGACCTTGCAGCCGGAGCAGGTTGATATTTACAAAGTGCGTCATGCCCGCTTTGTCTTTTAACGGCTCTTCGATCAGTTGAAATGGCGTGCCAAAAGAAAGCACTTTCTCGATCGCTCCCGCGGGGGCGATCTTCACATCATCATAAGTTGCTTCCGTGACGTCGCGACCGGGCGGCAAAGTTCCAAAACGCTGCACCATTTGCGCGAAAGCATCGTTCGCTTGGAGAAAACGGCGAGAAGTCGGATCGATAAAAGCGATGCCGCTGGGCATATTCGCCAGGATCTTTTCATTAAAGATGACTTCACGCTCGATGCGCCGGGTGGCTTCGGTTTGGCGTTGATAAAACGTGCTCCCGAGCCACGCGAAAATCGCCGTGAGCACGATTAGCCAGGCCGCGAGGACAGTCATTCGTCCCAGCAGGTCATGGACTGGTTTGTAAGCGATTGCTTTTGGTTGCTCAGCCACAGCCACCCAGCCGGTCGATTCGATCGGACTGAAAGAATAAAGATTGCCCCGCCGCTCGAAATGCCCGCTTTTGCTGCTCTCGCGGATCTCCTTCATGAAGATTTCGCCCTCCGGAGAAACGGTGCCGGGGTTCGGCTGAAAATCCTTCGCGAAAAGTGCGGTGCCATTTTGATCGAATACTTGGCAGAGGGACTGATCGGCGAACTCAATCGTGGCTAAACGTCGCCCGATTCTTTCCACCAACACGGAGATCCCGAGATAGCCGACGATTTTGCGTTCCGGGGCCCGCACCGCGCCGACGATATCGGTCGCCATACGCTGATCTGGCAAGCGTCGATGAACCGCCGAGACGAAAGCTCCGTTTAACGCCTGCGCTTGCTCCCGCCATTGCTCGGAACCAAAATCTTTGCCGATCAAATCCGGATCGTTCGGGATCGATGCGATAAGACGGCCGTCGGGCGCTGTCATGAACATTCCGTCGATAAGCGGATGGGCGTAAAATGCTGAGCTGAGCCATTGTTCAGCCGCAGCCTGGGGATTCGGCGCGCTCAAGATTTTCGCGAACTCTGGCAGCGTCTGATAGTACTCAATGATACTACTGGTTCGGCTGAGGTCATGGTTGACGAGATGGCCCACTAATTGAATGAATGTTTGCCGATCCCGCAGAATTCGTGATTCAAGAGTCTTTGTCAGGATCGTGTAGGAAACGACCAGTGTTAAGATCGACGGGATCCATCCGGCCAGAAGGATCGGAAAGATGATCTTCAAGCGTTCGAAACGGCCGCGTCTCTGTTTCTTAAATCTATCGCGCAATTGCATCCCAGTGGTCTGCGAAAAATCGGCTCATCACCAATTAACCTGGTTGCCGCCTCAGGCAAGGCGAATGTCGACAGCAGTTTTGCTTAGTCCGTTTCACGAATTGCGATATTTAATTCGCGGTTCTTCGCCCGTTGCGGTCAAAAATCCAACTCGATTGGACTCGCTTTGGAAAACTCTCGCTGCAATTGCTCAAAAGGCAGTAGTCTAAGATCATCGAGCTGCTGGAAAATGCGCGCGATCGACGGCACGGTATAAGGATTCGCGCCCAATTCCTCGCGCTCGTATTCCTGTTCGGTGAGCGGTTCCTCTTGCGCCATCACGGGTCTTACAAGGCCGGTCGCACTGGCAATTACGAAGATCGACAATGAACAGAACATTCTCACTCTCTGCACGATGCCCGGATGCTTTTTTCGCACTACGATCGCCATTTTTAGAGCCAAACGTACGATTTTTTTTGATTTGACGCACATGCTGGAAACGGCATCATGTCGCCCTTGCTGCCTTAACCACTGGCAGCTGCGGAAACTCCCATGCAAGGAAGCCTCGGACACATTATTTGGACGATTTGCTATTTGAGTGTGCTCATCGGTCTTTCGGCTTACGGTATCCATCGCTACTTCATCATTTATCTGTTTCTCAAAAACAGGAAGCGAGAACCGGTCCCGGACCGACAGTTTGAGCAACTGCCAAAAGTGACCGTGCAATTGCCGATCTTCAACGAAATTTACGTGGTCGAGCGCTTGCTTCGCTCGGTCAGCGAGTTGGACTATCCGAGGGAGCTTCTCGAGATCCAGGTGCTCGATGATTCGACTGATGATACGCGTGAGATTGTCTCGTCGTGCACGGCCGAATTACGCGGGCGCGGTTTCAATGTTCAACGGATTCACCGGGTTGATCGCACGGGTTTCAAGGCGGGTGCGCTGGCCGTGGGACTCGAAGCCGCGGAAGGCGAATTCGTTTGTATCCTTGATGCTGATTTTGTTCCAGAACCGGATTTGCTAAAACGTACAATCCATTTCTTCACCGATCCGAAAATAGGAATGATTCAGACCAGATGGGGGCATTTAAATCGCGGTTATTCGCTGCTTACCCGCATGCAGGCAATCTTTCTCGATGGGCATCTTTTGCTTGAGCAGACCGCTCGCAGCCGGAGTGGCCGCTTTTTCAACTTTAACGGGACCGCCGGTCTTTGGCGGCGCACGTGTATTGAACAAGGCGGAGGCTGGCAGCACGATACCCTCTGCGAAGATCTCGACCTGAGCTATCGCGCTCAGCTTGAGGGCTGGAAATTTATTTTTTTGTCCGGCGTTGTGACTCCTGCTGAGCTGCCAGTGGACATGAACGGATTTAAGTCTCAGCAACATCGCTGGACAAAGGGATCCATCCAAACCTGTAAAAAATTGTTGCCCACGATTTGGCGCAGCCGATTGCCATTTGCGATCAAACTTGAAGCTACATGTCACTTGATGTCGAACTTCGCCTACTTGCTGCTTGCCTTTTTATGCATCCTTCTGCATCCCTCTACCGGGGCTCCCCACGGCGGCTGGCTTCGGACCCTTTTAATCGATGTCCCGATATTTGTCGCAGCATCGGGATCGGTCGCGGTATTTTATTTTTGCGCTCAACGCGAGTTACATCCGCGCACGTGGATGAAAGAGATTCTATTTTTGCCATGTTTGCTCGCCCTCGGCGTTGGTCTCTCGCTCAACAACGCGCGCGCCGTGCTCGAAGCCCTCTTCAATCACAAATCCGATTTCACGCGCACACCCAAGTACGGCATCGAACGCAAATCACAACCGTGGCGGACCTGCAAATACAGGCCGCTCAAATCGGCGCTCCCGCTCGCCGAGCTGGCTTTCGCGATTTATTTCACCTACTTCCTGTGGTTCGCAATTGTTCACGAGCAGTTCATCTCAATACCGTTCCTGCTCATGTTCCAGAGTGGTTTCCTTTATGTTTGTCTATCTTCGCTGGCCACTCGCTGGCCAAAGATCAGTTTTGGCAGCTCACGGGCGGGCACCGCAATTCCCGCGTGACAAAATCCAAATTGTCGAGTAAAAAGGTGCGCATGCGTCGGAGCTTGGTTGTAATTCTCAGCTTAATTTCAGTTGCCCCCGGCCTTTTTGCCGCACAAGTCGTCGACCCTTCAACACGCCTCGTAATCAGCGTACGCGATCAGAAGTTGATGCTTCTACAAAATGGCGGCAAGATCGCAACTTATCCTATTTCCACCTCGATGTTCGGGCTGGGCGATTATTGGGGACGAATGACGACTCCTCTCGGTTACCTCGCCGTCGCGCAAAAAATCGGGGACCACGCACCGATCGGTGCCGTGTTTCATAATCGCCGGTTTACGGGGGAAATTCTCGCGCCAAATGCTCCCGGCCGCGATCCCGTGATTACGCGCATCATTTGGCTGCGCGGACTTGAAGCCCAAAACGCGCATGCCTTTAGTCGCTGCATTTACATCCATGGTACGCCGCAGGAGCAGAACATCGGTCGTCCCGCCAGCTACGGTTGCATTCGCATGAAATCGACCGACATCGCTGCTCTTTATAATCAACTTACACTCGGATCGATTGTCCAGATTGTTCCCGATCGTTTGCCCAAAGTGCCAAAGGCCACGCCAATACCATCGAGTAATACGCTAGTTGCAGCAGTTGAAAAAACGAATAGCCAGAATCAACTTGGCTCCAGCTCGACTTCAACTTCACTCACGATCGAGCAAATGCGAATGGGGGGAGCGCTCGCTGCAGAGCGGCGAAAAAGCCAAGCTCGCGGCGAGCAAACGAACACAACGCGCGAGTCTATTGCGCATCCGACAGATAAAGCGCCACCGGTGCTGAATAAGGGCGCGGTAACCGCCCTCAGTCCGCGCGCGTAAGAATAATCCATCCGTCGGCACCATTTGGGCGGCCATGCCCTTGACAATCGCAATTGCGACCGCGAGCGTCCACGTCCACAATTTCTTGTAATCGATGGCCAACACAAGATCAGCCGCCAAGCGCACGCGCCAGACATTGAAGCGCTCACTCCGCAATCGCAGTGTGGTGACACATCTGCGCACGATGCAAAAGCACGTACGCTCCTCGGAAATGCCCAACTTGGATGGAGTTCGCGCGGTCATCTCGGCGATCGATAAAGCTGCAAAACGCGGGATCGTTCATCGCAATGCTGCTAGACGCCGCAAAGCGCGACTCAATAAAGCGCTCGCCGCCGCATCCACGAAGTAGCGTTAGAGTCGATTCTTGAACCCGCGGCGCGGTTCATCAGAGGCCCCGGAGCAAATCGCCTTTGCATCTGTCGCCAGACGGCTAGATTCTTCCGAATGATTCCGGCTCTTTTTCTGGTATTTTCGGCGGTCGCTTATCGCGTGACGTCAGGCCTTTTGATTCATTCCGGTGCAAGCTGGCTTTCCAATTTCGCGCCGCTCGCGGCTATCGCCCTCTGCAGCGCAGCGTACTTTCCAAAAAAATATAAATTCGCGGTGCCGCTTGTTACCCTTTTTATTTCCGACGCGGTGCTTAATTTTCGCTACGGCGCGCCGTTGCTCGATCCGCAAATTCTCTGTCGCTATTTCGCATTGGCCTTGGTCGGATGGATCGGGCTTCTCTTGCAGTATCGCCCTTCCCTGAAGACGCTTTTGCCGGCTTCAGTCGTTGGATCCACAATTTTTTACGCGATCACGAACGCATTCTCGTGGCTAAGCGATCCAGGCTACGCGAAAAATTTGGGAGGGCTCATTCAGGCGCTCACAGCTGGACTGCCCCAGTACAGCGCGACGCCGAGCTGGATGTTTTTCCGTAATTCACTCATCAGCGATCTTCTTTTCACTCTACTTTTTGTTTTTTCCATGAACTTCGGCCGAAGGTCTGCGAGGCCGCACGCCCGCGCCGCGGTTCCGCGCACGGCGTGACCGCCATGCAGTCGGTAGAGCAGCGCGACGAAGTCGAGATGCTCTCGCTGATGCTATTGATCCGGCGTTTTGAGGAACGCGCCAGTCAGCAGTATCAAGCGCAGAAGATCGGCGGATTTTGTCATCTTTATATCGGTCAGGAGGCCGTTGTCGCCGGCGCAATCGCGGCGGTGCGCGACGATGATTATGTCATCACCGCTTATCGCGATCACGCGCATGCTCTTGCTCGTAGAACGAGCGCCGAGGCGTGTATGGCGGAGCTTTTTGGAAAAGAAACCGGTTGTTCGCGAGGCTTGGGCGGTTCGATGCATTTCTTTAATCGGCAAAATCACATGTACGGCGGACACGCGATTGTCGGCGCCCACGTCCCACTGGCGGTTGGACTAGCCTTCGCGATTAAGTACCGCGGCGAAGATCGCGTAACGCTCTGTTTCTTCGGGGACGGTGCCATCAATCAGGGCTCTTTCCACGAAGCCTTGAATCTAGCTGCGCTTTTCAAGTTGCCGATCGTTTTCATTTGCGAAAATAACCTCTTTGCCATGGGTACCTCGGTGAAAAGATCGACATCGCTCAAGCAGATTGTCGATCGGGCGGAGGGCTACGACATCCCCGGTGAGATTGTCGATGGAATGAACTTCCGCGAAGTCCGCGATAAGATCGGCGAGATTGTGAATTCCATCCGCAAGGAGCCGCATCCGGCGTTCGTCGAAATTCGCACTTATCGCTATCGTGGCCACTCGATGTCCGATCCCGCAAGTTACCGGACCAAGCAGGAGCTGGAGAAATATCGACTCGACGATCCAATTACGCGTTTGCGAGCACAGCTCACGCGGGAGGGGAAACTAACAAACCAACAATTCGATCAGATCGACAAGCACGCCAAGGAGACAGTGCTGGCCTCCGTAAAGTTTGCCGAGAAAAGCCCGCAACTGCCGCTCGACAAGCTTTACGATTATACTTACGCCAATGGCGCAAAACCGTGAGGGAGATTACCTATCGTCAGGCCCTCAACGAAGCGCTCGCGGAGGAGCTGGAGCGCGACCCCAATGTTTTCCTCATGGGCGAAGAGGTTGCGGAATACAATGGCGCTTACAAAGTGAGCCAGGGCTTGCTCGAGCGCTTCGGGCCAAGACGCATCATCGACACGCCGATTAGCGAGAACGGATTCGCGGGCCTGGGCGTTGGGGCCGCGATGGTCGGGTTGCGGCCGATTATTGAGTTCATGACGTTTAGCTTTTCACTGGTCGCGTTCGACCAGGTCGTGAACAACGCGCCAAACATGTTCACGATGTCGGGTGGACAATTCAATATCCCGATCACCTTTCGCGGGCCGAACGGGCCCGCGCATCAACTTGGTGCGACCCATTCGCATGCTACCGAACCGTTGTATGCTAATGCGCCTGGATTGAAAATTTGCACGCCCGCCACCCCACGTGACGCGAAAGGCTTGTTGAAAACAGCTGTGCGCGACGACAATCCGGTGCTTGTGTTGGAAGCGGAGCTTCTTTATAGCTCGAAAGGGATGGTCGAGCCGCCGGATGAAGAACTTCTTATTCCCCTTGGCCAAGCGGAGGTGAAGCGCGAAGGCAGCGATGTCTCGATTATCTGTTACGCGCAGACTGTTCGGCTCGCGCTCGCGACGGCGGCAAAGTTGGAAGAAGAGGACATTTCCGCGGAGATTGTCGATCTTCGCTCGATCAAACCGCTGGACGAAAAGGCGATTTTCGATTCAGTCGCGAAAACGCATCGCGTCGTGATTGTCGAACAAGACTGTCCGTTCTGCGGAGTTGGCGCTGAAGTTTGCTATCGCATTCAAAAAAACATTTTCGATGAGCTCGACGCGCCGATCCTACGTGTCTCACAGGAAGATGTGCCGATGCCGTACAATGAGCGTCTCGAGAAAGCCGTTCTGCCAAACGCCGACAAGTTGATGGCGGCGGTGAAGAAGGTTTGCTATGCATGAAACAGGTTTCCGGTTTTAGCTTTCCAGCTTCGAGAGTTGTGGTCACACGTCACACGGTACTCGTCACTTTTTCCTATGCCTGAGATTCAAATGCCCAAACTGAGCGACACGATGACGGAGGGAACTCTCGTCGCTTGGAAAAAAAAGAAAGGCGACCAGGTTTCGGCTGGCGACGTCCTCGCTGAAATTGAGACTGATAAGGCGACCATGGAATGGGAATCGCCGGAAGATGGAACGCTCGCCGAAATCTATGTTGAAGAAGGCGGCAAAGTAAACGTTGGCGACAAAATCGCATTTATTGGCGGCGAGGGCGAAGAGGCTCCGGCTGAGGAGCCAGAAGAAAAAGAAGAAGAAAAGAGGCCTGAGGAAGCGAAGGAGAAAGAAAAAGAGCCCAAAAAAGAAGAGCCGAAAAAGGAGCCCGAGAAGAAAGGCGAGCCGAAGAAGGAAAAGAAAGAGAAAGCTGTAGAGGCAGGCGTGCCGCCTGCGCAGCCGACACGGCTGCCACCACAGAGAGAAGAAGCGCGTGTGAGAGCGTCGCCTGTCGCGCGACGAATCGCTGCCGAGCTCGGAGTCGATCTCTCCAGCGTGAAAGGTACCGGGCCAGTCGGTCGTGTGACCGAAACCGATGTCCGCGCTGCCGCGAAAGCTGTAGCCGCGGTCGGTGACCGCGGTCGTGTGAAAGCGCCGCAAGTTCCCGCTCCGTCAATCAAAACTGGCGAGAGTGCGCGAATTAATCTCTCTGGCATGCGTAAAATTATCGCACAACGTCTCGTCGAAAGCCTCGGTCCGGTCCCGCATTTCTATCTCAATATCGACATCGACGCTGGTCCGCTCATGGCCGCGCGCGAGGAATTGAAATCCGCGGGCGAAGGCGCAGAGGCATCAAAAATTACCATTAACGATTTCGTTTTGAAAGCGGCTGTGCAGGCCGCGGTCAAGGTGCCAAGAGTAAATGCATCTTTTGATGGCGACGCGATCGTGCAGTACGCTGATATTGATCTTGGCATTGCCGTCGCGATTGAAGATGGACTTTTGACACCGGTCATCCGCACCGCGCAAGACAGATCGCTGCGCGAAATCAGTGAGATCGTAAAAGACCTTGCGCACCGCGCGCGCAACAAGCGGATGAAGCCGGAAGAATTTCAGGGCGGCACCTTCACCGTCTCAAATCTTGGCGGGATGGGAATCGACAGTTTTTCCGCGGTTATCAATCCGCCTCAAGGCTTCATCCTTGCGATTGGGAGGATCACAAAAACGCCGGTAATCGACGACGGCGACCAAATCGTTGTCGGCCATCGCATGTCAATTACGATGAGCTGCGATCATCGCGTGATCGACGGCGCTCTCGGGGCGGCATACCTAAAAGAACTTCGGCATTTGCTCGAGAATCCGACGCTCTTGTTGGTTTGAAGGAGCGTTAGCGATCTTCTGTGGGACAAGGCGCCCCATGCGAGCTAACAGGCTGGAAATTGTGCGACGTGATTGGCCGAATAATACCGAGGCGCTATGCGCCTGCTGTTTCCCATGTCATGAAATCATCGAGCGGTTGCTTGGTTTTACCGACCGCCAACGCGATAACGGTCGCATCATCCACAAAGCCAAGAAACGGGATCTCATCAGGAATTAAATCGAACGGGTCAACCAAATAGCTGATCGCCGCAATGATCGACAGTAAGGCGTCTTGCGAAACCATGCGGTACTCGCCGCGATAATACGCACGGATCAAACGCAGCATGGCTTGAACGTAAGCCCAGTTTTCTTTGAACGGCTGCCTCGGGATCGACGCTGCTTTGGCAGCCGCTACATCGAAAAGCGAACGCAACCGCACTGGGTCGGTCGCATACGATTGTGCATCGATTATCGCCTTGGCGAATGCTCTACTTCGGATAGCAGCTTTCTGGTACGGAACAGGCATTTCCCTACTCTTTGGAGCTGATCGCGTTTTCCCTGGTTTGCCCGATTTCGTTTTCGTCTTTCTCATGCCACTCGCTATGAAAGCAGTTCGATTTATTGATGAAAAGTCGATTCGTCTGACTTTACAAGCGACACGGAGGCGGCGGGAGGCGAGCGGCGCGGACGGGAAAGCCCCCAGGGGGGTCGACGAGTTTGGGGGAGTCAATTAATCTGCTTAGTGCTTGTCGCGACGACCCAAAGCAACGCTTCGGGCGCGGAGGCGAAACCAAGTTCCATTAAACGGTCGGGAGTAACCTGATTTTTCGCAGGCCCTTTCTTTGACATGTTTGATTTGAAACCTCGGAATTGTAAGATCGACAAGAATCGTGTCGAACAATTCTTCTGGTTAAAAAACTTTGCGCGCGATCTCCTTTATTATTCACGCGACGCGCGGCGTAATTAGCGATCAAAGCACGCGGCGCAAAACAATGTTCGCTACCCTCCTCATTGCGCTCGCACTTTTGTTATCCGGATCGACATTTTTGCGGTCAGCGTTAAATCCACCGGACCATCCAATACTGTTCATTCTATTTTGGGTGGCCTGTGCGTGGCTTACGCTGGCGGCCCTTTTACTGTCCGTTTTCGATTTGTTAGTGCTGAGAATAGAGGCGCG
>Ga0209375_1001900_pt1 | contig 15460 bp, 20 predicted proteins | sample GraSoiAngelo_131_FD_185888 | JGI IMG/M metagenome (GOLD analysis project Ga0209375, IMG submission 185888) | Grasslands soil microbial communities from the Angelo Coastal Reserve, California, USA - 14_0929_02_30cm (SPAdes) (version 2) | ecosystem: Environmental > Terrestrial > Soil > Grasslands ... | reverse complement strand
ATCACCGGCGCGGCGCTCATCATGGCGACGGTCTTCTTCGGCTTCGGTGTCGCGCGCACGGTCATGATCAAGGAGATGGGCATCGGCATGGGCATCGCCATCGTGATGGACGCCACGATCATCCGCGCGCTGCTCGTGCCGGCGACGATGCGCCTGCTCGGCGACTGGAACTGGTGGGCGCCGCGGTCGCTACGCCGGCTGTGGGAGCGACTGCGCGCGCCGGTCAACGCGCTGTGAGGGCGGAACGAGGAGGGGCTACTTCTCGCGGAAGCGGTTGACGATCGGCAGCCGCCAATCCCGCCCGAACGCGCGCGGCGTGATCTTCACCCCGATCGGCCCCTGGCGGCGCTTGTACTCCGCGATGTCGATCATGCGGATGACCTTTCGCACCGTCTCGGGCGCGAACCCGCGCGCGATCAAATCCGCCACCCCGCAGCTCTCCTCCACGTACGCCTCGAGGATCGCGTCGAGGACGTCGTAGGGCGGCAGCGTGTCCTGGTCCTTCTGGTCCGGGCGCAGCTCGGCCGACGGTGCGCGCTCGATGATGGACTCCGGGATGACGGGCTTGCCGGCGCGAACGTTGACGTGCCGCGAGAGCTGATAGACGAGCGTCTTCGGCACGTCCTTGATCACCGCGAAGCCGCCGGCCATGTCGCCGTAGAGCGTGGAATAGCCGACCGCGATCTCGCTCTTGTTGCCGGTGGTCAGCACCAGCCAGCCGAACTTGTTGGACAGCGCCATGAGGAGCGTGCCGCGGATCCGCGCCTGGATGTTTTCTTCGGTGACGTCTTCTTTCAGGCCCTTGAACGGCTCGGCGAGCGCCTTGAGGAAGCCCTTGAACACCGGCGTGATCGGCAGCCGCATGAACTCGATGCCGAGGTTCTTCGCGAGCCGTCGCGCGTCGTCACGCGTGCCGCGGGACGAGAACGGTGACGGCATCGTGACGCCCGTGACGTTCTCACGCCCGAGCGCCTCCACGGCGACCGCCGCCACGAGCGAGCTGTCGATGCCGCCCGACAGGCCGATGACAACGCGCTTGAAGCCGTTCTTGCGCACGTAGTCGCGCGTGCCGAGCACGAGCGCCTGGAAGACCTCGTCGACCGGCGCCAGCGGTTGGCCCAGCTGCGGCGGCACGACCGGCACCTCGGCGCGCGCGGGCAGCGGCGGCATGCTGATCAGCGGCGCGCGTGCGGCGTCGAGCGTCTCCTTGCGCCGCCGCGAGTCCTGCATCCGCGCGCGGAAGACGGCGTCGAGATCGATGTCGGCGGTCACCATTTCCTCGACGAACTGCCGTCCGCGCGCGACCGTTTCGCCGTGCGGATCGACGATCACGCTGGCGCCGTCGAACACCAGCTCGTCCTGGCCGCCGACCATGTTGACGAAGGCCAGCCACACGACGTCATCGGCGGCGCGCGTGGCGACCATTCGCTCGCGGAAGCGCGCCTTGCCCGCGTGATACGGCGAGCCGTTGATGGTGACGATCAGCTCGGCGCCGGCCAGCGCCTGTGGCGTGATCGGCCCCGTGGGATACCAGACGTCCTCGCAGACATTCACCGCGACGCACGTCGAGCCGACCGAGAAGACCGACGCCTCGCGGCCCGCCTGAAAGTAGCGGTTCTCGTCGAACACGCCGTAGTTCGGCAGGAACTGCTTGTGATAGACGCCGGCCAGCGTGCCGTCATGGATGACGGCGGCGGCGTTGAAGAGATCCTGGCGTCGGTCCACGAAGCCGACGACGGTCGTGAGCCCGCGCGCGGCCTTCGTCACGTCGCGAAGCGCGGCGAGATTGGCCTCGATGAAGGCCGACTTGAACAGCAGGTCCTCGGGCGGATAGCCGGTAATCGCCAGCTCGGGGAACGCGACGAGATCGGCGCCGAGCGAGCGCGCCTGCGCGATGCCGTCCACGATGCGGCGCGTGTTGCCCTCGATGTCCCCGACCGTGGGATTGATCTGGGCGAGACTCACGCGGTAGCGCCGCATGCCGCCATTGTAACCGCCGGATGCTATCATCGCCGCATGCCGGCCAAGGTTCCGTGGCTTCCGTCTGTCGTGCCGCCGGGCGCCCGGCCCGAGCGCTGCCCGCGCTGCGGACGGATGGCGCTGATCCCCTGGACGCTCCGCCGCGACAACAACACGAAGGCGCTCCTGCGCACCTGGGTCTGCACCGAGTGCCAGGAGATGGAGGAGCGCCCCGAGCCCGAGTAACTAGAGGGTGTTGACGAAGTCGATGAATTGCCGCAGCCGCGCATACGACGAGCGGTTGAACGGCACGAGCAGGCGCGGCAGATCCGGGTACTCGTTGGACTCCTGTGGGAACGGACCTGGTGCCTGATCCAGGCGCCCCTTCAGCACGTCCTCGAAGCGCTGCTGGATCAGCATCAGATCGCCGTCACGCAGCGCATGGTTGAGCCGGAACACCAGGTTGTCGCCGACGATCCGCGACGAGTGGTACACGCGATAGAACGTCATGAGCTGCTCCACCGCCTCGTCCACGGTATCGACGATGCGATAGAACGACGTGTCGATCGGGTCGATGAGATTCTGCGCGGCGAGCGTCTCGCGCACGAAGGTGTCCCACTTGCGCCAGTACGGCGTCTGGTCCGTCTCCACCAGCACCATCGGCACGATCGTCGCCTTGCCCGTCTGCATGAGCGTCAGCACCTCGAAGGCCTCGTCCATCGTGCCGAACCCGCCCGGAAAGAGCGCGATCCCGCTGGCTTCCTTCACGAGGAACAGCTTGCGGGTGAAGAAATACTTGAAGGTGATCAGCTTGGGGTCGGAGGCGATCCACGGATTCGCCTCCTGCTCGAACGGCAGCCGGATGTTGAGCCCGAACGACCGCTCGCCGCCGGCGCCCTCTTGCGCGGCGCCCATGATGCCTGCGCCGGCCCCGGTCACCACCATCCAGCCGCCCTCGACCATGCGGCGACCGAACATCAGCGCGGCCATGGCGGCGGACTGCGTGGGCGCCGTGCGCGCGGACCCGAACACCGTCACCTTGCGGACGTCGCGATACGGCGCGAACACCTTGTAGGCGTAGCGCAACTCCTTGAGCGCGGTGTTCGTCACCTTGAGATCGCCTGCTGGCGCACCGTCCTCGTAGAGCTTGAGGACCGTCGTGAGCATGTGCTGGAAGTAGCCGCGGCGGTCGGAGGGCACGCCGAGCACGTCGAGCAGGTCTACGATCAGGCGATTGGCTTCTTCGTTCTGTAACGCGTATCGACGATCGGGCACGATTCGAGTATACGCTCAGCGGCGGCCCGTCACCGTCATCCAGAGTCCCACGACGACGAGAGCCCCTCCGATCGCCGTGAACCGCGTGACCGGCTCGCCGAGCACGATCGCGCCGAGCAGCGCCCCGACCACGGGCTGGACGGTCAGGAACGGCGCCGCGCGGGCGGCCTCGACACGCGCCAGCGCCCAGTTCCAGACGAGGTAGGCGCCGGCGGTGATCACGAGCGCCAGGTAGAGCGTGCCGAGCAGCGCCGAACCGGTCGCGCTCGGACGCGCGCCCGCGCCCCACTCGAGCGCCGCCAGCGGCGCCATCACGACCGCGCCCCAGACGATCGACCGCGCCGTGATGGCCGCCGTGTTCGTGTCGGTCAGCACCGTGCGGCCCAGCAAGGAATACGACGCGTACGCGACGCCCGAGAGCACCAGCAGGATGTCGCCGCGCCACCGGGGCAGGACGTCGAGGGTGACGCCCGGCACACCGTTGAGCACGACGAGCCCCGCGCCCGCGACGGCGACCGCGGCGCCGGCGGCCTCGCGCGGCGTCAGCCGTTCGCCGAGCAGCAGCGGGCCGAGAATGACGAGCGTCAGCGGCTCCACCACGATCAGCAGCGCGGCGTTCGTCGCCGACGAGCGCGCGATGCCCCAGTGCGAGAGCGCAAAGGCCGCGGCAAAGCCGAGAGCGCCCATCCAGAACACGCGTGCGCCCTGCCCCGCCGGCGTCGCGCGCGCGCCGCGGCCGAACGGGACCAGCACTGCGGCGCCGAGGACGAGCCGCAGGAGGGCCAACGTGATCGGTGGCACGTCGTCGAGGACGAGCCGCGTAACCACCGGCGACGTGGCGTAGACGATGTTGACGACGAGCAGCAGGATGGCGGCAACACCCATCCCGGCAGCATACGGTCAACGGCCGGCGGCGGCGTCCCCTCGCAGCGTCATGCAGGTGCTGGTGGCGTGCGCGAACCCGACCGTGCGGCCGCCGGAGAGCACGCGCCCCTCGGCGCGAAGCTTCCCGGTCCAGACCGGCTTCATGAAGTTGATCTTGAGCTCCAGGATCGTAAACGCCATGCCCATCGCGGCGTCGGCGATGTCGGCCAGGATCCCGCCGTGCACCGTGCCCATCGGATTGGCGTGGCGCTCGGTCGCTTCGAGCGGGGGCACCTGACCGCGCATCAGCTGCTCTATGCGGTCAAGCATTCTAGGCATTTGTATTGTTCCTGTTCCGCCGAAGGATTAACGCCGCCACGCGCCGCCTCGGACCGCGGACGCCAGGGTGACGCCGAAGAGCACGAACGCGAGCGCGATGACCACCGACAACGCGCTGAGGCCTCCGCCGAGCCAATGGATCACGGCCCACCCGGCGGTGGCGGCGACGCTCAGTCGCGTGAACCCGGCCACCAGCGGCCAGAGCAGCCGGCCGGCGCCCTGCGAGGCGAAATAGAGCGCCAGCCCCAGACCAAAGAATCCGTAGCTCGGCCCGACGACGCGCAGGTACGCGCTGCCCGCGGCGACGACGTCGGGATCGCGCGTGAAAAGGCCCATCCAGGCCGCCGGCCAGAGCGCCGCGATGATCCCGATCGTCTCCGTGAGAGCGAACGCCATCGCGCCACCGACGAAGGCGATGCGGAGGGCGCGGGCTCGGTGGCCGGCGCCCATATTGGTGCCGACCATGGTGACGAGCGCGGAGCCCAGCCCGAACACGAGAGGGATCATTAGATACTCGAGCCGCGCGCCGATGCCGTAGCCCGCCAGCGCGACCGTGCCGAAGCCGCCGACCAGCCCCGTCAGCACGACGACGGTGAGATTGGTCTGCACGGTGTTGAGCGCGCCCGGCAGCCCGACGCGCAGGATCTCGGCGAAGAGCGCGAGGCGCAGACGCACGCCGCGAAGCGAGAGGCGCACGAGGTTGCGGCGCGAGCGCAGCGCGACGGCCAGCACGATGCTGCCGAGCGTGTAATAGGTCACGAACGCGACGCCGGCGCCGGCGATGTCCAGCCGGGGGAACGGGCCCCAGCCCCAGATCAACGCCGGCGAGAGCGCGACGAGCACGGGCCCGCCGGCCACGACGACCAGCGCGGGCAGCAGCATGTTGCCGGCGCCCCGCAGCACGGAGCCGAGCGTGTTGAACAGCCACACCGCGATGGCTCCGACGAAGACGACGTTCGAGTACATCAGGGCGGCGGCGAGCGCGCCCTCCGTCCCACCCATCGCGCGATAGAGACGTGGTCCGCCGACGAGCATGCCGACGGTGAAGGCGGCGCCGAAAACCAGCGCGATGAGCACGGCGTGCAGCACCAGCGCGTCGGCATCGCGGCGACGGCCGGCCCCGAGCGCCCGCGCCACCGCGGACGCGACGCCGCCGCCCATGCCGCCCGCCGACATCGTCTGCATCAGCATGATCAGCGGAAAGACCAGCGCCACGCCGGCCAGCGCGTCGCGCCCGAGCCAGCCGACGAACACCGCCTCGAGGACGTTCATCGCCGCCTGCGCCGCGATGATGATGACGTTCGGCGCGGCCAGGCGCAGCAGCGTCTGCGGAATCGCCGCCTCGAGCAGCAGCCGCGTACGCGGCGACAGCTCCTCGCCGCCGGGCCGGGCGACGCGTACGGCGGCGATGTCGACGGTCGTCTGGAGCGGCGGGGCGGCCATGACTTGCAAAATACTAGTGACTAGCCTTTGTGTCAATGACTATACTGGGGCATGCCCAAGCGCTACGGCCAGCCGTGTCCCGTGGCCAAGTCGCTCGAGCTCCTCGGCGAGCGGTGGACGCTCCTGGTCATCCGCGATCTGCTGTCGGGGCCGCGACGCTTCCAGGATCTGCTGGCCTCGCTCGAGGGCATCGCGCCCAACGTGCTGTCCGAGCGGCTGAAGGTCCTCGAGACGCACGGCATCGTCGCCCGCGAGTTCTACTCCGAGCACCCGCCCCGCGCCGCGTACACGCTGACGCCTCGCGGGCGGGACCTCGGCAAGGTCGTCGGCGCGCTGGCCGTGTGGGGGACGCGCCACGTCCACAAGGACGCCGCGCTCGTGCACGACGATTGCGACGCGCCGCTGGACTTGAAGTACTACTGCCCCAAGTGCGACACGCGTGTGAGCGGCCGCTCGGTGCACCTGCGGTCGGCCCGGCCGCGGGCCGCGACGTCGTCGAAGCGCACGCGTCGCGCCGCCGCGCGCTGAGCTCAGGCGAGCGTGTGACGGACGATCTTGGACTCGACCATGTAGACGACCATCTCGGCGATGTTCGTCGCGTGATCGGCCACCCGCTCGAGGAAGCGTGAGATCAGGATCAGCCGGATGGCGCGCGGGATGGTGCGCGCGTCCTCCATCATGAACGTCAGCAGCTCGCGGAAGATCTGCTCCTTGAGCGCGTCGACGTCGGCGTCTTCGGCACACACGCGTCGCGCGAGATCCGTGTCTCGCGTCACGAAGGCGTCGAGCGACTCCTTGACCATGCGCTGCGCCTTCTCGGCCATACGCGGCAGATCGATATAGGGCTTCAGCTGCGGCTCGCGGTTCAGCTCGAGCGTCCGCTGGGCGATGTTGACGGCCTGGTCGCCGATGCGCTCGAGGTCGGTGACGATCTTCATGGCCGTGGTGATGAAGCGCAGATCTCCGGCGGTCGGCTGATGCAGCGCCAGCAGCTCCACGCACTTCTCGTCCACCTCGACGTCGTAGGCGTTGACCTGCGCGTCGCGGTCGATGACCTCCTGGGCCAGCTCGCCATGGCGAGCAGCGTCTGCTTGAGCGCGTCGAGCTCTTCGTGGAAGTGCCGCTGCATGGGCCTGTCCCCTACCCGAAACGTCCGGTGATGTAGTCCTCGGTGCGCTTGTCGCGCGGGTTCGTGAACAGCTGTCGCGTCACGCCGAACTCGACGAGCTCGCCGAGCAGGAAGAAGCCCGTGGCCTCGGACACGCGTGCCGCCTGCTGCATGTTATGCGTCACGATGACGATCGTCAGCGTGCTGCGCAGCTCGAGAATGAGCTCCTCGATCTTCGCGGTGGCGATCGGGTCGAGCGCGGAGCACGGCTCGTCCATCAAGAGCACCTCGGGCTCCACGGCCAGCGCGCGCGCGATGCACAGACGCTGCTGCTGGCCGCCCGACAGGCTGACGCCCGACTTGCCGAGGGCGTCCTTCACTTCGTCCCACAGCGCCGCCTGCCGCAAGGCCCGCTCGGCGGCCTCGTGCAGGACCGCGCGCACCACGTTGTCGAACACCGACATCGTCGGGAATGGGTTCGGCTTCTGGAAGACCATGCCGATCTTGCGCCGGATCTGGACCGGATCGACGCCGGGCGCGTAGACGTCCTGCCCCTCGACCCGCACGCCGCCCGTCACGCGCGCCCCGGGCACCACCTCGTGCATCCGGTTGAGGCAGCGGATGAACGTCGATTTGCCGCAGCCGGACGGGCCGATGAGCGCGGTCACCGCCTTCGGGGCCATCGCGATGCCGATGTCGTGCAGCACGTGGTGGTCGCCGAACCACGCGTTCAGATCCTTGACGAGGATGCCGTCGGCCATGTCACCTCACCCCCGTGAAGCGGCCGCTCGTCACCACGCGTGCCGCGAGGCTTACCACGAACACCAGGCCGATGAGCGTGAGCGCCCCGGCCCACGCCTGGCGATGCCAGTCGTCATACGGCGCGATCGCGTAGGCGAAGATCTGCAACGGCAGCGCGGCGATCGGCTGATCGAGCCCCTGGTGCCAGAACCGATTGCCGAAGGCCGTGAACAGCAGCGGGGCCGTTTCCCCGGCGACGCGCGCAATCGCGACCATCACGCCCGTGATGATGCCCGCGCGCGCCGTCGGCAGCACCACGCGCAGGAGCACCTTCCACTCCGGGATGCCGAGGGCCAGCGCCGCCTCGCGCAGGGAGGAGGGCACCAGCCGCACCATCTCCTCGCTCGTTCGCACGACGATCGGCAGCATGATCACCGCGAGGGCGAAGCCTCCGGCGAGGGCCGAGAACCGCTTCATCGGGAGCACGATCACCGTGTACGCGAAGATGCCGATGACGATCGACGGGACGCCGTTGAGCACGTCGGCGACGAAGCGTGCCAGCCACGGCAGCCGCCGGTCGCGCGACTCCGCCAGATACAGCCCGCCGAAGATGCCGAGCGGCAGCCCGAGCGCCGCGGCGAGCATGACCAGGATGAGGGTGCCGACGATCGCATTGGCCATCCCGCCGCCCGCCTCGCCCACCGGCTTGGGCAGGTGCAGGAAGAAGTCGACGTTCACGGCGGAGGCACCCTGCCACAACAGAAATCCAAAAATCACCAGCAGCGGCAGCACGACCAGCGCGGCCGCGAGCGCGGCCACTCCGGACATGACGATGTTGATGCCACGGCGTGCCGCGGGGGTCATTCGCGGATCGCCTTCACCGGCCCGCCGACGGACCAGACGAGCAGTCGGGCCAGCGCGTTGACGATCACGGTCACGACGAAGAGCAGCAGTCCGATGTCGATGAGCGCCGACAGGTAGAGATCCGACGTCGCCTCCGTGAATTCGTTGGCGATCACGCTCGCCATCGTGTAGCCGGGCGCGAACAGCGACAGCGCGACCTCGGGCCGGTTGCCGATGACCATCGTGACGGCCATGGTCTCGCCGAGCGCGCGGCCGAGCCCGAGCAGGATCGCGCCGACGAGGCCCGAGCGACCGTAGCGGAGGACCGCCATGCGCGTCGTCTCCCAGCGCGTGGCGCCCAGCGCCAGCGCCGCCTCACGCTGGGTGTTCGGCACGGCCAGCAGTACTTCACGGCTCACGGCGGTGATGAACGGCACGACCATGATCGCCAGGATGATCCCCGCGGCGAGCATTCCGACGCCGTACGGCGGCCCCTGAAACAGCGGAAGAAATCCGAGCGTCGCCCCGAGGAACGGCTGCACCCACGTGCGGAGCAGCGGCGCGAGGACGAAGATGCCCCAGAGCCCATAGATCACGCTGGGGACGGCGGCGACGAGCTCGACGAGAAAGGCGAGCGGCGGCCGGATCCACGCGGGCGCCAGCTCGGCGAGGTAGATCGCGGCGCCGACGCCGAGCGGCACGGCGATCAGCAGCGCCAGCAGCGACGAGACCACGGTGCCGTACACGAACGGCAGGGCGCCGAAGCGCTCGGCCACCGGATCCCAGGTCGAGGTGACGACGAAGCGCCAACCGAACTTGTGCATCGCCGGCAGGGCGGTGCGAAGCATCTCGACCACGATCGCCGCGACGAGCAGCACGAGCACCAGCGCGGCGAGCCGGAGCACGCCGCGCAGGATACGATCGCCGAGATTCCGCGGCGCCGTTCGGACGGCGATGTGCGGGATCGCGACGACCGACATGCCCGCGCTACCGCGCCGCCACGAGCGGCTTGCCCTGATAGGTGATCTGCCGGATCTTGGCCTCGACCTGCTTGACCACGGGCTGCGGCAGCGGCGCATAGAGCAGGTCGTCGGCGTACTTCTGACCTTCGTGGCTCATCCACCAGAGGAACTTTGCCAGCGCGCGGCCCTTCAGCTCATTGGGCTGATCCTTGTAGACCAGGAGCCACGTGAAGGACGCGATCGGGTAGGCCTCCTCGCCCGGCGCGTTCGTGAGCGACACGCGGAAATCGGCCGGCATGCTCTTCGCCGCGCCCGCCGCCGCCGCGGTCGTGCTGGCGATCGTCGGCTCGACGAACTTGCCCGCCGCGTTCTTCACCGCCGCGACCGGCATCTTGTTCTTCACCGCGTACGCGAGCTCGACATAGCCGAGCGCGCCGGGCGTGTTCTTCACCTGTCCGGCCACGCCCTCGTTGCCCTTGCCGCCGAGTCCCACCGGCCAGTTGACCGACGTGCCCTTCCCGACCTTTTGCTGCCACTCGGGACTGACTTTGGAGAGGTAATCGACCCAGATGTACGTGGTCCCGCTGCCATCCGACCGGTGTACGACGAGGATCGGCTGATCGGGCAGCTGCACGCCGCTATTCGCCGCCGCGATGCGCGCATCGTTCCACTTGGTGATCTTTCCGAGGAAGATGTCGGCGAGCACGTCGGGCGTGAAGCTCAGCTTCGGATTGCCCGGCAGGTTGTACGTCGCGACGACGGCGCCCAGCACGGTCGGGATGTGCAGCAGCTCGCTGGGCGCCTGCTTGAGCTGCTCGTCGGTCATCGGGCCGTCCGAGGCGCCGAAATCCACGGTCCGCGACGAGATCTGCTTGATACCGCCGCCGCTCCCGATCGACTGGTAGTTGAAGCGCACCTCCGGGTCGACCTTCGCGTACTCGTCGAACCACTTCGAGTAGATCGGATACGGAAACGTCGCGCCCGCGCCATTGATCAACGTCTGGGCCGACGCCGGCGGCACGAAGGCGAGCAGTGCCAGCGTCGCGATCCAGGCAGTCTTCATTCGGTTTCTCCTCTGTCGGGCTCTCGAAAGCGATAGCCCACGCCGCGAACGGTTTCGATGCCCGGCGCCGGCAGCCTGGCGGCGGTGAACTTGGCGCGCAGTCGCGCCACGTGAACGTCGACAGTCCGCGGCTCGACGAACCCATCGCGTCCCCACACCGCGTCCAGCAGCTCCTCGCGACCGAAGACGCGGCCCGGGGCGCCGGCCAGGATCGCGAGCAGCTCGAACTCCTTGGGGGTGAGCTCGACGGGACGGCCCTGCATCCGAATCTCGAAGCGATACCGGTCGATCTCGAGGTCACCGATCTTGACGTGAGGCTTCTTCTCGACGTCGCCCGGTCGGCCCCGGCGGGCGACGGCGCGGATGCGCGCAATGAGCTCGCGTGGCGAGAACGGCTTGGTCACGTAATCGTCGGCGCCCATCTCGAAGCCGAGGACCTTGTCGCCCTCCTCGACGCGGCCGGTGACCATGATCACGGGAATGTTCTTGGTCGCGACGTCCTGCTTGAGGCGGCGACATACCTCCCAGCCGTTGAGCTGGGGGACCATGATGTCGAGCAGCACCAGGTCCGGATGAACCTCGCGCGCCTGCTTGAGCGCGTCCGATCCGGTGGGCGCGACCACGACGTCGTAGCCTTCCTTGGTGAGGTTGTAGCGGATGAGATCGGCGACGTCCCGCTCGTCTTCCACGACGAGCACGCGACCCTGCTGCTGGCGCGCAGCGGCGGTCTTCATCTGCGGATGAGTATCCGCGCCGTGCGTTACAGGACGATTACGACGCCGTAAAACCTGGGTGAAGCGACCGCGGCTAGAGCCTCACCACCAGGCCGTCGCGTGCGCATTCTTCGGGCACTGCGTCGGCGTGGGCGAGCATCTCCTGGCTCATGTGCGTGAGGATCACCCGCTTGGCTCCGAAGTTCTCCCGCTGGGCGGCGATCGTCGGATAGTTGAGGTGCCACTTGACCGGCTTGGCGTAAAAGTAACACTCGGCGATGAGCAGGTCGGCGTCGCGCGCGACCCGCGCGACGTCCTCCGTCCACTCGGTGTCGCCCGTGTACGCGACGACTCTGCCGCCGACCTCGACACGCAACGCGGTCGGGTTGGTCTCGACGGTATGGCGCGCGGGCTGAGGCGTGACCACCAGATCGAGAATCGTGTGCGGCTGGCCGGGCTCCATCTCGATCCACGAGAGCGGAAACGTCGGCGTCATCACGTGCGAGCCGGGGAAGAGCGCCTCGCGGATGGCGTCCATGCGTTGTCGCAGGTCGCGCGGTCCGGCGATCGTGAGGGGCCGCGTCCGCTTCGCCGCGAGCATGGCGTCGATCAACAGGAACGGCACGCCGCCGCAGTGATCGCCGTGCAGGTGCGTGAGGAGGATCGCGTCGAGCGAGTTGTGCTCGATCCCCTGCTGCGCGAGCGCGATCAGTGACGACGTGCCGAAGTCGAGCGCGAAGCGCGAGTGCGGCCCATCGACGACGATGCAGGTCTGGAACCGGCCGCCGCTGCCGAACGAGTCGCCCGAGCCGACGAAGCGGACGCTGACGGCCATGGCCGCGACGATCTCCGCGCGGCGCGCTCAGGCGCTCGCGCAGCACCCACCGGCGGCGGTGACGACCGCAAGGCCGCTCTTGGCGGGCGCCGCCGTGCGCACTGCCGTGTCCTCGAGGTCGTAGTTCAGGACGTAGACCTCCCACTCGACGCCGTCCGGGTCCTCGACCCAGAACTTGTCCTGATTGGCGTGGCAGCAGTTCACGCCCATCTCCTCGCGCACCGTCAGGCCCGCCGCCTTCACGCGCGCGAGCTCGTGCGTCACGATCTCCGCCGACTCGACCTGGAGGCCCATGTGATCGACGTGGCCGCGGCCCTCGGCGGGCGCCGCCTGAGACAGGGCGAGATTGAGCGGACCGAACGCCGGCAAAAACTTCACGTAGCCAGGCTTCACCTTCACCGGCGCGGCGCCGAAGAACTTCTCGTAAAACGCGCGGCTCTTTTCCAGATCAGACACCGTCATGTGCACGTGAACCTTCGGCGCATCGCTCGTCATCGCTGTCCTCCTCGTTGGCTCAGGGATCGCTCTACGGCTGGTCGTTCGGTATGCACCATCGTTGCGGGCTCCGTCTCGGCACCGGGACCGGGCGTGAGCCAGCGAAACAGGGACGTGGCCGCGCCGGCGCCGGCCAGCTGCGCGGCGATGAACGCCGGCGCGTCGGCGGGGCGGATGCCGGCAAACGTATCGCTCGCCGAGCGCGCGAGCGTCACCGCGGGATTGGCGAAGGACGTCGACGCCGTGAACCAGTAGGCGGCGGTGATGTAGGCGGCCACCGCAAACGGCACGCGGGAGGCATTCAGGCGCGCGCAACCCCAGATCACCGCGAGCAGCCCGAACGTGGCCACGAACTCGCTGAACACCTGGGGGCCGCCGGCGCGCGCGTGGCGCGACGCGAAGAAGATCGGCTCACCGAACATGAGATGTGCGGCGGCGACACCGCCGAACGCGCCGATCACCTGCACGACCACGTATGCCGGCACGTCGGGCCACCGCAGCCCGCCCTGGAACGCGTCGGCCAGCGTGACGGCGGGGTTGAAATGCGCACCCGAGATCGGCCCAAACGTGAGGATCAACGCCACCAGCGCGGCGCCGGTGGCCATGGTATTCGCGAGCAGCGCGATCGCAACGTTGCCGGCCGCCAGCCGTTCGCCCATGATCCCGGAACCGACGACCGCGGCGAGCAGCAGCGCGGTGCCGACCGCTTCGGCCACGACCCGACGCGCGAGCGTAGGGCGCCGGCTCACGCCGAGCACCGTCCCGGCGCCGCCGCACGCGCCGCCAGCCACGTGTCGAGCCCTTCCGCCATCTGGCTGCGCGCCGAGTTGTGCGTGCAAAGAAACGAGACCCGCTCGTCGCTCATCGACGCGAGGGCTTGACCGCACGCACGAACGCGCTCATGAACTTGCCCTCGACCTGGGGGGCGATCGCGTCGACGTCGATGCCCGAGCCGGCGAAGAAGTCCCGCGCGTCCTCCGCGCGATAGACGCGCGTGGGCTCCACGCCGATGGCCTCGAAGCCGGCCTTGGCGAGCTTGTCGCGATACTCCTGCTCCTCGAGCGCGCCCGCCACGCAGCCGATCCAGAGCTCCACGCTGCGGCGGATCGCCGGCGGCACCTCGCCGCGTACGACGACATCGGACACGGCGAACCGCCCGCCGGGCTTGAGCACGCGGAACGCTTCGGTCAGCACGCGGTCCTTGTCGCCGGAAAGGTTGATCACGCAGTTGGAGATGATGACGTCGACGGTCCCGTCTGGCAGCGGGATGTGCTCGATCTCGCCCTTGAGGAACTCGACGTTGTCGATGCCGGCCTTGCGCTGGTTGTCGCGCGCCAGCGCCAGCATCTCGTCGGTCATGTCGAGCCCATATGCCTTGCCGGTCGGCCCGACGCGCTTGGCCGACAGCAGCACGTCGATGCCACCGCCAGAACCCAGGTCGAGCACGACGTCTCCGGGATTGAGCTGTGCGAGCGCCGTGGGGTTACCACAGCCGAGCGAGGCCGCGAGCGCCTCGGCCGGAAGCTCGGACGCCTCGCCGCATCCATAGAGGTTGGACGTGATGGGATCGCGCTCGCCTCGCGACGGCGCGCTGTCACAGCAGGCCGCGTCGCCGCCCGCGCTCACGCGTAGCGCCGCCTTGCCGTACTTGTCTTTGACGACGTCCTTTAGATCTCGCTCCGCCATCGCGGCCTCCTCATATCAAGCGGGCTTGATATGTGCGGACAAAAAAGGGGATCACTCGCCACACCGCGTCGCCCGCGTGCCGTTTGTACGCGGCTTGATCGCCGCCACGGCGGATTGGATTTCCGCGATCGCGTCCGGCTCGAGCGAGTAATAGATCCAGCGGCCCTGGCGCCGGTCGCGCAGCAGCCCGGCGTCTTTCAGTGTCTTCAGGTGAAACGACAGGCGCGACTGTCCCGTGTCGAGCAGGTCGGTCAGGTCGCACACGCACTGCTCGCCGCCGCGCAGCTGCTCGATGATGCCGAGCCGCGTGGGATCGGCCAGGGCGTGGAAGAGCTCGGCGACCCGCTCCAGCTCGGTGGCGGTCTTCGTCGTCACGCCGCTCAATATATCAAGAGTTCTTGATCAGTCAAGCCCCGACGCGGAGCGTGGCGCGCCAGCGTCGCAGGGCGACAACCGTCCAGACCCCCTCGACCAGCCCAAAGGGCCAGGCCCCCTGCGCGAACCCGTATATGGATGCGAGCACACAGGCGCCGGCGAAGCCGAGCACGTACCAATGGCTGCGTCGCTCGAGCGCGTAACAGAGCATCATCGCCGTCACGGCGACGAGCCCGAAGATCGAGAGTCTATCCATGGTGGTCTAATGAATCACAACGAGACATGCATGTCCTGATCGCCCGCGATGCCGACGAGCTGGCCGAAATCGCCGCCGACGTCTTCCGTGAGCGAGTCCGCGCGTGTCCCGACCTGGCCATGGCCGTACCGGCGGGCCGCACGCCGCGCCGCATGTACACACGCATGGCCCAGCTCCAGGCGCGCGCGCCGATCGACTACGCGCGGATGCGCGTGTTCTCCGTCGACGAGCTCTGTCCGCCGGCGCCCCCCGACGGCTATTTCTGGCGTCAAATACGCGCCGAGTTCCTGTCGTGGGCCAACGTCGAGGCCGCGCGCTGCCGACCGTTCGCCGTCGACGCTGGCGATCTCGACGCGATGTGCACGGCGTACGAGGCCGCGATTGCGGAGGCGGGCGGGCTCGATCTGGTGATGCTCGGTCTCGGTCCAAATGCTCATCTGGCGTCGAACGAGCCCGGCTGCGCGTTCGACGTGCGCACGCGGCCCGTGCGGCTGCTGGACGTG
>Ga0209375_1001888_pt1 | contig 15537 bp, 15 predicted proteins | sample GraSoiAngelo_131_FD_185888 | JGI IMG/M metagenome (GOLD analysis project Ga0209375, IMG submission 185888) | Grasslands soil microbial communities from the Angelo Coastal Reserve, California, USA - 14_0929_02_30cm (SPAdes) (version 2) | ecosystem: Environmental > Terrestrial > Soil > Grasslands ... | reverse complement strand
ATGCGTGCGATTGGATTCATGAGATGAAAGACGGCCGCATTATCGCCAGCCATCCGCGGGCTGCGTGACGCTCATTTTTGAGTCGAAAATTCAGGCAAGCCTCGCCTGAAAAGTCGCTGACAGTTGGCAGCGCGCGGCTCCGCCGTTAATCTCGCAGGCGATGGAGAATGCCCTGCCAATTTTAATCGCGGATGCGCCCGAGGTGTTGATCGAATTGTGCGGCGTCAATTTGCTCGAACGTTTGCTCCGCATTTTGCAGCGACTCGGATTTCGCAGCGTGATAGTTTTTTCCAGAACACCGGAAATCGTCGGAGCCGAATTAGCCAGGCGCTCGTGGCCGCGGAACCAAATAACTGCGGATCTTGTTTCGAGCGCAACTAACCCGCTTACTGCCCAATGGCTTTTAGAACAAAGCCCTGCTGACTGCTTCTTAATAATCCCGGCAAATATTTATTGTGACGCGCGCCTGCTTGCCGCCCTTTGCGCGAAAGATTCATCGGTTGCGCTTGTCGATTCCAATCCACCAGAATTCGCGCGACATTTGGTTCGAAATCCCTGCGGCCCTGCAGTGATCACGAGAGATTTTCTTTTTGCCCTTTCCCCCACAGCGCCGTTTTTTAGCGAACTCACAAGGAAGATCGACCACGGCAAGACCGATACCGTCGACGCGGCGAAACAAGACGATTACATCGTCAGCATGCGCCGGCACGTGCGGCCACTCTCCTTCCGCGTTCCGCTGGAGCAGGACCATCGTCTGGCCGAGCGTATTATTCTCAACTCGGCGCAAAAGGGAACGCTCGACTTGCCGGCTTATTTGCATGCGCCAATCGAAACCGGAGTTATCTCACTTCTTTGCAAAACGCGAATCACGCCAAACCAAATTACGATTGCAGGCCTCATAATCGGATGCAGCGCGACCGCGGCCTTTGCAGTTGGCCGCGTCGGGCTCGGAATCCTCGCCGCTCTGATATTTGGCATCGTCGATGGACTCGACGGAAAGCAGGCACGCGTCAAAATTGAAACGACCCCGCGCGGCAAGTGGGAACATCATCTCGATTATTTGATCGAGAACTCATGGTGGGCAGCGATCGCTTTTCAATTGTGGCGAAGCAGTCAATTTCCAAACGTGTTCTTTTTTTTCGCTCTGCTCATCGGGTCCCATTTGTTGGATGAGTTTGCGAAACGCCGGGTGAAAATTGTGAAACGCCGCCTGCTCGACGATGTTGCGCCGTTCGACCGCGCTTTTCGGCTGATCGCAGCTCGAAGGAACGTTTACGTCTGGATCCTGGCGTGTGGCTTTTTGTTACACGCCTTTCCGCAAAGTTACGCCGTCATCTGCGGATGGGCCGCCTTTAGCGCTGCCGTTCATCTGGTTCGCTCCATCTGGATTTGCGATAGCAGCGCTGTGCACCGTGTTGTCGGTAGCCGGAGCTAAGGAACCACGAAACATGGATGGAATGCGTTTGGCACGCGCGACGATTTCCCTGCCGAGAACCTGAGCGGGTTTTTCCACAAGCAGCGAAGCGCTCACTGCGCAATAAACGCCACAACCTTTCTGGCACGATTTCTTCCGGTAGTTTGCGTAGAGATCGTCCAGCGTGACATCCATAATGTGCTTGTCTGTATGCACCATGCTGCAGATCCAGAATTTCCCCTGCGCGGAGACGAAGAATAATTTGTAGCCGGCCATACAGGTCCACTCTACGTGCTCGCCCCGGAGAAGGCTGCGTTGGTAATTGAGGATCGCCTCGCTCGTGTGAATTTTTTCGCCGCGACGTTTTCGTTCGACCATCGAATCGATGAACCGTTCGAGTTCTTCCCGCCGGCCGCGATCGACACGAAACCGCTGCAAGGGATCCGCATGGACGAGGCGAACTTCAGTCGGGATTCCACGCGCCAGACCGGTCTCAAGCACTGCTTGCGATTCGGGCAAGGTGTCGGCGCAAATCACTCCGGTGATATGCAGACTGATTTTTGAATCACGAAAGTAATCGAGCTTCGGCAAAATCGTTTTGAATGACTTTTTCGTAATTGCACTGGGGGTCATTCGATCGACGCTGATCTGCATCACCTGCAGGCCGGCATCTTCGAGTTGTCCGACGAGTTCACGCGTGAGGAGAAAACCATTGGTGGTCAGGCTGGTGGCAAAGCCGAGTTCGCGGCAGTAGCGAACAATTTCGACAATGTTCGGGTGCATTAGCGGCTCGCCACCGACAAGAGCGATGCGCATGGTGCCGAGGTCGCGAATTTTCCGTATCCATTTTTTCAAATCGTCGAGGCTCGGGTGCGGCCGGCTGTTGTCGTATTCGGTGCAATAGGCGCAATCGAGATTGCAACGATCTGTGACGTACAGGCTGCATTGCAGCGGTTTTCGGTCGAGGAGACGCCTACCCGATTCCAAAATGTTATAGCCGGAAAATTCACGGCCGATTTTGTCCAAGAGCTTCATGCGACTAATCGGAAAGATTCAGTTTAGGGGCTAGTTACCCGCGACGCAATATTAGGAGCGTAAGTTGCCGCCACGTCCAAACGCCCGCACGAACGAGGCCAGTGCAATTCCCTGCTCTTTTAGAACCATCCGCGTTTCGGGCGCGGTTAGAGCTTCCAGCTCCTCAGCCCACCGATAGCCCCAATGACTATATCGCCTCCGTGTATCAGCATCACCTTCGCCGGGATGGCAAATCAATTCGTACAGGCCGTCAGGAATTTTCCGAAGTATTTGTTCGATGGCAGAGCGAGTTAAACACCCGCCGACTTCGAATCCGTACATACCGTCCGGCATTAGCGGCAGGGGCGGGCCACGCAAACCGCGCGCTGACAGACAGGTCAGATTCAGACCAAGCCGCTGCACCCACCGTCCCATTGGGACACCCGCCGATTTGCGCCAAGGGCCAGCAGCGTTGCGAATCCACACATTATTCATCCCGCAGGTAAGCCGCCTAACGATTTTGAAGACAGGCGGAAACATGTGGAGATGCTGATGGCTATTAAGATGGGAAAGTCGTAGGCCTGTCTTCTGAAAATGCGCGATCTGCGCCGCGATCTCACGCTCGACCTCATCCCAGTTGATGCGTCCGATAACGGCGCGTCTGAAAAATTCACCACTTGTGCGCGGAAACCGCCCCCCTTCATCAACCAGGGTCGGTAAGACCTCGCGCCCCAGGACAGCTCGCTCTTCCACCAGCGTCAGATGCAAGCCAACATCCAGTCCCGGGTTCTGCCGAGCCAACGCAACAGCCTCCTCGAATGCACTCCCCGTCACAAGCAACGAGGCACTCGTTACGATGCCGCCTTGAAACGCCCGCAGGATCCCTCGGTTGACTCCAGGCGTCAGTCCCAGGTCATCCGCGTTAACAATCAGCTGTTTCAAGGCGCGGAGGCCCGGGCCGCCCGAATTTCGTGTCGTATCTTCATCCGGAATGCAACCAGTTCTCGAACCATCTTAAAGATCACGTCCGGACTGGCCAGCGTGGAGGTGCCGCGATTTCGGGGAAAATAATTCACGCCGAATTGTACGATCTTGAATCCGTGTAATTTGCCCTTGATTAGCAGTTCTGCGTCGATGAACGAACCCTCCGCCTCCAACGCAACCTTATCCAAAACCTCCCGCTTGAACAGTTTGAAGGAGAAATTGATATCCTTCACCCGCAACGGAAAAAGGAAACGGATAAGCAAATTGTAAACCACCGAATACAGGGTGCGGATAGGTCCTTCCGCAGTGCGATCAAACCGATAGGCCGAAATGATGTCGGACCTTGTAAACTCCATGATGTGCACAGCCCGGTTCAACTCCGTGAGATCGACCGGCAAATCCGAGTCACAGTAGAAGACCAAGTCTTTCGCGGCCTTGCTAAAGCCCGTGCGAAGCGCGCCTCCCAGTTTCAAATTCCGTTCGTGGTGGAACACCTTCACACAAGGGTTTGATCGGGCCAATGCTTCCGCGATTTCTGCTGATCGGTCGGTGCTGGCATCATTGACGATGAGGATCTCGTAATCAGACGTCATATCGGTGAGGACCGCCTCCGCGAAGTGGACTGCGCGCTCGATGTTCTCTTCTTCATTGAACATTGGATAAACAACTGAGATGCCTGGCCTCCTTGTTGTCGTCATGCGCGCTGTTTCTCTTCCAGTGTCAAAGCCGACGATAAATTGTTTCGCCATTGATCACGCCCTCCACACGATATCCGGGAAGGTAGGCGCGAAGCACGGGATATCGCGTCATGGGATGAGGCGACCAGAACTGGTCCACCGTCGACATGTCGATGATGAGCGCCGGGGGATGCGCTTCCCAGTCTGCCTGAAACATCGCCCAAACCCCTGGGATCACGCTCTCCGCTTTAGCTCTCACCTCACGAGGCCGGTGGGCGTAGACGCCAACCAGGTGTGAGCAGCTTATGAAACGCGTCGCCATCCGTCGGCCGGAAAAACTGTAGAGTTGCGGCCGACTTCCCCAGACAAAGATACGATCGTTCGGTCTCGTCTCTTTGACGATCAGTTGAACAGTCGGGAGAAACTCGAGCGTCTGCGTTCGCACTATAAAGGCCACGATGAGAAAACCTATCGCTGGCAGGGCGGCCGCACCGATGATGCCTGTTCGGATCCAACGCCAGCTTGGCTGAGCAGAACGTCGCTGTTGCGCGACGAAGCGTGAGAACGCTTCGCCCGCGAGAATCGAAAGCGGCGGAAGCACTGGCAAATGATAATGCCCCGGAAATCGCCATCCAACAAAGATGGCCAGATAGCTGAGGCCGAACCACAAAACCAGCAGGATCGCCTCGGGGGGGACAGGCTTCCGCCGCCAAAAACACCTCAGCGTTTCAACCACCTGCCAGATGCCAAAATACCACAACAAACCCGAGAGAAGAATCACAGCGAGATGGACGGTAACGAGACGTTTGAGAACATAAGCGAAGGTCGTTTCGGATCCGACATAGCGAATCGCAAACGCCCACGCCCACAGATAGGCGTCATGCAGATTTCCCTGCAACTGGTAATACCAGGCCAGTGCGGCAATTACCGCGATGAATCCAATCACGACACCGCTGCCTGCCGCCAAAACACGTGCGAACGAATGGGTGCGGGGAATGAGCCAGCCATAAGCGAGACACCCCAACATTGCGCCCAACGTCACGGCGGAAGGCTGCCGGATCAATGTTGCTACCCCGACCAGCGCGCCGCTGAGAAACATCAAACCCAAAGCCGGCTTTTTTTGCCCTTGGAGGAAGGCAAGCACACTCAACGCGAGCGGAAGAGAGGCGAAAATCTCGCTGTTCGCGCCGAGCGTGTCATCCGGCCGGTAGGCATGGAGGAACACGATATAGCCAATGCCACTCCACGCTCCTGCCCACTCGTCTGCCACTCGCGCACCGATTCGCCGTAGCACGAGGGCGGTGGTCGCGACGACAAAAATGGCGAGAAGGTGGACCGCAAAGAGGTTGTTCTTCCCGACTACCCAGAAAACGCCGGCGTAAATGTAATACATGCCTGGAGGCTTCGTATCCACCGCCGTGCGGTAGACCGTGCCACCGTCCAGGATCTCGTTTGCGCCCGCACCGTAATAGCCCTCGTCGCCTGTGTACATCGACGGCAAGAGCGTGGGCGAACGCAGGATGACAACCAGCGCAATGATGATGACGTTGACCCAGCGGCTTTGACCTCGCGTCATAAGTGACGGCCCTGCTCAATGGCCGCTATGTCTTTCCTGAAAAATTGGATTGTTGCGCGCAATCCTCCGGCCAAATCGCAAACCGGCCTAAAGCCAGCTGCATGAATCTTGTCCACGCCTGCGACTGAATGTTTCACGTCGCCCAGCCGCTCCGCGCCGTAGTGAATCGCGGAGCTAGACTTGGTAAGGTTGCGAATGGTTAGGGTCAAATCGGTTATTGTTATCTCCCTGCCGCAAGCAACGTTGAAGACCCCGGTTGCCCGCGATTTTAACGCGAAGAACGCATTGGCCGCGACTACATCTTTTACATAAATGAAGTCTCGCGTCTGCCGGCCGTCTCCGAAAATCGTAATCGGCTCATTTCTGATTGCTTTCTCAATAAAAGCCGGGACGGCCGCGGCGTATTCACTTCGCGGATCCTGGTAGGGACCAAAGACGTTAAAATAACGAAGGGAAACAGTGGCCAGTCGCCCTTCATCCGTGAAGGAGCAGCAATGCCGTTCGCCTTCATACTTGCCTGTGGCATACGGACTTTTCGGCTCGGCAGGCATGCTTTCAATTTTTGGAATGACTGGATTGTCGCCGTAAATTGCAGCTGAGCTGCTGAAGATCAGCCTTCTCACCCCCGCCCGCGCCGCTTCTTGCAAAACAATTGCCGTACCACCAGCATTGATTTTAGCGCATTCATTCGGCTTCTGCATGGATTCCTGCACGCTCACCATAGCCGCGAGATGAAAGACAATGTCCACGCCTTTCATCGCTTCTCTAACGAGATCGCGATCGAGAATTGAGCCGACGATGAGTTGGCATTGCAAACCAGACAGGTTGCTCTCAAAACCTGAGCGCAGGTTGTCAAGGACGCGCACCTCCGCTCGATCGTGGAAGTGTTCGGAGATATGCCGGCCGATGAAACCCGCGCCTCCTGTAATTAACACTCGCATACTAGAATGAAGCAAAGCGGCGCACCAATCCAGCGATCGGTCCGTTGTAAAGTCGAAATACCTACAGCGAGATCCATTCCCCGTCCCTTCCTCAGATAGTCAATCTTTGCGAATAAATTTTGGCAGTCCGAGCAGTCGATTGTAGCGTCGAGGCGATATGAGAGCGCGTGTTAGTCCGGGCGGGCGCTGCATCGAGCATATTTCTGGCAAAAAATGAATCAAGGCGCTCTTTCTCATGATGTATAACATCGAAATCGGCGAAGCCCTGACCCGCTTCGTGAGGAGTCAGTGAGCACAACGGAAATTGCGCTCGACGTTCCGCCGCCGACAGCGGATGCCCCGGCGCGCATAGACGAAACCGGAGTGGAGCTAAAGCGCGGCGCCTTCGCGAACACCATCGCAATGCTGGCGTCGAATTTCCGCGGCATCTTTACTTTTCTCGTGGCGCGACTGCTCGGCCCAGCGGCACTTGGCACATTTTCGGTGGCTTGGGCAAACACTGATCTCGTCAGCAAAATTGCGGTCTTCGGACTTGATAACGCCATCACCACTTTTATTGCACGCTCGCAAGCGACTGGCGATTTCGCGCGCAGTCGCAGGCTCTTTCGCACAGCCGTTATCCTGGTTCTCGCACAGTCATTTCTCGTGACGGCCATCGCGATCATGGCTCTGCAAATGTTTGGCGATCGATTACGATTTCCCCGCGAGATGCTGTCGGCGCTGGCTTTTGTCCTCTGTGCGCTGCCCGGCATCTCTTTGTATCGCGTCTGTACCTCCATCTCGCGCGGCATGAAGGTGATGAAGCACGATATCTTCTCGCGAGGCATGACAGAGCCTGCCATCACCGTGCTGGCGCTTCTGACGGCGCTTGGCTTTGGATTCACAAGGTTCGCGCCAGAGTTGGCCGCCGTAGCCGGAACGGCAGCGTCGGGAGTTGCCGCACTCATATTCGCTTCAAAACTATTCAGCGGCGTGACCGGCCGCGACACGTTCTCCATGTGGGCTGAAGCAAAACAATTGCTCTGGTATGCCGCTCCGATCAGCGTTTACCAGATGTTTAACGCGTTCATCCTACGACTGGACGTCATCATGCTGGGCTGGTTCATTGGGCGCGCGCCCGGTGTAACGCTTGCGACCGTGGGCGTTTATGGTGCCACGGTTGAGCTTGCGAGCGGCATGCGCAAGGTCAATCAGGCGTTCAACCCGATATTTGCCCCAGTCGTCGCTGGCATGACGGCCACCGGCGACCAGCAACGCGCCGCCGCCACCTATGCTCGTCTAGCCGGCTGGATGCTCTGGATTTTGTTACCACTAGTCGCTGTGATGACGCTCGCCGGATCGGTGATCTTACTGATCTACGGTTCGGCGTTCGCGCAAGGCGGCGCCTGGCTGGGGATTGTCGGAGTCGCCTGTGCCACGAACGCGTTTGTTTCTCTGGGTGAAACCGTCATCATGGTGCAACGGCCGCGCTTAAATCTTTTGAATTCCTCGGTCACCTGCGCCGTGGCGTTTGGCGCAAATCTTTGGCTCATTCCCCGATTCGGAGCGACGGGCGCGGCGTTTGGGATCCTGCTCCCCTATGTGATCCAGGGGATCTTGCGTTACGGAGTCTTGCGGCTGGTCTTTCGTTGGCGCAATCCCTGGAGCAGCATCCGTCGGCCAATCTTTACGGCGATCATCGCTCTTGTCCCAGCGCTAGGCTGTCGTCTGCTTCTGGGCGGAAATACCGGACAAATCATGGCCGGTCTAATCTTCATCGTTCTGTTCGGCGCGGGGTGGTTGCACGACAGGCGCTCGAGCAAGCTCGCGCGATGAAGCGGGTTTTTCTCACCGGTGCGAGCTCCGGCATCGGTCTCGCGATTGCAAAATCGTTGGTCGGGCAGGGTCACGAGGTTTGGGGCACGTCCCGCAATTTGGAACGGATACCGAAAATGCCGCGATGCCATCCGGTGCGTCTCGACCTGGCTGATCGGCTCTCCGTCGAGGAAGCATTCAAATCCGCGTTAGCCGAAGCTGGTTACTTCGACGTTTTGATTAACAACGCCGGGGCAGGTCACTTCGGGCCCGCTGAGCTTCTTTCCATGGAAACCGTTGCGAGCCAGTTTCAAATTCTGGTTTTCGGCCAAATCCAATTGATACAACTCGCACTGCGCCACATGCAGGCACGTGATGAAGGTTTGGTCATTAACGTCACTTCATTAGCTTCCCGACTTCCAGTGCCGTTCATGGCGGCTTACAACGCCGCGAAAGCGGCCCTCGCATCTTTCACCATGTCGATCCAGCTCGAGCTCGGTAATTCCCGGGTGCACGTTGTGGATCTTCAGCCGGCCGACATCCGCACGGAATTTAACCAGGGCGTGATCAAGAGCACCAAGGCTAATCCCCGCTACGACACAAAAGTCGCGAGGACTTGGGAAGTCGTCGAGCGCAATATGAAGAAGGCGCCACGTCCGGAGCTCGTCGCGCGGCATGTGCTCAAACTGATTGATTCCGCGCACACGCCGCCACGGATTACAGTTGGCGACGCGTTTCAATCAACAATTGCACCGCTGATTTTCCGGTTTCTTCCGCAGCGCGTTCGGCTTTGGGGACTCAAGAGGTATTACGGGATATGACTAATCTTAGTCGCTGTGACTGTGGCTGTAGGGCAAGCTGACAGCTTCCCCTACAAACTTATGCATGCTATCTCCGAAGCAGTAATTTTGATGGCCGGCGAGGGGTCGCGTCTGCGCGGTTCGGATAAGACTTTCCTGAAGCCCTTCGTCCCCGTGCTTAGCCGTCCCTTGATTTCGTACGCGCTAGATGCCTTGGTCCGCGCAGGGATCAAGACTGTTCATTTCGTGATAGGCTATGAAAGCGAGCGCGTGACCGCGCAGGTCAAACAGCTAATTCCCTCAGGCCTCAGCGCGTCCTTTATCGAAAACCGAGATTGGCAAAAACAGAATGGCATCTCGCTTCTTGTTGCCGCCGGGGACGTCGGCGCACGCTTTCTTCTCACCATGAGCGACCATCTTTTCGACAACACGATTGTCGATCGTCTAATCGAGTCAGCGGATCCCGATTCCCTCAACATCGCGGTGGATCGAAAACTCGGTTCCATTTTCGATTTGGAAGATGCGATGAAAATCCGAACCCGCGGAGACAGGGTCATCGGCATCGGGAAAGACCTGGCGGATTACGATGCCATTGATATCGGCCTGTTTGTGTGCCCGGTGGAGATCTTCGGCTATCTCGAGCGAGCAAAATCCGAAAGCTGCCGGAACGATTGCAGCCTTGCTGACGGCATTCGCTTGATGGCCGGCGATGACAAGGTCCGCGCTATCGACATCGGCACTGCCTGGTGGCAGGACGTCGATACTCCGCAAATGTTGCGGCACGCAGAAAAGGAGATGGCCAAACGCACGGAGCACGCATTGACCTGATCTGGATCAGGGACGGTGTTTCCTGGGCAGGCAGCCTGCAAAATTCACATCATGGCTCGTCGCGCACGACTTCGCCCTGGCCATTGCCGGCCCTGATCGCGGCGAACGCGCTGAGAACCAGGCTCGCGCCGGCAACAATGATCCAAAGATGAAGGATCCAGTTAGCCAGGCCGACTAACGCAAGCACAAGAAAAACGACGACAGCCATGTCGCGTTTGGTTAGCTGAAAGAGCCACCACACAAATCGTTCGCCGAGATTGAGCAACCCCGAGTGCCCAATCATCACGTGGTGCCTCGCATAAAACGACTCATGCAACTCGGATGGAGCAATCGAGCTTTGGCTCCTGCCAGCTCTTAGGAAACATTCGTTGGCCGTAATCAGGACCGCACACACAATCCCTTCAGTCGAACGATGAAGCCCCAGTCCGAGAGCGAGAACGTACAGAAGGCTTGCGATGAAATCGCAGAAATAATCCAGGCGTTCACCGAACTTTGATTCCAAGTTTTTGGCGCGGGCAATTTCGCCATCGCAACCATCAAGAATACTGAACACCTGAAAAATAGCCGCGCCGATGACGATGCTGAGGTAATTGCCGCGTATGAAAAATATGCAGGCGATTAACGGCAAAGCGAAGATCGCTATCGTCCACGCGTTGGGATGAATCGGAAATTTAAGCAACAAATGCGTTATGCGGCGCGAAATCGGCCGATTCAAAACCCGCGAAACGAAACCATCCTGGGGTTTGCTCATTAGCTCAGCATCCGTTTGAAAATTCGATATCCCTTGTAGCCTCGAATCCCGATGGCTTCAATAGACTGATTGAATAATGTTTACGTCAGGAACCTGACAATCTACCGAGTGCAATTGGAAATTTCATCCGCAACCGACACCTGTTCAGCATCCGCCTACGCGACTAGTTTGTAGCTACCAGATTTCTGTAGGGGCAGCCGTGTCGACTGGGCGGGCAACCCGCCCGGAAGAATGGAAAGCCAGTTGCCGTCCGTGCACGGATACCGTTTCAATACCGAATACGATAATCGCGATGTATAGTTCGCAACGCGTTTACGAAGTCCGACCGCGTAAAGATCATCGCGGCGTCGATCTGATTCCCGATGTGCTGCCATTCGGTCGGCTCTGGTACCGTGAGCCAAACGCGGTCAGCAACGCAGTTGACTACGCGAAGTTTCGCAGTCGATCACATAATGCGCCGGTCAACATTTGATACCAGACCGCATCCAATGAATATACTGCCGCAATCGATGAAACGCTTGTTTCACTGAAAGGATTTTGCTGATGATTCTTGTTTTCATCTTATTTAGTTTCCTTCCACTGTTTTGGCCTTTTTTTGATGCCTCATCGTGAGAACTCATTTCTGGCTGTTCACTGAGGTAGTGCGTAAAATCCCGGGCGAGGTTACGCGAAAAAGTGATGGGCCAACGAATCGCCAAAGGGTCAAGACAACGGCTCACGGACTCCGAGCGTTCTGGCGGCCTCGTGCGCTGACGTTCCGAAACGATTCCGCTTCCTAAATGCCGAATGATTCGGCACAATTCTCCCATGCCTCCTGGATCCGACAAATATATGGAACGCGCAGCGCATCTCGCAACCGTCGTGGGTGCCCTTGTCGCTGCAGTCGCGCTGCTCGTTGGTGTGTACGAATTTACAAAAACCCAACGCATGGCACGAAGGAATCTCGAACTTCAAATGAAAACGCTGCTGCAGGACCGAGAGATCAAGGCTATAGAACTCTTTCTCAAATTTAACGAACAGCAGCAGGAGCTTGCGGCGAAACCTCCTCCGCGCAAGGGAGAGGCAGCCTTTTGGCGGTATAACGCCCTATTGGCTGCGACTGAGGCAGTATTCAAACTAACGCGCGGCGACGAAGGCTGGGACGAAACGGTGTCGTGGATGCTGGAGGTTCAGCGCCCATTCCTGCTTCAAACAGAGTTCAGCTGCAAGACGTTTGCCGGAGATTTCCTCTTACGTATGAAAAAGGCTGCTCCCGACCTCAAATGTAAGTGAGGCTTAACCACGCGTTCGAGAGGACGCGCCGGGGGGCGCATGACTTAACTCACAACACGTTTACGAAGTCAGACCGCGCAAGGATCATCGCGGCGTTGATCTAATTTCCGATGCGCTAGAATCGTTTTTGATTGCCGGACGGCAAATGATCCAGCGATGATGTCATCGACAAGTGAAACGAACGCTGCTGCGTGAAGAAAACCGATCGCCTGAGGTACTGATTTTCGCGCCGTTACTTTTGGGAGCCTAACTGCGCCTGCGCACGCCGGAGATTGTCGGCTGCGCTTTTCAACTCCGGCTTGAGACGCAGCGCCACTTCAAATTCTGGAATGCTTTCCCGCGCTTTGCCGGAGGCGAGCAGGGCCATCCCCAATTTGTTGTGAGCCTCGGCGCTGTTAGGATTCAACCGCAGCGCTTCGTGAAGTTGATTAATCGCCTCCGGAATTCTGCCCAACTGCGCCAGCGCGGCTCCTAGATACATCCGAATGTCTGCGTCTTTGGGCGCCAACTGTGACGCTCGGCGCATCTCATTGTACGCAGTTTCGTTGCGGTTCTGCTTCCAGAATAACAGGCCCAGCTGCACGTGCGCTTTGGGCGCGTCCGGCCGCGAACGGATTGCCGCTTGGCAATACTCGATGGCTTCTGGCAGCCGGCCTTGGAGTGCACGAGTAGCGCCCATATTCACCAGGCCTTCGTAGAAATTGGCGCGGATTCGCAACGCCTTCTCAAAATGCGCCGCGGCTTCGTCGTACCTGCCGCTCCTAACCATGACAAGCCCCAGACCTTGTTCTGCGACGAGATTAAGTGGAGTGACTGTGAGGGCGTGATTAAACAAAGTGAAGCTGTTACTCCAGCGATGAATCTGCGCGTTCGTAAGAGTAGCGAGAACCAGTAGAATCCCGCCAGCTATTGCCGCGCTGAGCGACGGCGCAACGTGTCGCGTTTTCGCGATGTCGGCTAATCCGAACACGAGCGCAATGAACAAACCGATCGACGGAATATAGAAGTAGCGGTCCGCCATGGCTTGCCCGCCAACCTGAACGAGTCCTATAACAGGAACGAGTGTTACCAGAAACCAAAGCCAGCCCATGATGAGGTATGGCCGGATTCTCCGCTGGAAAAGACAAAGCTCCGTAATTGCAATCAGCAGGAACCCTGCGCCGATTATCTGCCAAGCGGGTATGCCCATCGGAGGAAGCGGATAATAGACCGCCAGATTATTCGGCCAGAACGTGAGCAGTAAGTATTTCGCATACGACGCAAGCGCGTTTGAAAGGCGCAGCGCAACAGGGGCATCGGCAAATGTGTTCACAGCGCCTCCATGAGATTGCGCGACGAATGTGATAACCGCGGACGCCGTCACGAGAGCAAATAACGGCGATTTCTCGCGCAACAGTGGCACAATCGAAACGAGGAAGTTCTTCCGGCTTGTCGATTGTGACAGGCGGTGCAACGGCCAGTAGTCGAGCAGCAACATTACGAAAGGCCAGGTCACCAGCATCGGTTTGGTTAATAGTCCCAGTGCGAGCGTTATGGCGGTCCACGCGTATCGGCTGCTCGAGGGTGCCTCTGCATAGCGCACGTAAGCGATTAGGGACAGCAATCCGAAAAATGCCGAGAGAGTATCTTTGCGTTCAGCCGCCCACGCTACCGATTCCACGTGCGACGGATGCAGCGCAAAAAGCGCCGCGACCAGTGCGCTCGACCAGCGGGCATGTGTTGTTCGCAACAGAAACCAGAAGACAAGCAACGTGTTTGCCACATGGATCAGGGCGTTAACGAGCAAATGGCCACCTGCGTTCAGGCCGAAGAGTTGACTGTCGACCATATGCGCGATCCACGTGAGTGGATGCCAGTTTGATGTGTAAAAAGTGGTGAACGCCCAGGCGAGTCCCGCGAGCGTAACTCCGCGATTCACCATTGGGTTCTCCTTGATATACGAATCGTCATCGAAAGTGATGAACTGATGCCCGATCACTTGCGCATAAATGGCGAGCGTCACAATAGCCAGGGCAGCGGCGATGAGGAAATTCACTCGACCGAACAATGAAGCCTCACGATGACCGGACGCGGCAGGTCGTTCGCGAGCGAGGCGAACGCCACTTCGCTTTCTTTTTCGCGCCGCGTGTTTAGCCATTCCGCTAAGGAGACTGTGCGACCACAGACAGTTGGCCACCAGACAAAAGCCTAGAAGGAGCGGCACTCGCTAGTCTGCCGCAGTCTCCTCGTCTGTTATCTGTGGTCTTATTGCCTGTTGTCTGGTTGTCTTATGGTCTGTAGTCTGTGCTCTCGCTGAAAAATCAATGACACGCAATAACTTCCGATGCGCTGCCATTCGGTCGCCTGTGGTACGGCGAGCGGGAAGATGCTAAAAAATGACCAAGCGCACAATCCTAATCCTAGCAATAGCAGGTGTTGCGATTTCATCTGACGCGCAATCACCACCATCTCCAACGGTACAGGCTCAGAACGAACAAAATCTGAGCGAGAGCAAACAGGGCAATGCACTACTGGCCCAAGGCCAACTGTCAGCACGACAGCACATGACATATCCGCCGAATATCAGAGCGCAGAAAACCATCAACGCGCGACGAATCGTAGGATCGATATTCTCGCGTGGGTTGTAGCAATCGCTGCGGTCGCTCAATTCATTGCGGCCATGATTCAAGCTCGACACATGCGGCGTGGCCTGAGTGTCGCTATTGAGACCGCATTTGCTACCCAACAGAACACTCTGATTGCGAAGAAAGCCGTAGAGCAAGCTGAGCACACTACGTCGATGACTGAGCGCGCAGTCGTCTTGATCGAGAGTGTTGTTGCTCAGCCGCAGACTGGCCCCGTCGCTCCCTACTTCGATCTCAGAAGCGTGCTGGTTTTTTTGCTTAGGAATTATGGGCAAACTGTCGCGAATAAAGTGAAGCTCAAAGGCAGGTTATCAATGGGCTAAAGGGGGGAAGAAGGAGGAAGAAGGGGTCAAATCTAAACATTTGACATTGGCAATAGGTTCTGCTATGCGGAAGCAATGGCGCGGCCTTTGCGCATAGAGTTTGAAGATGCCATCTATCATCTTTGCGCGCGAGGCAACGCGCGCCAGCCGGTTTTCCGTGACGAGTCTGATTGCGATCGGTTCCTCAAACTGCTCAGCGAGTCGGTGGAACGTTTTGAGGCGGCGATTCTGTGCTTCGTTTTAATGGGGAATCATTTTCATTTAGTCGCGCAAACCCACCGGCCAAATCTGCGGCGCTGGATGCATTGGCTGCTGGTTGCCTACACGGTTTATTTTAACCGGCGGCATCGTTCGAGTGGTCATCTGTTTCAGGGTCGTTACAAGAGTTTTCTGGTGCAAGAGGGCGATTATCTGCTGGGCTTGAGCCGGTACGTGCATCTCAATCCGGTGCGAGGCGTGAGGTTGGCACGAGGCACTCCGAGTGAGCGACGCAAACGTCTGCGCGCCTTTAGATGGAGTAGCTATCGCGGTTACGCCGG
>Ga0209375_1001887_pt1 | contig 15543 bp, 9 predicted proteins | sample GraSoiAngelo_131_FD_185888 | JGI IMG/M metagenome (GOLD analysis project Ga0209375, IMG submission 185888) | Grasslands soil microbial communities from the Angelo Coastal Reserve, California, USA - 14_0929_02_30cm (SPAdes) (version 2) | ecosystem: Environmental > Terrestrial > Soil > Grasslands ... | reverse complement strand
AAAGTCGCAGCCAGCGCCGTCGTCCTGCTCGCCCTCTTCCTCATCGTGGTGCCCGGCCTCTCGTTCGCGGGGCTGATCGTGAACGAGGCCCAGGAGATCGCGGGCAACGTGGTCCGCAGCCCGCTGCTGCGGCGGCTCGCCGAGCTGAGGCCCGGCGGCGTGGACCTGGGTCCCCGGCTCGCCGATTTGGGCGCCAAGCTCGTCTCGTGGATCGGTTCCTCCGCCTTCGGCTTGATCGGCACGGCCACGCGGCTCGCGTTGAACCTCGTGATCTCGCTATTCGGGCTGTTCTATCTGCTGCTCCGGCCGCAGGCGACGTGGGACGCGGTCCGACCGTACATCCCGTTCTCGGCGCGGAACACCGAGAAGTTGCGCCAGCGGTTCCGCGACGTCACGACCTCCACGCTCATCGGCACGGGCCTCACCGCCGCGATCCAGGGGACGCTCGTCGGTCTCGGGTTCTGGCTGGTCGGGCTCCCGAACGCCGTCTTCTGGGGCGTCGTCACGATGGTGTTCGCCATCCTGCCCGTGGTCGGGAGCGGACTGGTGTGGGGCCCGGGCGCGATCGCGCTGCTGCTCGACCATCGCCCGCTGCAAGCCTTCCTGCTCGCGCTCGGCGGCCTGGTCATCGTGGGCAACGTGGACTACATCATCCGCCCGATGGTGTTCCGGCGCTGGGCGGACATCCATCCGCTGGTAACGCTCGTCGGAGCGCTGGCGGGAGTGCCGTTCTTCGGGATCCTGGGACTGCTCATCGGGCCGTTGGCTTTGTCCTACTTCTTTGAGCTGATCAAGATGTACAGGGAGGAGTACCTCAGTTAACAGGACAACCAACTACTAGACGCACAGACGCACAGCGGAGAACAGCAGAGGCACAGCGGAGAACAGATGGGAGAAAGCAGGACTACCTGTTTCCTACCCCTTGTTATCCGCTGTGCGTCTGTGCGTCTAGCTGTTGCAGTTCCTGCTTGCTCAACCTCTGCAACCTGTCAATCAGTTGGAAAGCGCTGCGAGCACATATGCCAGATTCGCCGTACCGTCCATGATCGGCTCGTTGGTCGAGTAGTCCCCCACATCGTCGTGGTACACGATGAAGCCGGTGTTGAACGGGGCGTATGCGTCGGCCGCGAGCAGCCGAATCCCCTGTAAGTGCTCGAAGATCGACCGGTACACGGGACCGTCGACCAGCCCTCCGGAGAGCTGCAACCCCAACTGCTGCGCCACGACCGAGTGCGGTGTCCGCGGGTACGTCGTCCCCAGCCCGATGACCATCGACACGCCCCACGGGTTCGTGCCGAACAGCCAGTCGAGCGCCGCCGTCTCGTACTCTAGGTAGCTCGAGTCACCGGTCATGCGCCGGTAGAAGCGGGCCTGGGTGGCAAACGAGGCAAGCAGGTTGTTCGAGCACCAGATAAAAGGAATGCCGACCCGGAACCCGTTGCCCGCGCGGCGCGCCACCGCCGCGAGGCCTCGGCCGTAGTACTCGGCCACGACGCGCCCCGCGCTGTCCGACCCCTCGCGCCAGATCTCGTAATGGCCGTTGTTGTGCCACGGATACCACTGATAGTGCCGCGCGGTGTCCTGGCCCATCCAGGGCGTCACGGGCTCGAGCGCCGCGTACTGGAGCGCCGCCGTGAGATAGGGCGGCTCGTGCGTCAACGCGTACAGCTCCGCGGCTCCGAGCTCCATATCGTCGGCCCAGTCGTCCTCTTCGTAGAAGTACGGCGACCGGGCGGGTGCGGTCTGGCACACGCCGGGATGCGCCGCGCCGAGCGCGTACACGGCTCGCGCCTTCGCAGCGAGCCGGCGGGCGAACGCGCTGTCGCGCTCGTGGAACGCCCCGGCGCCCAGGGCGAAGGCGGCCGCGTACTTCCCCGCCGTCGACGCCAGGCCGGTGGAGCGGTTCTTATAGTTGAATAGCCCCTGCGGCTTGCCGGTGCAGGGGTACACGGGCCGCCGCCCTCCCCGTCCCCAGCCGTAGTCGGCCGAATCGTGGACCGGCACGTCCCAAAACGCGTGGTCCCGGTCGTCGCCCAGCTGGTTCAGGAGCAGGTCGTCCTGGGGGTACATCTCGAGCAGCCATTCGAGCCCCCAGCGGGCTTCGTCGAGCACATCGGCGATCCCGTTCGCTCCCGGGAGGCCGTTCGCCTGGTAGCGGTCGGAGAAGGCACCAGGGTGGTCCCTGTACGCCAGCAGCAGCATGGTCGTGGCGTGGGCCGTCGTGGCGCCGTACTGGAGGTAATCCGACGCGTCGGCCCAGCCCCCGCTCACGGGAATGAATTCACCGCTCCGCGTCGGATGATCGACCAAGATCGCGTCGGTGCGCTGGTGCACGGAATCGCGAAACACCGGGTTGTAGCCGGAGCGCTGCTCCCGCATATAGGCGAGCAGCGAGTCCGCGGCGCCGTGGTACACGTCGCGCCCGATCCGTACCGGGAGCGAGCTGGCGTCCCCCGCGACGACGCGATACACACCCGCCTGGCGCACGCCCGAGAAGTCGAGCCGATAGGTGGCGACGCACGGCCCGAATGGTCCCGTGGCGCGCGTGGCGGCCGGCCCGAAGACGGTCCGGTTGCGCGTGTCGACGACGCGGAAGCTCGTGATCTCGCGCGACTCGAGCGCGCACACGACGGCGACCTTAGACGCGTCGAGCGGATAGCCGACCTGATTGACGCGGATCACGACCGGGGCACCTTGCTGCGGGGCAGGAGTGGGAGGCCCGTGACAGTTGACGCTAGCGACGATGAGGAAGACGAGTCCCCAGCGGTCTTGAACGGTCATCCACACGTCCCATCGAGGAGTTCCCATCCTGAAGGATGGGCTCGGCACCGCACAACGCTAAAGCGTAGTGTGCTTCAGCACAGTGCTTCGCCGAGCCCACGCTTCAGCGTGGGACACGCAGTGCGCTACCGGCGCGACAGCGCCGCACGCGCCACCGCGAGCTCGGCCCGTGTGCCGTCGCCTTTCTGCATTTGCGTCAGGTAGTCCTGATACCGCGCTCGCGCCGTGACGGCGTCCCCGCCCAGCTGCGCGGCTTGTGCGGCGCCGAGCAAGCTGCGGGCCCGGCTGGGCTGCTGCGCGAGCGACGCCGCGTACGCCTGCGCCGCCTCCGCGGGGCGGCCCAGCTCGAGCAGCAAGTCGCCTAGCAGCTCGCGCGCGGGCAGCACCGCGCCGGGCGTTACGGGATGCTTCTGAGTCCCATCCTCGAGGTCGGCGGCCGCACGCGCCTGACGCACCGCGTCGGCGCCGTCGCCTCCTGCACGCGCGAGCCACGCCCCCGCGGCGAGCCGCTGGATCCTCACCTGGCCCGACCAATATGTGTGCAACCCGCCCGCCGCGGCTTCGGCGCTGTCGATCTCGGCGAGCGCGCGGATCTCGACGCGTGCGAGGGTGGTATCGCCGGTCCGCACCGCGCCGATGGCGCGCGCGAATCGGGTGATCGCCTCCGCCGCGCGCCATTCCGGCGCAGGACGCACGACGAGCTGTGTGGCCTCGGCCCACGCCCCGCGCTCCAACGCGTAGCGCGCCGGGATGGCGGCGAGCGCATAGGCGTTCGTCAACGATCCTACGGGATAGCCGGCGGTGACGCTCGCCGCCTCGTCGACCACACGCTTGGCCTCGCCGTCCCGACCCTGTTGCAAGTAGGCGTAGACCAGGTAGTCCCACGCGTGGCCCCGTTGGTCCCACAGGGCGTTGAGATGCCGCTCGTCCTCGAACTGCCGCGCGGCCGCCACCGAGCGGTGGTTCGACGCGATGGCGTCGTCCCACAGACCGAGCCGAGTGAAGATGTGCGATGGCATGTGCTGCGCGTGCGGGACGTCGGGGGCGATCTCGGCGTACCGGCGCGCCGCGTACAGCCCGAGCGGGGCAAGCTGTGGGACGTCGTTCGTGTGGATCAGATAGTGCGCCAGCCCCGGATGCCGCGGCTCGCGCCGGAACAGCGGCTCGAGGATCGAGTCGGCCCGCCTCTGGTATGTGAACGTGGTGTCGGTCGGGTTCGCCTGGCCCAGCGCGATGAGCGACAGGGCGTAAAAGATGCTGGCTTCGCGGTCGCGCGGATGCTGGCGCTCCACCTCCTCCATCGCCTGCGCATAGGCGACCAGTCGCGCCTTGAGATCGACCGTCGTGTAGGCCTCGTAGTAGGCACGCACCGCCGCAAGGTAGGCCCGCTCGCGAGGCGTGCTCGCAACGGCGTACCCGCGCACCGCCGCACCCAGCCCGGCCCGGAGCTCGTCCGAGGAAGGCGGCGTCCAGAGCGGATGAAACAGGCTCATCGCCTGGCCCCAGTAGCCCATGGCGCACGTCGAGTCGGCGGCGACCGCGTCCTTGAACGCCTCGCTCGCGCGCTCATACCAGAAGGAATGCAGCAGGGCGACGCCGCGCTCGAAGCGGCGCTGTGCTTCGGCTCGGCAGGATGTCGGGAACGTGACGCGCCCGAGCGCCTCTGCGTGTCCACCGTGTTCGTGGCCTGCCTGTGCCGAGAGCCCGGCGGCGGCGAGTGTCAGAGCCGCGTGCGCGGCGAGCGGGATACGGGCGGACATGGGCGCACTCCTCCAGGGCGAAGGCTCTGCTATGCCCATCAAGATGCTCAGCGAATCCCGAAGGTCAACGGGGCGTCGAAATCGAGATGGACGAGACTGAGCGGATCGACCGTGAGGCCGCCGTACGCGGCGAGCCAGTGGAGGTGCGGGCCCGTCACGCGCCCCGACGCGCCGACGTGGCCGATCAGCTGATCGCGGGCGACGCTGTCTCCCACCGAGACGAGGGCGCGACTGAGATGGAAGTATCCGGTGACGAGGCCCGCCCCGTGGTCGATGAGAATCGTCGTGCCGCTCAAATACAAGTCGGCGACGAGGGCGACGACGCCGCGGTTCGCCGCCCGCACGGCCGCGCCCCGCCGCCCGGCGAAATCGACGCCCATGTGACGGCTCCGCAACACGCCGTTGAAGACCCGCGCCACGCCGAAGCGACCCGTCACGGCCCCCGGGCGCGGGCGCGTGAACGGCTCGCGCCACAGGCGTGGCGTGTCGTGCGCGCGTCGCCGGACGTCCTGCACCCGCTCGCGCTCCGCCCCGATCCGCTCGCCGAGCGACTCCGGCGGCTGCACCAGATCGGGGGCTACGTGGAGCCGTTCGCGCGGCGCCCGGCGCCGCCCCACGGGCAGGGACGCTACGACCGTGTCGCTGGCGCCGTCGGCGCGCACGATCGTCACGCGAGCCGCGACGCCGGTCGCCGCTCCGAGTGGTATGGCAGCGATGGCGTGAAACTCGTCCGCCACGCGCTCGAAGTGGAGCGCCTCGCCTGCGAGCTCACCCTGCACCGCCACGACGCTGTCCCCGGAGTCATGAGGTAGCCGCAGCCCGAGCAGGATCACGGAGCCCTCGAGCGGCACGCGGGGCCGCCAGGCGATCTGTGGCGGCTCGGCGACAGCCTGCCCTCGCGCCACGGCTGGAGCCAGGCAAACCACGAGCGCGTTGAGCGACCGCCACAGCGTCGGCATGCCGCGGGATACCCGAGGCATGCATGCGACGTTCCGTCCGCTGAAACCCTTGCGCCGCACGCGGGGTAGGCACGAGAGTTCTTCGTACTAAAGAAAGTCTTCTAAAGGAGGAACCGCATGACGGCCACGCACGCGTTGGGCTGGGCCCTCGTGCACTCGCTGTGGCAGTGCGCATTGGCCGCGGTGGCGCTCGCCTTCCTGCTCGCCATCGTTCCCGCGCCGTGGGCGCGCCTCCGTTACGCGCTCGCCACCGCGACTCTGGTCTTGACACTGGCGTTGCCCATCACGACTGCGGTCCGGGTAGGTGAGGCGTCGCCCGCGACGCCGGGCAACGGCTTGGCCACGTCGGCCGTCGCCTCCCCCCCAGCCTCCGACGCGAGGCCGGCCGCGCGGACGGCGTCACCCGAAGGCGCGACGGTAGAGCAGGAAACGCCGCAGGGATACACGCCGACGTCGCCTGCGATCGCGGCGCTGCGGCTCGCGTCTCGGATCCGCACGGCGCTGGAGCCCGTGCTGCCTTGGATCGTGGCGCTGTGGCTCGCCAGCGTGCTGGTGTTGTCAGCGCGGCTGGCGTGGGGATGGATCGCGACGCGACGCCTCGGGGCGATGGGCACGCGGCCGGCGCCGGTCGCTTGCATGGAGGCGCTGGAACGCCTCGCGGCGCGCCTGCGGGTCAGCCGGCCGGTGCGCGTCCTCGAGTCGGCCATCGTGCAGGTGCCGGCGGTCCTCGGCTGGGTGCGCCCGGTCATCCTGCTCCCCGCGAGCGCCCTGACGGGGCTCACGCCGCTGCAGCTCGACGCGCTGCTCGCCCACGAGCTGGCCCACGTGCGGCGCTACGACTACCTCGTGAACCTCATCCAGTCGGTGATCGAAACGCTGTTGTTCTACCACCCGGCGGTGTGGTGGATCTCAGGGCGCATGCGTCAGGAACGTGAGCATTGCTGCGACGACCTGGCGGTGGCCGCATGCGGCGACGCGCACTTCTATGCGGCGGCCCTGCTCGGTATGGAGCGCCTCCGCGTCACGGCGCCGACGCTCGCGCTCACGGCGGCCGGTGGCTCCCTCATGGACCGCGTCCGGCGACTCGTGACGCCCGCGCCCGCGGAGATCTTGCCACGCTGGACCGCCGGTGTGATCGCCGTGACGCTCGTGGTGGCGATCGGCGGCGGCTCCCGTCTGGTCCGCGCGAGCGGAGAGTCCGCAGCCGCTGACCGCCCGTCGGCGTTCGTCGCACCGGACGGCGCGCGCACCGCGCCGGATACCGTGCTCCGCCATCCCGCGCCGGCGCGCCCGCTCGCGGAGCGGTGGGATTGGGCGCGCCACCAGGCGCAGCAGCTCGGCGGCCGCAGCTTCTGGGTCGGCTACAGTGTGCACCCGCCCGCGGGCGGCGCGCGCGGTGGCGGTGACAGCGCGGGCGCCGATGACATCGCGCTGTTGTTCCACTTCAGGGAACGCGAGGGCAGGCCGCCCGTCCTCCAGCACGTGCAGCCGACCAGCTTCCTCTTGCCGGTAGACTTTGGCGGAGCGCCGCTGCTCTGGCTTGGGCCGGCGGACGACCGCGCCAGCCTGGCCCAGCTGCAAGCCCTGTTCGCGGCAGCGCCGACCACCGACCTCAAGGAAGACTTGATCGCCGGCGTCGGGCTGCACGGCAGCAGCGACGCAGTGGTGTCCCTCCTCGGGCGCTGGCTGGCGGGCGACGCGCGTGCGTCAGTGCGCGCCGAGGCCGCTGAGTGGTTGGGCCACCGTCCGACCCCGGCGGCGGTCCACGAACTCGCTCGAGCGGCGCGGGCTGACCCTGACGAGGACGTGCGGCAGGAGGCCGCCGAGGCGCTGCGCCATAATGCGCTTCCGGCCGCCACCGACTCGCTGATCGCCCTCGCCCGGGCGGTCGACGATCCCGAGACGCGGCGCGAGGCCGTGGAGGAGCTCGACCACAAGGGCGACCCGAGGGCGACAGCGGCGCTGATCGCGATCGCTCGCGACGACCGTGACGCGGACGTGCAGCATGAGGCGGTCGAGGCCCTGGGAGCGATCAGGGACGGCTCCGGAGTGCGCGCGGTCATCGATTTCGCCCACAGCCATCCGAACCCCGACGTGCGCAGCAGCGCCGTCGGGACGCTCGCCCAAGCGGCGGCTCCCGACGTCGCCCTTGCGGTGCTGAAGGACGTCGCGTACCACGACCGCGACCGCCACGTTCAACGTAAGGCGGTCGAGGAGCTGAAGCGGGTCGACGACGATCGCGTGATCGCAGCGCTCGTCGAGATCGCCCGCCATCACCCGATCCGAGACGTGCGTCGCGAGGCCCTGAAGCGGCTGGGCGACTTGGAAACGCCGGATTCCGCGACGGCGGCGCTGCTCGAAGGGATCGCCTCGGAGGGATCCGACGCAGACCTCCAGCGCGACGCCGTGGAAGCCCTCGGCCACCTGCCCGGCGCCCAGGCGCTGGCAGGGCTGGCGCGGCTGGCGCGCACGCACCGGAGCGCCGAGGTGCGGCGCGAGGCCATCGAGCGGTATGCCAAGGCCGCCGCACCCGAAAGCGCCCGGCTGCTGCTCACGGAGAGGCTGGAGAACGACCGGTCGCCTTCCGTCCAGGCTGAAGCGATCGAGGGGCTCACGAAGCTGCCGAATCAGCTGGGTCTTGCTGCGGTCAGCGAAGCGGCCCGCGCCCACCCCAACCGCGACGTGCGCGCCGAGGCCCGACGCCGTCTCGCGGAGCGTCCTTAGCCGGCCGCCGCGTCAGAATTGCAGCAGATAGCTGAGCTTCAGGAACACCTGTCGCCCGACCGACGTCGTGGGGTCGTCGGTGCGGTACAAGGCGGGCGGGCTCCCCGGTAGGATGGCGAGGTTCTCGTAGCCGTCCCGGTAGCCGACGTACAGCGCTGTTCCCGGGTTGACGAGGTAAGCGAACAGCAGGTCTACGCCCCAGCGGTGCTGCGGGTCCACCCGGGAGAGGGTCGAGTCCCGGTTCACGATCGAGTAGTCCACGATAGCGCGCAGCGAGAGCGCGCGGGTGAACTGGTAGTTCACCTTCTCCCGCAGGATGCGGTCCGTGAACACCCGCGCGGGGGAGAACGGGACGCCCGGCGGCGACGCGTCGGGGCGCGTCTTCTGTTGCGTCGTTTCGGGGTCGCCCAGATCCCTCAACGCCAGGCTGCCACGAACTGTCGGAAGCAAACCACGGGCGGCTGCGGATGCGACGCGAACGAAAGGAATACGGTGCGGCGACTCGAGGCGACCGTCACGCCGGGCGGCCGGCCCGCCTGACGGAGAGGACGTACACCGGTACGCCGAGCGCCAACAGGCCGGCGCCGATCAGGGCATTACGCGGGTTCGCGAGAATCGAGCTTGCCACGACGTACAGCGCCGCCACCACGAACAGGCCGGGTGTCCAAGGATAGCCAGGCACGCGGAAGGCGCCGGGCGGCGGCTTGCCACCTGCGGTCTCGTCCCGGGCTCTATAGATGAAGAGACCCGCCACCGTGAGCCCGAAGAAAATCCAGTCGCCGAAGGCGACGTAGTCCACCAACTGGGCAAATGTGCCGGAGAGCGTCAGCACGATCGCCCAGCCGGCCTGGACCAGGATCGCGAACGCCGGTGTCCGGTAGACTGGGTGCAGCGCTGCGAGCCGGGGCAGGAACGCCCCGTCTGCCGCCATCGCCTGCAGCACCCGGGGCGTCACCAGGATCACCAGGTTCAGGAACCCGAAGGTGGATCCCGTGATACCCGCGGCGATGAGCGTGCCGCCCGCGGGCCCCAGCAGCGCGCGCATCACGTCGGCCGCAGGCGCCGTGCTGGCCGCGAGCTGCGCGGGTCCGAGCACCCGCAGGTACGCGACGTTGGCGAGCAGGTAGACGGCCACCACTACCGCGACCCCGAGGACCAGGGCGCGAGGCAGATTCTGCTCCGGCTCGACGATCTCCTCGGCGATGAAGTTGGTCTGTTGCCAGCCCCCATAAGTGAAGAGGATCGGCACGAGAGCGGCACCGACAGCCATGGCCACTCCGACCACCCCGATCACCCCGCCCGGGTTGGTGGAGGGCGGTGGAGGTTGGTGGAGGACGGTGGAGGGAACGGCGAAGACGAGACCGGCCACGATAAGTGCGGCGAGCGCGGCGAGCTTGAGCAGCGTGAAGACGTTCTGCGTGACGGCCGCCGGCTTGACCCCCAGGTAGTTGATCACCGTCAATAGCGCGATCGCGCCGATCGCGACGGGCACGGTGAGTCCGGCGGAGAGCCCCGCCAGCGCCAGCGCGTAGTTGGCAAACGTCACCGCCACCGCCGCGATGGCCCCCGTGGCGATCACCAGCAGCAGCGCCCACCCGTACAGGAATCCGGCGAGGGGCCCCCACGTTTCCCGGAGGTAGACGTAGCCCCCGCCCGCCTTGGGGCGGCGTTGGCCCAGCTCGCCGAAGCAGAACGCGCCGATCAGCGCGACGACCCCGCCCACGATCCACACGGCGAGGACGAGCGTGGGCGACCCGACCCGCTCGGCCACTGTCGCCGGCGTACGGAAGATCCCGCCGCCGATGATCCCGCCGATCACGGCCATCGTGCCGGAGAACAGCCCGAGCCGGCGGGCGTAGGTGGTCATGGCGCGGGGAAAATGGCACGAACGGTGCAGTTCGGACAGCGCCGGCGCGGCACCGGTGCAACAGTCCCTCCCCCTTCCATCGGTCGGGACGCCAGATCAGTTTTCGATCTCGCACGAACCTCCTCAGAGGAGCTCTTCCGATGGCCCCGATCACCTTCGTCGTCAACGGCAAGTCGCGTACGGTCACCGACGCCCCGGACACCCCGCTGCTGTGGGTGCTGCGCGACTCCCTCGGCCTCACCGGCACCAAGTTCGGCTGCGGCATCGCACAATGCGGCGCGTGTACCGTCCATCTGGACGGTGTCGCCACGCGCTCGTGCGTCACCCCGGTCGCGGCGGTGGCCGGAAAGCGCGTGACCACGATCGAAGGCCTCTCGGCGAACCGGAGCCATCGCGTCCAGAAAGCGTGGATCGCGGAGGACGTACCGCAGTGCGGCTATTGCCAATCGGGCCAGCTCATGGCAGCGGCCGCGCTGCTCGCGACGAACCCCCACCCGTCGGACGCGGACATCGACGCCGCGATGACGAACATCTGCCGCTGCGGCACTTACCAGCGGATCCGCGCCGCCATCCACCGCGCGGCCCAGGAGGCGTGACATGAGCACGCCGACGCAGGTCACTCGACGCGCATTCCTCGAGACGGCGGGCGCGGCGAGCGCCGGTCTCGTCATCAGCTTCTATCTCCCCTCCGGCCCCCGCTTCCGCTCCACCACGGCGGGCCCATTCGCCCCCAACGCGTGGTTGCGCATCGGGGCGGACGAAAGCGTGCTGGTGATCGTGGACCGCTCGGAGATGGGCCAGGGCGTGACGACCGCGCTGCCGATGCTGCTCGCCGAAGAGCTCGAAGCCGACTGGTCGAAGATCCGGATCGAGTTTGCGCCTGCCGACAAGGCGTACACGAACCCGATGTTCGGCATGCAGGGCACCGGCGGCAGCACCAGCGTGCGCGCGGCCTATACCCCGCTCCGCAAGGCGGGCGCGGCGGCGCGCGAGCTGCTCGTAGCGGCGGCCGCGCAGACCTGGGGAGTGGAGAAGGCCGAATGCCGCGCCGAGCGGGGCGCGGTGGTGCACGCGTCGAGCAAACGGCGGCTCACCTACGGAACGCTCGTGGCGAAGGCGGCCACGCTCACCGCGCCGCCGGACGTGCCGCTCAAGGACCGGAAGGACTGGAAGATTCTCGGTACCCGGGTCCGCCGGCTCGATACTCCGCCCAAGGTGGACGGGAGCGCGCAGTTCGGGATCGACGTGAAGGTTCCCGGCATGCTCGTCGCCGTGATCGCGCGCTCGCCGGTGTTCGGCGGCAAGGTCAAGAGCTTTGATGCCGTCAAGGCGAAGGCTGTGCCCGGAGTGCGACAGGTCGTCCAGATCTCGTCCGGCGTCGCGGTCGTGGCGGACGGCTACTGGCCGGCCAAGAAGGGACGGGACGCGCTCGAAGTCACTTGGGACGAGGGGCCCACCGCCAGCGTGTCGAGCGCGACCATCGCGCAGCTCTTCGGCCAGCGGGCGGAGCAGGCGGGCGCGGTCGCGCGGCACGACGGCGATCCCGACGGCACGCTCGGCACGGCGCCCGCGAAGGTCGACGCGGTGTACGACCTCCCCTTCCTAGCCCACGCCACGATGGAGCCGATGAACTGCACCGCCCACGTGCGGGCCGACGGAGTGGACATCTGGGCGCCGACGCAGTTCCAGACCGGGGCGCAAGGGTTCGGCGCCAAGATCGGCGGGGTGACACCCGACAAGGTCAAGGTGCACACGACCTATCTGGGCGGCGGGTTCGGCCGGCGCTTCGAGCTGGATTTCATCCAGGAAGCGCTCGAGACATCCAAGGCCGTCGGCGCCCCTGTCAAGGTGATCTGGTCCCGCGAGGACGACATCCGCAACGCGCAGTACCGCCCGGCGAACCATCACCGCCTGCGGGCCGGGCTGGACGCGAGCGGCCAGCCGGTCGCCTGGACGCACCGCATCGTGGCGCCGTCGATCATGGCGCGCGTGTTCCCCGACACCATCAAGAACGGGCTGGACGAGGAGGCCGTCGAAGGCGGCGTCGGGATGCCGTACACCATCCCCAACGTCCACGTGGACTACCTCCTCACCGACACGGGGATCCCGGTGGGCTTCTGGCGCTCGGTGAACAACTCGTACAACGCGTTCGCGGTGGAGACGTTCATCGACGAGCTCGCCCACGCCGCCAAGAAGGACCCGTACGAGTACCGGCGGGATCTGCTCGGCAAAGCGCCGCGCCACCTGGGCGCGCTGAACCTCGCGGCGAGCAAGGCGGGCTGGGGCACGGCGCCGCCGGCGGGCCGCGCGCGCGGCATCGCCGTGTACAAGGCGTTCGAGAGCTACGTCGCGGAAGTCGCGGAAGTGTCGGTAGCATCGGACGGCGCGGTGAAGGTGCACCGCGTGGTGTGCGCCGTCGATTGCGGGCCCGTCGTGAATCCGTCCATCGTCGAGGCCCAGATGGAGAGCGCGATCGTGTACGGCCTCACGGCGGCGCTGTACGGTGAGATCGCCATCGAGGGCGGACGCGTGAAGCAGAGCAACTTCCACGACTACCCAATGCTGCGCCTCGCCGAGATGCCGAAGATCGAGGTGTACATCGTGCCGAGCACGGACGCACAGGGCGGCGTCGGGGAGCCGGGCACGCCCCCGATCGCGCCGGCGGTGGGCAACGCGATCTTCGCGGCGACGGGGAAGCGGATTCGCAAGCTGCCGATTGGGAAAGTGGTGTGACAACGAAATGCGTGGTACGTGGTTCGCGGCGGCGGACCTAGAGGGACAGGATCGCACCGCCAGCAACCACGCACCACTCACCACGCCGTTTCAGAGGAGAGGCCTAACATGAGCTCCCGGGCAGGAATCACCCGCCGCGAATTCGTCGAGACGAGCGCCGGCCTCGTCATCGCATTCTATCTGCCCTCGCGCCGTGCCGCAGCGCCGGATCCCGCGGACGCGGGGTTCGCGCCCAACGCCTGGCTGCAGATCGGCACGGACGGGATCGTCACCCTGACCGTCGACAAGTCCGAGATGGGCCAGGGCTCCCAGACCGGCCTCGCGATGATGCTCGCGGAAGAGCTGGAGGCTGACTGGGCCACGGTGCGGCTCGGGCCGGTGCCCGAGAACCCCGCGGGCTGGTCGCGCCGCATGTCCACCGGCGGCAGTACGGCGATCCGTACGTCATGGGAGCCGCTGCGCAAGGCGGGCGCCGTCGCGCGCGAGATGCTGATCAGCGCGGCGGCCGCGACGTGGGGGGTGGAGCGCGCGACGTGCCACGCCGAGCAAGGCGCCGTGATTCACACCCCCACCCAGCGCCGGCTGCCTTACGGCAAGCTCGCGGCGCGCGCCGCTCAGCTTCCCCACCCCGAGGCCGCCGATGTGCCGCTCAAGGACCCGAAGGACTTTCGCCTGCTCGGCACGCGGACACCGCGGCTCGATACGCCGGCCAAAGTGGACGGCAGCGCCGTATTCGGCATCGACGTCACGGTGCCTGGGATGCTGATCGCGTCGATCGAGCGGTGCCCGGTGTTCGGGGGGATGCTGAAGCGGTACGACGGCGCCAAGGCGGAGGCGCTCCCCGGCGTGCGCGCCGTGGTGGCGCTCGAGCCCAGCGCGTGGACCGGGAGGGGCGGCGCCTGGACGGCAGGGTGCGCCGCCGGCGTCGCGGTGGTCGCCGACACCTACTGGCACGCCGTGCAAGGCCGGCGCGCGCTCGACATAGAGTGGGATGAGGGTGAGGCAGCCGCGCTCGGCTCGGACGGCATCCGCGCAGAGTTCGCCCGGCTCGCTGAGCAGCCGGGGGTGGAGGCGCGCAAGGACGGCGACGCGGCGGGCGCGCTCGCGGGGGCGGCCAAGCGCGTGGAGGCGGTGTACGAAGTGCCGTTCCTGCACCACGCCACGATGGAGCCGATGAACTGCACGGCGCACGTGCGCGCGGACGGTTGCGACGTCTGGGCGCCCACGCAGAACCAAACGCGGGCGCAGGAGGTGGCGGCGGAGCTCACCGGCTTGTCCAAGCAGCGGGTCCGCGTCCACACGACATTCCTGGGCGGCGGGTTCGGGCGCCGGCTCGAACCCGACTTCGTCTCCGAGGCGGTGCGCGTCTCGCAGGCGGTGGGCGCGCCGGTGAAAGTCATCTGGTCGCGTGAGGATGACGTGCAGCACGGGTTCTATCGCCCCGCCACCTACAATGCGTTCGCAGCCGGCCTGGACGCGGCGGGCACGCCAGTCGCCTGGACGCATCGGATCGTGGCGCCGCCCATCCTCCTCAAGTTCGGGCCGCTTGACAAGGGCATCGACCGCACGCTCATCGACGGGGCCGCCAACCTGCCGTACGCCATCCCGAACGTGGTGGTAGATCAAGTGGCGGTGGATCTGCTGCCGATCCCGCGCGGTTTCTGGCGCTCGGTGGGCATCTCCCAGAACGCGTTTGTCACCGAGTGCTTCTTCGACGAGGTGGCGGTGGCCACAGGCAAGGACCCCTATGAGCTCCGGCGTGCGCTGCTCGCCGATAAGCCGCGCCACCTGCGGACCCTCGAGCTGGCGGCGGAGAAGGCGGGCTGGGGCACGCCGTTGCCGGCCGGACGGGGGCGCGGCATCGCGCTCGCCGAATGGGCGCCAACCACGTGCGCGCAGGTGGCCGAGGTCTCGGTGACGCCCGACGGCAACGTCCGCGTGCACCGCGTAGTATGCGCGGTCGATTGTGGGCCGACCGTCAATGTGGGACAGATCGAGGCGCAGCTCCAGGGCGGCATCGTGTACGGGCTGACGGCCGCGCTGTACGGCGAGATCACCATCGAGCGCGGCCGGGTGAAGCAGAGCAACTTCACCGATTACCCGATGCTGCGTCTGAGTGAGATGCCCGTAGTCGAGGTGCACGTCGTCCCCAGCAGCGACAAGCAGGGCGGCATCGGCGAGCCGTCGGTCGGGCCGATCGCGCCCGCGGTGTGCAACGCGATTTTCGCGGCGACGGGGAAGCGGGTGAGGAAGCTCCCGATCGGGAAGCTGGCTTAACAGCTGAGTGCGTGGTGAGTGGTGCGTGGTTGGTTAAGGATGCGATCCGCCTGTTCGGTTCGCACCGCTAGGAACCACATACCACGCACCACGCAGTGGTTTGTTAGTTCACCACCGTCACCGTGCCGTTCATCCCCGCGTGGTTGGTGCAAGTGTAGTCGTACTTCCCGACGGTGGTGATCGTGCTCTGAAACGTCCCACTCCCGCCAGCTTTATTGGGTCCATTCGCCGGCCGGGGAGTGGGCCCGCCGGTGTAGGTTACGTTGTGCATCACGAGGGGGGACCCCGCCCAGGTCCAAGTGACGGTTCCGCCCGTCTTGATCACCGCGCTGGCGGGGCTGAAGACATTGTCGTTCACGCTCACCGATGCCGACGTCGGCGGCGTAGTGGCGTGCTCGGTGAAGCTGACCGGGCCCGCCAGACCGGTGAAGGTCGCACTGAC
>Ga0209375_1001875_pt1 | contig 15601 bp, 12 predicted proteins | sample GraSoiAngelo_131_FD_185888 | JGI IMG/M metagenome (GOLD analysis project Ga0209375, IMG submission 185888) | Grasslands soil microbial communities from the Angelo Coastal Reserve, California, USA - 14_0929_02_30cm (SPAdes) (version 2) | ecosystem: Environmental > Terrestrial > Soil > Grasslands ... | reverse complement strand
GGTCCCGTCCACTCGTGGATGATCGTTACGTCCACGCCGTCGCCGTTGGGCACCACCCGCCACACCACGTCCATCCCGGTCGTGATACCCCGGATGTGGCGATAGCGGATTTCGCCGCGTCCGCCGTCCACCGTCATCTCGGAGACCCACCATGTGGGATACGCCACGAGCCCGAACGGCCGATGCGCCGCCATCTCGACGACGCCGCCCTGGCCGCGCCGCTCCAGGAATCGCACCCAGCGGTAGTGGGGAAGGATCGCCGGCCAGCGCGAGACGTCGCTGGCGACGGTGAACGCGTTTGCCATGGGAGCGCGAATGTGAATGCGGTCGACGGTGCGCATGGGGGGCGGTCGTCGGTTATCGGTTGTCGGTCATCGGTTGATCCTTACCGAGAACCGAGAACCGATTACCGATAACCGGCTCCCAAGCGGCAACGATTCTGGCTACAGGCCGGTAATGCGCCGGCGCGCTTACGCCTGCTTCGCGCATCATCCCCTCGAACTCCCCCCGCGTGTACCCGCGCTGCAACGACAGGACGGCGTCGTGCCGGGTTGTCCGGTGCAGCCCCAGGGGAAACGCGGCGAGCCACATCCCGGCCATGGCGGGAACGGAGCGCTTTAGGTCGGCGAGTACGACGGCGCGGCGGGCGATCCGGTCCAGGGCCGCGATCCAACGCACGGCCGTCGCACGGGGCACGTGGTGCAGCACCTGGCTCGCGATCACCACGTCCACCGAGCGCGGGGCGAAGGGCAGGGCGCTCCCGTCCGCCAGCACGGCGAGCAGCCCGGCCTCCCGCGCGGCGCGCGCGGCCGTTGAGTTGTTGTCCAGGCCAATAGGGACGAGGTCGATGCCGTAGCCCCGTGCTAGTCGGCCAGCCGCTGCCGGAATATCTCCGGTGCCGGTTCCGACGTCGACCAGCGTCCATCTGTTCCGCATTCCGCGTTCCGCGTTCCGCATTACCCGTTCGAGTCCCCATAGTACGGCTCGCGTCCCGCCAAACCATCGATTGAGGAATGCGATGTCGCGCAGCGTCCGTCTCACCGCCGCGGGGTCGGCGCGCGGATCGTCGAGAACCTCGGCGCCGAGCATCAGCCTCCGGCGAGGCCGGTGTAGCCGCCCCGGTAATAAAGGAGGGGCCGCCGGTCGGTCACCGCGCCCCCGGTCACCAGGCCGAAGAACACCGTGTGATCACCCGCCGGCACCGCCTGCACCTTCGTGCACTCGATGTGCGCCAGCACCCCGTCCAGCACCGGTAGGCCCTCCGGGTTGTCCCGGTAACCGATCGCCTCCCCCTGGTCGAAGCGGTGTTCCGTGGCGTCCGCGAAGCGGCGCGAGATCGCCTCCTGGTCGGCCGCGAGCACGTTGACGACGAACCGCTGCGCCGCCTGGAGCGCGCCGTGCATATCGTTGCGGTGGTCGATCGAGACGAGGAGCAGCGGCGGCTCGAGCGAGACCGAGGCGATGGAGCTGGCCGTCATCCCCACCCGCGCGCCGTCGGCGCGGCGCGTGGTGACGACCGTGACGCCGGTCGCGAAACGGCCCAGGAGCTGGCGGAACAGCGCGGGATCGACGCCGGAGGAGGGGGGGGTCACCAGAGCAGTCGTAGCAGCGTGTGGGGAGCGAACAGCGCGCGCGCCGGGACGAAGTTGCCCGTCGCTCCGACGACCAGATCCCCGAGCCGGGGCCGGCGCGCCAGCCGCCCTACGACGCGGTTCGTGAGCGCCGGCCAGCCGACGCCGAGGCCGATCAGCCGCTCGATCGCCCACTTGCCGAGGAACGCCCGGCGCCGCGCGCGTGCGTACGGCGCGAGCGCGGCGCGCGGCAGGGGACCGTTCCCCTCCGGGGCCAACGCGGCGATGAGCACATGCGCGAGCAGCTCCGCGCCGCGCAGCGCGGCGAAGATGCCCTGGCCGGTGAACGGGTCGAAGAAGTCCGCCGCGTCGCCCACGAGACAGGCCCCGTCGGCGACTGGCCGATGCGACCATTGCGCCAGCGGGCCCACCGCGATGACGTCGCGCACCAGCTCGGCGCGCGCGAAGCGACCGGCGAGCCGGGGGAAGCGCTCGAGGGCCGGCAGGAACCGATCGCGCCAGGATGTGCCGGGGCCGGGCCGCGCCGCTCGCGCCGGCACGACCAGGGCGATGGTCGTGACGCCCCCGCCCACGGGCCCGAGGCCGACGTATCCCTGGCGGCCGACGTGCATCTCGCCCAGCTCGCCCACGTCGGCCACGCCCGCGACGTGCGCCGTAAAGGCGACGCGGCGCGGCCAGCCGGTGCGCCGGCCGCCGAGCCGCCGCGCGACGACCGAGCGCAGCCCGTCGGCTCCCACGACGACCCTCGCTCGCACCGACTCACGCATCCCCCATCCCCCATCCCGAATCACCACGCCACCCACGCCACCGGATTCGTACAACAGATCTTCGACGACTACGCCTTCCCGCACGGTCGCGCCCGCCCTCTCCGCGGCCTGACGCAAGATCATGTCGAGATCAGCCCGGGGCAGAGCGAGCCCGTAGGGAAGCGGCGCGGGCCAGCGGGGATCGCCCGCGAAGCGGCCGAGGGCCGCCGTGCCGTCGGGCGCGACGACGCGCATGCCGTACAGGCGGGCGGGGGCGCGCGCCAGCACCTCCGCGAGCGCGGCGGCGTCCAGCGCGCCGAGCAGCCGCACGGTCTCGGGGCTCAAGTATTCCGAGCAAGGTTTGTGACGGGGGAAGCGGGCGCGGTCGAGGAGCAGCACCTGCGCGCCCGCACGGGCGAGCCGCAGCGCGGTCGCCGAGCCCGCGGGGCCGGCGCCGGCGACCACGGCATCCCAAGGCATTAGGCCGCCGTTCCGTGGGCTGAAGCCCGGGCTCGGCCAAAGCGCGCGTCCTTCAAGGACGCGTGACTTTGCCGAGCCGCCCCTTTAGGGGACGGAGACGCAAGCCATGCGGAACCGCTCATTCTCGGAATTGGGCCCTCACGCCAGCGCGCCGACCGCCGCGCCGGCCAACGTCGCCGCGAGGTTCACTGCGTCGTTGTCCAGCCATCGCCAGCCCCGGATCAGTCGCACTGGCTCGTGACACACCGTGCCCTCGCGCTCGCTCCGCGCCGCGCATTGCGGGCACTCGTACACTCCCTGAACGGTCGCACCAAGGAGGGAGTCCACCAGCATTCCCACCACGCCCGCGCTCGCAACGATCACGGCTGGCTCCAGGGCAGAGCCTGCCCCGAGCGCAGCGAGTGGGCCCCGGGGTGCAACGAGGCTCGCCAATCCCGCCATCGCCCCCGCCCCCACGACCCCACCAACGGTTCCCAGCATCGATATCGCCCCGGAGGTCCCCTTGGGCACCGGCCGTCCTGTCGTGAGAAGGCGTGGCGCGGTCGGCGAAAACGCTCCGATCTCGGTGGCCCAGGTGTCGGCGGTGGCAGCCGCTACGGCCGCGGCCGCCACGGTCCATCGGCCCCACAGCGCCGCGGCCGCGGCCACCCCGCCGTTGGCGAGCACCTGGCGGAGGTTGCGCTGGCCGCCTGTGCCGCCGGCTACCTGGGTGAGCACGCTCCCGGAAACGAAAAAGGCGAGGAGCAGAATCAGTCCCCGCCAGCCGAGCCCCCACGCGACCGCCGCGCCCACGGCGAGGGCTCCGGCCGCCCCGCCGCGCGTCAGCCACTTCACTCCTCGAACAACTCCCGCGCGATGCGCCGCCGCAGCTCGGCGGGAGCGCCCTGGGCCCGGCAGCGCGCCCGCACGAACTTGAGGAACAGCGCCTCGAAATCGTGGTGCTCGCCGCACGGCGGGCACTCGGCGAGGTGCGCGCGGATCTCCCGCTCCAACTCGGGCGTGAGCTCCTTGTCGAGGAACTCGTAGAGATGCTCGGCGCACTCGCGACAGTTCATGGCTTGCTTCCCTTGATGTAACCCATGCTCACGGCGTACTCGTACAGCTTGCGCTGCAGCATCTGCCGGGCGCGGAACAGCCGCGACTTGACGGTCCCCACCGGCACCTTGAGGATGCGGGCGATCTCCTGGTACGACATACCCTCTACGTCACTCAACACCACGGTCTCCCGAAACGTTTCCGGGAGGTCGTCGATGGCCTTGAGCACCTCGTCGTCCACGATGCGGTCGAAGAACGCCCCCTGGGGGTCTTCCTCCTGCACGTCCTGGAAGACCGCAAACGGCTCGATGGCGTCGATGTCTACGCTCTCGGGGTGCCGGGTGCGGCGCCGGTATTCATTAATGAAGGAGTTCCGCAGGATCGTGAGCAGCCACCCCTTGGCGTTGGTGCCCTTGGTGTACTGATCCCACGAGCGGTACGCCTTGAGCATGGTCTCCTGCACCAGGTCGTCGGCGTCGGCGGCGTTACCGGTGAGCCGCTGGGCGACGCGGTACAAGGAGTCGAGGTGCACCAGCGCCTCGCGCTCGAAGCTGGAGCGCTTTTCGTCGACCGGCGTGGGTGGCGTAGGGGCGGGCATGGGCTGCAGTAAGGCTCGCGTGCCCTCCCGGGTTCCGCAATGGGGTGGTAATATTCGCGCGCCGTGGTGCACAGCATCGTCCCCCTGGCCGTCCTGGAAGCCGTGCGCAATCTCGACACGCCCGTCGAGGATGGCCTCTCCGAATTCGCCGAGGAGCTCCTCGTCAAGCGCCTGGGCCTGTCGCGCACCGTGCAGGTCCAGCTCGCCGAGTACGAGGGGCTGGCCCGGCGCGACCGCCGCGTCGATGGGGGACACGTCGAGGCGCTGCTGCGGCTGGTGGGGCGGCGGCCGGATGCGGACCTGGTGTTCGCGGACGCGGGGCGGCGTGCCGCGCGGCGGGCGGTGCGGCGCGCGTCGGTGCTGGCGCGGGCCGCGGCGCGAACGGCGCGGTCGCTGGGGTACGTCGTCGCGCGCGGGGCGGCGCGCGCCGTGTTCGGCGGCGACTTGCGGCGCGAGCAGCAGGTCCCCGTGGCGCGCATCACCGACCCGATGGCGGTCAACGCCACGCCCGACGGATCGGCGTGCGGCTTCTACGCCGCCGGATTCACCGAGTTGCTGCGCCTGCTCGTCGGCTTCGAGGGCGCGATGGAGCACATCGAGTGCCGCGCGCGCGGCGCCGCACGGTGCGAGTGGCGCGCCGCCGCGGCCGACCCGCGACACCACTGAGCGCCCCACCTCGCCCCGCTCGTCATTCCATGCGGTGCACGCGTTTGACGAGCGTATCGACGCCGCTCAAGTACAGGATCTCGCACGGCCGATACCCGACGACCCACTCGTCGTACTCCGTGGCGATCTGAAAGAAATCGCCGGGCGTGAGGTCGAGCTCGCTGCCGTCGGGCAGCTGCACTTTGACGCGACCGGAGAGGACCACGCCCACGTGCTCGGCCGCGGCGTCGGCCGGCGACGCCGGTCCACTGGTGCAGCGCGACCACCGCCACCCGGGCGCGTAGGTCCCTTTCCCGATCGCCCGCCCGCCCATCGTGATCTGCTCGAGTCGGCCCTGATCGAACACCAGAACGCGCTCCGGTGAGTCGAAACGCCGGACGACCACCGCCGTCTCCGAGATCGAACGATCAAGTCTCATGTCGCCTCCGTGGCGCACCGGGGGGAGTTGCGGCTCCGGCGGGCGCCCGATGCCGTCCGCGCCGCCAGGTCGAGGCTCTCTCCATAGTTACCCCACCCGCCGCCGTTGCGTTCGCCGCCCGCGCGGTGCACGTTACCCGACCCGATGGCCACCCCCACTCTCCTCGCCGCCTTCGATTTCGCCGCGCTCCGCGCTCTCCTCGCCGAGCTCGGCGCCGACGGCTGGCTGTTGTTCGACTTCCACGGCATCAATCCCGTGGTGGGCCACGTGCTCGGTCTGGGCCACGGCTTGGCGACGCGGCGCCTGTTCGTGTGGCTGCCGCGCGCGGGCGCCCCCGTCGCCGTCGCGCACAAGATCGAGCTCGGCCCCTTCGGAAACGGGGGGTTCCCCGGCGAGGTGCGGCCGTACGCCGCATGGCCCGAGCTGCACGCGGAGCTCGCGCGCCTGGTCGGGGGCAAGACGGTCGCGATGGAGATCTCGCCCCGCGACAACGTGCCGTACCTGGATCGCGTCCCCCACGGCGTCGTCGAGCTGCTCGAGTCGCTGGGCGCGCGCGTCGTGTCGTCCGCGCCGCTGGTGACGCGCTTCGCCGCGCGCTGGAGCGCGGCCGAGCTCGACGGCCACCGCCGCGCCGCTGAGGCGCTCGCGGCGATCGCCCCGGAGGCGATCCGCTGGGCGGGCGGCGAAGTGGCGCGGCGCGCCGAGGTGCGCGAGACGGCGGTGCAGCGGCGGGTGCTCGACGGCTTCGCGCGGGCGGGGCTCGTGACCGACAACCCGCCCATTGTCGGCTTTCAGGCGAATGCGGCGAACCCGCATTACGAGCCGCGCGTCGGTGCCGACCGCCGGCTCGAGGCCGGCGACGTGATCCTCCTGGACCTGTGGGCCGGCCCGGCGAAAGGCAGTGTCTTCGCCGACCAGACGTGGATGGGGTTCGCCGGGTCCGCGCCGGACGCGGAAGTCCAGCGGGTGTGGGACACCGTGCGCCGGGCGCGCGATGCGGCCGTGGACCTGCTGCGCGCCCGCTGGGGGAAAGCGGGGGTCACCGGCGCCGACCTGGACGACGCCGCCCGCGCGGTCATTCGCGACGGCGGATATGGGGAGTGGTTCGTGCACCGCACGGGACATTCAATCGACCGCGACCTCCACGGCTCGGGCCCGCACCTCGACAACTTCGAGACCGGCGACGACCGGCGGCTCGTGGCCGGCATCGGCTTCTCCGTCGAGCCCGGGATCTATCTGACGGGCCGGTTCGGGATGCGCAGCGAGATCAACGTGTACCTCGGGGAGACGGGACCGGAGGTTACGCCCCGGGAGCCGCAGCGGGAATTGCTGCTGGTCTAGCCCTGGTCAAGCCATCGCGCACCGGCAGTACTGACCCCGGGCGAAGGCCCGGGGTTTAGGGGCGACGACGCCCGCTCGGGGGTCTTGCGGACTTTCGAGAGGGAGGACAATTTGGCCGCCCCGCCCTGTCCCCTTCCGGGGACAACGGCGCCCTAGACGACTGTCGACATTCGGCTTGACGCGACCCTGAGCGCGGGACAGTTTACGCGAGACGGGGTTTCTCGGGCCGTCGAAGTCTCGCAACACTCACCGAATGGAGGTGAAGTGTCCGTCCTCAGGTTTCCGTCCGCAAAAACACTCGCACACTCGCCTCTGGAGGGTCTGTCCATGACGCATCGTGTGAGAAGCGCCTTCGGTCGCTTCCTCGCCACGGTCGCAGCGGCGGCGGTCGCGGTTGCACTCGCGACGGCCTCGGCGGCGGCGCAGCAGACGACGGGGAAAATCGAAGGGACGGTGACGGATCAGCAGGGCGCCCCGATCGCGAACGCGCAAGTGTTCATCGTCGGGACGTCGTACGCAGCCGTTGCCGACGCGAAAGGCTACTACTTCATCAACAATGTGCCGGTGGGGACCTACACCCTCCGGGCTCAGTTCATCGGGTACGCACCGAACGAGCAGCGCGACGCGCGCGTGCTCGGCGGCCAGACGCTGACTTTCAGCTTCAAGATGGTCTCGTCGGCGGTGCAGGTCACCGGCATCACGGTGTCGGTGGCGGCCAACCCCATCGTGCCGCGCGACCAGGTGACGTCCAAGTCCATCATCGACCAGACGACGACCAACAACCTGCCGATTGACGACGTGCGCAACGTCGTCACGCTGCAGGCCGGCGTCATCGAGTCCGGCGCGGGCGGCGGCGTCTCGATCCGTGGTGGTCGTCCCGGTGAGGCCAACGTCTACATCGACGGCACGCCCGTCCGCAGCCAGAACGCCGGCTCGCAGGCGATCACCGTGGGCACCAACGCCGTCGAAGAGGCTTCGGTCACGACCGGCGCCATCGGCGTCGAGTTCGGCGACGCGCAGGCCGGGATCATTGCATACACCACCCGCTCGGGCGGGCAGAAGCTCGAGGGATCGGCGTCGTACCAGTCGGACGAGCCGTTCGGCAACTCGGTCAGCACCGGGTTCAACCGCTTCGAGGCCAACGTCGGTGGGCCGATCCCCGGCGTCGCCGGGCTGCGGTTCTTCGTCTCCGGCGTCGTGCAGGGCCGGCTGGCTAATGAGCGCGGCGCCGGCTGGGATCAGGTGCCCACCTACATGCTGGGCGGCATCGACACCACGCTGTCGGTCACTGCGTCGGGCGGGACGCAGCAGGTGATCGTGCCGCAGTTCGTGCAGGCCAGCGGCCAGTGCGATGCGTCGCAGAACTTCGGTTACGAGTGCACGGGGCGTCGCCTCCCGCTGAACTGGCGCACGACCACAACGGCCTCGGGCAAGCTGTCCTACTCCTACGGCAGCGGCTCCAGCGCCTCGCTCTCGTTCATCGCGAACGGCGACCAGGGCCGCAACTGGCCGGGCACCAACATCGGCGACCCGCAGCTGTACGGCGGCTTCCACACCTGGAGCCGGCTGCTCATCGGGAATCTGAGCCACTCGTTCTTCAAGTCGGCGGAGCGCGAGCTGGCGTTGAACGTGAACCTGAGCTGGGCGCGCGACCGCGGCATCGCCGGACCGCTCGATGCCGCGAGCGAGATCGGCAACCGCAGCCCGACGATGGGCATCGACTTCTCGACGCTTGGTTTCAACGGCTTCCAGGGGTTCCCGTTCCCGATCACCGATCAGATCATCCAGAACATCCGGGCGGACACTGGGCTGCGCACGCCGCTCCTGAACCGCACCGACCTGCGCAACACGCAGGCGTACCGGATGAACCCCTACGGCATGATCAGCGGCAGCTGGATCACCGACGGGTTTGCCGCCAACGGCACGCTCGCCAGCGAGCAGCGCCTCTACGGCCGCGCCAACCTCGACTGGCAGGCGAACCGCTTCCACCGGTTCAACCTCGGCGGCGAGGTCCAGAAGACCAACGAGGCGTACTGGAACAGCGGCATGATCAACCAGATCTTCATGGACGCCTACGTCGTGCACCCCATCCGCTGGGCCGGGTGGCTGTCGGACCGCCTCGACCTGGGCGACGTGGTGCTCGAGCTGGGCGGCCGCTACGACTACTTCGACCCCCGGGCGTTGTTCGCCAAGACGCCGGGGCGCATCCACACCAACCCCGCCTGGACGGCGGCCCCCAATTACGAGGCCGCGCTGGCGGCGGTGTTCGACAAGTCGGTCGGGCATCACACGCTGTCGCCGACCGTGCGGGTCTCGTTCCCGATCACCGAGAAGACGGACTTCCGGCTGTCCTACTCGCACCAGGTGCAGACGCCGGAGCTGACGACGGTGCTCTCGGGGACGAACAACGACCTGTCGTTCACGAACACCAACGACCAGTTCGGGCGCGACGTCGGCTTCGGCAAAACCATCCAGTTCGAGTTCGCGGTGCGGCACGCCTTCAACCCCGACCTCGTGTTGGACGTGGCGGCGTTCAACAAAAACAAAGTCTCGGACCTGGCGTACCGCATCAAGCCGTTCGACGATCCCGCCAATTGTCAGGGCGGGATCTGCCGCGTCCAGAACGTCAACGTGCTGACGACCGCGGATTTCGGCTACGCGCGCGGGCTGGAGCTGACCCTCGAACGGCGTATCGGCTCGTGGCTCAACGCGCACGCCGTGTACACGTTCGAGATCTCCCGCAACACCGGGTCCGACCCGTTCTCGTACCTGCGGACGTCATCGCGGCAGATCTCCCAGGTGACCGGCGACCGGGTGCCGCCGCCCGAGCAGGCGCTGCCCACCGACGACGAGCGCAACCACAACATCGTCGGCAACGTGTCGATCACCGTGCCGCGGGACTGGCAGCAGAGCACGATGCTCGGCAAGGCGCTGCGGGACGTCAGCATCTTCATGGACTTCCGCGTGTTCAGCGGGCTGCCGTACACGCGGCTGCGCAACAACGGCGCCGGCAACCAGGCGCCGCGGCAGACGTTGGGGCTGATCGGCACGCAGCTCGAGCCGATCAACAACTCGCACATGCCGTGGCAGAAGCTCGTGGACCTGCGGGTGAATAAGGGCTTCCGTGTCGGCCGGCTCGACGCGACGGCGTTCGCCGACGCGCGCAACGTGTTCAACTTCAAGAACATCGCGTCGATCTTCGCCGAAACGGGCGACGTGGTGAACGCGCTGCACCGGACGAACACCCTGAGCGACGAGTTCGCGCGCCTCTCCATCGAGGCGGGAGACAACGGGGCGCTGTTGTCCAACGGCGACATCGATCTGCGGCCCGCCTGCACGAACTGGAAGGCCAACGACGCCTCGACCGTGAACTGCGTCATGCTGCAGCGCACCGAGGCGCGGTTCGGCGACGGCGACCGGGTGTACACCGTGGCCGAGCAGTCGCGCGCGCTGAACGCCTACTACGACCTGTTCAACGGCAAGCAGAACTTCTACGGCACGCCCCGCAACATCCGGTTGGGCGTGGAGCTGAGCTTCTAAGCGACGGACTGACGCGGGCGGCGCTCCGACATGGGGCGCCGCCGGCACGGCTTCTTTCCTCGAGGGACGACTATGCGGTCAACCTGGTGGACACGCGCAGTCCGCGCGACGCTAGCGGCGGCGCTCCTGGCCACGACGGCAGGGGCAGGGGTGGCGGCGGCCAAGCCCATCCGGCCGGCCAAGCGCAGCGGGATGAACTTGTTCGCGCTGACGTTCGGCGTCATGAACGTCAACAATTTCTTCTGCGGCATCAACAATATCGGCGAGCTGTGCGTCGACCCGCACAACTCGCCGGTCGTCGGCGGCGGCTTCTGGCCCAAGGGCACGCCCGATCAGTACATCTTCAACTCCGGCCTGCAGCTCGCGGGGCAGGTGTCCACGTCCCCGGCCGACGGCTTCGCGTGGAGGGGCGACACGACGGGCGCCTTCTTCATGGACCCGCGCGGCGACCAGACGATGGGCGACCCGATCACCCTCGTCTACAGCTCGCTCGACCCGAGCGACGCGGCCACCTGGCCCAACGGCGGGTTTGTCCGCGACACCGCGCTGTACGCCAAGGTGCTGGTAGACGCCGCCGCCGGTGGTCAGGTCAACGTTTCGCAGGAGGATCTGTGGGTCCGCACCTGGGAGGGCAACCCGGCGTTCCTGTCGGGCCGCACTCATCCCATGGGCATCCTCGTCGAGGAGCGGGGGATGGCGTGGAACTACCCGACCGGCAACGAGGACATCATCTACTTCGTGTTCACGTTCTACAACGTGACCGCGGACAGCACCGGTAACTGCGCCGCCTACAGCGCGATCGACCCCGCGATCCGGAGCGAAATCTGCGCCATCGGGGCGGACTTCCAGGCGCGCAACGAGGCGCGGTTCGGGATCAATATCCCCGCCGCCGGCTACGCCTTCGACAGCATGTACGCCGCCTTCTTCTCGGATCAGGACGTGGGCGACGCCGGCCGCAACTACGGCACGGCAGTCCTCCCCTTCAACATGATGACGGCGTACAAGGCGGACTTCCTGGAGCCGACCTGGACGTTCCCGGCCGACATCTTCGGGCCGCCGTTCGTGAAGTCCCCCGGGTTCATCGGCATGAAGTTCCTGAGATCCCCGAAGGGTCTGACGATCTGGTCCAACACCCTGAACTCCGGCACCGGTTACCCGGACCCGGTGGGCGTCAAGCAGCTGTTCCGCTACCTGTCGGGTGCCTCGAGTCCGGCGCTGGGCGACTTCCCCTGCACCTTCCAGGGCCAGCAGAGGCAGAAGCAATTCTGCTTCGCCGCCCAGAACTTCGCCGACACGCGCGGCTTCCAGTCTTCCGGCCCATTCACGCTCAAGCCCGGGGAGTCGCAGACCATCGTCGAGGCCTACATCCAGGCCGCGCCGACCGCGGTGGTGACCCCATTCGTGGGCGGCGACTTCAAGCCCGGCATCCCGGGAACCCCGACCGAAATCGCCGCGGATCCGTCCAGGGTCCGCCCGATCGAGCAGGCCATGGGGTGGGTCAGTCAAGCGGATACCGGCGGTGCGGTGGGCGGCGGGCCGGATGGCAAGATCGAGCAGAACGAGGTGACCACCGTTCCGCGCTCGCTCCTCGACAAGGCGCTCGTGGCCCAGGCGATATTCGACAACAAGTTCCTGCTGCCGTTTGCCCCCGACGCCCCCACGTTTTTCCTGGTGCCCGGGGACAACCAGGTCACCATCGCCTGGCAGCGGACGAAGAGCGAAACCGACGGCGATCCGTTTTTCGCCGTCGCCTCGGACCCGACGTCGGCTCTGTACGATCCCAACTTCCGGGCGCTCGACGTCGAGGGGTATCGGATCTACCGCGGCCGCTCGACCAGCACCCTGGAGCTCGTGGCGCAGTTCGACTACGCGGGCACCAGCATCATCGACTACACCGGCGCGTTCGCGTACACCGCGGACCTGGACGGCGACGGCAAGAGTGAATGCGCGCCGGAGTTGGGCGTCCAGGACGACTGTGACGTGGACAACGACGCGAGCAATGGATACCAAAAGTTTGCGACGTCGCCGCCCTACACCGCCGGTTTCGAGCACGATCTCGTGGGCGACGTCGTCCAGATCCCCGCGGGGGGACGGGTGCTCCTCGCGGACAGCTCGGTGTTGATCCTCAAGGCCGACACCGCGGTGACGGGCGGCCGGTCCGGTTTCCCGGCGCTGGCCAACACGGGGGTGAACTTCGCCTTCGTGGACCGCAGCGTGCGGAACTCCTTCACGTACTTCTACGCGGTGACGGCGTTCGACGTGAACTCGCTCAAGTCCGGGCCGAGCTCGCTCGAGTCCGCGCGCATCACGAAGTCCGTCACACCGCGGGCGCTCGGGGCGAACGCGACCAACACCGCGTTTATCCAAGGCGTCTTTGGGGAAGACGGGGTCGCGCTCGACCCGGGTGCGGCATACCCCGCGATGGACACCGCGACCGGAACGTTCAAGAGCAAGATCCCACCAGGCAATGCCAGCGCGATGTTGTTTACGTCCGCGGTGATCGAGGCGCTGCCACTGGGAGACATCCTCGTCCGCGTCGACTCGGTGAGCGCCGGGTTCACCGAGGGCATCGGGGCCCATCCGAACCTCTACCTGACCCTGAGCGCGCCCGGCAACACGATCAAGAAGACCCTGACGTTGCCCGAACCTGCCTTCAGCGCGACCGGAACGGAGACCTTCACCTTTGACCAACCGCTGGTCGCGTATGACTCGGTGCGGGCCCGGGCCTTCGGGCTCAAGTTTACGCAGGACATCCGCATGCCCGTGACGTTCAACGGCGGCACGCTCCCGATCTCCCGCACGTCCGGCGGCGTGTCGGTGGGCGTGGGCCGGTTCAACCTGTTTAGCGGCAGCCAGGCGACGCTGATGCTGGCGCACTCCCGCTGGTTCTCGGGCAATACCGAGACGACGCCCGACCCCACCATCGATGGGTTCGCCGACTCATCCCACAACGCCGGGGCGCTCCCCGGCGTGAGCAAGATCTACGCGCCCCAGGCGTACCGGAGCGCGGTGAACCTGTTCCTCCGTGGCTATTCCTACTCTCAGACCTCGTGGTATCCGGCCGACTTCCTCGTCACCTGGAAGGCCGACTCGAGCCTCACGGTCTTCGATTCCACGCACCACATCACCCTGCCGTTCTCCCCCAACGGCGGGACCGGGTGGGGGTTTATCAACCGCCGCGCGGTCGAGGCTGCAGGGGTCACCGCCGGCGACTTGGACGACGGCACGGGCACGACGGACACCGCCGTGGTCGGCTACCACCACATCTACGCGACCCAGCCCACGTGCTATCCGGATTGGTGGGCCATCAACTGCGCTCTGCTCGAGCAGAAGGCCCAGGTCGGGCCGGTGGACTTGAACGACGACGGCGTGTCCGACGGGAACGGCGTCGCCCTGATGATCAACGGGGAAGCGTTCTTGATGACCTTCTCGGCCGGAGCGATTCCCGCCAGCGGGACGAAGTGGCGGCTGCGCGCCGTGACGGGCACGATGGATGCCACCTGCGTCCCGCCGGTGGGGGCGTGGACGGATTGTACTGCTTACAGCTTCACCCCGCCGTCGCTGCGGCCGGCGTTCGCGCCCGGACTTACCTACAAAGTGACGGTGTCGAAGCAGTTCGCGATCGACTCGCTGAAGGCAGGCGACTTGAGCCGCGTCCACACGGTGCCGGACCCGTATTACGTGACGAACTCGCTCGAGGCGACCGCGAACACGAAGCTGTTGAAGTTTGTCAACCTGCCCAACCGCGCCATCGTCCGGATCTACTCCCTGAGCGGCGTGCTGGTGCAGGTCCTGACGCACAACGACCCCGCTGGAGGGGGCGAGCTGACGTGGAACCTCCGCAACCGGAACAACCAGTTCGTGGCGTCCGGCGTCTACTTCTACCACGTCGAGGCCCCCGACGGCAAATCGAAGGTCGGGCGGTTCACCGTCGTGAACTTCGCGCCGTGAGGAAATGACCATGACCTTTCGACTGACACGCGTGCTCGGCACGCTCATGGGTCTGGCGGCGCTCAGCACGGCGCCCGCGCGGGCCCAGGTGCAGAACCAGGACAACACCGCCTACGGCGGCACCTCGGGTGAGTTCCTGCTCCTCGGAGCGGGCGCCCGCGGCGCCGCCCTCGGCGGCGCATACGCCGCCCTCGCCACCGACGTGACGGCGCTGTACTACAACCCCGCCGGCCTCGCGCAGATGGCGCGGCCGTCGCTGATGGTGTCCACGTACAGTTACGTGGCCCAGACGCGATACTCGTGGGTCGGCCTCGCCCTGCCGCTGGGCGGCGGCGCGCGGGCCATCGGCCTCTCGGGTGGGAGCTTCGGCTTCAGCGACCAACCGGTGTACACCCTGGACGACCCGGACGGCAACGGGCAGACCTACGGCGTCTCGGAAACGTACTTGGCGGGTACCTACAGCCAGAACTTCTCCGACCGCTTCTCGGCGGGGTTCACGGCGAAGCTGATTTCCGACAAGCTCGGGTCGACCCAGGCGACCGGCATCGCGTTCGACTTTGGGACGAATTTCCACGCGATGCTCGGCGACCGCCCCATCCGCGCCGCGTTCGTGATCTTGAACCTCGGCACGAACCTGCGCCACGACGGCTCGGGCCTCGAAGCGGCCGTGCCGCGCGTGCCGCCGCTCGGTACGCAGGACATCCCGCAGGAACTCCAGCCCGCGCGGCTGCAGGCGTCCTCGTGGGGGCTGCCGGTGATGTTCCGCGTCAGCGTGTCCTTCGACGTCATGACGCAGGGGCAGAACCGCGTGACCGTGCTCTCGGAGTTCACGCAGCCCACGAACACCAAGCCCGGCGCGGGTGCCGGACTCGAGTTCGCGACGACCAACGTCGGCAACAGCGGCTTTTCGCTGGCCGCGCGCGGCAGTTATACGCTCCAGCCGGACAACAACCTCGACCCCGGCACCGGCGCCGGCTTCGCTACCACGCAGAGCATGTCGACGTTCTCGAGCGACGGGTTGGCCCTGGGCGGCGGCATCGCCTACGGGCGCGGCACCTGGAAAATCGGCTTCGACTACGCGTACCGGAATCTTGGGCCGCTGGGTGGCACCAACTTCTTGAGCTTCAGTCTCGGCTGGTAACCGGGCCGGTGGATAGACGGACTTGACGTACCAGGCAGCAAAGGGGCTGGCGCTCGCGGTCGCCGTCGTCGCCGCCCCGACGGGGATGCAGGA
>Ga0209375_1001870_pt1 | contig 15627 bp, 15 predicted proteins | sample GraSoiAngelo_131_FD_185888 | JGI IMG/M metagenome (GOLD analysis project Ga0209375, IMG submission 185888) | Grasslands soil microbial communities from the Angelo Coastal Reserve, California, USA - 14_0929_02_30cm (SPAdes) (version 2) | ecosystem: Environmental > Terrestrial > Soil > Grasslands ... | reverse complement strand
GAGCGTCACGGTCTGCGCAGTGATAACTTGGAGATAGGTATCGACTCCGCCTTTGTAACGATTGCTAAACAGCTGCAGGGACTCCCGCGCCGACGCCACCGCGCGCTGTTGCTGCTCTGCTTCCTGTTCGAGGATGCGCAACGCGGCGAGATTGTCTTCCACCTGTTGGAAGGCATCCAAGGTGGCCTGACGGTAGCTGGCGACGGTGGCATCATAGTTGGCGAGCGCTGCCTCGGAGGTGGCGCGGCGCCGCCCGCCATCGAAGATCGTTTGCGCCAAGGAACTCCCGACCGCCCACAAAAAGCTTTGCCAACCCATCCACTTATTGATCGAGCTGCTTTCGAACCCAAGCAAAGCATTGAGCGTCACCGTTGGAAAGTATGCCGCCTTGGCGATGCCGATCTGTTCGTTCGCCTCGGCGACGCGGCGCTCTGCGGCCGCGATGTCCGGCCGTCGCTCCAAAAGCTCCGACGGAAGACCCGCTGGGATGTCGGGTGGCTGTAGATCCAGCGGTATGGCTGGAAGACGGAAGTCAGCGGGCGGTTTGCCGATCAGGATGGCAATGGCATGCTCGAACTGCGCCCGTTGCACGGCGATATCGGTGGCCTGCACTTGCGTCGTCTCCAGTTGAGTCCGTGCCTGTGCCACATCCGACTTCGGCGCAGCGCCGCCTTCGAATCGCCTGGTCGTAAGCTGCAAGGCTTCGTCGAAGGCTTTAACCGTGTCATTAAACAGCCGCTGTTGTGCATCGGCGCTGCGCAGCTCGAAATAATCAAACGCCAGCTCCGCCTGAAGGCTTAGCCTGGCGGTCTCCAGGTCGGCGGCGCTCGCCTGAGCTTCTTCACGCGCCGCGGTGACACCGCGCCGGATGCGGCCCCAGAGGTCCAATTCGTAAGAAACATCACCGGTCAACAGAAAGTCCCGTGTGGACGCGCCGCTCGACGGCGATTGCGTAGTGGTCGAATTGCGCAGGGAGCTCGCGCTAACCCCGGCCGAAACCGTCGGGAAAAGTCCCGCGCGGGCAAAACCGATTAACGCCCGCGCCTGGCGGAATCGCGCCTCGGCCACCTTCACGTTCTGATTGGCCTCGCTCACCTGCTCTTGCAGCGCGTTCAGCTGCGGATCGCCGAAAATCTCCCACCACTTACCTCGGGGAATGTCGTCAAGCGGTCGCGCGAGCTTCCAGCCCTGGTCTTCCTTGTAGGCCGGCGTCATCGGCACCGATGGCTTGAAATAATCTGGTCCCACCATGCAACCCGCGCACAGCAACACCACAATAGTGGTAAGACCGAGGAAAAACGACTTCATCGCGCGGCGGCCTGAGCGGGCGGAGCATTCACTTGAACCGTCGTCCCGCTGATGAGAGAGTCGCTTGGATTGAGGATGACCCGATCCGTAGGCTGGAGCCCGGACACAACCTCCACGCTACTCCCGTAGTCACGGCCGATGGTCACGGGCACGAGCTCTGCGCGGCCGTTGCGAACCACGCCGACGCGCAAGCCCTCGGAGCGGAACAGAAGCGTGTTGGCCGGAATCGTGACGGAGCTGACCGTTTGCGGCAGTTTGAGACGAACGCGCACGTAGGCTCCCGGAAACAGAGTCCCGCTGCGGTTATCCACGTCCACCTCGACCAGCAGAGTTCGTGATGCCGGATCGATCGAGTTAGAGTTCCGCGCAATCGTGCCGGCGAAAGTTTTGCCGGGAAACTCGTCGAGCGTCAGGGAGGCCGTCGCGCCCGGGCGCACCGCTTGCGAATAGAGTTGCGGCACCGCGACAAAGACCCGCAAGGTGTTGATTGCCGCGAGGTGGAAGAGTTCTTGCCCCGGCGTGCTGGCCCCCGAATTGATGAGCGCGCCGATATCCGTGTTGCGCGCGGTGATCACGCCGTCGAAAGGAGCATAAATCTTCTGGAACCCCTGGAGTTCCTCCAAGCGGCGGACGTTGGCGATGTTCGAATCAACCGTAGCTTTCATCGCATGAAAGTTGCTGACATTCTGATCGGTTTCCTGCTTTGACACGGAGTCCGTTTTCCAGAGAGCTTGCCACCGGTCCGCCGTAATTTCAGCCTGGCGCAGGTTGGCCTGCGCGGTTTGGAGATCTGCCCGAGCTTGTTGCAACTGCTGGTCGATCTCGGGGGTTTCTATGACAGCCAGCAACTGGCCCTTCTTCACACGGGTCCCGATGTCGACGTGCCAGCTTTTGACATAACCGTTCGTCCGCGCAAAGATCGGCGCGTCGGTAAAAGCCTGCGTATTTCCCGGCAGAACAATTTCATCAGTGGGATCGTCCGCTTTCGGATAGACCACGTTCACGGTGGCTATCGCCGCCGTAGCCGTTGCCTGTGTTAGATCCGCCTCCGCCTTTTTGCGACTGATGAAACCAAGGCTAATGACAATGACAAAAATCACCGCCACCGCGCTTAGAATCACATAAGTGCCGAGTCCGATGCCCGCACCGTGGCTTTCATCTCGCGCTCTATCTTCGAATTGCGTTTCGGGTTCTTTCTTCTCGTTAGTTGTCATCGTATTGCTCCATGAGTCAAATCGCTGCCGTTCGCCCATTGTTTTGTCATTGACGTACCGCTTGAGCGGCGCGACGTCTGCCGTGGAAAATGCTAAACACCGCCGGCACGAAAATAAGCGTAGCAACTGTGGCACACAGCAAACCACCGATGACGGCCCGTCCGAGCGGCGCGTTCTGCTCGCCGCCGTCACCCATCCCAAGCGCCATGGGAATCATGCCGATGATCATGGCGAGGGCGGTCATGAGCACGGGGCGAAAGCGGGTAACGCCGGACTCGATGGCCGCCTCCACAGCGTTGGCATGTTCGGCGAGCCGTTCTTTGGCGAATGACACGATGAGGATGCTATTGGCGGTGGCGACGCCCATACACATGATCGAGCCCATCAACGCCGGGACACTGAGCGTGGTGTGGGTGAGAAACAGGAAGATGATAATGCCGGCCAGGGCGGCAGGCAGAGCGGTAATGATGATAAAGGGATCGAGCCAGGACTGAAAATTTACAACGATCAGGAGATAGACCAGCACGATAGCAAAGCCGAGACCAGCCAGCAAGCCGATATAGGATGTCCGCATCGTGTCGAGTTGTCCGCGAATCGTGATGAAGCTGCCGCGCGGCAACAGCTTCCGGTTGGCATCGACGATCCGCGTGATTTCACGACCGACGGCTCCGAGGTCCCGATCCTGGACGGAGGCGTAAACGTCCACGACGCGACGGATGTTGTAGTGATTCAACACGGCCATTTCATTCGACCGCGTGATCGAGGCGACGTCCGCCAGGATTTCCGGAGTCCTCGCCGTCGTCGAAGTAATTGGCATGTTCTGCAGGTCCTGCAGCGATTGAATCCGGTATTGGGGCGTCTGGGTCGCGAGGTTGTAGTTGACGCCATTTTGCCAATTCAGGAAAAAGGTCGGCGTCGTCTGAAAGCTACCGCTCAGCGACACCAACAGGCTGGTCGCGACGTCTCGCTGGGTGAAGCCTCCGCCGGCCGCCTTCGTGCGATCCACGTCAATATGAAATTTCGGGTAATCGAAGTTTTGCTGGATGCGCGGGTCGGCGATACCGGGCACATGGCGAATCTCGCTCAGTATCTTGTCGGCGATCTGCCGGTTGCCCTGGACGTCCGCTCCTTCGATCTGAATATCGATCGGTGCCGGCAAGCCAAAGTTCAGAATTTGAGTGACGATATCCGCGGGTAAGAAATAAAAGGTGTTACCGGGGAACTCAGCCGCCAGCTTCTTACGCAACTCTCGGACATATTCGGCCGTGGGGCGATGATTCTCTTTGAGGGACACCAGGATGTCCGCGTCGGCCGCGCCAATGAGGCCGGACGTGCTGTGCATGTAATTAATGGTGCTGTAAGGCAGACCGATGTTGTCGAGAATGTTGTCCACTTCCTGGGCCGGAATGACACGGCGGATCGAGTTTTCGACGAGATCGGCAAGCCGCGCGGTTTCTTCAATGCGCGTGCCGGTCTTGGCACGCAAATGGAGGGTAAACTGGCCGCTGTCGGTGTCGGGAAAGAAATTTTCACCCAGCCACGGCGCGAGGGCCCAGGCGGAAAGACAGAGCAGAAGAAACACAGGGACAAACATGAACCGCCGATGAACCAGGGTCGTGAGCAGACGCTGATAGCCGAGACGAAGACGCTCAAATCCACGCTCGAACGAATCCTGAAACCGGATGAATGGATTGCGCGAAGCAGCAGCATGATGATCTTTTGCTTTGAGCAGGTACAGCGCCATCGTGGGCACCAGCGTCCGCGACAGGAAATACGACGCGAGCATGGCGAAAACCACCGCCTCGGCCAGCGGCACGAAGAGATAACGGGCGACGCCGCTCAAAAAGAACATCGGCAAGAACACGATGCAGATGCACAAGGTCGACACGAGAGCGGGAACGGCGATTTGCGACGCGCCGTCCAGAATCGCCTGTTTAATTTCCTTGCCCTGATCCAGATTCCGGTTGGTGTTCTCGATCTCCACGGTGGCGTCATCCACCAGCATGCCCACCGCGAGCGCGAGCCCGCCGAGCGTCATAATGTTGATGGTTTCTCCTAGGAAGCTGAGAACGATGATCGAGGTCAGAATAGACAGCGGAATTGAAACTGCAATAATCACGGTGCTGCGCCAGCTCCCCAGGAAGATCAGGATCATCAAACCGGTGAGACAGGCGGCGATGACTGCTTCGCGAATTACGCCGCTCACAGCGGAGCGCACGAAGATCGATTGATCCGCCAGCGGCTGGACTTTCAATGCCTGCGGCAGTGTGGCAGTGACGCGCGGAAGAATCTTGCGAATGCCGTTGACGACGTCAAGTGTGGACGCGCTCCCCGCCTTGATCACGGTGATGAGTACGCCGCGCAGGCCATCGTGGCGGACGACGTTTGTCTGCGGCGCGAAGCCCTCGCGCACATGGGCGACATCGCGTAGGTAAATCGTGGAGTTGCCGACCTGCTTGACCGGCAAGTCGTTCAGTTCCTGCACTGTCCTCGGCGCGCCGTTAAGATCGACGTCATACTCGAACTCGCCGATCTTGGTGGTGCCGGAAGGCAATACCAGGTTCTGCAGATTCACCGCGTTCACCACGTCGGTGGCCGACAGGCCTTTCGATTGGAGCAATGCGGGATTTAAGTCGATCATCACTTGGGTTTGCTTGCCACCGTAAGGATAAGGAATCGCCGCGCCGGGCACCGTGACGAGTTGGGTTCGCAGAAAATTCAAGCCAAGATCGTTCAACTGCTGTTCGGAGAGACCTTCCCCTGAAAGCGCAAGCTGGATGATCGGCACGCTCGAAGCACTGAAGTTGAGGATGATCGGGGGCTGGGCGCCGGCGGGCAACTGACGCAGAGCTACCTGAGATACGGCCGTTATCTGGGCGTTGGCCGTATCAAGGCTCGCGTTGGGCTGGAGAAAAATTTTGATGATCGATTGCCCATTGATGGTGGTCGATTCGATGTGCTCGATGTTGTCGACGGTCGTGGTGAGAATGCGTTCGAAGCCGGTCGTGAAGCGGCCTTCCATCTCTTCCGGATTGAGCCCGGTGAACTGCCAGGCGACGGCGATCACCGGAATGTTGATATTCGGAAAGATGTCCGTCGGCGTGCGCATGATCACCACTGGGCTCGCCAACAGGATCAACAGCGCGAGCACGATAAAAGTATATGGACGATTGAGAGCGAGTCTAACTATCCACATATTGCGGTCACCTTAACAATGATTGATTGGCGGGAGAAACCAAAGCGAGCGGAAGCGAAGCTTCATTTCTAGAATCAGATCTCCCTTTTTCTTGATAATGAGTGTATTGGCAATCGATATGCCAAAGTCGATGAATGTCTAGAAACGCTAAATTCAAAGGAGTTACACTCCTACACTTGGGGATAGTGACGAAAAGGCAGTGCCGATTTATCGACAGATGCCGAACTAGGGGCGTCTACCCGGCACGGCAGAGCCGCAACCAAAGCAGCAAGCCTTACTTCACGGCAGAGACGCAGAGTTCCCAGAGTTCGAAATAGGTTTGTTTATCGTAAATGTCCCAATAATCGACCGGCCTTTCTGTGGTCACTTCAAATGTGTGCGTTGGCGCCGGCACCGTACTTCTGCCGCGATCGATTGCCGTTCTCGAATTCGACCTCGTAGTCAAACAGGTACTCGTATTGGCCCCCTTCAAATTCAACGAGCAAAAGAGTGCGTCCAAGATTTTCGGTCACAGAAACGAGCGTGCCTTCTCTCGGCAGTAACATACCTGATTTTGATGACCGAATAGTTTTGGTCACATTTAATTTGACACCTGTCTCCATAACACGACTCCTCGTTGCAACATCCGAGTTGCAACTTTGCATATGTTTTCTTTCTCTTTGCTTCTGCTCGTCAGAAGGGCAACTTCGTGCCGACTGTGGATTGGTCCGGTTTCCGACGGGCGTCGAACCTTAATCTTGTAATGGCCGACACGGTTACTAATCGCCGTTAAATAGATAGACGATTGCCCTTTGTGTTGCTCAGGGTCGGTCTTCTTTTCCAGAGGGTCGAAATCGCCACTCTCGGAAATCGCCGTCGAGACAATGCCGTTCCTACTGCCCTTAGTCGTCTTCGCCCGGGTCGAACGGCCAATTAGTGTGGTACTTTTGGCACGCCGGTTGATCGTAATTGGCAGCGGCTAAACAACTGCACCCCGTGATAAGACTCGAGACTAAAACAAGCGTCGCCAACAATAATGCAGCACTACGCATAATGTTCACCCACTCTCTGTTGTTTACGCAAGAGAATCTCCGCAAGCGCCATGCCAGACCATATCTGATTGGGCAAGAACTCAAGTGCTGAAAATCTGCAAAGTTGTAGATCGCCAAGGTTGAGCGGCGGTTATAGGGCGAGAAGAGCGTGCCAAATTACCGGCAATCGTCGACATACCGACTTGATGCGGTGTTGAGACTGTTGCAGTTACTCGTTGTGAATCTGGTAGTTCTTGCTGAAAAACTTCCCGTTCGCCGTCAACACCGCTCAGGACGAACGGGAACGAAAGAAATAGTTGTAAAAATTCCCGTTCATGGTGAGCCCAGTCGAAGCATATTTACGCGGAAACAAAATAGGTCGCGCTCGGAAGTTCTCTAAATGGACTCTGCGTTGTTGTCCTCACATGCGGTGACATTCAGAAGGTTACCGGCTTCGATACAGCTCAGCGCGTACTGCCGCATGAGCAGCCGCGCGGCATCCCGCAGGCGGTGCTCACGCAAAGCTTGTCGCACGTCGGCTGAAATGTCCTCGTCAACCAGTAGTAATGGCACAAGCGAGAAGCCAGTGGAAAACCTCCTCATGTTGAAATCGTCGCAGCCGCTCGGCCAGACTGCTGCATGAACTCGTTGACGTCGATGCCAAGGTTTGCCGCAACGCGGCGCCCATAGTCCTCGTCAGCGCGGAAGAAATGGATGAGCTGAACATCCTGCAGCAGCACAGGACCCTGCGGACCTGCCGTGAGCGCCTGTTGCTCAGCGATAGGTGCGCCGTTTTCTGTCGTCAACAAGTCAGATTTCGCGTCGTTATTTTTTGTCATCTCTCAACTCCTTGAAAGAAAAATGACAGTGAATGTTTACGGGAGAGAAGTTTTATCGCCGTCACTACCGGCAATAAGGCAAGAGTTCTGACCGGTAATCCTGAAGTTTAGACTCACCCTTCCCCCATTGACTTTCCCCTCACCGCCAATAAGAACTTCAACGGCAATCCCAAGTCTCCGGGCTTCCGCGCCGCACGCCGCACATACCTTCATATCTATCGCATCAGTATGAACACGGTATGCGGCTTCACCGCTTGAACATCTCTGGCATTTCATTTCTCAACTCCATAAATCAACCATGGCTTCCATCGGTTCCTGTTAGATTCTCACTGACCACTTAAGCCGACTCCGAGGCTTGGTCGGTAGCGCTTTCGGGCAATAGCCAAAATCTCACTTAGCATCCGTTCCCGACGCTATATGGGAAGACGGCTCGTTATATCTGCTTTGGCGATCAGTTCGTGCCCGCGCCATAAGTGATAGCTAGATAGACGACAGCAAGCGCAAATAATAAAAACTCATTCATTGGATACGTTCACCCTCTCTTTACACCGTTTACCACCAATCAGTGCGCGTACTCCGACGCCCAACGATGCTGGTTTTCTAACATTTGGGCTTGGACTTGATCTTCCCCAACAGGATTCTCGTCACACGGCCCATAAAAGTCGATGATGTCAGTCTGTGTTAAGACCGGACGATCATCACCTAGAGTCTCTTCATCTATTGCTGGGAACTTCATGTGACAGTAACTGCCTGCAGTGAACTCATCTTTCGAGAGAATACCGTCCGCAGCCATTGCACCGTTAATCGCTCCCAGGGAGCCGATGAAAAGCGAGCCTGCCAAAAATGATGTCGCAATCTTCATAGTTCTCACCTTCTTCTCTGTGACAAATATGGCAAGGCCTGTGCCAAACCACATCGAAGTTTAGAAAAATGTAGAAATGGTGAGAATCAGGGAAGTTAAAGGTCGTCACCTCAAAGTTGAAATGGACCGTGACGAAAAAACTGTGACGAACTACCGGCAGACGACGCCATAGCGTCGTGTGAGCTCAAGAAGAAACTGTCGAGAAGCTAAATTCGACGGATTCTCAGTCGTACCGGCGCCCGGTAAGATCGAATGCAAGTTGGGTATGATTCAAGAAGTGACGAATGTTGTAGCTTTTAACACTTCAATTCACGTTTAATCATTGCATGGGACCTGGCATGATCGTTGCCTTTCCATAACCTCAGGAAGGGAGCACAGGCAAATGAACCGTGCAACATCAATTATGACAGCTTTGTTCTTCGTCGGCAGTTTGAGCGCTGGCAAGGCGTCTTTCGCATCCGAAGAGACTTCCTCTGTAGGCGCGAACACGAGAATTGCGCCACCATCAAGCGAAACGAGTCAAGAACGTAACGTGTTACGGGAACTTGCAGTTGCGCTCGCGGCAGGCGGTGAGGCGTTGAGCTCTTTTCGTGGTTCAGCCATTGAGCATAAAGAGGGGAAAGACCGGCTCGATCCCGCGATTCCGGGCATGGATTGCGCTATTGATCGGATCGTTAGTTATGTCTCGTGCTACGGCGCAGCAATTGGGAGCAAAGAAAAAGCCGACCATCGCTTCATAGAGCTTATCGACGAACTGCAAGCTGCGTTGCCGTCAGATCGTTGGAGAGGAGTCGAGACCGAGCCGAGAATCGATTCGATGCGAAGTTACAGCTATGAGGATCAAGATTCCGACGCCCACATTGATATCGATTTAATTGGCCGACCGCAGACGCAAGGAACGTATTCCTACCTTGTAACAATTTTCGGGTGGACTGCGACCGAACCGCGCCTCTGACACTGACGGTCATTGTGCTTCTCAAAGCTGATATTTCGCCGTTCGTCGATATCCCGACACGTCACGGTTCTCGAGAAATATCTTCGAGCACTAGTCGGGCAACTACAAATCACCCCAGGTCAAGTAGTTACGAGTGTTGGTTCGAGGTTGGTATGGAGCTTGCTCAGTCTCTGATCATAATGCAAAGAGAGGAGGTGAAAACTATGAAAATCGCAACATCACTTTTGGCAGCCTTGCTTTTCACAGGTACACTGGGAGCGCTTAACAACGCGATGGCTGAGGACGGTATTCTCGAGAAAGATCAGTTCACCGCAGGCAGTTACTGTCATGAGAAGTTTCCGGCGATGACGGAAGAGAGTCTGGCTACCAACAACCCGGTCCTCGACAGCTCCGGGGATGTCATCGACTTTTACGGGCCGTGCAACGAGAATCCTGTTGGGAAAGATCAAATCCAAGCTCAAAAACTGGAAGCCCAGCATCGTTGGGAGCATGACTACGAGGACTAAACGGTGTAAAAAGAGGAGGGCTACGGCCCTCCTCAACACCCTCTCCTTCGACGTTACTGAGACCCCACCCGATTGAAAAACACGAACTCTCTATGAGTCCTTCTTTAGGTCTCTCACTTTGTGGCTCTATTGCGCAAAGAGTCAAACCAGACGAGACAGAATGTTTGATCTGCGCTCGGCCTTTCCACGAATGACGACTCTCTTTTTTGTCCATCGCAATAACGCGCGCCGAAACACGCCCGCCTCATTCCAGTACAGTCCAAGATCCGCTCGTTTCTCCAAGCTCCATTACTTCTCTCTTTCAAAGCTACTATTTCGGCATTCGTCTGAATCTCGACAAGTCGTCTGCGTCATCAAAGATCTCACCTTGACCACCGCGGAATTGCAAGTCGGTAATTCCCGAGTACTTTTCGATTCTCAGCGGCTTCGGCACGGCCCTTGCCAAGACACTTTGTAGAAGCATCGAAAAGGAAAGGAGGTGAGAATCATGAAGATCGCAACATCACTACTGGCAGCCGTGCTCTTGGTCGGCGCGCTGGGTGCGATCAACACCGCGATGGCGGCGGATGGGATCATCGACAAACAGGAGTTAACTCCAGGCAGTTACTGCCACCTCAAGTTCCCGGCAATTCGCGAGGACACATTGGGCAGCGATCATCCGGCTCTAGAAGATCCAAACTCAGGCGACATCATCGACTTTTATGGACCGTGTGATGAGAACCCAGTTGGGAAACATCAAGTGGAAGAGCAGAAACTGGAAGAGCTTCAGCAATGGTTCCGGGACTAATCCCGCCCGCTCCGCCAAACGGTGAAGAGGAGGGGTGGTTCCCTCCTCAATACCGCCAGGCGGCATTAACAAGGGAGGCATTGTTAGGTTGCAGAGTCGACTAAACGATGCGCTGGTACCATAGATTCAGCGGACGCAGGAAAAGTTTGCTTATCGGAGAGAAAGATCACAGGGCCATGCGAGACATAGGTTACAAGATTCCGGTCGTTTCCATCGTGGATGACGACGAGTCGGTGCGCGACGCCCTCAAGGGCTTCATACAATCCATCGGTTTTAGAGCCGAGATCTTTGCGTCGGCCGAGGATTTCCTGGTTTCGGATATGCTCGACAGGACGACCTGCATGATCGTGGATGTTCATATGCCAGTCATGACTGGATTGGAGCTTCAGTGCCGATTAGCCACCAGCCGTTGTCCAATTCCCATCATCTTCATCACCGCCCACGATGATCCGGCAGTGCGGGTTCAAGCTTTGAGAGCCGGAGCGATAGACTTCCTGAGAAAACCGTTCAATGAGGATGTCTTGCTAAATGCTATTCACGCGGCTCTCGATCGAAAGCAAGACGCGAAGATGGGCTGATACGATCAGCGGTCGTAGCGAGCCTCAATCAGTGAGATAACTTCGAAATCTAGACACGAGTCGACATATCGACATGAGTTTTTCGTCACGAACCAGGATTCAAACTGCATCGAGACGTGATCCAATACGATTTTCCGCGATCCAGGATGGTATCTCTTTTGCACATCCAGAGAGCAAGGTGACGCGAATTTCGAGATCTCTTGTGACGGCATCTAAGGAGGATGATTCATGACAAAGTTGTATTCATGTCCGGCGATTGTTGTTTTGTCCGCGTCTCTGTTTTTCGGGGCTAATTCAGCGAGCGCTCAGGAGAATTACCGATTCCAGCAAAATCTGGAACAGCTCCAACAGCAGGAACAGATCGACCAGCTCCGGCGCGAGCAACAGCAAAACCAGCTGCAGCAGCGACTCGACGAAATTCAGCGCCGGCCGGAAGGGCAAATGCAACGGCAGCAGCAATCAAATGATCGGCAACAACAAATAGACCAGCTCCAGCTCGATCGGCAGCGAAACCAGCTTCGACAGGAACAGCAGTTCAATCAGCTCCGAGAGGAAGAGCAGCTCAACCAACCCCAGCGTCGGCAACAGTTCGATCAGTTCCAGCGTGAGCAACAGCTGCAGCAACTCCAGCAGCAACAACAGATTGACCAATTGCAGCAGCAACAGGAAAAAAACCGGCTTCAACCGTGATTTCGTATCCCGAAATCCTAGAACGGACGGGAGTAGAGAGTGGCAGGAATTTGGCGAACTACAAAATCAGAGCGGCGATGAATCGAGCACGACAAACCAATTCTTCGCGTCTCTTTCGAGGCAAGAAAAATGTTCTTTCAGATAATTGAATCCGTCAAAAGGATTTTGCGGCGCCACGGCCTCACAGCAGCGGTGCCAGCTGGACTTATTGCATTGGGTGGCTGTACTGCTCTCGGATTTGGCCAAAGCAAGCCGCCGGTTATGGTCACCGAAGTCGTCCGGCTGAGTCGGGAAGGCGTGCCCGCCGAGACCATCGTTAAGAAAATGCGCGACTCCGGAACTGTTTATCGCCTCAGCGCGGCGCAGTTGGCGCAATTGCACGATCAAGGTGTCCAGGATCAGGTCATCAACTACATGCAGCAGACCTACCTCGATGCCGTGCGCCGCGAACAAGACCTGGCGGATTGGAATGAGTCGGAAATGTGGGGAGATCACTTTTGGTAAGCCGTAAAGAAATAAACGGCAGCGACGGGCGTCACTGAAAACCGGCGGCTCGTTAGGAGATGAATCATGATTTCGTTAAGGCAATTTCTAGCATTGGTTCTTTCAAGTGCCATAGTACTCGTAACAATTCCGCGCGAATCGATGGCTTCTGCGGCGGTTCAGCCGACTGCGCAGCCTGCGGTCCAGCCTGCGCATGTGACCCCGGAACATTTGCAGCAATTGGTAGCACCCATCGCGTTGTATCCCGACGAACTGGTCGCCCAGGTTTTGGCGGCTGCCACCTACCCGACCGAGATCGTCGAGGCGAACCGTTGGCTGCAAGAAAATTCCAGTCTCAAGGACGCCCAATTGGCCGATGCGGTGGATAAACAATCCTGGGATCCGAGCGTGAAAGCGCTCACGCAATTTCCCTCGGTGCTAGCGAATATGGACAAAAATCTTTCCTGGGCCTCGGCGCTGGGAGATGCCTACTTCAACCAATCACAAGATGTTCTCGATGCCGTCCAGGTTATGCGCAAGCGGGCGCAGAGCGCCGGTACTCTTAAAACTACGGCGCAGGAGACTGTGACAACAAAAGACCAAACGGTAATTATCGAACCGGCGAATCCAGAGATCGTCTATCTTCCCGAGTATGATCCCTGGATCGTATACGGGGCTCCCCTGCTGGCCTATCCGGGGTATTTCGACGAAGGTTTCTTTGTCGGTCCGTTTATTTTTTTCGATGCGGGCTTTCCTATCAGACGGCATTTCCACCATCACTGGGGTTGGCACAACTGGGGCTGCGATTGGCACAACAGATTCGTGGTCTTCAATCACAACCGGTTCATCTCCAGGAGTCCCACCTTTATCAACCGCAGGTTTGGAGTACATGGCCCTGATTTTCGGGGTGCTCCGGGACATGGTTTTCCGGATCGCGGCGCGGGCTTTCGCGGCGGACCGATCGCGGGTTCGTCGCGCCGCACGTGGAACCCAGTCAACGCCCCGGCACATTCAGCGGATTCGACCACGGCGGCGTGGTAAACCAGCACTCCTTCCGCGGCCAGTCCAGCTTCGGCGGAGGTATGCATGGCGGAGGCGTCGCCGGCGGGGCACCCGGCGGTTTCCGTGGCGGTACGCACGGAGGTTCCGCCGGCGGGGCGCCCGGCGGTTTCGGTGGCGGCATGCATGGTGGAGGCGGAGGCCACAGGTAAGCGGATTTGCGGTGGGAAGCAATTCCTAAGCAAGAAGACCGGAATGGAGGTAAGCAAGATGATGCGTATAAAAGACGGCTCACACAAAATTCCTTGGAAAACTGTGCTTAAATTTACGCCCGTGGCGGTCTTTGCTTTGTGGTCCCTAGCATTCACTTGGATCCTCTTGGCTGAGCCGCCGACGCGCCGGACATTCGCTTCTCCGGCCCAAGCCAGTACAGCCCTCTTCCTGGCCGCTCAGGCGGGTGACGCGACAGCCCTCCTGAAAATGTTTGGACCCGATGGAAAGGAAATCGTTTCCAGTGGCGACCCAGTGGAGGACAAAAATAGCCGGGAGCAGTTCGTACGGAAATACCAGGAGATGCACCGGCTGGTGGAAGAGCCGGATGGAACCGTGCGGCTTTACATTGGCGCAGAGAACTGGCCACTGCCGATTCCCCTCGTGAACCACAATAATGCGTGGTATTTCGATACTGCCGCTGGCAAAGAGGAAATATTGTTACGACGAATTGGCAGAAATGAAATGGCGGCAATGAGAATCTGCCAAGAGCTAGTGGACGCGCAAAAAGAGTACTATGCCGAGTCGCTCAATGGCGAGGTTAAACAATACGCGCAGAAATTTGTGAGCGATGAAGGGAAACACAATGGTTTGTATTGGAAGACGGGGCGTGGCGAATCCGAAAGCCCTGTCGGTCCGCATTTGGCCTACGCCGGTGGTGACACCTATCCTGCGGACTCAAAGTCAGGAGCCAAGCCGTTTTATGGCTACTATTTCCAGATCCTGACTAAGCAAGGAGAGCATGCAGCAGGTGGAGCGAAGAGCTACATCGTCGACGGCAAGATGAGCGGCGGCTTTGCCTTCTTGGCCTATCCTGTGGAATATGCTGCCTCCGGAGTCATGAGCTTCATTGTCGGTCAAGATGGAATCGTCTATCAAAAGGACCTCGGTCCAAAGACCGCTGAGTTAGCCAAGACGCTTCGTGAGTACAATCCGGATAAGACATGGGCAAGAGTCGACTAAACGTATGACAGCGCCGTTTACTGAATAAGCGTAGGTGAAAACGCCGCGGCCCAGTGCGCAGATGCAACAGAAATAATGCTGCAAAGAGAAAAATTGGCATGATCCGAAGCCAGACCGGTAATCTTCGAACTTAAGGGGGATCATGCTGTGATTGGAATGTTAGCATGCTGAAAACCCTGTCTCGAATTCTGATCTTGTGCCTCTTCGTGTTGCTTACAGGCTGCGCGGTTTCAACCCAGATCAGTAACAGTCCGCGCTCTAGTATAGAACAGCGGCTGCTGGTCCGCTCCTTTGAGCGCGCTTTAGCCACGCTGGATACTCAGGAATTCAAGGGAAAAACCGCTTCCGTTGATTTCTATGGCCTTACCGGTGACAAGGATTTCACGAAGGAATTTTTAATAGCTTGGCTACAAGAACACCAGGTGCAGATTGCTACGGATCCGAAGCAAGCACAGCTGCACCTGAAGGTCTTCGCTCCCGTTCTCGCGGTTGACCAAGGGCAGTCGTTTGTGGGTTCTCCCTCCTTTACGGTGCCGATCCTAGGTTTTGTTATGCCGGAAATCGCACTGTTTAAGAATGTGCGGCACAGCGGCCATGCCGAGGTTGAGATCTACACGATCGACGAAGGGACCGGAAAATTCATTGACAAGAGCGCTCCGGCGGTCGGCGAGACCCAATATGATGACTATACGATCATGATAGTTGTCCACTTTACACGCACCGATATAGAAAGTGATATGGAAAAGCGCGAGTGGGATTGGGAGCCGGGCGCTTAATGGTCGTTGTCGGAGACACGAGGAATGTTGCATTTGCGGAGTTCCCTAACATTCACTTTTCTCGCTCACTTCTCCGCATTCGATAGAAGTGATGCTGAAAAAACAAATGAGAATTCAGATCAGCGCGGGCGATGCCATGAGCCAGAGCCCTAATACTAAGTTAAACCGCATCAAATGTTTTAACGCGAGCA
>Ga0209375_1001864_pt1 | contig 15660 bp, 12 predicted proteins | sample GraSoiAngelo_131_FD_185888 | JGI IMG/M metagenome (GOLD analysis project Ga0209375, IMG submission 185888) | Grasslands soil microbial communities from the Angelo Coastal Reserve, California, USA - 14_0929_02_30cm (SPAdes) (version 2) | ecosystem: Environmental > Terrestrial > Soil > Grasslands ... | reverse complement strand
GGTTTCACTGAAATCCTTGATGTTACGTCCCGCCGGCCCGAGGTCGTCCATCGTGGCTTTTAGCCTATCAGATGAGTCGCGAAAATTTCGGAGCGCGACTTCAATGTTGTTGTTTGATGTGAGATCATCGCTAATCTTCTGGATGTTATTGAGAGAATGCGACAGAGCGCTATCCGGCGCGGTTAGATCGACAAGATGTTCCCCGAATGTCTTGAACTGGCCGATCGCGAGGGTCAGATCGGAATTTTCGTCGGTGAGTCGACTGAGATTTTGCGATGTAGTCTCGAGTTCCTTCATCGTAGACGTAGCCTCTGCTGCGACCGGCTTGATTACTTCGAGCATCTTGGCCGCGGCTTCGGAAAAATCGGGAACGCGCTCGCCGGGAAACATTTCGCCATCTTTTGCGCGCCCGGAGCTTTCGTTTCCCTGCGTGATGTCGATCGCCATGTCACCGAGGAGTCCCAGCTGCGTCAGCCGGGCATGCGCATCGCGATAAACCTTCGCGTTCCTATCCACCTGCACATCGACCCGAACTTCATATTTCGGTTTGCCACCTGAAGGGATCGGAGTTGCGCCCGGCTCGGACGGGCGCAGCGAGACACTAACCTCTTGTGCGCGCTTATCTTCCTCCGGTGAAACTGGCGAAAATAGCTTCTGCACCTGCCCAATTTTTCTACCGGCCAACATGACCGGCGCGCCGATTTTGATTCCGGACGCATTGTCGAAATACATTTTGTAGGTCACAAGCGGCCGGAAGAGCCCAGGCGCGCCCAGCAAGATGAGCACAAAAGCCAAAATAGCCACGGTGCCTACCACCAGCAGGCCCGTCATTATCTCATTTCTTTGCAATTGCATCTTGGCTTCCTTCCAGAATGGGGCCTTCTGTGCTTCCGCTCAAGAACTGAGCGACGACCGGATTCTTCGACTGTTTAAACTGCTCAGGCTTGGCGTCTTCAATGATCTTGCCTCGATAGAGCATCGCCATGCGCGTGCCGATGCGAAAAGCACTGCTCATGTCATGCGTCACGATGATTGATGTCACTTTCGATTTTTCTGTGAGACTGATGATTAATTCGTCGATCACCGAACTGATCACCGGGTCCAGGCCGGCGGAGGGCTCGTCAAAGAGAATCAGCTCCGGCTCCATGACCAGCGCTCGCGCCAAGCTCACGCGCTTTTTCATTCCGCCGCTTAGTTCTTCGGGCATCAACTCCTTCGCTTCCATCATGTCAACAAGCTCAAGCTTTTGATCGACAATTTTATCGATTTCTTTACGCGATTTATCGGTCAGCTCTTCGAGTGGGAGCGCGACGTTGTCGCGCACATTACGCGAACTCAGAAGAGCCGAGTATTGATAGACCATCCCAATGTGCTGTCGGATGCGTTGTAGCTTGCGGCGGCGCAGCCGCGTGACCTCAAATTGCTTGAAAAAAATGGAGCCGGCGTCGGGCTGTAGAATTCCCAGAATAAGGCGCAGAATGGTGCTCTTGCCGCTGCCACTCTGACCCATAATAACAAGGCGATCGCACCGCTCGACCTCGAGCGACATACCGTCGAGCACTTTCGTCTCGTCGAACTGCTTACGCACATCGCGCAGCTCGACCATACGGGAGGAGTTCGCGCTCATAAAGGAAAGAACACGATGTAAACGATGTTGTAGAGTGTATCGAAACCGATCACGGCAGTGATGGCAGTGACAACGCTTGACGTTGTCGCCGTACCGACCCCCGCCGCCCCGCCTCGCACGGTTAGGCCCCGATAACAAGCGATCGCACCGATGAGCAAACCGAAGAGGAAGCTTTTCAAGACGCCTGTAATAATGTCGCGGATAAGTAACGCGTCTTTGACCAGATCGAGAAAGTAAACAAAGGCGATGCTGAAATAGGCACGAGAAACCAGACTGCTGGCGAAAATCGCTGAAATATTGGAAATGGCCGAGAGACAAGGCATCAGGAGAAATAATGCCACCATTCTTGGCGCGACCAGGAATCGAAGCGGCCCAATTCCCATCGCCTCGATGGCCTCGACTTCTTCGGAAACCTGCATCGTTCCCAATTCCGCTGTAAACGCCGCGCCAATGCGCGCCGCCAGCATGATACCGGTAATGAGCGGGCCAAGTTCTCGCGTAAAACCGATTGCGACCAAGCCTGGAATAAGACGTTCTGTCCCAAACCGCTGAAGCTGATAGCCCGTGAGCAAAGCCATGGTTAGTCCGAGGAAAAACGAAACCAATCCAACGAGCGGAACCGAATCGACGCCAGCGCGTTCGGTGTGACGAAAAAAGCTGACGGCACGGAATGGAACGCGGCCGCGCCGGACATTGTCGAGCGTCTCAGTGAAAGTATGGATGACGAACCAGAACAAGCTGCCGATCTCTCGGAGGAAATTGCGGCTAAGCTCACCGATGTCTTGTACGACGACGATCGGATTCGTCGGAATTACTTCGCTGTCCGCAGCGTTGCTTTTCTGGGTGTTCGCCATGCCCACGGGAAGTTGCTCCAGTTAACGATGTCGAAAAGGAGAAAGTTGAAGGGTCAAAGCGCTAAATCTTTGAAAGCGTTGGAGTGGCGCGGAAGCGGTGGTGGTGATCGAGCATGATCGATTTAATCACTCACCGGTTCACGCGTGACGTCTCCCATGAAAGCTTTCGACATCGTCCAAGCCAACCGTTTAGACTCACTTCTGTGAAACCGCGTGCCGCTTTCTATCAAGCAAAAGCCCTTTGTTCCAGCGCGATATGAAATTGTTTCACACAGCGAATTGCTTCTTTGCCATCGTGCTATTTAATGCCGGGGCGCTGCCGCTCGCTCAGGAGCAAACGATTCGCGTGAACGCTCCGATCCAAGAACGACCGGGCGATCAGCCAAACATGCAAACCAGAAAATTCAGACTCGTGATCCATGGCGGCGCTGGAACAATCGAGCGCAGCCAAATGACGCCGAAGCGTGAGCATGAGTATCGTGCCGGAATGGGGCACGCTCTGGCCGCGGGTTACGATATTCTCAAGCAGGGCGGATCGAGCCTCGACGCCACCGAAGCGGCCGTGCGCGTGCTCGAGGACGATCCGTATTTCAACGCGGGTCGCGGCGCTGTCTTCACAAACATCGGAACGAACGAGTTAGATGCAGCGATCATGGACGGCAAAACGCTCAGGGCCGGTGCAGTCGCCTGTTTAAAGCACATCAAAAATCCGGTGAGCCTGGCCCGGCTGGTGATGGAAAAATCCGGGCACGTGATGATGGATGGCGAAGGCGCGGAGACGTTTGCGAAGGAAAACGGCATTGAACTTGTCGATCAAAAATATTTTTACACCGAGGAGAGGTGGCAGGCTTTGCAAAAGGTCAAGGCGGCGGAAGAGAATCGAGGTGGAGCCGCTAAAAAAGCATTCATTATCTCCGATCAAGATCGGCATGGCACCGTCGGGGCTGTCGCACTCGATCAAGATGGCAATCTTGCCGTGGCCACTTCAACCGGCGGGACAACCAACAAGCGTGCGGGGCGTGTGGGCGATTCACCCGTGATCGGCGCAGGCACTTACGCGAATAATGCGACTTGCGCTGTGTCCGCCACGGGCGACGGCGAATATTTTATTCGCGCAACCGTCGGGTACGACATTTCGGCCCTGATGGAATATCGCGGAATGCCGCTTAAGGAGGCTGCGCAAACCGTCCTGGATAAGGTGGCCAGGCTCGGCGGCAACGGGGGATTAATCGCGATTGACCGCGAAGGCAATATCGCCTTGCCGTTCAACACCTCTGGGATGTACCGCGGATATGTCGATCCAAACGGAAAATTCGTCACCGAGATTTACAAATAGGGTAGCGTAAGCGTCCCGCTTGCAAATTCGTGTGTTGCAAGCGAGACGCTTGCGCTCCTTCAAATCATGCTGCCCGCATTTTCCGTTGTTACTCCCTGCTTTAACGAGGCCGGGCGCATTGGCGCCACAGTTCGAGCGACACTGGATTATCTCCACGAGAATTCACCGCAGAGCGAGTTGATCGTCGTGAATGATGGATCGACGGACGCAACTGCCAGCATCACACGCGAAGCTTTTTCGAATACGAAGATCGCAACCCGCCTGCTCGAGAATTTTCCAAATCGCGGCAAAGGCGCCGCCGTGCGTTCGGGATTATTGGCAGCACAAAAACCGATCGCTCTTTTCTTTGATGCCGATCTTTCGACCCCGTTGGGGGAGACGCCGAAACTAATCGAGCCGATTGCCCACGGCGAGATCGACATCGCCTTTGGTTCGCGCGCGATCGACCGCAGCTTGATCGGTCAGCACCAACCCTGGCGGCGCGAACAGGCCGGCCGTGTTTTCAATCTTCTTGTGAGACTCGCCACCGGTCTCCCATTTTGGGACACGCAGTGTGGTTTCAAAGGATTTCGTGTCGACGTCTGCCGCCCAATTTTCGAAGCTGCGCGCCTCGATGGTTTCGCATTTGACGTCGAGCTGCTTTATCTAGCGCATCGCGCCGGATTGCGCATCCGCGAAATTCCGGTGCGCTGGAATCATTCCGCAGGCAGCAAGGTCCGCTTTTTCCAGGATAGTTTGCGAATGCTGGGGGAAGTGATTGTGCTGAGATCTCGAGCATTATAGCCACGCACCTGTGTCTTGTAGCTGCCGGCCTGTGGCCGGTCGATAAGGGCGCTAGTTTACAGCTGATGGACGGCCCATAGCACCATGTTCAAGCCGTACAAAAAGGAGGCGCGCAATTCGGCTCATGGTCGATCTTGCGCGCCTTGCTTGAATTCCTTCTTTGCTATTTCTTAACGACCTCGGCGTTCTCGATCATGGCGATGCCGCCGCGTTCCGCGATTTTGCCCTTCACGGTGATGCTTTTGCCGCAATATTCGGCGAGTTCATCGTTGATTGGCTTGTGTTCGCCAACGACGAGGTAGGCTTTGCCATCGCTCACGATGCCGACCGGGCCACCTCCTTTGATGCACTTGGCCCCGCATGATTGGCCATGTTTCTCGCCGATCGCGTTATGGTCGACATAGCACATCATATCGACTACTTCGCCGGTGACCGTTTTACCAGCGGCTGCGTCCAGACTTTCTTTGCCGTGCTCGTGTTCTTCCGCAAAAGCGAGCGGAGAGAACGCAAGCGCGGTAATGAACGTGGCGGTGACCGCGACCTTCAAAATATTTGGATTGTTCGAGGTTGAATTAAACATGAAGAGAGTCTCTGCCGATTTGCTGCGCGGTCAATTGTGGTCGTCGCTCTATGAGAGACGCGACGCGTGCGTTGCAAACATCTACTTTGCCGCGCTTCGCATAGTGATGCGGCTACAAATTATTCTCGATCAGATCAGCGAACTGCAAAAAGAAATAAGAAGCATCATGCGGACCAGGCGCGGCTTCCGGATGATATTGCACACTGAAGATCGGCAATTCCTTGTGTCGCATTCCCTCCACTGTGCCGTCATTCAAATTAAGATGAGTGACTTCGACATTCGACGGGAGCGAGTCCGGATCGACAGCGAAACCGTGATTTTGCGCGGTGATCGCCACTTTGCCGCTGTGCAAGTCTTTCACCGGCTGATTCGCGCCGCGATGTCCAAATTTCAACTTGAAGGTCAATCCGCCGAAGGCGAAGCCGAGCACTTGATGGCCGAGACAAATCCCGAAGATCGGTTTCTTGCCCATCAAATCGCGTAGGGCCTCATGCGCATACGGGAGCGCGGCCGGATCGCCGGGGCCGTTCGAAAGAAAAATTCCATCGGGATTGAGCGCAAGCACCTCTTCCGCAGTTGTCGATGCAGGAACAACCGTGATGCCGAAGCCCTTCTGCCGTAGGAGGCGCAAGATGTTTTCTTTAATGCCGTAGTCATACGCCACGATGCGAAACCGGATCGGCGGAAGGGCGCGTTTGCTTCCGCCATTTTCAGCATTGATTGACCAGGGCGTGCTTAACTTGTCGTTGGGGTCCCATAGGTAAATCTCTGGCGTGGACACTTCGCGTACATAATCCATTCCGATTACGCCCTGGCCTTCGATCGCTCGCTGCGTTGCCTCCGCGGGCGAAATCTCTTCCGTCGTCAAGCAAGCTTTCATTGCGCCAAGTGTGCGCAAATGTCGCGTTAGCGCGCGTGTATCGATTCCTTGCACGCCGGCGACTTCCCATTTTTGCAAATATTCATCGAGCGACATTTCGGAGCGCCAACTGCTAGGGACCTCACTCAGTTCCTCGATGACGAATCCGCGCACGTGTGGAGAGCGGCTTTCCTGGTCGAGCGAGTTCGTCCCGTAATTTCCGATTAGCGGATAGGTCATGGCCACAATCTGCCCGCGATACGAAGGATCGGTCAGAACTTCCTGGTAACCGGTCATGGCGGTGTTGAAACAAATCTCGCCGACACGTGTGCCAGTTGCGCCAAAAGATTCGCCCTCGAAAAATCTGCCATCTTCGAGGGCGAGGAGTGCGCGCATCGGCCTGCATTGTCGATCTTATCGGCACATTTTCAAATTCGTTGAAGCCTATTCCTCATAACTTGATTTCCCGATTCAACTCTTTAACTCTTCAACGCCTAAACGAAAATGCCCGGATCGACATGCCGATCCGGGCATTTGAAAATTTTACCCCGCCGGTGCCGTTTAGGCGGATCTCCCGTTCCCTTTCAGTAACGGGCGGATGACCGTCGCCGCAGCGTCTGACTTCCAATTAAGGCCTGTCATTTTCTCCGCGCGACCGAGCCTCCTCAAGTTAGTCAACTATCGGTCCGGGAATCCCACCTGTAATCTCGAACATCGCAGGGTAAATTAGTGAAGCCGTCAATTGAGAGTTGAGAGAAAAGCACTGGTTTCCTGCCCAACCCTCAATAAACGACTCTCGGCTCTCAAAGAACTACTCGCGCAATTCTGCGCCGAGGTCGCGTCGTAACCGCTCGCGAATTTTCGCGTGCGCTGCTGTCACTTCCTCACTCGTCAGTGTGCGACTCCGATCTCGATATGTCAATCTGTATGCGAGCGACTTTCGCGCCTCACCTATTTCTTCTGTGAATAAGTCGAACAGCTGCACGCTTTCGAGCAGCGGTTCTTTCGCTTCTTCAATTGCGCGCAAAATTTCTGCCTGCGAAATTTTTTCCGGAACGATCATCGCGATGTCGCGTGTGATCGCTGGATACCTATCGAGTTCTCGAAATTTTTTCGCTGATTCGCCTGCGGCCAAAAGCAGGTCGGCATCCAGCTCGGCAACAAGCACCGAACCAGGCGCGCTGGATTTGCTCGCCAAGAGCTGTCCGCCAAATCCGATCAGTTGATCGCCGGACCAAACTTCGACCGCGAGCGCGAGGTCAGGCAATTTTCCCGGCCGAAACGATAGATTTGGAACCACGACGTCGAGCGCGCCTCTTAAATCGAACAGATCGAGACGGCGATTCGTTTGCGATCGCCAATCCGCGGCGGCGGCGACGTTTCCCCAGAGCAAGACGCCGAGATGGCGTTCTTCTTTCCCGGTCGGCGGAATGAACGTGCGCCCAATTTCAAAAATGGCGATGCGTTCCGCACCCGCGCGAATGTTTCGATCGAGAACGGCGAGCAGCCCCGCCAAAATACTTGGACGCAACGCGACCGCGTCTTCGCTGAGGGGATTGCGCAGCTCGATTGCTCGCTCGCTGAACGCGAACCTTTCTCGCGGAAGAAGCTTCGAAGTTCGCACTTCATTCAGGCCGGCAGCCGCGAGCTGGTTTCGCCATGATGATTCGAAGTCGTGCGCATGATCGGCCGCGCTCGAAGCCGAATAACGGCCGCGCTCCAGACCGGGAATTTTGTTTGCGCCATACGCGCGAACAACTTCTTCGATAAGATCGACGTCGCGCTGCAAATCCCGACGGTAAGTCGGGATTTTCCACGTCGTTGTTTTCGCAGCGCTCGTCTTCTTCAAACCGAATCCGGTCAAAATCTCGTCGATAATTTTCGGTTTGATCGCGATTCCGACGACGCGATTGCATTTTTCATAGATCAACGAAACATCGGGTGGATTGGCGGGAATTTTTCCAGCCGTCGCAATTTCTTTCGCCGGCGTTCCGCCCGCGATCTCCTGAATTAATTCGGTCGCGCGATGTGACGCGCGTAAAACCATTTCCGGATCAACGCCGCGCTCGAACCGATAGCTTGCGTCACTTGGTAGACTTAATTCGCGCGCAGTCTTGCGAATGCTCGCCGGCAAAAAGTAAGCAGCCTCGAGCAAAATGTTTTTTGTCGAATCGGTGACACCGGTTTCTTCGCCACCCATCACGCCGCCGATTCCAACCGCGCGTTCTTGATCGGCAACGACGCAGTTGTCCGTCTTGAGCGAATAAGTTTTGCCGTCGAGCGCGAGAAATTTTTCGCCGTCGCGCGCCAGACGGACATTGATGTCGCCTTTCAATTTGTTGGCGTCGAACGCGTGCGTCGGCTGCCCGAGCTCGAGCATCACGAAGTTCGAGACATCGACGATGTTGTTGATCGAACGAATTCCGACGCTCTCGATCTTCGCCCGCAACCATTGCGGGCTCGGCCCGACTTTCACGTTGTCGATCTTCCGCGCGGAGAAAAACGGACACTCGCGTGTTGAGGTAATCGCCACGCCGGTTTTCCGGGTTTCGATCTTCGCGTCGCGCGGCGTTGATTTGAGCTTCTTTCCGGTCAGCGCCGCGATTTCGCGCGCGAGGCCGTAATGGCTGAGCAAATCGCCGCGATTCGGAGTGATCTCGACATCGAGAATCGTGTCGCTTGGAAAAAGATCTGAGATCGAAGCGCCGACTTTGGCTTCGGGCGACAAAATCAAAAGACCAGCCGCGTCCGAGCCAAGTCCGAGCTCGATTGCGCTGCACAGCATTCCTTCGCTTTCCACGCCACGGAGTTTGCTTTTTCGGATCTCGGTCCCGTTCGGCAACTTCGCGCCCGGCAACGCGAGCGGAACTTTGTCGCCAACTTTGTAATTGGTCGCGCCGCAAACGATTTGGCGTTTCATGCCGCTGCCGTCGTCGACTTCGCAAACAGTGAGACGATCCGCGTTGGGATGACGCGATGACGAGGTGATTTGGGAAGCAATGACATTGTCGATCTTTGCGCCGCGCGTTTCGATCTTTTCAGTTTCAACGCCGGCGCGCGTCAGCAAATCGGCGATCTCTTCCGGATTTTTTGGAAGATCGACAAATTCGCGCAGCCAGTTAACGGAAAATTTCATGCGAACTGACGGAGAAAACGCAAATCGTTTTGCGCGAAGAGGCGAAGGTCCGGGATGTCGAACAAAATCATCGCGAGCCGGTCCATCCCGAGCCCGAACGCGTAGCCGCTCCACTTTTCCGGATCGTACGCTTTGTCGCCGCGCGCTTTGTTGACCTGCTCGAAAACGGCGGGATGCACCACGCCCGAGCCGGCGACTTCAATCCATTGCTCGCCGCCTTTGAGCGCTTTTGATTTCACATAGACTTCAAGACTCGGCTCGGTGAACGGAAAATAATGCGGGCGAAATTCCACTTCCGTTCCGGCGCCGAAAAGTTCGTGCATGAAAAATTCGAGCGCGCCTTTCAAATCCGCGACGCCGACGTTTTCATCGACGTAAAGTCCTTCGATCTGGTGAAATTGCGCGCTGTGGGTCGCATTGATTTCCTCATTACGATATGCCGCACCGGGCGCGATGACCCGGATCGGCGGAGGCGCGGATTCCATCGTGCGAATTTGCACAGTCGACGTGTGCGTGCGCAAAAGGCGCCCATCCGGCAAATAAAATGTGTCCTGCTCAGTGCGCGCGGGATGTTCGGGCGGTGTATTGAGCGCGTCGAAACAATGCCATTCGTCTTCGATGTCGGGTCCATCGGCGACTGCGAACCCCATTCTCCGGAAAATTTCGATCGATCGTTCCCACATTTGGGTGAGCGGATGGAGCGCGCCGATTTCGTGCGGCGTTCCGGGCAGCGAGATGTCGATCTTTCCGAGCGACGCCGATTCTTTTTGCGATTGAAACTGTCGCGTGCGCGCTTCGATCGCCGCCGTAACAGCGGTGCGGACTTCGTTGAGCAACTTGCCGACGACCGGCTTCTCCTCCTTCGAGAGCGATTTCATTTGCTCGCCCCACGCCGAAACGCTTCCGCTGCGCCCCAAATAGCGCACGCGAATGTCGTCGAGGGCTTTCTCGTCGTGCGCGTCGCCGATTTCACGCAAAGCGTCGTTGCGGAGCTGTTCGAGTGGGTGGAGCATGAACGTTGAACCGTTAAAGAGTTTAAGCGTTGAAGCGAATCCGCTGCAACGCTTCATCCCTTCAACGTAAGCGACTCACGCCGCTTTCTTGGATTTTTTCTCCAGCGCGCTCTTTGCCTGATCGACAATCGATTTGAATGCTACTTCATCGGAGACGGCAAGATCGGCGAGGATTTTTCGATCGAGACCGATACCGGCCGCTTTCAGTCCTTCGGCAAAACGACTGTAATTCATTCCGTGTGCGCGCGCCGCGGCGTTCAAGCGCTGAATCCAAAGGTAACGGAACGTGCGTTTGCGAGTTTTGCGATCGCGATAGGCCCAATACTGTCCTTTCATGGTCGCATCTTTCGCGTAGCGGAAAAGTTTGGAGCGGCGCCCGCGGTAACCTTTGGTTTTCTTTAAGACTCGTTTTCGCCGCGCCCGACTGGCCGGGGCATTAGTAGCTCTTGGCATTTTATTTCGCTCCGAATTGCTTCGGAACTCCTCGTTCAGCGAGCTGTTGTTTCCTTATGGTCGATCTTCGCGACCTCACTCGCTGATGTAGTCCCGCAGGCACGGAACCAGGTGCGCAGATCGTCACGACGCATCAGCGCCGGGGCGGCCAAGATAATTAGTGACCGGACGATGACAACTGAATTCTGTGAAATGTTATGGGCGTGAAACCTCGGTCGCTCAATTCGTCTTTCGCCAAAGCAGCCAGGCTACAAAACCCACGACCGCTCCGCCAATATGCGCAAGCGAAGATACGGCGCTGATGCCAGCGACTTGTTCCCAAGCACCGACAGCTTGAAATAGAATCCATAGAACAAATACAAACCAGGCCGGCAGCCGGATCCATCGAAACCACCACCACCCATAACGCAGCAAAAACCCAAGTTTCACTTCCGGAAAGTTGAGCGCGTAAAAGGTGATCACACCGGAAATGCCGCCGCTGGCGCCGACACATGGGATTTGGGAGGACGGATCAGCCGCAATGTGCGCGAGATCGCCGATAAAGGCGGCGAGGGCGACGAGGGTGAAGTAGCGAAGTGGCCGCAGAAAATTCTCCACATCATTTCCGAACACGAAGAGGAAATAGATGTTGCCGACAAGATGCAGAACGCCGGCATGAAGAAAGAAGGATGTCAGAAACGTGAGCCCGCCCGAGCGCATTGCTTGCGCTGGGATTAATCCAAAACGCGATACGATCTCGTGCAGCTGCGCGAACGCGAATGTGCTTGCGCCGATGATTAGGAGGCACAGCATCCATGTGGCCCACGGTCTTCGCTCCTGCGGCGCGGCATCGAACTCGATCGGCATCCCCAAGAATGCCGCGATTTGCTTCCACCCCTCATCTGGTGGTGCACTGTCGAAATCGGTCCCGCGCGCCTGCTCGGCAAGCTCCTCTACCTTGAGCATCGCAATTGCCTCGCGGGCTGCTTGCGGCATTTCGGGCGCCGCGCCTGGCAGCGGTCGCGGAATGAGGGTTTCCACTTCACGCATGTCGAACCAGACGAAGTGACACAATCGACACACGTCGACGTCTACTGCGGCCCTTTCAGACAGCTCTACTTCGATCATGGGATGCGCGCAGGACGGACAACGACATCCCGTTTTTCCTTCACCACTAATTGCGTGAAGCCAAAGCGGATTGATTGATTCGGGCGTAAAGGTGCGGCGTAAGAGCTCGAGGCCGACCGCGCGTCCACCGCAGGTGTCGCACGTCCAAAAAACGCCATTCGACATACGCACCTGTTTCAGCGGCAGGTTGCACCGCGGACAGAAAAGTTCAGTTCCCATATACCTGCGTCATTGCAATTCAACGGTTCGAAGAATTTTAGTAGCTGCGTAAATCCAGGGTTCCAAGCCTCCTGAATGGCATGTTCACAACGCCGCACTGCTGATATACTGACGGCATGCATGGGCTTAGTCGCCATCGATTGCTGATCCTGGCGTCAATCTGCGTTTTTTGGACCGGGGCGATTTTTCTCGGCCATTTCTTCACTACGACTCCATTTCTCTCCGTGCCGTGGCGCGGTGAACAAAGCTTCGAGGATTTGCTCCGTCGCGAGGGCCGAAAAACTGCAACGCCCCGCGATTTCGTTTTTCTCGGGATCGATCAAAGCACATTGCAATTACCGCCACTGACGGCGGAAGAAATCGCGAACAATCGCGCGTTTCAGTTGATGACCGAGCAGCCTTTCCCTTGGTCGCGCGAAGTCTGGGCGCTTTTGCTCGATCGACTGTTCGCAGCTGGCGCGCGTCTGGTCATGTTCGACATAATTTTTAGCCCGCCCAGCGATGGTGATCCGGCGTTTCATGCTGCGCTCGACCATTATCATGACAAAGTCGTGCTGGGTGCCAATTTCGACATGGAGAATGCAGCGCAGGCCCTAACGCCAAACGATGCGCTAATTCCAGCGCCGCAACTTCTCGACAATCGTGTCGGTTTCGTGAATTTCTGGCCGGACCCGATCGACGGAAAAATCCGCGCCGCTACTTATCGCGTGACGGATCGCCAACTCGCCGATTTGCCGCCGCACCCGAGCCAGGAAATCTACGAATCTCTTTCCGCGCGTGCGTTGGTGAAAATCGCCCGCGCGAATGACATCCCGAGCGATTTTCGCGGTCACATGATTCGTTTTACCGCGCCCGACGCGTTCGAACCGCGCCCGCTCTACGAAGTCTTCGATCCGAAATTTTGGCATGCCAATTATGCCGATGGCACGTTTTTCAAGAACAAGATCGTGATGATCGGATCGTCCGCGCAGGTGACGCACGACGTTTTCGACACGCCAATGAATCCGACAACGTCTGGGGCAGCGCTTCATCTGCAGGCGATGGCTGCGGCGCTTGGCCACCAATTCTTGTTACCCACGCCACCAAAAGCCGGCCTGACGCTTGTCTTGCTGGCGGGGTTTGTTGCGTGGTCACTTATCGCCTTTCTGCGCCGGCCGTTACTTTGTCTTGGTGCGCTTGTCGTGATCACGGGTGCATATCTTGGCGCGGCGCGATTGTTTTACGACATGTCCGGACTGCTGCTTCTCACGGTTCCGGTCCTCTGCGCTCTTATATTGAGCGGATCATTTTCGCTCGGTTTCGAATATGCCCTCGAGCGCATCGAGAAATTGCGCACGCGGCGCACGCTCGAACGTTATGTCTCGAAAAACTTGGTCAAGGAAGTTCTCGAAAATCCGGACAGCTACTACAGTTCACTCCGTGGTGCGCGTGTGCCGGTCTCGATATTGTTCTCGGATTTGATTGGTTTCACCACGTTGTCGGAAAAAGCCGATCCCGAAGCATTGGTCGCACAACTCAACGAATACCTCACCCGGATGACTTCGGTTGTTTTCAGCAATGGTGGTACACTCGATAAATTCATCGGCGACGCAATCATGGCCGTGTGGGGGAACGTGCGCAGCTTTGGCGTGACGCAGGACGCGAAAAATTGCGCACGAGCGGCCTTGGCGATGCGGCTCGAGCTGCGGCAGCTCAATGAAAAATGGCGCGAGGAAGGTCGAATGGGCCTCGGCATGGGCATCGGCATTAATCAAGGCGAGGTAATTGTTGGGAATATTGGCTCGCAAGAGCGCATGGATCGCACCGTCATTGGCGACTCTGTTAATCTAGCGTCTCGGCTCGAAGGTCTCACGCGGATCTACGGCGTCGACATTTTGATTGGCGCGACGGTGGCCGAGTTGGTGCGCGACGAATTTCACCTTCGCTCCGTTGCGCGCGTGCAGGTGAAAGGCAAAAGCAAACCAGTGGACGTCTTTACCTTCGTCGGCGCGCGAAATGAAGAGGTCGATCCACAATTCCTGAAGTGGCTCGAGTCGTACGAGGAAGGGCTCGAGAAATTTCGCTCACGTGATTTTACGGAGGCAAAAATCTTATTTTCGCGCTTTCTCGAATTTTATCCGGACGATCTCCTGGCGAAAATGTATCTCGATCGCGCGCTCGAATACGAGCAACAGCCGCCGGACGAAGCCTGGGACGCGGTTGAGGTCTTTAAGAAAAAATAATGAACCACGGATCGCACGGATAACACGGACAGGAACACAGGCATTTTGTCACATTCTGCCTGTGCCGGCCATCGGACATCCGGTCCGGTGTATAATGCAGCAGAGTGGTTCTGTTGGGCGCACAGATTAGAAATCTGTGTTCCGATCTCGCCCTATCGGTGAGATCCGCGTAATCCCTGGTTTCTTTTTCTATCGGGGCGACGTAGAGAATCTGCGTGAAGAGCGAGCCGAGAAAATTTCATTTTCTAGGGATCTGCGGGACGGCCATGGGCTCGGTGGCGGCGGCACTGCGCGAGCGCGCCTTCAAAGTCACCGGTTCGGATGAAAATGTTTATCCGCCGATGTCACTCTTTCTGGAAAAGAAGGGCGTCGCGCTGAAGGAAGGCTATCGCGCCGAAAATATTCCGGCCGATGCCGATGTTGTGGTGATCGGTAACGCTATGAAGCGCGGCAATCCCGAAGTGGAGGCGGTGCTCAGTCGAAAACTACTTTATCTCTCTTTGCCGGAGGTTTTGAAAAATTATTTTCTGCGCGGCCGGCACAATCTCGTCGTCACTGGCACGCACGGCAAAACCACGACGACGGCCCTTCTGACCTGGATCATGGAAAAGGCCGGACGCAAACCCGGTTATCTCATCGGCGGACTCCCGACAAATCTCGGACAAGGTGCACGGCTGAACGACTCGGAATATTTCGTGATCGAAGGCGACGAGTACGATACGGCCTTCTTCGACAAGCGTTCGAAGTTCATTCATTACCTGCCGGAATTGCTGATCGTGAACAACATCGAGTTTGATCACGCGGACATTTTTAAGGATCTCGAAGAGATCAAGCTCAGCTTCGAGCGTTTGCTCAACATCGTTCCTCAAAATGGCATGGTGCTCCTGAATGGCGACGACGCCAATTGCGTAGAAGTCGCAAAAGATTGTCTCGCGCAGATGATTGAAGTGGGCTTCTCAAAGAATTGCGCGCAGCGAATTCGCGATTTGGCTTACTCGTCTGAAGGCTCGAGCTTCAAACTGGGCGAGGAGACTTTCGAAATCCCGCTTATCGGCGAATTCAATGTCCGCAACGCGGCGATGGCGGCGACAGCAGCGCGGTTTTACAATGTGCCGAAAGCAAAGATCGATAGTGCGTTCAAGAGTTTTTCGGGTATCGCGCGGCGGCAGGAAGTGCGCGGCGAAGAGCGCGGCGTGAAAGTGATTGATGATTTCGGCCATCATCCGACAGCCATAGCGCATACGCTCCAAGCGCTGCGTCATCGTTACCAGGGCCACCGGCTTTGGGCGGTATTTGAGCCGCGCTCGAACACGACTCGTCGCGCCGTTTTTCAACAACAGCTTCCCGACGCGCTCAAACTGGCGGACGGTGTCTTCATCGCGCAAATCACCAAGCTGGAACAAATACCGGAAGAGGAGCGATTAGATCCAGTGGCTGTTGTGGACGCGATAGCCGACGCTGGCCGCCCTGC
>Ga0209375_1001860_pt1 | contig 15665 bp, 10 predicted proteins | sample GraSoiAngelo_131_FD_185888 | JGI IMG/M metagenome (GOLD analysis project Ga0209375, IMG submission 185888) | Grasslands soil microbial communities from the Angelo Coastal Reserve, California, USA - 14_0929_02_30cm (SPAdes) (version 2) | ecosystem: Environmental > Terrestrial > Soil > Grasslands ... | reverse complement strand
TGCCGAGTTGGGGGTTTTGCTGGAGCAGCTGGGCCAGCTGGTCCGGTGTCACGCCAGCAGGTAGCCCGTCGGGAAGCTGACTCTGCCCTTGAACCGGGATCTGCGCGGAAGAGCGTATCGGTTTCAGGGTGACGAGCGCGCACGCGCCCATCACCCACAGCTTCAGCAGCCTCATGCGTCTCCAGCTTTCCCAAGGGCTCAGATGGGAACCGACGGCTGGAAAGTGCCCCTTAACTGACGGACCGTCAAGAGGTTAAATGTGCGACGCGGCTCACCAAGGCTGGCCTCGACCACCGTGAAGTGGCTTCGCGGCGACGGCAGTCCCCCAGTAGATTTTCCCTCGCGCGCGCTGAGCCCGTGCGTAGAGGACCTTGCTCCGAAAGCGTGACTGAATGGGACGAGAGGTCAGATGCCCGGACGAATGGGAACGATTGATCCGGGCGTTCCCCACGCGCCGCGACGTCGTCAAGCTCGCGGGTTTGGCAGGGGTCGCGGCGCTACCAGCGTGGGTCAGCTCCTGCTTGAAGCCGGCCCCTACGGCCCCACCCACCCGGGAGTCCAGCCCGCCTCGGACGGCGCCGATCGAGGGTTATGCCAACGCCACCAGCTACCGGGTGGGTGAGACAGCGTCCTTCCAGGTCTCGAACAACTCGGGTGATCCAAGGATCGAAGTGGAGGTCGTCCGGGCCGGCGCGGCGGACACGTCTGTCTTAGGACCTTGGCACGACCTCGCGCCTTCTCAGTCGGTGCCGCGCCAGCCAGCGCAGTACGGATGCGGTTGGTCGACGACCTTCCAGTTCGTGATTCCGAGCAGCTGGTCTAGCGGTGTCTACGTGGTGCGACTCTCGCCTATCGACGACGCTCGGATTGCTCCAACCGAGATTCCTTTCGTCGTCAAGCCGGCGAACCCGACGAACTCTACGCTGTACCAGCTGCCGGTGTCGACGTACCAGGCCTACAATGCCTGGGCTGGAGGCAGCCTGTATACGGTTGACTCTCGCGGGTACAGTCAACCGTTCGCGTCGTTCGATCGACCTTACGCCGACCTCCACCAGTTCAAGGCCCTCGACCTGCCGTTTATCAGGTGGATGGAGCGCGAGGGTTTCAAGCCGGACTACTGTACGAGCATTGACCTCCATAGTGACCCCCAGCTAAGGCTGAGCACGTCGGGATATCAACTGATGCTCAGCGTTGGCCACGACGAATACTGGTCATGGGAAATGCGAGACAACGTGGAGGATTTCATTGAAGCCGGGGGTAACGTCGCGTTCTTCGGAGGTAACACCTGTTGGTGGCAGATCCGTTTCGAGCCCGACACGCGTCGAATCGTCTGTTACAAGGATCCTCAGCGGAACACCCGGCGCGACCCTGCATGGGCATGGGGTCCCGAAGGCCAGAGACGCGTTACTACGAATTGGTTCGCGAGTCCGGTCAATCGACCGGAAGAGAGAATGACAGGGCTGAGCTTTCGTTACGGCGCCGCTTGGTGGCAGAGTCAAGCGCCCTCGGCCGTTCCTCTCCACGTCGGTCCGTCGGAACATTGGGTGTTCGCCGGACTCCCCCCGCAGAGTGTGTCTTCGGCGTTGCAAACCGACGGGTGGGAGACCGATGCCGCGCATCTTCGCGTTAACCAGAATGGCGCGGTCGAACTCGACCGCTACAATATCCCGGTTGTGTCGGAAGACCCCGACGATGGAAAGCCTGTGTATCAACCGCCGTCCAGCACCCTTATCCTCGCTAGCACCGATCTGCTCCCTTGGCCGAGGCAGAGGGGTCGTGCGACGCCGGCGATCTACCGAAATAACGGTGTGGTATTCAACGCCGCGACTACAGATTGGCCGATCGGTTTGACGGTGTCAGACCAGGTTCGAACGGTGACGCGTAATGTGATCCAAGGCCTATCCAGCGCGCTCCCACCTTCACCATCACTTCTCAACCTGAGCTTCGACGCGTGGTCATCCAGCAGTCAGCCTGACGGGTGGTCTGGTGGAACGGGGCCGCAGGGCACTCAGCAAGTTTTCCAGGAGACGCACGTGGATTTCAAGCGGACAGGCACCTCGTCGCTGAGAATAAATGCTGGAGCTGGCTACGCGTGGCTCAGCCAAGGCTTCCCCGCGATTGGCGGCAGGTATTACGCCGTGAGCGGCTGGATCCGCTCAAGCAGCCCCCTTGTCGGGAACGACGGGCATTGGCTCGTGATCAGCATCCAAGACGTCGATCGATCTCTCAATCTTGGAACTGCGCGCTACACCGCCAGGGACGGGGGATGGCAACATGTGCGCGCTTACGCTCGAGCGGCGGTGACCGGCACCATCGGGGCGGAGATCAAGGTTGAATCGTATCTCCCCGTCGACGCTTGGTTTGATGACCTTCAGGTCGATTTGCTCTAGAGGCGGGCCTGCTGCGCAAGGTTGCTTTTGATCGGTCAGTGCTGCGGACATCTATCGCACCTGACGCACGTAATGCACCCGATAGCTGAGCCCGATCGACCCGACAAAATGGGTGGCGCTCGCCCCCGCCACGTGGCCGTCGTTATGGACGAAGTGAAGGCCGCCGTTCGCGACCACACCCCAGCCGGCGCGCTGCCAGCTGCCGCCCAGCGCCAGGCGAATCGTCCGCTGCACCACGCCTTGGAAGATCGTCGCCGTGGTGGGAAGGTCCGGCACCAGCGGATGCGGCAGGCGGGGATCGCCCTCGCCTTGGCGCAGCAGCGTCAGCTCCGGCTCGAGCAGCACACCCGACGTCGTCAGGAAACCCACCTTGACGGTGGCCTGGTCGTAGTCGTCGAAGTTGCGGCCGATGCCGAGCCCATGAAACAGCGGTACCTGGAGATCGTCCTCGTTGCGGTACGTCAGATTCGCCACCTGCGTGTAGAACGCGGTCCACGCGGCGCCGCGGGCGGCACCCTTGGCGCCCACGGTGAAGCCGTAGCTCGTGGGCTTGCGGTCACTCGCCACCTTTCGCTCGATCTGAATGTCGTCGAGCATCGCCTGTCCGAACACGGTGACCCTGCCACGGCGCTCGATGTCCAGCCCTTCGAAGCTGTTCACGTTCCCGCCGTACCCCGCGATGTGGAGGCCCAGGTCCATGATGTTCAAGTACCACGGCTCGGCTTGGCGGCCCACGCCCGACCAGACGCTGCCCTCCCACAATGCGAACGTCCAGCGGCCCCCGGGATGGACGTAGATACGGTGCTGCAACATGAAGCGGTTCACGGTGGCGCCGGTCGAGTCGGTGAGCGGGTCCAGCTCGGCCGCGATCGCCTGGAGCCGCACGCTCGCCGGGCCCAAAGTGATCCCCAGATGATCGAGATCGTACGGATTGTTGGAGAGCAGCAGTCCCTGGACGCCGCTCGGGCCCCAGTTGCGGTCCAGGATGCCGAAGAACAGCTCGGCGTAGCGCCACTGGCCGCTCACGTACGCTTCGGCCGCACGCAGTCCGTTGCGACGCGCGTCGAACCACTCCGCGTCGGCTCGCAGCCGTGTGTCTTCGTACGGGTGGGTGACCGCGATGCCGGGCCCGAACTGGAGCTCGAGGTCGGCGCCAACGCTGCCGAACAGGCGGGCTGGCCCGTATGGCCTGATCGGCACGCCACGGCCGAGCGCCAGCGGATCGCGTACGGCGTAGTTCGCCGCCGCGACCCCCACGCTGGCTTCAAGCCGGTACCTGGGCCCGGGGACGCGCGGCCGGAGCTCAAGGAGCAGCCGTTGCACAGTCGCCCGCGCGGCGACGCCGGCGTGTACCGTATCGACCGCCTCGAGCGCCCGGACCAGGTCCGCCTGTCTGAGCGGCCGTGTCAGCGGCGTGGGATCCCTGAGCACGCCGGTCGCAATCAAGTGCTCGACGTACGGCATCGCCCAGTGTTGGAGCGGCACGTACGGCGACGCGTCTTGGGCCGGCGCTGCTCCGGGCGTCCAAATGAGCAACACCAACAGAAGCGCGCGCATGGGCTGGCCAATCTGCACGACTCTTACGGACCGCGCCATGCGTCGGTAACATTGCGAGATGCGCATCGCCTACTGCACCGAGTCCTTGCCCCCGCTGGTCGACGGCGTCACGCGGACGCTCTCCGAGCTCGTCGCGACGTTGAGGGAGACCGGGCACGAGTTCACGTTCCTATCAGCGGTGAAGCCGGATCCCGGTTTGCTGTGGCGCGACCGCGTGCACACCGTGCCTTCAGTGCCGTTCCCGTTGTATCCCTATTACCGGGTGTGCCTGCCGGCGGCGCGCACCCTGGATCCGGTGCTCGACCGGTTCGGCCCCGACATCGTCCACGTGGTCACACCGAGCCTGCTCGGTCTGTACGGCGTGCGTTACGCCCGGCGGCGCGGCATCCCGGTGGTGGCGAGCTTCCACACGGACTTCGTGACGCTGTTCCGCTACTACGGCTTGCGCAGCCTCGAGGGCTTGGGGCACCACCTGGCGCGACGCTTCTACGGCCAATGCGCCGTCACCCTGGCCCCGTCGCGCTATCAGGCGGCGAAGCTGCAGACACACGGCATCGACAACGTAGCCCTGTGGCAACGGGGCGTGAATCCGGCGTCGTTCTCGCCGGCGTTCCGCAGCTCCGAGCTGCGCGCCCAGCTCGGCGGCGACGACGTCCCGATCCTCCTCTACGTGGGGCGCCTGGGGCGCGAGAAGAACCTGCACTACCTCGCCCAGGCGATGCAGGTGCTCGCGCGCCAGGGGGATCGCTTCAAGCTGGTGATCGTGGGCCAGGGCCCGATGCGCCGGGCGCTGGCGGAGCGGCTCCCGGAGGCGGTCTTCACCGGCCCGCTCGAAGGGGAGGAGCTCTCCCGCTGCTACGCCAGCGCCGACCTGTTCGTGTTCCCCTCCATCGCCGAAACGTTCGGGAACGTGGTGCTCGAAGCGTTTGCTTCCGGGCTCCCCGTGATCGGCGTAGACGCGGGGTCCGTGCGCGAGCTGGTCAACCCCACCGTGAACGGGCGGCTCGCGCCGGCCGATTCACCCGCGGCGTTCGCAGATGCGATCCACTCGCTGCTGCAACGGCCCGCCGAGCTGTCGCGTCTGGGGTTCGGGGCGCGGGTGACAGCCGCGCAGTACCGCTGGCCCGACGTGAATCGCCGGCTGCTGGAGCAGTACGAACGGCTCATCGCCGCCGGCGGCCGCCGGGTGGAGCGCGCGCTGGCCGTCGCTGTGTGAAGCTGCTCGACGTCACCGAGTTCTACTCTCCGCTCGGTGGCGGGGTGCGCACCTACCTCGCTGCGAAGGCGCGCTGGCTGGCGTCCCGGCACGACGTCCAGCACGTGATCGTGGTTCCCTCGAACAAGACAGCCGTGGCGCAGTGGGAGCGCTCGCGCGTGCACCTGGTGCGCGGTCCCGCCGTACCCGCGAGCCCGGGCTATCACTTCTTGGTGGCGGGGCGGAAGCTCGGCGACATCGTGACGCGCGAGCAGCCCGATGTGATCGAGGTAGGGAGCCCGTATCTCGCGCCGTGGCTCGCGCGCCGGGCGGCGCGCGGCACGCGTGCACGCCTGGTCGCCTTCGTGCACGAGAACCCGCGGCTCTATGCGGCGCGCGGCGCCGGGCTCGTGACCCGCTACCTCCGCGCGGCGCACCGTGGCTTCGACCTCGCCGTGGCGGCGAGCGAGGACAACCTCGCCGGTCTGGGCGTGCCGCGCACGGCGGTCGTGCCATTGGGAGTCGATACCGAGTTGTTCCATCCCGCCCGGCGCGATCCGGCCTGGAAGAAGGAAATCGGAGCGGCTCCCGAGCAACCGGTGGCGCTGTATGTCGGACGCCTGTCGGGCGAGAAGGGCCTCGACGTCGTGCTCGAGGCGCTCCCGGACATTCATGCGGCGACGAACGTGCGGCTCGTCCTGATCGGAGAAGGGCATCTGCGGCGCCGGCTGGAGCGCGCGGCGCGCGACGAGCCCGCGCAGCTCCAGGTCCTGCCATTCGAAACCGATCGCGCGCGGCTGGCGCGCGCCTACGCGAGCGCCGATCTGTACGTCGCGCCCTGTCCCTATGAGACGTTCGGACTCGCGGCCGTCGAGGCGATGGCGAGCGGGCTGCCGGTCGTGGGGGTCGGCACCGCGGGCATCGGCCGCTTGCTCGCGCACGCGGATTGGGGCCGCACCTATCGGGAAGGGAACGCGGGCGATTGTGCGCGCGCCCTGCGCGAGCTCCTGATGCTCGACCTGCCGGCCGCGGGGCGCCGTGCACGCGCCCTCGTGGCGGAGCGCTACGGCTGGGACCGCACGTTCTCGGCGCTGCTCGCCTTGTATGAGGACGTCGTCGCCCGCCGCCCCTCTTCAAGCGCCGCGCCCGCGAAGAGCAGCGCGCCCAGCCCGGCGGGCAGTATCAGCGTGTAGGCGCGCCACGCGAGCAGCAGGGTAGCGAGGGCTGCGGGGCTCAGCGTCCCCGCGAAGCCGCCCACGAACCCCAGCTCGACGGCGCCCGCACCCGCGGGCGTCGGCAGCGCGAGCTGACCGAACAACAGCGTGAAGGAGCCCAGCACCACGGCGCCGGTCGCAAGGCCCGGCTGCCCGGCCACGAGGACGGGGAGAAGCGCGATCCGCAGCGTCATACTGAGCGTGGTAAGCGTCGCCGCGAGCGTCACCCTGGGCCAGGCGAGCCGGCGGGCACGCTGCCACGCGCCGGTGAGCGAGCCCACGGCGCGGGCGGGAATGTGGCGGCGGTACCAGCGGGCTGCCGCGGCGCTCGCGACGGCAAGTGCGAGCACGAGGGCCACGAGCAGGCGAGCCTTGGGGCCGGTGGCGAGCGTGACCAGGTGACGCACACCGGCGGCGGCAGTGTCCGCGAACGCGAGGCCCAGGACCACGGTCGCGACGGCGAGCAGCACCCCATCGATGAGCGCTTCCACGGCGAGCCCGGCGAGCGCTCGTGGAGTCTCGACGCCCGCGCGCCGGAAACCGAGGAACCGTGCCGGGTCGCCGCCCAGGCGGGCCGGAGTGACCGCCGACGCTGCATCGCCGTAGGCGTTGATCGTCACCGCCCGCCAAAGCGAGAGGTCGGGCGCGCCCGGCACAAGGAGACGGAGCCGGACCGCACGTACGACCACGTCGGCGGCGCAAAGCGCGAGCGCCGCGAGATGAAGGGCGAGGGATGGGAACATCGGAGTGATTGACGCTATCGGCAGGGTCGCGTCGTGGGAAGTGCGCGAGTGAACTCGCGACCGTCAGGGAGTCCTTTAGGGCGGCTCGGCGTTTACCCGTGAACGGGCATCGCTCTGCTCTGAGAACTCCGTGGGCCCGCGCGCTCGTGCGGGCGCGTTGGTGGGTCCTCGCTGGATGGGCGGGCGTAGGCGCGCTCGCCGTCGCGCGAGCGGGGGGCGTTGCCGATCGGCTCGACGTGCGGGGCGGCAGCCTGCAGGTGACGGAGGCGTCCCGGGTCGACCGCAAGCTCGCGACCCGGTTTCGCCAAGACATCGGCGAGACGTTCCTCGTGCTCGTATCGGGGCCTGAGTCGCTTACGGGCGGCCGCCCGCGCCAGCTGCTCGACGTGCTGTGCGCCGCGCTCGCGCGCGAGCCCTACGTCCGCCAAGTCACCTGGTTCGGCTCCTCGGGAGACTCGAGCCTCCTCTCCGCCGATCGCCGCACCGCCGTCGTGCTCGTGACGCTGAGTGTAGCGGGCGCCGACAGCGTCCTGAGCCTCGTGCTCCCCGTGCGCAGCGCGGTGCGCCGCGCGCTCGCCGCGTTCGCTGACGACGCCCGCTACCGCGCCATTGTCACCGGTGACACGCCGCTCGAGCGGGACATGCTCACGGTGACCACCGAGGACGTGGCCAGGAGCGAGCGCCGGCTGTTGCCCGTGGCCGCGGTGATCCTCTTCATCGCATGCGGGTCGCTCGCCGGCGCCGCGCTGCCGCTCGCCGTCGGGTTTCTCGCCGTCGCCGTGGCGCTCGCGATTGTCGACGTCCTGTCGGGGCTCGTGCCGATGTCGATCTACGTGCTCACCGTGGCGACGATGATCGGGCTGGGCGCAGGCATCGACTATTCGCTGCTGCTGCTGAGACGATTCCGGGAGGAACTGGAGCGCGGCGTCGCGGTGAACGAGGCCGTCGCGCGGACCGTGGCCACCGCCGGTGCGACGGTCGGAACCTCCGGCCTGTGTGTGGCCGTGGCGTTCGCCGGACTGCTCGCCACGCCGCTGGTGGAGACGCGCAGCATCGGCATCGGGGGGCTCGTGGTCGTGGGGGTGGCGGTGGCGGCGGCGCTCACCCTGCTCCCGGCGCTGCTCGCCCTCCTGGGGACACGAGTCCTGCCGCGGAACTCGAGGGAGGCTCGTATCGCGGCTCTGCGACCCACGAGTGAACTCGCGACTCGGCGCTTGCCCGTAAACGGACGTGGATTTGCCGGTTCAGCGGTAGCGCCGAGCTGCGGCTTGAGCCGCGACCGGGCCGCCGCGCTCTGGGAGCGTTGGGCTCGAGCGCTCACCCGCCGGCCGGGGATCGCCCTGGTCGCGGGCGGCCTCACCCTCGTCTGCCTCACGGCGCCCGTCGCGTGGCTGCGCGTCGGCTTGCCGGCACGCCACTGGTGGCCTTCGCAAACGGAGGCCGGGAAGGGGTTGGACGTGCTGGCGCGCATCGGCGGAGCGGGCTACGTGCAGCCGGTGCGGGTGCTGGTGGAATGGCCACCGGAGTCGGGACGGCGGGCGGTTGACGCGGGCGCGCTGCGCGGGCTGCGGGCGTTTTCGGACTCGCTGCGCGCCGACCCGCGGGTGCGCGACGTGCACAGCCTGGTAGACGCGCGAGCGCGAACGTCACTGCTCGAGTACGCGCTCCTGTACAGCGACCTCGCAGCGGTGCGTGCCCGCGATCCCGCCGCGCTGGACGCGCTACTCGGTATCGATGCCCGGATCGCGCGCCTCGACGTGATTCTCGCCGATACGACGTCACTCCTGTCGGCGATGGACGTCGTGCGCCGCGCCCGTCGGCTCGCCGCCGCGCCACCACCGTCACTCGCCGGCGCCCGCATTTTCGTGGGCGGCTACGTCGCCCAGAACGTCGACTTTCAGGACGACCTGCTGCGCCGGTTCCCACTCGTCGTCGGCGTGATCTTCGGCGCCACGGCGCTGATGCTGGGGCTGGTGTTCCGCTCCGTGCTGATCCCCCTCAAGGCCATCCTGCTCAACGCGCTCTCCGTGGGCGCCACGCTCGGCCTCATCGTCCTCGTGTTCCAGCGCGGCAGCAACGGGACCGAGGCGATCTTCGTGGCGGTGCCGGTGCTGGTGTTCGCGGTGGTGTTCGGCCTCAGTATGGACTACGAAGTATTCCTGTTGAGCCGTATCAGGGAGGCGTTCGACTCGAGCGGGGACAACGGGCGTGCCACGATCGAGGGCCTGAGCGTCACGGCTGGCGTGATCACCTCCGCTGCCCTCCTCATGATCACCGTGTTCGGCGCGTTCGCCTTCGCGCGGGTGTTGGTCATCCAGCTCCTCGGGTTCGGGCTGGCCGCGGCGGTGCTGCTCGATGCCACGGTCATTCGCCTGGTGATGGTACCGGCGGTGATGCAGCTCGCGGGCCGGTGGAACTGGTGGCCCGGTGTGCGAACACCGCGGGCCCGAGGCGTGCCATGATTCCCAAGCGGCGGCTGGTCGTCAACGCGGACGACTTCGGGCTCTCGGCGGGCGTGAACCGCGGCATCATGGAGGCCCATGCCGCCGGCACCGTGAGCTCGACCTCGCTGCTCGTCAATGCCCCGGGATTTACGGATGCCGTCCGCGCGGCGGGCGATGCCCCTGAGCTCGGTGTGGGACTGCATTTGAATCTGACGATGGGGGCCCCTGTATCGCCTGCGGCCGCCGTGCCCAGCCTGTGCGATCCGCACACCGGTCGGTTTTACTCCCTCTCCCGGCTCATCGCGCGCACCCTCGTCGGTCGGGTCGACGGCGGGGAGGTGGCGCTCGAATGCGCCGCACAGATCGCGCGGGCCCGGGGCGCAGGGGTGCGGAGGCTCACGCATCTGGACGGTCACCAACACACGCACGTGCTGCCCGGGATCTGGGGGCCCGTCGTCGCCGCCGCGACGCAGGCCGGGATCCACGTCATGCGGCTCGGGCTCGAGCCCGCGTCGAGGATCGCCTGGCGGCCGCTCGCGGCGGCGGGGCAGTTGCTACTCACCGCGGCGTGGCGGCGGGCGACACGCGGCGCGCCGCTGCCACGTCACGCCGACCACTTCCGAGGCTTTGCCCTCACCGGCCGGCGTGATTTCCTCGCACGGCTGCTCGTCCTGCTGGACGCTCTCGAGCCCGGAGTCACCGAGCTGATGGTCCATCCGGGATACGCCGACGCGAGTCTCGCGGGTTGGGTCAGCTATGGGGCAGGGCGGGAGCGGGAGCTAGATGCACTGAGGTCGACCGCGGTCCGGACGCGATTGCAGCGGGGGGATATCGAGGTGATCGACTTCGCGGACATCTAGTGGTCCTGCGCTCTCGATATCCGCGCGCTGAAGCGCCGGCTCGGCCCGTGATGCGTCCTGAAGGACGCTCGGACGCTGCGCCCTTGAGGGCGCGCTCTGAGCCGAGCCAGCCTTTTAAGGCACGGTCACTCGACGGGGGCCCGCGGATCCGCGAGCCCCCGGTAATCGATCACCTCTCGCCGCTCGAGCAGCGCGCTGAGCGTGCGGCGACAAGACTCGAGCACGGCAGGCGACTCGGTGTCGAGGGGGTGGAGTGCGACGCGAACCAACGGGCGCAGCCGCTCGAGCTGCAGCCGGAGCGCTGCGACTACGACGGACCCCCTGGCGCGCCATGCCCGGCGCGTGCTCCAGCAGGTTGCCGGAGCGCGAATGCGCCGCCCGGTCGCGAGCACTACGACACCACGCACGTTTTCCGTGAAGGCGAGGCCGGCGTCCCGTGCCACCCGCTCGAGGTCGGGGCCGGCGAGCCAGGCCGGCGGGACGAAACCGATCGGCTCGAGCCCCGAGGCACCGAGCGTGGCGAGACCGCGGTCGATACGGATGCGAGCCTCCGCCGGCGGGAGCGAGGCGAACTCGCCTTCGCGGTCAGTGCGGCCGAAGCTGCGCATCCGGTGCGCGAGGGAGCGAGGCAGGCCGATCTCATCGTGACGCAGCCCGTGCAACAGGATCTCGACTCCCGTCGCCGCCCGCTCCCGGAGCTGGGCGGTGAACTGGGCGTGTTGGGCGAGCGGCCAGGCACCGTGCCAGTCGGGAACGACCAGCAGCGCGTAGCGATGCACCCCGAGCTCGTCGAGCAGGCGATACAGCACGTCGAGCCGTCGCGCGTGTGCCGGCGTGACGTCGTGCACCGCGACGAGCAGCTGTAAACAGCGTTCGGTCACGCTCCGAGAGTAGTGCGGCCGAGTCGCTCGGGGAAGAGCGCAGTGCGGCTCGAAGCCTACGGCTCGTTCGGCGGCCCGCAGCCCAGTCGTGGGATCTGCGCGTGGAAGTCGGCAAGACGATGCGCGTGTCGGGCCCAGGTCCCCCTCACGACAGCACCACGTGGACGGTCTTCTTGGCCGAGCCGCGGGCGCCATGCGCATCGACCACGGTCACCGTGAGCTGGTAGTCATGTCCCAAGAGCGTCACCGGATATGAGTGCGAGCCGCCGATCGACCCCTCGCTCGGCGACGTGCTCGTTGACGAGGTGCCATCGCCCCAGTCGATAGTCACTGTCCACGGTCCATCGTGGTCGGGATCGCTGAACGACGCTCCCTCCAGCGTGAAGAGCAGACCGACCAGTACCGTCTGGTCGCCCCCGGCCGACACGCTCGGCGGCTGGTTGGGCGGTGGCGGCGCGGTGACCGTGACCGGGTGCGACACGCTGCCCGTCGCGTTCTGGTTGTCGGTCACCGTGAGCGTAACGGTGAACGTCCCGCCGGCGGTGTAGGTGTGCGACGGGTTCGCCTGGGACGATGTCGCCGTGCCGTCGCCGAAGTTCCACTGCCGGCTCGCGATCGTGCCGTCGGGATCGGTGCTCTGGTCGGTGAAGCTGCAGGTGAGCCCGCTGCAGCTCGGCGCCGGGAAGGCCGCCGTCGGCGGCTGGTTGGGCGGCGGCGGCGCCGTGACCGTGACCGGGTGCGACACGCTGCCCGTCGCGTTCTGGTTGTCGGTCACCGTGAGCGTAACGGTGAACGTCCCGCCCGCGGCGTAGGTGTGCGACGGGTTCGCCTGGGACGATGTCGCCGTGCCGTCGCCGAAGTTCCACTGCCGGCTCGCGATCGTGCCGTCGGGATCGGTGCTCTGGTCGGTGAAGCTGCAGGTGAGCCCGCTGCAGCTCGGCGCCGGGAAGGCCGCCGTCGGCGGCTGGTTGGGCGGCGGCGGCGCCGTGACCGTGACCGGGTGCGACACGCTGCCCGTCGCGTTCTGGTTGTCGGTCACCGTGAGCGTAACGGTGAACGTCCCGCCCGCGGCGTAGGTGTGCGACGGGTTCGCCTGGGACGATGTCGCCGTGCCGTCGCCGAAGTTCCACTGCCGGCTCGCGATCGTGCCGTCGGGATCGGTGCTCTGGTCGGTGAAGCTGCAGGTGAGCCCGCTGCAGCTCGGCGCCGGGAAGGCCGCCGTCGGCGGCTGGTTGGGCGGCGGCGGCGCCGTGACCGTGACCGGGTGCGACACGCTGCCCGTCGCGTTCTGGTTGTCGGTCACCGTGAGCGTAACGGTGAACGTCCCGCCGGCGGCGTAGGTGTGCGACGGGTTCGCCTGGGACGACGTCGCCGAGCCGTCGCCGAAGTTCCACTGCCGGCTCGCGATCGTGCCGTCGGGATCGCTGCTCTGGTCGGTGAAGCTGCAGGTGAGCCCGCTGCAGCTCGGTGCCGGGAAGGCCGCCGTCGGCGACTGGTTCGGCAGGGCCGCAACTGCGAACGCGCTGCTCGTCGCGTCCGTCAGCCCGGACGCCGTCGCACGCAGGGTGTAGCCCGTCCCCGCTTTGTCGACACTCAGGCTCGGGAACGTCGCGATGCCGTTCACTGCGTTGATCGGCGTTCCGCCCGAAAGCGTCCCGCCATTGGAAGCCGGTTCCAGCGCGAGCCCGATCGTGCCCGTGAACCCCTGCACGACGTGCTCGGAGGCATCGAACGCCGCGACCTGCACCGGCGGCGTGATCGCGGCGCCGGCTTCGGTGGTCTGCGACGGCTGCTGGGTGAATCCCAGATGCGTGGGCGGCGGCGGTGGTGGCGGTGGACCCGGTGTGATGGTGAACGCGGTGCTCGTGTCGACGGGCTGCGCGTTCCCAAAGGCGGCCGTGAGCGTGTAGCCGTCGCCTGTCTGGTCGATGCTCAGATTCGGGAACGTGGCCACGCCGGCCACCGCGGACACCGGCCCGCCCCCAGAGAGCGTGGCGTTCTTGGTGACGCTCGCGTCGTTGCCGAGCGCAACCCGGATGGAGCCCGTGAAGTTCGTGGCCTTGTTGCCGAGGGAGTCGTACGCGGTGACCTGCACCGGCGGCTTGATCGCGCTGTCCTGCATCGTGACGCCCGGCGCTACCGAAAACGCGAGCACGGTGGCGGGCGCGGGCATGACGATGAACGCCCCACTGGTGTCGGGGTGCAGGTCCGGGGCCGCAGCGGTGAGCCTATAGCCGCTGGCTGCCTTGTCGAGCCGGACATTGTCGAACGTCGCGACCCCGTTGATGGAGCGGACCTGCTTCTTTCCCCGCAGCGAGTCACCGCTGGGGTTAGCGGCAAGCGACAGCGTGACCAGGGTGTCCCGCAGCGTCACCCGGCCGGTCGAGTCCTGGACGGTGACTTGCACCGGAGGACTGATCGGCTGCCCCGCGCGTGCGTTGCCGAGCGATGACGAGAAGGCTACGCGGGCCGGCGCGGCCTGGGACGGCGGCCCGTTGCCCCCGCCACTGTTAAACAGCTTGTCGATGTGGCAGCTGACGACCAGTGCCGCCAGCGCCACAGGATAGAGGGTCCTCATCGCAGCGACGCGACGCTGCAAGGGCCGCACCCGCTCGCCAGCCTCGAACGGCCCGCTGCTGAGATTACGCGACCTGAATCGGGATGACACGCCTGCGGAGGCGACGCAACAGGTGCGTTCCCGCTACAACAAACTCCGGTAAACGTCGGCGGTTTGTTCCGCGGTTCGCTGCCAGGTGAAGGTCCGCGCCAGCGCGCGGCCGTGCTCGACGAGCTCTTCGCGTCGCAGGGGATCATCCGACAGACTCTCGAGGGCCGCGACGTAGGCGCCCGGGTCCCGGCCCTCGACCACCACCACCGCGTCACCGCCCACTTCCTTCAGGCCCCCCGCGCCGGACGTGACCACCGGCAGCCCGGAGGCGAATGCCTCGATCACGGGATAGCCGAACCCTTCATACAAGGAAGGGAAGAGCAGCACGTCCGCCGCGCGGTACGCCCGCCGCAACGTGCTCTCGTCCGCGAGGGGAACGGTCCGCACGAAGCGTCGCAGGCCCAGCCGCTCGATCAGCTCCTGCTGATCGGTGGAGAACCGTCCGCCCACCTGCAGTAGATACGCGTCCGCCTCGGCGCGCAGCCGCGCCACCGTATGGATGACCAGGGGCACGTTCTTGCGCTCCACGGTGCTTCCGACGTGCAGCACCACGAACGCGTCGTCGGGGATGCGCCAGTCCGCCCGGCCGCGGGCGCGCGCGTTCGGCGCCTCGGAGAAAAACGCGCGGTCCACCCCGAACGGCACGACATTGATGCGTCGGTCGTCGCCCAGCCAGGTCGCGAGCTCGCGCTTCAGCCACTCGGTGCCCACGATGTACGACCGCGCCAGCCGCAGTGCCTTCAGGGTGCCGCGCAGGAATCGATTCCGTACGCCTTCGCGCCAGCCGTCGGTGGGCGAGCGCAGGATGATGACGGGCATCAGGTCGTGCACGGTGACGATCGCCGGCCGGCGCTGCACGCGCGTCACCATGTGCGCGTAGCTGTGGTCGAGGATGTGCACCAGCTGCGCGCGCTTCGCCTCGCGGCGCAGCCACCAGGGATACAGCACGTAGCGGGCGACGTAGCGCTGCGGCTCGTGCAACGGACCCGGCAGCACCAGCTTCGTGGGATCCACGTCCTGGGCCCACCACCGCGGATAGCCGCCCGAGGTGCGCCCGTTCCCCCGGTCGCGCGTCAGGTCCCCGATCGACGCCGCCAGGCGCACCTCGAATCCCGGATCGGTGCTCTCCAGCCAGTCGTGCAGCCGGTGGGCGTAGCGATCCATGGAGGGCCAGCGCTCGAGGGGGAGATCGGGGACGAGGAGGACTCTGGTCATTGGGGATGGAGCGTTGCCGGATGAGGCGTTGCCGGATGAGGCGTTGCCGGAAGAAGCGTTGCCGGATCACGCGTCACGCCTAACCCGGCAAAGCCGTTCTCGGAAACGCTGGATTCGGCAACGCTCCTCTCAAGTCCCACTGAGTAGCTCCCTCCAGAACGCCAACGTTCTTTCCGCGACCGCATCATCCGAGAAGTACTGCATCGCCCTCGCCCGTCCCGCCTGCGCGAGGGGGCGCCGTTGGTCGACCGCGGCGAGACGACGCAGCGCCGCCGAGAGCGCCAGCGGGTCGTCCCCGGGCACCACGACCCCCGCATCGCCGATCACCTCCGGCGTCGCGCCGCCGCTCGTGCCCACCACCGTCACCTCGTGCGCCATCGCCTCCGCCACCACGTGCGCTGCCGGTTCGGCCCACGTCGGCAGCCCGCGCGCCGGCAGCACCAGCACGTCCAGCTCGGGCCACAGCTTCGGCACTTCCTCGGGTGGCAGGGCGCCGCT
>Ga0209375_1001859_pt1 | contig 15667 bp, 16 predicted proteins | sample GraSoiAngelo_131_FD_185888 | JGI IMG/M metagenome (GOLD analysis project Ga0209375, IMG submission 185888) | Grasslands soil microbial communities from the Angelo Coastal Reserve, California, USA - 14_0929_02_30cm (SPAdes) (version 2) | ecosystem: Environmental > Terrestrial > Soil > Grasslands ... | reverse complement strand
CACCAGCCCCGGCGGGTAGGGGTAGAGCGCTTCGGCGATGATCCGCTCGCTCACCTCGGGGCCGTAGGAGTCGGCAGTATCGATCAGGTTGACACCGAGCTCGACGGCGCGGCGCAGCACGGCGATCGCTTCACGGACGTCGCGCGGCTCGCCCCAGATCCCCTTCCCGGTGAGCCGCATAGCCCCGAAGCCGAGGCGGTGGACGGGCAGGTCGCCGCCCAAGAGGAACGTGCCGCTCCTGGCGGCAGAACGAGCATCCACGCCGGCGTTGCCGGCGGGTTGCGTACCGAGGGAAGGCGTCATGCCCACGTTAACACCCCCGAAACACGGCTGGTTCCGCCCCACGAGAGCCTCGAGACGGCGCTCAGGCGCCACACGTCGGCGCGTGCGGCTCTCAGGACCTTTGCGGCGCGCCGTTTGCACCCCTGCGCAGACGTGAAGCGCGCCGGGTTCACTCTCATCGAGTTGATGACGGTGGTCGCGATCATCGGCCTCCTGGCCATGATCGCGATTCCGAAGTTGACCAGCCTCAAGGGGCGGGCGCAGATCGCCGCAATGAAGTCCGACTTGCGGAACCTGGTGACGCTCGAAGAAACCTACTTCGCTCAGCACCTGCAGTACGCGATCGACCTTGGAGGCGCCTACACCGCCTCAGCCGGGAATCCCATGCCGACGATCACGCTGACGGGCGACGGTTGGACCGCAACGCTCACGAGCGTCAGCACGGGGCAGACGTGCGCGGTATTCATGGGCTCGACGCCCGCCAGCCCGGCGACCAAAGAAGGCGCTCCCGCGTGCACGGAGAGCGGGAGCGTGACGGTCACGCAATGATGTAGGTCCTGTGGCGGCTGCGCCACACGCCGCCGCCCGAGGGATCGTGAGGTCGCGCGTGAGCGACGGAGCACTGCTCGATCGCTCTCCCAACCCCATCGGCGTCGCCATCATGGATCTACGCTGAGGCTCAGGTCTTCCTGGTCGCGGCGAGCTTCGCCTGCTGCTCGGCCGACAGCGTGTTCTTGATCTGGATCAGCAGCGAGATGTGCGCGCGCTTCACCTCGCGCTCCACGCCCAGCACTTCGTCCACCTGCGCCAGCGCCGCGGCCTGATCAACCGCCGGCTTCTCGAGGAGGGTGGCGAGGCGCTGCGACTGCTCCTGCATGCGCCACTGCAGGTCCACCACCTTGCTCTGGAAATCCTGGATCGCTCTGGTGATGGTGGCACGCTGCTCGGTGCGGAGCCCGATGTCCTGTTGGTGTTGCATCACGAGCTCCGGAGGAAACAGGACGCGCGCGAGCGGATCCTCGGGAGCTTGAGCCGGCTGCTGCGCCCCCGCCGTGGCGACCGCGAGCAGCGCAAGAGCCGAAACCAGCCAGATACGGAGTGTTTTCACAGGGTCCTCCAGTCGAGGCTCCCGGGCCCGAGCTGCGGGACACTGCGCAGCAGCTCATCGCCGGGGAGCTTGAGCAGGAAATCGGTGGGCGCTTGCCACCGCACAGTCGCGAGATCGATCTCCAGGCGGACGCCATCCCGGTGACGCCAGGTCGAGACGACGACGACCGCCACCACTGCGACGACGGCGGCGGCGAGCCCCAGGGCGCGGTATCCCGGTGGAGCCGTTTGGCGGGCGCGCGCCGCAGCGACGGTCGCCCGGAACGGCGGCGTGCCGGCCGCATCCTCCCGGCGCAGCGCCTCGAAGGCCTTCTGTAGGTGGTGATCGTCGGGCTCGATCATTCTCGCTCGTCCTCCAGCAGCTTCTTGAGCGCGGCCTTCGCGCGCTCGTAGTGGGTGCGCGCGGTGCCCACGGAGACGCCCGCGACGGCGGCCGCCTCGGCGATCGTCAGGTCCTCGTAGAACACGAGATGCAGGACCTGGCGTTGGCGCGCCGACAGCCGCCCGAGTGCGCGCACCAGCCGCGCCGTTTCGTCGGCCCGGGCAAACGTCGTCGCGGGATCGGGCCGGCCGTCCACCGCCTCCGGGCCGAGCACCAACGACGCCAGCGGAAGCCAGCGCCGCAGCGCCGACCGGCGTCGTGCTTCCCGTGCCGTCCGCGCGATCACGCCGAACACGAACGTGCGGAAGCTCGAGCGCCCGTCGAAGCGCGCGCGGCCGTCGAGGAGCTTCAGGTAGCTCGCCTGGAGCACGTCCTCGGCCGCGGTCCGATCCCAGCCGCAACAGCTCAACGCCCAGCCGAACGCCGCGGCGTGCAGGTGCTCGAGCTCGGCCGTCAAGTCGGCAGGTGACATGTGGGCTCGGGTATCGACTAATGAGTGTCTGCTGGGGCTCGACTATATGACGCTCGGCTGGCCTCGCTCTTTCAGCACGCGCCGGAGAATCTTCCCCGAGGGGGACTTGGGAATGGCGTCGATGACTTCGACCGCGCGGATCTGCTTGTAGGGCGCGACCCTCTCGGCCACGAAGGCCATCAGGTCCGCGGCCGATACATCGCCCCGCAGCACCACGAAGGCCTTCGGCACCTCGCCGCACTCCCGGTCGACAAGGGGCACCACCGCTGCGTCGGCCACGGCGGGATGGCTCCGCAACACGGCCTCCAGCTCGGCCGGCGGCACCTGGAAGCCCTTGTACTTGATCAGCTCCTTCAACCGATCGACGATCGTGAAGTAGCCGTCCCGGTCCACGTGCCCGATATCCCCCGTATGCAGCCACCCGTCGGCGTCGAGCGTGGCCGCCGTGGCTTCCGGGTTGTTCAAGTATCCCCGCATCACCTGCGGACCGCGGATCAGGAGCTCCCCGTCCTCGTCCGGCCCGAGCTCGGCGCCGGCCGCGTCGACGATCCGGCAATCGGTATTCGGCAACAGCTGGCCCACCGTCCCGGGCTTGCACTTGCCGGGCTCGTCGGGATTGGCGTGCGTCACCGGGCTCGCCTCGGTGAGCCCGTACCCCTGAATGAACCCACATCCCAGACGTCGGGCGCACGCGGTCTCGAGATCGGCGTCGAGAGGGGCTGCGCCGGACATCATCGCCCGCACGCTCGATAGGTCGTAGCCGTCCACCGCCGGGTGCTTGGCCAGCGCGAGCACGAGCGGTGGGACCACGAATGCCCGGGTGATGCGATGCCGTTGCAAGGTGCCGAGGAACGGCTCAAGCTCGAACTTGGGCATCGTGACGAGCGTCGCGCCACGCCACAGCGCCAGGTTCAGCACCACCTGCATCCCGTAGATATGGAAGAACGGCAGGACTGCGATGATGCGATCCTGCTCCGCCACATGGTGCACCCAGGCCGTCTGGAGCAGGTTGGCCACGAGATTGCGATGCGTGAGCACGACGCCCTTAGGGAATCCCGTGGTGCCGCTCGAGTACGGCAGCACGGCGAGGTCCTCCGCGGGGTCGACGAGAGCCCGCGGAGCCGCCGCGCCGGTCTCCAGCAGCGCCGCGAACGGTGTGGCGCCCGTCGCACTCCCCAGAACGAAGATCTCCTCGATCCCCACCTGCTGTGCCGCAGGCGCCGCCCGGTCCATGAACGCCGGGACCGTGACCAGGAACCGGGCGCGGGCGTCGCGCAGCTGGTACGCCGCGTCCTGCACTGTGCAGAGGGAGTTGACCGTCGTCACGACGCCAGCGGCGGCGAGGGTGCCGTGGAAGGCGAGGGCGAACTCGGGGCAGTTGGGCACGAACAGGCCGAGCACGTCGCCCTTCTCGAACCCCCGTTTGGCGAGACCCGCCGCCACGCGGTCGACCCCTGCGTCCAGCTGTGCATACGTCAGCGTCCGCCCACTCGGCCCGTCGATCAGTGCGGGCTTGCCGCCGAGCTGGGCCGCCATCGCAAGCACGAAGCGGTGTAATGCGATGTCGGGCACCGTGATGTCGGGATGCGGGCTTCTAAAAATCACAGCGCGCCCACGAGAGCAGTGGATCCATTAATCTGCAGCGTTCCCGCATGGGCCGCTGTCCGCGGGGGAAGGCTCCTATCGTACTTGGCTCCAATAGCATACGCCACCCGTCCGATAGCGTCGCCGGCGACCGCCGCAGGACCGGCCCGTCACGGACAACACGCTGCTCAGAGCAAACCCGCCGAAAGGCGGCGACGCAGAGCCACGGGGCTAACGTAGTGCGCCGCTACGCCCGCCGGGCCGCCAGCGATTCGACACGTGTCGAGCGTTGGCGGCTTTTTCGTCGCGCTCGACTGGTTGCGCCCTAGGCCTTCTCACCAATTACGGACGGAGGAACCTAGTATGCGCAGAGTCATTGCTCTCTTGGTCGTCGTGGCGGCCGCGGTCGCAGCAGCGTGTATGCAGATACCAACCGAGTACCGGTTGGTGGTGTGCGTCCAAAGCGGCGACTCCCTCGGAAAACCCAACGTGCCCTGCGCGGTGGTGGACACGGTACACCCGTAGGACGAGGACGGCCTTGTTCAGGTCTCTCCTCGATGCAGCTCACGGACGGTGGCGATCGTGTCGGCGAGATCCGGTCCTTTGTCGGGGCGGTATCGCACGACGCGCGCGAAGCGCAGGGCGAGCCCGCCCGGGTACCGCGGGCTCGCCTGGATGCCGTCGAAGGCGATCTCCGCCACGAGCTCGGGTCGCACGTGCACCACGTGCCCCTCGCGGGCGGTCTCGAGCTCGAGGAGCTTCGCGGTCTGCCACTCGAGCATCTCATCCGTCATCCCCTTGAACGTTTTTCCGAGCATGACCCAGCCGCCCGTCGTCGGGTCGCGGGCGCCCAGATGGATGTTCGAGAGCCGGCCGCGGCGGCGGCCGTGCCCCCACTCGGCGGCGAGCACGACGAGGTCGAGCGTGTGCGCGGGCTTCAGCTTCAGCCAGGCGGCGCCGCGCGCGCCCGCGTCGTACCGCGCGTCGAGCCCCTTCGCAACGAGCCCCTCCTGCCCCGACGCGATCGCCCGCTCGAAAAACGCCGCTGCGGCCGCCGGGTCCGCCGTCACCAGCCGGGACACCCGCTGCGCATCGGGGACGGCCGCGGCGAGTGCGGCGAACCGCCGGGCGTAGGGCTCGTCCAACAGCAGCGCGCCGTCGGCGTAGAGGATATCGAAGAAGAACGACGCGAGCGGCAGCTCGGCGCGCAGCCGTTCGACGTCGAGCTTCCGCCCGAAGCGGCGCATCGTCACCTGGAACGGCAGCGGCGTGCCGTCCGGGCGCAGCGCGATCGCTTCGCCGTCGAGGATGGCATCGGCGAGCGGTAGCCGGCGGACCGCTTCCACCACCTCGGGCACCGCCTGCGTGACATCGTTCAGCTGACGGGAGAACACCCGCACCTCGTCGCCCGCCTTGTGGACCTGGATGCGCGCGCCGTCGAGCTTGTACTCGAACGCGGCCCCCCCTTCCCCCTCCCCCTGTCCCAGGCGCGCGAGTGCATCCTTCACATCATCCGCGGCCTGCGCGAGCATCGGCTGGAGCGGGCGGAACAGCTCCACGCGAAAGCGCGCGAGGCCCGCGGCCCCCTCGGTCAGGGCGGCGCGCGCTACGCGACCCAGGTCGGCCGCGAGCATCGTCGCCCGGCGGACGGCCTCGGCCTCGAGCCCCGCCGCCCGGGCTACTGCCTCCGTCACGAGCCCTTCGAGCGCCCCCTGACGCAGCTCGCCCATGACCAAGCGGAGCAGGAATTCCTGCTCCTCGGCCGTCCCCCGGGCGAACAGCTCGCCCAGCAGCCGTTCTTTCGTGTGGGCCGAGCCCTTACCGGTGGTCGTCGCGAGGCGTTCGAGCGCCGCGTCCACCGCGGTGAGCTCGAGGGTCGGAGCGTCGGCCGCACGCTCGGGCTTCGAGGCCTGCAGCGTGGCGTAGCCGATCCCGATCCGCCCCTGCCGCAGGGAGCCCGATAGGAAGGCGATCGCGGTCCCGATCTCGTCCGGGCCCGCGCGTTTCAGGAGGGCGGCGACGAGCTCGATCTTCGCGAGCCGCCCTCTCGTTTCCGCGACGCGGCGCGAGGTCTGGACGAGCTCATGGAACAGCACGTGGTCCTCACCAGGAGCGCGCTACAACACGACATCGCCGCCGGGGTCGGTGCCGCGCAGCCGCTCGAGGCGGTCGCGGGCCTCTTGCAGGCGTCGCTCGCGCTCGGCGTCATCGATGACGGCGCTCGACCATTCGGGCTTGCCGTCGGCGTCCAGCCGCACCCGCAGCACGACGCCCTCTCGCACCTTCACCGGCAGCGTCTTCTTGAGCACATCGAGCCCGACGCCGTCGTCCCCGACCAGCACGGCGACCGCTCGCTCGAGCCGATCGACCGAGTAGAACGCTTGCCGCGCGCTCATTCGCTCATGGCCTCGCGTCGCAGGCGCAGCCCGGCGGTTGCCGGCACTGGTAGCCGCGATTGATGCACGAGTTGCCGCAGGCCTTCCCCCGCGTGCAGACTCGGCAGCAGGCACCCGACGGCTCGCTGCTCGAGTCGCTCCGCATCGTAGGCGGTGGTGTCGGCGCGACTCTCGTCGGGCCGGAGTATTCGTTGAGCACGATATAGCTGCCGTCGCGGTTGGCTTCAATGATCACCGCACCGTCCCGGTCGGTGCGGTACACCCGCGCGCCGGCGCTCCGCCACTGCTCGATGACCTGCGGCGATGGATGCCCGTAGGAGTTCCCTGCCCCCACCGAGATCACCGCAACCTCCGGGCGTGTGGCTTGCACCCACGCAGCCGTGGTGCCATTCCGGCTGCCGTGGTGGGCGACCTTGACGACTGTCACCCGCGGGACGGAGGCGTGCTGGAGCCAGTAGTCGAGCTCGTACTGCTCCGAATCCCCGGTGAGGAGCGCCCGAAACTCCCCGTACTCGAGCAGGATCCCCACGGACCCATTGTTCTGATCGACTTGCCGAGAGGGCGGCGGCAGGAGTCTCAGACGCGCGGAGCCCACGGTGATGGTCCGCGCCGTCGCCTGGAGGTATTGCGCCCCACTCGCTTCCACCGCGCGCAGCGTGCGTTGGTACGTGGCGGAGGTATGGGGAATGCCATTATCGAGGTAGGAGCGCACCACGGTCGACGCGATCACGTCCGTCATCCCGCCGATGTGATCGGTGTGATTGTGCGAGGCGACGATCAGGTCGAGGGTGTCGTAGTGATGTGACTCCAGGTAGGGGACGACGGGCGACGCGCCGGGCCCGGCATCGACCAGGACTCTCTTCCCCTCAGGTGTGACGATGAGCGCCGCATCGCCCTGGCCGACATCGAGAAAGCGCAGCTCCAGCGTCTGCCCGTGGAGCGGATAGACAAACAGGAGGCCGCCGAGGACGACGGCGGCCACCTGGCGCAGCATGGACCGACGCTTCAAGGCGCGAGGAGCTTTCGGAGGTTCGAGAGGATCGCTTCGAGCTGGCTGTTCACCCGGCGCTTCTCGAAAAGCCGGCCGCGCAGCCAGGCCACCAGTGACCGCGGGGCCCACACGTCCCGCACCGTCACCGCGGTCGATTGGGCCGTCCGGTCGAGCCGGAAGAACGTCTTCCAGCCGTTCCGCTCACCGCGCTCCACCCAGCCGAAAGTCGTGGGCGGGGTGAAGTCCACGACCTCGAACTCGGTCGTGCGCTCACCGAACCGCACCTTGAAGCGGACGCCCTTCCTGAGCGGCTTATCGCTCTGGGTCGCGGCGCATCCCGGGAGCCACTCGGCCATGCGACCCGGATCGGTCAGCAAGGCGAAGACCCGCTCGATCGACACGGGGACGGTCTGGATGACGGTTCGGCTGACAGGGCGCATGAAGGGCTCGACGGTGCGTGGTAGCGTGGCACCGCGGCGCCGCGGTGTCAACCACCTAGCGCGTGAGGACCGGGAGATAGGCCTTCCACGGCCCCACGGCCGCCGTGTACTGCTTGGCCATCACGCGCGAGACCTGGGCGATGTGGCCGAGGTCGTGAACGACCCACGATGCGAGCAGCTGCGAGAGCGTGACCTGGCCCAGCTCGGGATGCCGGCCGCGCAGGGCCAGCTGCTCCCGGGTCAGGTGCCAGCCCCGCAACGTCGCGACACCTTCGGCGCGCAACTCGCCAAATCGATTCAACAGTCGCTCGAGCGACCAGCCCGCGAATCGCCGGCCTTGTGCGAATCGGTCGAACGGCTCGAACGCCTGCGATTCCCCCTTGGTGAGGATGATCTTCGCCCGTGGGATCCAGTCGGTCTCTTCGCCGTGAATCAGGTGGCCGACTACGTCCTGGGGGCTCCACGTGTCGGGGCCCTCTTTCCCGCTCGTCCACGGGGAGGGAAGCCCGTCGAGCATGCTCTTGAGCGTGCCCGGCGTACGGGTCAGGACTTCTACCGCCGCGTCGAGTGAGAAATCCATCACAATTTCATTCTCCGCACGAACTCCGCGAACCGCGGGTCGTCTTTCACGGGGTCGAATATCGGGTCCACCTTGAGATACGTCAGCCAGCCGCGCCGGTCCTCGTAGGCCCGCTCGAGCCAGAAGAACACCTGGTCGATGTTGCGGAGCCCCAGGTGCCCGATGCAGAACGCCACCGGTGACACATAGCGGTCCCGCGCCCGGGCTTCGAGCTCGGCGAGCAGCGCCTCCGCCTCGCGCCGCCGTCCCCTGAGCGCCAGCACGTGGGCCACCCCGGCGGTGGCGTAGGACAGATCAGGCGACAGGGTGATCGCCTCCCGGAAGGCGCGCTCGGCCTCGTCGTAGGCGCCCGCTTGCGTCAGCACCAAGCCCAGAATGCGATAGGTGTCTTCCGCGGTGGGGTTCATCGCGATGGCGCGCTGCAGGTGGTACTGCGCCGACTCGTAGCGGCGCGTGTAGTAGTAGAGCCAGCCCAGGCCACGGCGCACCGAGAGCGACGACGGGTCGAGCTCGAGCGCCGCGTGCGCTTCCACGAGCGCCTGCTCCGCCTGGCCGGTGACGAGCAGCACGAACGAGTACCAGTGATGCGCCGTGGCAAAGCCGGGGTTCAGCTCGAGCGCCCGGCGGTAGGCGCGCACCGCCCCATCCCAATCCCAGTCGAAGGCGAACAGGACCCAGGCGAGTGAGGTGTACGCCTCGGGCAGGTTGTCGTCCAGCGCCAGCGCCTTGAGGGCATACGTCCGAGCCCGCTCGTATCCCTCGGCGACGGGCACGCTGCGGTAGTCGACCTGGAGGGCGTAGGCATCGGAGAGGCCCGAGTAGGCGAGCGCGTACCCCGGATCTTGGTCGATGGCCTGCTCGAAATAGGCGATGGACTCGAGCACACCCTCCTGGCTCCGCTTGTTCCAGCAGAAGCGGCCCTTCAGGTACAGCGAATACGCCTCGAGGTTGTCGGTGTAGCGCTGCGGCGTCGGGTCGGTGATGTCGGCCAGGAAGGTGGTGCGCAGCGTGCTGACGATGGTGCGGGCGATTTCGTCCTGAATCGCGAACACGTCGTCCAGCGTGCGATCGTAGCGCTCCGACCACAAGGTGCGCCCGTCGTCGGCGGCGGTGAACTGCGCCGTGATGCGCAGCCGGTCGCCCGACTTCCGCACCGTCCCCTCGAGCACGGCCGAGACCCCGAGCAGCGCGCCGATGCCGCGAATGTCCTGCGGCTTTCCCTTGAGGGCGAACGCGGACGTGCGCGAGGCGATCCGCAGGCCGTCGACCTTGGTGAGCGCGTTGATCAGCTCGTCGCTGATGCCGTCGCTCAGGTATTCGTTCTCCGGATCGGCGCTGGCATTCACGAACGGCAGCACCGCAATGGAGCGCGTCCTGCCGACGAGCGACGGTACGGCCCCCGGTCGCGTCTCTTCCAGGGCCGCCGTGAACTCGGCGACGCGCGCGAACCGGTCCGCCGGATCCTTGGCGAGCGCGCGCGCGAGCGCCTGCTCGACCGCGGCCGGTGCGTCGGGACGACGGGCGCGAAGCGGTGTGGGCGGCTCGCTCAGGTGCCGCGCGACGATGGCGCGGGCGCTGTTTCCGGAGAACGGCGGCTCCCCGGCCAGCATCTCGTAGACGACGCAGGCCAGGGCGTACACGTCGCACCGCCCGTCCAGCTCGCGATCGCCCGCGGCCTGCTCGGGACTCATGTACTCGGGCGTCCCGATGGCGAGCCCGACCTCGGTGACGTGCTCTCCACCGGCCTGAAAGATGGCGCGCGCGATCCCGAAGTCGGCGAGCACGGCGTGACCGTCGGCGAGGAGCACGTTCTCGGGCTTTACGTCCCGGTGGACGAACCCCTCGCGGTGTGCGTAATCGAGCCCCGCCCCCAGCTCCCGCGCGATGCCCAGCGCGTCCTTGAGCGCCAACCGCCGCTCGCGCACCAGGCGCTCCCGCAGCGTTTCCCCGCGCACATATGGCATCACGTAGTAGAGGGATCCCGCCGCCTGGCCGGAATCGATGAGCGGGAGCACGTGCGGGTGGGTCAGCCGTGCGACGATCGCGATCTCTCGCAGAAACCGCTCGGCGCCGATGGCGGCCGCGACGTCGGGCCGCAGCACCTTGATCGCGACCGGGCGGCTGTGCCGGAGGTCCTCGGCGACGTACACGGTCGCCATGCCGCCGCGACCCAGCACGCGCTCGATCGTGTAGCGGTCGCCGAGGGCGGCCGAAAGAGCGTCCCGCACCGGCTCCATAGAGACGGGCTCCATAGAGAGGAAAGGTATCCCATTAAGAGCCTCGATGGACTTCCACCGGTTCGCGGTCGCGCGTCGATCGCCCTGGTGGTGGGGGCGAGCATCATGCGCAGCAGGGCCGTGGGGAACTGAGCGCGCCCTACCTGGTAGGTTCCTTAATATGGTCCGACCGATCGACACGTCCCTCGAGCAGCGGTTGCCGCTCAGCACGGACGTCGCGCTGCAGCGGCGGTTCATGGTGGTGAAGGAGCCGCTGCCGGGGAACGTGCGCTACGGGCTGCTGCTCGAGGTGGTCGACAAGCTCGCCGAGGAGGTGGCGCTGCGCCACGCGCGGCGCACTGACCCCCAGGCGTACGTGGTGATGGCCGCGATCGAGAAGGTGGCGCTGCGCACGCCGGGAGACGTGAACCGCGATATCGAGCTCAAGGCGCGGCTCAACTGGGTGGGAAAGAGCTCCATGGAGGTGGGCATCCGGGTCGAGCAGCCGGGCAGCGCCCCCACGCACATGGCGTCGTGCTATTTCACGATGGTGGCGCGTGTGGGTGAGGGCGACGAGGCGCGGAGCGTCGCGGTCGAGCCGCTCGAATACCTGGAAGCGATCGACGCGAGCCGGCGCGACAAGGCGCGGCGGGCCTATGAGCTGGCCACAATACGGGCGGAGGAGCTCGCACCCAACCGGCCGGTGATCGTACGCGTCAACCGCATCAACTTTCTCCAACCGGTACGGATCGGCGACAAGCTTCGACTGGTGAGCCGGGTCGTGTACACCGGCCGCACGTCGGTCACCGTCAAGGTGACGATCGAGCGGATCAGCTGGGACCGCGTGACCAGGGCCCTGTGCAACACCTGCGTGTTCACGTTCGTGAACGTGGACGAGCGGATGCGCGCGCAACCGGTCGAGACCGTCTACCCGACGACCTACGCCGAGGACGCGCGCTACCTAGAGGTGTACCGATGGCACCAACGGCTCAAGGCACGACGGGCGGCGGGACAGGGACACGGGACTCGGCGCGAACGACCGTATGCTCAGTGGCCCACGCCGATGCCCGAGCCGTGACGATCCGCCGCCTGGGCGGGGGCGTCCTGGCTGCTGCAACCCTCGTCAGGCTCAGTGCGGCACAGGGGACGCCGTGCATTTCCCGGCGCGCCGGGAGCGTCCCGGCGACATATGCGGCCATCGTGGCACGGGAGCGCGCGCTCGTGTGCGAGCGGCTCGCAACCCACATCCCCGGGGTGCAGGTGGCCGTCGCGGTGAACGGGAAGCTCGTCTGGTCGGAGGGGTTCGGGTATGCCGACACCGAGCGCAAGACGCCGGTCACGCGCGAGACGCAGTTCCGCATCGGGAGCGTATCGAAGCCACTGACGGCCACCGCCGTCGCCCTGTTGTACGAGCAGGGGAAGCTCGATCTCGACGCGCCGGTTCAGCGCTACGTGCCGTCGTTCCCGGACAAAGGCTACGCCATCACCACTCGGCAGCTCGCCGGTCATCTCGCCGGCATCAGACATTACAAGGATCAGGAATTCTTCCTGAACCGTCGATTCGCGACGGTGCTCGACGGGCTCACGATCTTCCAGGACGATTCGTTGCTGTTCCCGCCCGGCACGCGATTCTCCTACTCGAGCTACGCCTGGAATCTCGTCTCGGCGGTGGTGGAGGGTGCGTCGGGGGACGACTTCCTGCACTACATGTCGGCGCACGTGTTTCGTCCCCTCGGCTTGACCCACACGGCGCCCGACCGCAGTGACAGCCTCATTCCGGGCCGCACGCAACCGTACGATCGTGACAGCGCGGGGAGCTACCACATCGCGCCCGCGGTCGACTTGAGCTACAAGTGGGCGGGGGGTGGGTTCCTGTCGACGGCCGAAGATCTGGTGAAGTTCGGGTCGGCGCTGCTCGAGCCCAGGTTGCTGAAGCCCGAGACGCTGGACCTGCTGTTCACGTCGCAGCGCACCAGCGCGGGCGACGAGACGGGTTACGGGATCGGGTTCTTCCTCACGACCGACAGCCTGGGGCACCGCTGGGCATTCCACGGCGGCGGCGCGGTCGGCGGGACGGCGGCGTTCGGCCTGGACCGTGATTCCCGCGTGGTCGTCGCCATCCTCACGAATCTGTCGAACGCACCGCTCGAGCCGGCCCAGGAGATTGAGGCGGCGTTCGACCGGTAAGGCGACATCTCCGTCGTTCACCGGTAAGAGCCGAGCCGCGCTAAAGGACTCCCTGACGGTCGCGAGTTTACTCGCGCTCTTCGGGCGCGGATGCGCCGACGTTCGACCGCTGATACCAGTAATAGCCGCCGATGGCCAGCAGCACCAATAGCGCGACCGCAATCACGGAACGATAGTCGCCCCGCGACACGCCCGCGCCGATCAAGACGCTCGCGAGCAGGGCCGGCGCGCGTGCCAGGCCGGATAACACCACGAACTCGAGGATACTCATGCCGGAGAACCCCGCCGCGTAGCACAGGATGTCCTTCGGCAGGCCCGGGAGCAGGAACAGGAGGAACATCGCCGACTTGCTCTTGGCGCTCGCGAGCGAGCGGTCGATCTTGGCGAGCGTGTCCCGCCCGATGAGCCGCTCCAGCGCGGGCCGACCCACCACGCGGGCGAACCAGAAGTTGAAGGCCGAGCCGAGTGTTACGCCGATGGCGGAGTAGAGGAACCCGCGCCACGCCCCAAAGACGTAGCCGGCGGCGAACGACGTGATCTCGCCGGGGATGACGGCGATCACGACCTGGACGAACTGGACGGCGATGCACAGCAGCGCTCCGGTCGAGCCGCCAGCTCGCAGCAGCGCGACCAGGTGGTCCTTGCTCGAGATGCGGTGCAGCATTCCCGTGTGCCAGAGGAACCCGCCGCCGATCACCAGCAGGGCGATCAGGCCGACGGGGGTGAGCCATTGCCGCTTCATGGTGCGGAATCTTAGCCACCCGAATGCTTCGACGCTCCGTCCCGTTTGACACCGGTCGCATCCGCAGGTATGTCCCGAAGGGTGATTCGGCGGTCTTTGCTTCACGCTCCAGGAGGTCGTATGGCGCATCAGTCTCGCGTGGCCCGATGGGTTTCGTCCACGGCGACCCTCGCCTTGCTCACGACACAGGCGGCCGTGGGGCAGGCGCCATCTCGGGCAGCAGTGGCCGCTCCGCCAGTGGCGCCGATACGCGCCGTCACGGACGACTACTACGGAACCACCGTGGTCGACCCATACCGCTACATGGAAGACCTGCAGAACCCAGAAGTTCAAGCATGGCTCAAGGCGCAGAACGATTACACTCGTGCCGCGCTGACCCGCATTCCCGGCCGCAACGACCTGCTCGCGCGGATCCGGCAACTGGACGAAGCAGCGACCGCGAGGGTGTTTGACGTGCGCCGTCTCCCTGGCGGGCGCTACATGTACCAGAAGCGCCTGGCAACCGAGGACGTGGCGAAGCTCTATGTGCGTGAGGGGCTCACCGGCGAGGAGAAGCTGCTCGTGGACCCCGTGACGCTCAGCGCACCCGGCAGTCCTGCCCATGTCATCAACTACTATGGGGTCTCGTTCGACGGATCCTACGTCGCCTACGGCGCATCACCGGGCGGCTCTGAGGACGCCGTGATCCACGTTCTCGAGACTGCAACGGGACATGAGACCGGCGAAACGATGGACCGGGGATGGTTCGGCAACCCATCGTGGCTACCGGACCACCGCTCCTTCTTCCACACCCGCATGCAGAAGATGGAACCGGGCATGCCGCCGACGGAGCGCGAGTTGAAGAGCAAGGTCTACCTGCATGTGGTGGGGACAGACCCCGAGTCCGACCCGTTGGTGTTCGGCTATGAAGTCTCGCCGCGCGTGAAGATCGAACCGGCGGACATCCCGTTTGTCGTGACCTACCCGGGTTCGCCCTATGCCTTCGGCGTCGTTGCGCACGGCGTGCAGAACGAGATCACCCTGTACATCGCGCCGATCGACTCCGTGGGAAAGCCGGATACCCCGTGGCGGAAGGTGTGCGACGTGGAGGACGAGGTCGCCGATTTCACTCCTCGGGGCGACCAGATCTATTTGCTGACGCACAAAGACGCGTCGCGATTCAAAGTCGTCCGCACCAGCCTGACCGATCCCGATCCGGCCCACGCGGAGGTCATCGTGCCGCCGGGCGACGCCGTGATTCAGGGGATCAGTCTCGCGCGGGATGCCCTCTACGTGCAGGTCCTCGACGGGGGCGTCGGCCGGCTGCTCCGGGTTCCTTTCGCGGGCCCGGGGGTCGGCACACCGGAGCGGGTGGCGCTGCCGTTCGACGGCGCGGTGTGGGTGGCGGCCGCCGATCGTCGATTGTCCGGCATCTTCCTGGGTCTCACGTCATGGACCAGGGCAGCCAGAATCCTCGTGTACGACGTGGCGAGCCACCGGGTGAGCGATACGGGGCTGCAGCCCCGCGGGCCGTTCGACGATCCGCGGGATATGGAGTTCGAGGAGGTGAAGGCCAAGAGTTACGACGGAACGCTGGTGCCGCTCTCCATCGTGCATCGGCGCGGTCTCGCGCTCGACGGATCACACCCCACCCTGCTGTACGGGTACGGCGCCTACGGGATCACGCTCGATCCGTTTTTCGACCCCAAGTGGCTGGCCTGGATCGAGCAGGGCGGTGTGTACGCGGTGGCACACGTCCGCGGCGGCGGCGAGTACGGGGAGGACTGGCACCTGGCCGGCAAGCTGTTGACCAAGCCGAATACCTGGCGGGACTTCATTGCGTGCGCCGAGTATCTGATCGAGCACAAGTACACGGCGGCGGCGCGGCTCGCGGGGGACGGTGGCAGCGCCGGCGGCATCACGATCGGACGCGGCATCACGGACCGGCCAGACCTGTTTGCCGCCGCGCTCGACGAGGTCGGCATGTCGGATGCCGTTCGGGTGGAGCTGTCTCCCAACGGGCCACCCAACATTCCGGAGTTCGGCAGCACCAAGACGGCGGACGGATTCAAGGGTCTGTACGAAATGAGCGCGTACCATCACGTGACCGATGGCACCGCCTACCCGGCGGTCTTGCTCACGACCGGTATCAACGATCCCCGCGTTACGCCGTGGCAGCCCGCGAAGCTGGCGGCGCGTCTGCAGGCCGCGACCTCCAGCGGCAAGCCGATACTGCTGCGGGTGGACTATGAGGCGGGGCACGGCATCGGGTCCACCAAGAGCCAGCGGCAGGAGCTGCTCGCCGATCA
>Ga0209375_1001855_pt1 | contig 15673 bp, 19 predicted proteins | sample GraSoiAngelo_131_FD_185888 | JGI IMG/M metagenome (GOLD analysis project Ga0209375, IMG submission 185888) | Grasslands soil microbial communities from the Angelo Coastal Reserve, California, USA - 14_0929_02_30cm (SPAdes) (version 2) | ecosystem: Environmental > Terrestrial > Soil > Grasslands ... | reverse complement strand
AGCCAATGGTGAGAAACGGAGTAACTGTTCATGAAACCTCTGGATTAGGAAACCCGGTATCGATCACTCAGAGTTACAACACCGAGTTATCCTCAATCGCATCTTTCCACCACCGTTGAGAGATGTCTCTGACCAAGCAGGCATTAGTGTCGAATACCATCGAAGTTCACAATTCGACGATGGGCAAGGTCAAGAGGGGCAAGTTCTTCTGCGTCTGCGGACACTGCGACCATCATCTTCAGAGTGACTGTCTCAACAAAGGTTGCTGGTGCTGCACAACACAAGTAAGCCAGTGATCGTCAACTAACGCTTTCTGAGATTACCAATCGACCTCTGATGAGAAGCCATTCTCGCCACGCTCCTCAAGGTCCGGAGATTGCGACAGTATAAGACCAGTGGATTCCCGCTAAGTCATAGAAGAGTCACATTATCTCTGTAAGTCTTTGGCTGAGGTAGCCCTCTTGTGATCTGGGCTATGCTAGGGTCCACATGATAGTCGCTGGGCTAGGCAACTCCTATACTCTTGATCCCACCGAGCGCTAGTTGCGACAACCCTCATGGCACGACTGACGCGTCGAACATTTGCCATTGAGCCAGACGTCAGCGAGAAAATAGACGCTCTGGTAAATGGTCATACTCTAGAGGCCAACTTGCTCGTCAACAAAGCCCTGCGACACTACCTCGAATGGGGAAGATTCGTTGAGAACTTCAAGCTGGTCATCAGCGATCCCCGACTAATGAAACTGCTTTGGTCGCACCTAACTGTTGAAGAGGCTCGAGAAATGGGGCTCCAGAACGGTAACAGCGTAGTCGTCGAGTTCATCCTCTACTATTTCCGCAAGTTCGATCTAGAGTCTGTTCTGAAGACCTTCCGGGTGATAGGCGCGGAATACTCCAACGCGTTCGCCTACTCCGAGTCGGGAGATGACCGTAATCGTACGATAATTCTGAGGCACAGCATGGGACAGAGCGCGTCCGCCTATTATGGCGCGTCCCTCAAAGCCTTGAGTGTTCGACTTGGATTCGAAGTGGAGCTAGAAGAGACCGACGATCAGCTCGTATGCAAAATTCGTCGTGTCGACAAGGAACAGACCGTAGCCCCTAAGACTCTCAAGGCATAACAGCCGCATACCTTACTCTTGACAAGCCAAGAGGAATCCGCGAGTACCGTAGAGACTGTCAGCTCGATTGTCTGCGGTCGTCCGCAAAGTGACGCATAGAATCAAGGATCCGGTCCGTATCCACCCTCGGTCTTCGAGTGCCCCGTCGGCGGCTTGTGCTCCGCGGTTTCGCAGATGGCTCGACTGGCTCCAAGCCAGGCAGTAGGGACCGGTGTGAATCTTCCTCTCTCTCAGACAGGAGACGCCATGCCTTGTTCGCTAGGCGTGCTGTGCGCATTGAGCCTAGCAGGGTGAAGGTTCCGAGGGCGAATACTGAAGCTGTGACGATGGGCAAGAGTGCGTCGGCGATTATGTTGGACCTGAGGAGGCTGGACACGTATTCTTGGAAATATATGTCGTTCAGGTATTCTTGGTACATCCAGACAGCAAATGAGAGGATCGTGGCTGCCTGAGCTAGGATGATGATCTTGACGTAGCCAGGCATGGCTGTGTAAGAGTGATTAGATCGCTCAGTTGAGGAGTGTGACATCCCATAGAGTTCCTTCGCTTTGTTCTATGGTTGATACTCTTCTGTTCAATCTAAGCAGAACGCAACTATACACGCATACTCGAAGTAACTCTCGAATCTCGATATTGATACGGATAGCCTTCGAAACTGGAACCAGGTAGAGCAAACCTAAGAAGCTGGACTGAATGAGGCGACTCCGACGAAGAACGTTTAGTGAGAACTCTTGGTGAATATTGGCGGGATAGAAGTCGGGTAGCCCAGATCGTCTATCTCGAACTTCGTTCCGTGCTGTTCTTGATTGTGCGGGAGTTTCAGGATGGATCCTGCTCAGATTGTTACGCAATTCGTGTGAGCGGAGTCGCCCAGTTCAACTGTAAGGAGTAATTAGTTCAGTTTACCTAGTGATTCTTAGAGTTCGCATGCCCCAGACTCGTTCAACCGTGTAGAGTTTGACTTCGCTGATTATGAGTGGTGTCTTGATCGATTTCATGTTTTGTGGTGTGAATTCCATGTAGAGGGGTATACCGGGGGTATTGGTGTATAGTGCGCGGTCGACCATGTAGAGCCTGTTGAGGTCCTGTAGACTGTTGCAGACTGTTGCTTTGATCCGCAGAACCTCCTCGTTGATAGTGTCCAGCAAGACCTGGTCTGTGTATCCAGAGTCTAAGACTCGTAGTTCGCCTATGCCACCTGGGTCAAGCTTCATGTCTCAACTAGCCAGAGCAGATCTAGGAACAGCGCTCTACGAGTAACTAGTGCTTCGCGGCTTATAATTCGTATCGCAACCCACGCGTCCCGCGCGTGGAACGTCCATCAAACCTCCACGAGTTTCAGCGATTCCGTGAAAACGTCAAATGAACAGTTCCATGTTGTCCGTTGCTGATCGTTTGGCTAGGTGGAGGATATCTACTTGATTATTCTCTTTTCTGAAAAGAGAAAAGTCAAATCCGAACTTGAATGGTCTAACCCGTCGTGAAAACATGACCTACAAAGCGTACATAGACAACATCAAGGCCAAGACCGGTAAGGGCCCTGAGTATTTTCAGAAACTGGCAAAGCAGAAGGGGCTAGAGAAGCATGTTGAGCTGGTCTCGTGGCTCAAATCGGATTGTGGGCTGGGACATGGTCACGCTAACGCGATCATTCTTTACATCAAGGACCCTGAACTCGCCAGAAAGAAGCTTGCGGAAGACACAAAGCGAGAAAAAGACAGAAAATAGTCTAGCTCTAGCCCTCGTCCCAGAGTCTTGTTTTGAGTGCGCCGGCTAGCTGTAACTCTGGTCGACGCGTCTCAGGTAGATTTCCGAGGCGTAGTATCCGTGAAGGGAGGCACGATGTGGAGGGGTTCGATCTTGAACAATACACGTCTCATACCTGGCCGTCGGCTCTGATACTTGTCCTGTCCTAGATATTTTTTCGCCAGCCTGTCTACATGTTCGTCTGCCCCTTTGAAGGTCACCTCCTTGACGCGTCCACGGATCACTGCCACGTTGAAGGCGTTGGCGGGGTCGCAGATGTCGAGTGCGACTCTGGGATTCCTCAGAACGTTCTTGTGTTTCTGGCTGCCTTCAATGGTGTTGATGAGGACGAGGTCCCCATCGTGGTCGACCCATGTTTGAGTGACGTGGGGGGAGCCGTCAGGCATCAGCGTGGCGATGTTCGCGAAGGTTTTGGCCTCTATGAGCTTCTTGACGGAATCTGGAAGCGGCTTCATGTCGTGACAGTCGCCGATCATGTTTTGCCGTATTTCTCTCTTGTGAGTTCAACACGTCCGTCTGAATATTTAGACGGCCGAGACGTTCGAACCCGCTCGCGCGTTAGCTCTTTCTTGCCCGGAGAGTCTCGTAGTGCAAGATTAGCTCACCATGCTTGAGGCTTTTGACTGAGAGGAGCTTGAGGGTCTGCTGTTTCAGCATCGGACCCCAGTAATGTTTTCCGCGTCCGAGGATGACCGGCCACACTATAATGCGGTAGTCATCTGCAAGGCCTCGCCGGATGAACTCCTGGACGAGCGAGGGGCCCGCGTCCACGATGATGTCCTTTCCCGGTTCCCGTTTCAGGCGGGCGACGATTCGTTTGAGGTCTCCTTTCATGATCCTAGAATTCTGCCATTCGGTCTTTTTCAGGACGTGAGAGAGGACGATCTTCTGACTTCGGCCTAGGAATCGTGAGAACTCGAACAGGTACTCCGGATCTGATGCCTTCCTCGCTGATTCAGAATGGACAGCAACGTGACCTTCGTAGGACCTCCGACCGTACATGATCGTGTCCACCGAATCATATCGTTTGATCCACATATCGGTGAAACCCTCACCGGGCTCCTTCGAAGGAACGTCGGACCCAGGATACTTGGGAAACTCACCGTACCCGTCGAGCGTCAAGTACATGTTCACCGTAATCTTCCTAGTCAAGTTTGATCCCGTTCGTCTCCTAGTTGCTACCTGAACAAATTATTCCGTTGAGATAGTTCAGTAGAGTTATTCCGTATCTTCACCCGGTTATTCCGAGTACGTTTGGCCTTGTTATTTGTAGGAGGGCGAGCGGGTTGCCGCTTGGATCATTGAACCTGTAGCAGGGTCCTTCGGGAATCTCGAACTGTTCTCCTTCAGATTTCCAGCCCTTCTGTCGAAGCTTCTTTGACACCGCCTGCAAGTCGTCTACTTGGAAGATCAGGATGCAACTGGGCGCGGGACGATGATCTGCGAGGAGAAAGAGAGGGCCTTCACCGAGCCGAAGGGCAGCGACTCTAGTGCCAAAACTCGAGATATCCCAGATCTTCCTGGCCCCCAAGACCTTGGTATAGTAGTCAACGTCTTTCTGGACATTAGAGGTTCCCATGTAGAGATATCGGAGACGACCGAATGGCGCATCCTTCCTCTTGCTCATCAGTTATTCGAACTACGATTTCCTAGGCTTTGGGTTGAAATGGTTCTCGGTCCCCGGTAACCGTGAAATCGCTGATTTCATTCTATATGTGGAGGAATATGAGGATCATTATTCTCGCGATTACACCGAGAATTGGAGGCAGAACCAGAACGGTTGCGAGTCGGGTGATGACTCCGATGTCGAAGGGCCAGGTCTGAATCCTGTGAATGTCACTCTCGACTTGACGAACAGCTGAGAGCTCACTCGCCAAAGCGTCTTTCTCGTCCGCGCTCTCCAAGTGGTCTGAACGCGACATTCGATCTTTCAGTCGTTGGACAAGAGTAGTGTAACGTGGCGTTATCCAATCGAGCTCCCGACGCTGGGCCTCTTGGAGCCGACGGTGGATGCCAACTAAGGGAAGGAGGAAGAGGACGATTCCAACGAGTATCAGTCCGCCCAGGAAAATCGCAGTGCCCGCTTCGAAGTGTCCCGGCTCAACTGTTACACCACCAGGAACTTCCACGTTGATTTTGAAGAGTTGGGTGATTGTTACGATTATCGGGAAGATGGCGTAGACACTTGCCAGCCTCATGGAGGCGGTGCCGAACGGCTTCAATCCGAGGGTTCGGTCTTCAGTGAAGGGTTTCAGCTGAAACGGAAGTCTACCGGCTCGATATATCGCAAGCATGGAAGAGCCGTACGTCCATAGGAAGAGTGCTAGGATGAGGAAGAAATATGCGAAGACGGGAATCTGTTCCAAGGCAACTTTTTCAATTGTCGCGGGAATGGGCGAGAGTAGTGTGATGATTCCGAGGAGTATGATCCAAATTAGGAAAACTCTTGACAGTCGGTAGGACGTTCCCAAGTGTAACGCCGTGTTCCCAAGGCTCATATGTTTCACGTACTCGCCTAATCGATCTATTCTTCTAGTAATGTATCGCATCGCGTACAGGAAGTAGAGCATAATGAGGGAGAGAAAGAGAGCATCATCGAAGATTAGGTTTCCAATTCCCTGCGGAGGAGCGAGCACAAAGTCTATTGTCGAAAGTGTTTTTGTCGGAACGAAGCTAACGATAACGGCGCCAAGCCAGAACGGTAGTCCTCTAAGAAATCCACCACCCACGGGAAACCTGCTGGAGTCGCGGCCGTCGCTACTCATGTTCGCCGAGGAAGATCGAGACGCTTAGAGAAGAAGCCTTTGCTCTGTGAATGGGACACGATCGGACCCCAGACGAAGACTACCAAGGAAGACCTGTTCAAATTTAGATTCAATTTCGTTGAAGTTTTGGCGCCGCCGAGAGGGTTCGAACCTCTGGCCGGGCCCGTCCTATGGGCTCTCTGACCAACGGGTTGCTGCAGTGGCTTTCTTTAACAGCTTCAGCCTCAGTTTTGAGCTGAGCCCGCTGCTCTACCACTGAGCTCGCGCCCCTGTTTGAGGGAACGGCGGCCCGCTTCTAGCCGGCGGCAACGGCAAACCCGGAAACTCCGTTTATTAAAGGATAAGGCTGACCTCTGGAACTCGGTCAAAAAGATTCTAAGAAACGGGCAACATCTTCTTCGGAAAGAACTGTCTGTACGGGAGGAAGACGGCCAGAAGAGATACTACGACAAACACGATGGCTGAGCACGATTACCATTACGGACCCGGTTAACAGGTATACATTGAGCTGAGCAGCGAGAATTCCAATCGGCATCAACCACGACACGTACCAGGCCCATTTCTCCCCGCTCCTAAAACTCGTCAGTGAGACGAACATTCCGAAAATAGCTAGGCCGACCCTGAGATTCCGTCATCGGTGAGTGTGGAGCCGAAGAAACTGGCGAGTCTCGGATTCGTTGAGGCCAGCTGACTCCAGCTCATACCAGTTGAAGTCTGTATCGCGGTCTGTGCCCCAGGCAGACACGCTAGGCAGAAGTCTTGCAAACTCGGGAAAAAGTCGCGCACCGATAGGACGAAGTGGAGTGTCCAGAATGCGAAGAGAAGCGTCCACGCATATTTTTCGTAAGCCTTAGGAGTTCTGACGTTGGCCAAGTGATTCTCGGTAACGGCAACCAGTTAAACAGCTTATCCTGTTAATTATCCAGTTTGGCTTGAAGAAGAAGCGTTCTGAGACCGGGCCGAGGGGATTCATTATTCACACGGGTTCTGGAAGCCGCTGTTCCTGCCAAGACTGCCGTCGTGGCCTCCGAAGCCGATGCTTAGACGTGAAGTGTTCCTGTTGCACGATGATCGTTCAATCAGCCCTAGGTCACCAACCTGCACCGTATGCAGTTGTTGTCAAGAAGCATCTCTCCCTGAGAAATCCTAACCACCATCCAAAGTCGGTCCGCTGTTAAGACTCCGTCACCAATTTCTCAGTTCTAGAAGAGTGCAGCGACCTTTCAATTATTGGCGATGCGAGAGTCGTAGCCAGGACCGCCAATCCTGCAACCGGGTAGAGTTGCGAGCTCACGATACCGGAATCAACTCCGGCTTTGGCGAGCACTAGTGAGAATTCTCCGCGGGGAACTAGTATGCTGCCTATGAGCAATGGGACCCCGGTTTTTGCCTGACGTGCGCCCAGTGAGCCGCCGACTAGTTTTCCGAAGATTGCTGCTCCTAGTATGATGGCCAGTGGAAGCCCTACGGACAGTGCAGCCCTAACATCAATGAGTGCCCCCATGGAGAGGAAGAAGAACACGATGAAGGCTTCTTTGAGAGGCAGAATCTTCTCCCTCACGTAACGGGAATGCTTGACCGGCAGAAAGAATCCTGTCAGCAGGGCGCCTATGCCCGGTGAGAAGCCAAGGTAATCGGATAAGACTCCGAAGAGGAACCCGAATGATAGAGCTAGGAGAAATGAGATTTCTCCAACTTCGATCTCGTACTGGCTTACTCGGTTGATGATTCTCGGGCCGAGGTACCTGCTGAAACCAAAGGTGGTAAGGAAGAGGAAGCCGGCCTTGCCAGTTACAATCAAAAATGCCGCGGCTTGAACTTGGTTTCCGCTGGCAAGCTCTGGTGTGAGGAAGAGTAGAAAGACAGCTATTAGATCCTCGACGACCATAACCATCATTATTGTAGCGGCGAGGCTTTCGCCGTGTTCATGAGTCCGGTCGGCGACGATCTTCGCGACGATTGCCGTGCTGCTCAAGCCTAGTACCGAACCTAGGAACAGAGAAGTGCCAAGGTTCCATCCTGCAGCGAGTCCTGAGAGAACGCCAAGTGTGAAGGCTACGAGAAACTCTACAGTGGTGAGTACTATGGCTTTTGATCCGACGCTCTTGAGATGGCGAGGATCTAGCTCGAGACCTATTACGAATAGCAGCAGAATTATTCCTAGAGTACTGAGAAAGTCAATGGCTGTTGTGTCTCGGATTAGGCCGAGACCGAAGGGTCCTACGACCATTCCCGCCACTAGCTGTCCTACGATCATTGGAAGTCGAAGTTTGTAGAAGAGTAGACTGAAGAGGAGGGCTGCTGCGACCGCGATTGCTAGATCGAAGAGAAAGGTCGTGGTCATAAGTTGGGCTTGGCTGGAGACGTGCTCTCTCTACAGCTAAAGCACTTTCCGGCGAAGGACAGGAAGATTCTGGGCTCGAGCCATTTGTGTTGATCACGATTCGAATACGCAGAGGCTCTCGGGATCCGCCCTTCGAGAAGCTTGAGACCTATGCGGGATTCCACAGGACGTACGGACTTATTGCTGGGTTGTCGATGGTCTTAGCCAAGAATGGCCTTCGACATCGTAGGCGCAATCATGGTTCTCGTTGGGGGCAACCCGATCCTCGTTGTCTTTCTGGTGAGCATCATAGGCAACATGATCCCATTCTTCCCCGTACCGTATCTGCTGTTCGTGATCACCATCGCATCCGGCTTCCCCGGTCTGGGGCTCTTTCAGATAGCGGCCGTATCCGCATTGGGAGCTTCTATGGGAAAATTCGTAAGCTATGGGGTGGGATACGGAGCTCGACGAGCGCTGAGTGGACGCGCCGCAAGGTTCGACTCGTTCAGAAAACTCGTGGGCGGCAGCTCCTTCCTCCTCGCACTTGTTTTCGCGGCCTTGCCCTTGCCTGACGATATCGTCTTTGTGCCTCTCGGAATTATCAAGTATAGTCCGGTCAAAACGTTCATCGCGCTCTATTCAGGAAAGTTTGTTCTGACGATACTGATAACCTACGCGGCAAGGAGTTCTCAGGGAGGCCTTGAGGACCTTCTGGGTGGCGGTCTCTACGTCTCCATACTGTCAGCTGTCATCGTCGTCTTAGTCGCCATCCTTTTGATGAGGGTCGACTGGGAGGAAGTTCTTGTTGAAGGCCGACGAGGAATGATCAGGAGACTCTTGAAGGGAATTTTTAAGAGAAATGATAGGTCAAAGAAACAATCTGACCTTTCAGGATAGTTACCCGCTTCAAAGTGGTTAATCATTACTCGTCAGGAGTGCCCCGAGAAGTATTGTTGAAGAGTCTGTTTGAACGAGGAGAATACAGTGATGCGGCGCCGCTGGATAATCAATTCGACCAGGGACGCGAGAAGGAAGACGATTGAAATTGCGAATCTGGTCTCTACGAATGCTGTTGATACTAACCAGAGGCCGAAGAGCTGCAGCGCGTTTCTAACATCGTATTTCAAATCCATCAGGCAAACGCAAGCATAGAGGGACTGAGCCATAGTCAGCAACACCTCGTCCCTGTGAGCTGTTAGAGAGACTGGTCCGATAGCTCCGATGCTGAGAGCGAAGACTATTGGAATGATTGCAACGAGGGCCGTCAGCTCGTTTACAGCCGATGAGACGAAGTTCAACAGAGCCATGGGCGCAAGCTTGATCTTCCGTGCCCAGTGAAACGCAGTCACTTTCTCAGGGAACTCAGATAGAAATGGGGCGATCCATTGAATGAAGAAGAATCCTGCACCCGCGCCGAACAGGGCTACTGCAATAGTATTGATCGAGTCCACGAAAGGCGTCGAGATGAATACGAAGACCAGCCCGGAGAAGCTGAAGAGACCTAGGATGGCGATGATTCGATGCTTTCTTGTTCTGAGTTCAACTATCGCACGGGGCGACGCGTCAAGCGCCTCCCGGGGGTCCTGCCTCTCGGACGGTAGCCTCGATAACATCCAGAGATAGCCCAGGAAGGCGGCGAGGAGAACGAAGGTGTCGATGAGTTCCAGAGAGCCTCTAAGCCAGATCAAGACATAGTACAAGGTTGCTCCAAGCATGAACACAACTTCGATGCTCTGTTCCTTGCGCAGCGCAATTACGTGCAGTCCAGATCGCTTATTCCCACTTCTCGAAAGCATAGCCGTGAACAGTATCAGAGGCCATCCCAGCCCGGTGAGTAGCCTGTTCGCGCCAGTAAAGTTCGCGGTCACGTTGGGAAGCCAGCCGACAGGATCTTGTCCCGCGTTCCAGGCAATGGCTCCTTCGACGAAGAACTCTGGAAGCGTCTGGACGATTGCTACAATCGCCAATGCAAGACCCTGGCTGATAGAATACTGTGATGCTTCCGCTGCCCAGGCAATCATCATCGCTGCCGCAATTACAGAGGCGAAGGTGAAGAAGGCGAGAATTAGCGTCAGGGAAGAGAAGGATGTGGATGAGGCTGCGAATATTAGAACAAAAGCTACGCCCACAACGCAAGTGACAGTGAGACCCGCATAGTTCCTGAGGACTCTGCTCACTTGTCGGGTTCTCCCGATTCGAATCCGAACCGGGACGACGCTATTTCTAACTTCAGTAAACTAACGCATTAGAAATTCGACCGTCGGATGTTCTGATAGATTGCGACGCACTTATCGAGTTATCATGAAAGAGAATTGTTCATTCGTAGCAGTGACCATTATTATCGTATAGGGATATCCTGATTGGAAGACGAACGGGGTTCCGGTTTGAGTGCAGCCTGTCGAGCATGCGGACGAGATTAGGATAGTTGCGTTGGCCCAAGCTGTGGGTTGGAATGTGGGTCCTGGATACGATCCAGTCGCCCAATTGGCTCTTGTATACTGGTTCCCCGTGTAATCATTCACATAGTATGACTTTAGTGTTATTGGGGTAGTGCCGACGTCTCTAATGGAAAGGTTCACAGTATTGTTTGTAGGGAACGACCAGTATTCCAGGCTAATCGACTCCGTAGCGACCTTCTGAGGAGTCGCAATTGCGCCGAAGAGGCCGGTTGCGTATATGTAGACCATCACTGAAGCGATCACGACAATGGCGACCATGAGCACTGAAGCGATGATGGTGTCTATCCCACGCTTGTTCTTGAAAAGTCGCCGAAATGGCAAATCGCTGACCTTCGTGTACTAAACAAGGTGTAGAACTGCTCTGTTGATGCTTGTATCGTTACTGGTGAACAAACCGCCAAGTTACACTTGCCCGCGACGCTCAGCAACGCCCTGCAGGAATCGCTATCCTGCTCGGCGTTGAACTATTTCACTAAACATTAAAACTTCAGAACTTAGGGCATCGGCTTGAGGGCCCGTAGCTCAGCCAGGTTTCACATCAACGGACTGAAAGAGCGGCAGGCTCATAGCCACGGCAAGAGACACCTGACGGTCCCCGGTTCGAATCCGGGCGGGCCCACCAAGGAAACTCAGCGAATCATTCGCCACTCCATAGGATAGCTCGCCGATTTCCAGAAGAATGAATCTGGCAACTGAGACTAGCGCTTCTTGTTGCCGAAAAGCCAAGCCTTGCGACCAGTGTGATCCTGGAATTCTTGCAGCCGAAAACAAAGAAATAAGCTGGACTGGGTGGATGGAAGTCCTGCTGTCGGGAGGATTCGGTTACCCATGAGTAAAGTTGTAGTCTCCATGTTCCTATCTCTAGACGGATTCGTTGTTGGTCCCAGAGAGGAGATGGACTGGGTCATCAATAATTTCGACATCGAAGGCATGGGGGCTGACATGAGTAAGCTACAAGCCAACGCGGGGACCTTCCTCCTAGGCCGCCTGACCTACCAGATCATGGCAGGCGCCTGGCCAAACCAGACCGAAGCAACCTCACCCGGCGCGGACGTAATGAACAATACACCAAAGCTGGTCGCTTCGAATACTCTCAAGGAAACCCCATGGGGCAAGTACGCCAACGCCACCCTACTCCGAGGCGACACCCTACGAGAGATTCGCAAGCTGAAAGAAAAGCCTGGGAAGGATATCGTCACGTTCGGCAGCCCTAAACTTGTGCAGAGCCTAGCCGCGGCCGGTCTCGTCGACATGTTCCATATCTGGCTACACCCCACACTACTCGGAAATGGCAAGCCATTCTTCCGCGGCGAAAAGCGCCTCAACCTCAAACTGGTCGCAAGTAAGGCGTACAAGAACGGAGTCGTCCGGCTTGATTACGAACCCGTCCCCGTTGCGAAGGGGTAGACCATACCAGGATTTCGCAACTAGCTGCCTGTAGTTTCAGAACTGTTTCAAACGGATCCTTTTCGGAGGTTGATGCCATATTCCAAGTAGGCTTTGAGACACATGCTCATGTGAGTCCAACCTTGGCAGTTCTGATATGAGCCTTCCAGACCGCGCTCCGTAGGCCTCCACTTGCCCTCGACAATCTTCACGAGCGTCTCCTTTGCATTTAGAGGCTCAAAACTCACCTCAACGAGAGTATCGTACGCGCCACCGCTCGGAACGGTACCGGTCTTCGGGTCGTAGACCCCTTCGCTTGCCTCCCAGGAGAATTGAATTAGCTTGTTCTGCACGACCTTCTGCACCTTTATTGGAACTGTTATGACTTCGTTTCCCGCGTCGTTGAACTTCCATAACACCGTCTTTCCTTGATCAAGCGGTCCGTCGGATCCGCCGGTCGTGAAGTAGCCGCTGAGCTTCTTCGGGTTGTGAACAGCGTCGAAGACCTCGCCTACAGGTTTCTGGATCTTCGTCTGTACAGCAAATTTCAAGTCCATAATTGCTTTCAAGTCCGTGATCGGACCATATGTTATATATTTATAACACTTTGTCTCTCACTGACTCCTGACATTGAGCAGTCAGTCGAAAAACCAGCTTCGAGGTGGTGTACTGCTAAGGGAAGGCAGGTACGATCAGATCTTCAGAGCATTAGGCGATACTCGAAGGCGCGAAATACTCGACATGCTCAAAGTTAGAGGAAGAACCACCGGAGAGCTTTGCGAGCGCTTCCGGCAACTGGACCGCTGCACCGTCATGCAGCATCTTCGTGTTCTCGAGAAAGCAGACCTCATCATCGTGAAACGTGAAGGGCGTCTTCGCTGGAACTACATCAACCCGCTCCCGATAAAAGAACTGCACGACCGGTGGATCGGCAGCTACGCAGATGACGCAGTAGATCTGCTTGCACGCATGAAACGCGAAATCGAAGGCTACTAGTCTAGACCAATGGTCCTCGCGGGATTTTTCGACTACCTTAATACTGGAGAGGTGCTTCGAGCGAACTCGTAGAAGAGGCCTATTCAGTGTCCGATTCCAAGGAAGAACACTGGTTGGACCTTGATCTGGCAGCCGCGAACGTGAACCGGGCTGGGACCCTCGTTGGCTCCACGATGGCGGTCTTCACTTTCCTCCTCTTCTTTCTCTACCCTCGTTATTTCACCGGGCAGATCGACCCCGTTCTTTTCCAAGTCACGCTGACAATCATAATTCTGACCATTCTCACTTTTAGCCTCTCTGGACTCTTCTACTATCGGATCGGCGTACTGAAGCTTAACAGCGCCAAGAAACGCACGAGTATGCAGAGAGGAGCACTATTCTGGCTCTTCGGTACCCTATTCATATTGTTGGAGCCGGCTCTGATACTATTCACCGTTGGACTCGTAGCTGTGGGCGTTGTTGCCTTGATCGCATGGCTCTTGTACACTCTCGTCACTCTGCGCGACGCTACTGCATACGGGAATCTGTACGGCTCCAGCTGAGAACGCGCTATTGGACGGCAAGTGCCTCAGCGTTGAAATTATCCGTGTTCGGAGGGACGAGGGGCACGGGTCTGCAATTAGTGGAAAAGGCACTGGCCCAAGGTCATGAAGTCACAGCTCTAGCCCGTCGGCCGGAGATTTTAGGAGAAAGATTCCGCGGAATCCGAGTTATACAGGGCGACGTCTTCAATCCAGCAAACGTTGAAGCCGCGGTTAGAGGTAGTGAAGCCGTAATCTCCACGCTCGGCTTTGCTGGGCGGTCCAGAAAGACCGTGATCTATTCGGAGGGAGTACTCAATATTGCTAAAGCTATGAAGGCGGTTGGACCTCGGCGTCTGATAGTGCTTGCGGCTTCTCAGGGAATTGACCCGCGCCCTGATTTTCCGTGGTATGCCTCCATCATGATGAAGATTTTGATCCGGCCGATGTTTGGATTCGCCTACCGTGACATGGCAAAGATGACGGACTTGCTGGCTCAATCAGAGATGGATTGGACTCTCGTGGGCGTCCCACTTCTCACGAACGGCTCCGGAAAGGACCGCTACCGAAGCTCGATAAGCAAACCCCTTCATCACGCATTTCGAATAAGCAGAGCCGATGTTGCCGACTACTTACTCTCGATCATCGACGACAGGGCTACCTTCCGAAATTGGACCGAGGTGGCTTGGTGAAGGTTGTGATCCACTGCGTCGAGACTGACTTGACCAAGAGATAATGATACAACTGTTCGCAGCTGTTCATACTAACTCCCCCTGCATCATAGAGTTACGGCTTGACTGTGACGTTACCTTTCATCCAAGAATGGAGCGTACAATAGTACCTGTAGATGCCTGCTTGAGCAAAAGTGTGGGAATATGTCTGTCCGGGATTCAGGATTCCTGAGTCGAATAGTCCGGTCGTGCTGGTTACAGTATGAGTTGTGGTATCCTTGTTCGCCCAGGTGACTGTCTTTCCGACGGTTGTGGTGAAATTGGCCGGTAAGTAACCAGTACTACCTGGTGTTCCAGCGCCTCGAGGAATGGTGATATCGGCGGAGGTTCCAGCGGACGAGAGAAGTTGATTTTCTGTTCCAGCTGCCAAGGCGCCCACCGCGAATCCTCCTATTATGAATCCTACGACTAGTACAGCGATTGTGCGGCGGAGGATTGAGAACGTAAGGGAGCTGGCTCGTGCTGGTTTCCGCATTTCGAAAAGTCCCATTGCTGAATAGGAGACTGCGGCAAGTATCAATGGGAAGATGGTCATCACGTAGACGAAGAGCCCAGTGTCTGCAGGGCTGGAAAGCCCTTTCACAAAAGTAAATGGAGTGAAAATTGCAACAGCAACAAGCCCGACGATTATGCTCAGCAAATAACCGATTCTTGGCCGCGTCCACACCAGAAAGATGGAGAGGAGGAAGAGAACGATGAAGGGCACATGGTAATAGTCGAAGAAGGGTATCGTTCCGCCAAGCCAGTCAGCCACAAATTGGATAGTGGCAAATGCTACGAAGTAGCCGAGACCAATGATTGTAATCACTGTGTAGAAGGACTTTCGGTGGAAAGACAACATCATTCAATCGTCATCACAGCAGATTAGGGCCCGCGTATCATCTTTTGCTATGAACAATCGCTTTACTTCCCCACCTCGAATGTGACGTGTGTAACTTCTCGACGCAACTACTTCCGTGATCTTTTACAGGAATGTCATTAGGCCGGTCATCGGGAATCTGGACTGCGCCTCTTGGCTTGCCATTTAGCGGCAATGTCAGCGACCCGGTTGACTAGTTGGAGATCGTCCAGTCGGTTGGACATGGCGGCAAACCTAGGGTTAGGTCCACGCCAACGAAGCTCGTTCGCTGAGCGGATCTTCGGCTCTTTCGTTCGCAGGGTGGCGAGATCTCGGAATAGCAACGCGAGCTTGAAGTCTTGTTGGAGAGTTTGAGCGAGATGGTCAGCTCTCCGAACCGTAACCTTCCAGTCCATAGCTGAACTAGGAACAGCTTCCAAGTGACCATAGAAACCGATAACGGCTCCAGCAGACTTGTCACCCCAGCCTGTGAGACCGGGATATCCATCCGCACTGTCGCCAACAAGACCGAGATAGTCGGGAATGGACATTGGCGAGACGCCGAACTTTTCACGGACCCCAGCTTCATTCCGGACCTGTCGCGCTCGGCGATCCAATTGGACTATGCGATCGTCCCTCACGCACTGTGCCAAGTCCTTGTCTGGGGTGCAGATGTAAACACGGGACACTGCAGAGATTCTGCTAAGAGACAACGCTGCACCGGCGAGAGCGTCGTCCGCCTCCAATTCGACCATCGGCCAGA
>Ga0209375_1001846_pt1 | contig 15714 bp, 15 predicted proteins | sample GraSoiAngelo_131_FD_185888 | JGI IMG/M metagenome (GOLD analysis project Ga0209375, IMG submission 185888) | Grasslands soil microbial communities from the Angelo Coastal Reserve, California, USA - 14_0929_02_30cm (SPAdes) (version 2) | ecosystem: Environmental > Terrestrial > Soil > Grasslands ... | reverse complement strand
ACTCGTTGGTTATCCGAATGCAGGCAAATCGACGCTGTTGCGGAAAATCTCGGCTGCGCGACCGAAGGTTGCGGCATATCCGTTCACGACGTTGCATCCGATCGTCGGTGTAATGGAAATGCCAGGTTACCGGCGGGCGACCATTGCGGATATTCCCGGTTTAATCGAAGGAGCACACCGGGGGGTCGGATTGGGCCACGAATTCTTGCGCCACATCACGCGCTGCCGCATTTTGGTATTCGTGATTGATGTAGCCGGAAGCGAAGGACGCAATCCCATAGAAGATTTGCAGAACCTTCGGCGGGAAATTGATCTCTACGATCCGGCGCTTTCGTCGCGTCCATGGCTGGTTGTTGCGAACAAGATGGATTTGCCGGATACGGAGAGGAACCTCAGAGCGTTGCAAGAGAGATTTCCCAGAACCAAAATCGTTCCCACTTCAGCCGCAAAAGGAGAGGGAATCGCTGAGTTAAAGAAGACATTGGCAGCGACAATGCCAAACGACAAAGATGTCGTTTCCGGGGCAATTTAAGATGGACAACGCCGCAATCCGTAACGAAACTGGGCGCTATCGTATGGGCAAACGGGTTGTCGCCAGCTATTGCTCCAGTTTTCTCAAGTCGGAGATGTTGCACATTTACCGGCAGTTAAGAGCGTTGCGCGGCGTCGATACATTCGTGGTCACTAAGGAGGTCCAGAATGCTAAGCGGTTTCCATTTGAGCGTATCGAAATCATTCCGAAGCGGCGCACAAACTTGCTCGTCCACGGCTGGTTGAAATTTGTGGAACGCAGGCCCCCCATCGTTTACCGCGGCGAGTACCAGACGCTCGACTCATTGTTGGAGCGGCACGGTGCCGATCTTATGCATATTTATTTTGGCCATACCGGCGTCCACCTGCTTCCCTTCATCGAGCAGTGGGATAAACCATGCGTCGTATCTTTCCACGGAGCCGATGTCGCGCAGAAACCTGAGATCAAAGATTATCCGGCAAAATTGCGCCGTCTTTTCAAAGCGGTGCCACTCGTGTTCGCGCGATCCCAATCGTTGGTTGACCGGCTGGTTCATTTGGGCTGTCCGCCGGAAAAGCTGCGCATCAATCGCACGGGCATCCCGCTAAATGAATTTCCGTTCGTGGATAGAGAATCTCCGCGAGACGGTAAATGGCGAGTGGTCCAGGCATGCCGGTTGATTCCGAAGAAGGGCGTTGCGACGAGCTTGCGCGCTTTTGCCATTTTCAAGAAGGACAATCCTGGCGCGGAGTTTTTCATCGCTGGAAAAGGGCCGTTGCAATCGGAATTAGAAATGCTCGCCGGCGGCCTGGGCATCCTCAGAGACGTGCATTTTGTCGGATTTCTGCCCCAACCGAAGCTGCTGAAGCTTTATGCCAGTTCGCACTTGTTTTTGCACCCAAGCGAAATATCCCCAAACCAAGACCAGGAAGGTGTTCCGAACTCGGTCTTGGAAGCGATGGCAACCGGGTTGCCGGTCGTCGCGACGCGCCACGGTGGAATTCCGGAAGCCGTTGATCACGGGCGCACCGGGTTCCTGGTTGCGGAGGAGGATCACGTCGGACTAGCGAATGCCATGCAGCTAATCACAAGTTCGCCCACCTTGTTGAAGCAAATGGGAGAACGCGCCCACGCCGCCGTAGTCGAACGATTCGGACAGGATGCCCAGATTGATCAGTTAGAATCGTTCTACGAAGAAGCGATCACCATGAATGGCGCTGCTGAGCCCGTGAAATCGAGGGCGGTGACCCGGCTTGCTCCACGGTTTGCGGAGAGCCTGCCGGCGAAATAAGTTCGCGTCAGAGATTTTGTTTGTCTTCCGGCGCAAAACACGCTTTCGTATGCGCGTTCAAGTTGTAGCCGGGGCGGCATTTTCGCCGTAGTGTGGCAAGTGTGGGACGAAAGCGGATCACCTCGGCAGGCTGGCATCACCGATGCCGGCTACAGCTGTGCTTACAAAATGCGCAACCGTTGTTTACTAATATCGATCCTAGCGTTGGCCTCCAGCGCAATGCTTGCCACGTCGGCCTTTGCAGCCGAAGCGGCCGCGACTGAGCACGAAGGCGTCTCGCTAAAACCGCAGATGGTTGTTCAGCTCGGCGGTTTCGGGATAACAAACTCGATGCTAGTGACCTGGATCGTCGCCGCCGCCATCATCATTTTTTCACAAATCGCAACCCGTCGGGTTAAGGCAATCCCCAGCGGGATTCAAAATTTTTGGGAGTGGTTAGTTGAAGGCCTGCACAATTTTTTGGAAAACATTATCGGCCGTGAATTAGTGGCCAAAGGATTTTGGTTTTTTGCGACGATTTTCATTTTTATTCTGTTCGTGAACTGGTTTGGACTGATTCCAGGAATCGGAACTGTTGGTTGGGGCCATTACGACGCGACAGGAAATTTTCACGTCGATCGACCGTTGCTGCGCGGTGGCAACGCGGACCTAAACATGACGACCGCGATGTCGGCCATATTTTTCGTGATGTGGTTTGTCTGGGCGATTCAGGCCAACGGTGTCGGCGGATTTTTGAAACATTTGTTCGGCCCAAAAGGTGAGTCATCCGGAATCGTGAAGATCCTCATGATCGTCATTTTTTTCGCCGTCGGCTGGCTCGAAGTGATTTCGATTCTATTTCGACCGATTGCGCTCAGTTTTCGATTGTTCGGAAATATTTATGCTGGCGAAAGCATTCTCGAAGCGATGTCCACGATGAATCCATGGCTGTCGCCGATCTTGCCGATTCCGTTCTATTTCCTCGAAGTGCTCGTCGGATTTGTGCAGGCGCTCGTTTTCATGCTGCTGACTGCAGTTTTCACGATGTTGATTGCAGAACACCAGGAGGGACCGGAGCATGCGCACTGATGTTTCGAAGATCTCATGACGAGATCGCACAACCAACTAAACTAAATATGATACTACCAATACTAGCAGAACTGGGCGGAAGCATTCACGTCGGGCTTGCCGCGATGGGCGTCGGAATCGGAATCGGCTTGACCGGCCTCGGAATGACCACCGCAGTCGGTCGCAATCCCGGCGCGTTCACGCAGGTGCTCGTGCACGGAATTCTCGCCATCGCATTGACCGAGGCGATCGTTTTCTACGCGTTGTATCTCGTTCATTAATTTTCACGGGGAGGCAATCGATGTTGCGCCCGAAACGTAGTCTATGAATCTGATAATTGCCGCCAGCAACGGAGGCGTAACCGACATCTTGCGCGAAACAGCCGAAACGTTCGGCTGGAATTGGAAGTTGTTTCTGTCGCAGGTCATTAGCTTCTGCATTGTTGCATTCCTTTTGCAACGCTTCGCCTACAAGCCAATCCTAGCGGTGCTCGAGGAGCGACGCCGCAAGATTGAAGAGGGCCAGATCAACGCGGAAAAAATCAAGAAGGAACTCGCGGAAGCAGAGAAGCGTTACCAGGAGATTCTGGCAAAGGCGAACGCGGACGCTCAAAAAATGATCGATGAAGCGCGCGAAAGCGCCGCGCATCTGTCTGAGCGTAAGCAGCAGGAGGCGATTACTGCTGCGGAACAAATCATTGCCAAGGCGCGCGAGGCCAGCGCGATTGAGCACGAGCGCACAATGGAATCTTTAAAGCGCGAGGTGGGGCGCCTGGTAGTTGATACCACGGCCAAAGTGGCCGGGAAGGTGTTAACGCCGGAAGATCAACGCCGCTTGCAGGAGGAAGCAGCTCGTCAGCTGGCCTGATGAAGATCAACAAGGAAATTCGTCAGCTCTCGCGCGAAATGCTTCGAGCAAGCTTCACTGATGGACAGCTCGACGCCGGGAGGACCAGATCGCTGGTCGATTCGCTTATTGCAAAGAAGCCGCGCAATTACATCGACGTCCTGAAGAACTACAGACGTCTGCTGCAGCTCGAACTCGAAAAGCGCCGCGCTCGAGTTGAAACGGCAAGCGAACTGGATTCGACGACGAGTTCGGAACTCGTCGCTAATCTGAAAAAGAAATACGGCAGCGATCTGACCGCCGAGTTTATCGTTAACCCAGAGCTTCTCGGCGGAATGCGCGTTCGCGTCGGGAGCGATGTGTGGGATGGAACTGTGCGTAATCGGCTGGAACAGCTCGAGCGACAACTTTAATTCAACCGAAAATCATGAGCAGCATACTTGAAGAGATCGAAACAAAAATTGAAGGACTAAAAACCTCAACGACCAAAAGTAACGTCGGCGTGGTGCGCGAAACAGGGGATGGAGTCGCGCGCATCGAGGGGCTGAGTGACGTGATGCTTAATGAGATGATCGAATTTCCAAACGGAGTGTTCGGCCTCGCATTAAATCTCGAAGAAAATGAAGTCGGCGCTATTTTAATGGGCGAAACCACGAAAGTCGCAGAAGGCGACGAGGTAAGAACCACTGGTAAACTGTTGCAGGTTCCAGTCGGCAAGGCATTGCTCGGGCGTGTTGTTAACACCTTGGGCCAGCCGTTGGATGGGAAAGGCCCAGTCAAGACTGACGCGTTTTATCCTCTTGAGAAAATTGCGCCGGGCGTCATCAAGCGCCGCAGCGTGAATCAGCCGGTGCAAACAGGAATCATGGCAATCGACGCGATGATTCCCATCGGTCGCGGACAGCGCGAGTTGATTATCGGCGACCGCGCGACTGGCAAAAGTACGATCGCCATCGACACGATCATCAGCCAGGCGCGTTTGAACAAGGCGGCCGAGGACCAGGGCGACAAGAATTATCGGCCGCTCTACTGCATCTACGTTGCGATCGGTCAGAAAAATTCCAATGTGGCGCGCGCTCTTGCGGTGCTCGAAAAAGAGGGCGCGATGCCATACACGACGATCATTTCAGCACCGGCGTCGGACACGGCTACCAACCAGTACCTGGCACCATTCGCCGGCGCGGCTCTGGGCGAATGGTTCATGGACAATGGAATGGATGTGCTCATTGTTTTCGACGATCTGTCGAAACATGCAGTCGCGTATCGGCAGGTTTCGCTGGTGTTAAAGCGTCCATCCGGACGTGAAGCGTACCCAGGCGACGTTTTTTATTTGCATTCGCGATTACTCGAGCGCAGCGCGCGCATGGCCGAGGAATTCGGTGGCGGATCGCTCACTGCGTTGCCGATTATTGAGACGCAAGCTGGCGACGTTTCCGCTTACATTCCAACGAACGTGATTTCGATCACCGACGGTCAGATTTATCTCGAGACAGATCTATTTTATCAGGGCGTTCGGCCAGCAATTTCAGTCGGATTATCCGTCAGCCGCGTTGGTTCGGCGGCACAGATTAAAGCCATCAAACAGGTGGCTGGCAAAGTGAAGCTTGATCTGGCGCAATACCGCGAGTTGGCTGCGTTCGCGCAATTTGGTTCCGATCTGGACGCCGCGACGCGAGCACGACTCGATCGGGGTGAACGCATTGTAGAGCTTTTTAAGCAAAAACAGTATACTCCGATTCCGGTGGAAGAGCAGGTGGCGGTGATGTGGGCGATGCAAAATGGATACCTCGATTCAGTGCCCGTCGACCGTGTTAAGGAATACCAATTAAAGCTTCAGGATTGGCTGGAAACACGGAAGGAAGGATTGCTCGGGGCGATCCGCGAGAAAAAGGAGCTCGACAAAGATCTCGAATCGCAATTGAAAGCGGCGCTCGATGAATTCAAGACAATCTGGCGATGATTTGTTTGGGTGAATTTGATCTGGCCATGCCTTCAACACGCAAAATGGCAAATGTTGAAAGTGCCATTTATCTGATTCGCGGTCAGCGCGTCATGCTGGACTCGGATCTGGCGGCAATCTATGGAACGAGCACAATGCGCTTGAACGAGCAATTCAAGCGAAACTGTAAGCGCTTTCCTGATGACTTTGCATTTGTGCTTACGCGCGAGGAGTTTACAAACTTGATATCGCAAAATGCGATATCAAGATCGCACGGTGGTCGGCGCAGCTTACCGGTCGCTTTCATCGAGCATGGCGCGATCATGCTCGCGAGCGTGCTGAATAGCGATGTTGCGGTTCAAGCGAGCGTTCGCGTCGTGCGCGCCTTTGTGAAGCTGCGCGAAATGGTCGCGGCAAACGCGCAGTTAGCGGCAAAACTGGAAGAGCTCGAGCGCCGACTCGATTCGCATGATGAAGCGATTGTAGATCTTTTCGCCGCACTGAAGCGTTTGGTCGAGCCGCCGGCACCGCCGAAAAGGCGCGAGATCGGATTCCACGTGCGCGAGCGTTCGGGACGTTATCGGACCAAGAAAAGATTCTAAGAAATGGCGAACACGCAGGACATACGGCGGCGGATTAAATCGATCCGCAACACCTCGCAGATCACCAAAGCAATGCAAATGGTGGCTGCCTCCAAGATGCGCAAAGCGCAGCAACATGCACTGGCGGGGCGCCCTTACGCCGCCTTGATGAATAAGGTTCTCGTTTCGTTGCAAAAACGAACAGACCCGCGATTTCATCCGCTGCTCGCTGTCCGTCCTCTCAAAAAAGAGTTGGTCTTAATTATCAGCACAGACAAGGGACTCTGCGGAGCGTTGAACACAAATCTGTTTCGGGAAGCCGCAAATTTTGATTCCTCTAAAACAGCGTTCGTGGTGACAGGAAAAAAGGCGCGACAATTCATCGCTCGAACAAAGCGCGACCTATTGGCGGATTTTGAATTGAAAGACTCGCCGAGCTTCGTTGAAGCAAAACCGCTCTCAAAATTTTGCATGGAGAAATTTCTGAGGCGCGAGGTCGACAAAGTCTCCGTGCTCTACACGCATTTCATTAACACGATCAACCAACGTTCCGTGGTGCAGACGCTTTTGCCGATTAGCAGCTTTGATTTGCCGAAAGGCGAACTGGCCGAAGGTGCAAAGGAAAATGTTGACCCAATGCTCGGATATGTCTTTGAACCGAGGGCCGAACAGCTGCTTGATATCATATTGCCTTATTATATCCAGTATCAGGTTTTCCAGATGATCCTGGACGCGCGGGCGTCGGAGCATAGCGCCCGCATGGTGGCCATGAAGAACGCCACTGATAACGCAAATCAGTTCATCAAGGACCTCACTCTGGAATACAACAAAATGCGGCAGGCCGGCATTACCACCGAGTTGCTCGAGATCGCCACTGCGCAAATGGCGTTGTCTGGCTAATCAAATTTTTATGAATAAAGGAAACATAGTTCAAGTAATCGGTCCCGTGGTAGACGTGGAATTCCCAGACGAAAAAAAACTGCCGAGAATTTATAACGCGCTCGAAATCGAGTACGAGGTCAATGGCAACCCGACCAAGCTGACACTCGAAGTGCAGCAGCATCTCGGTGACAGTTGGGTGCGATCGATCGCAATGTCTTCAACCGACGGTCTGAAGCGGGGGATGAGCGTGACCGATACTGGCGGTCCGATCACCGTACCAGTAGGCGAAGGCGTGCTTGGCCGGCTTTTTAATGTCACTGGCGACCCGATTGACAATCGCGGTGCTGTGAAATTCGAGAAGCGTTATCCGATCCATCGCCCCGCACCGACGCTCATTGAGCAAGATACAAGCGCAAAGATCCTGGAGACGGGGATCAAGGTCATCGATCTTGTTTGCCCATTTACAAAAGGCGGCAAAGTCGGCGCATTTGGCGGCGCGGGCGTCGGCAAGACTGTTGTCATCCAAGAGTTGATCAACAACATCGCCATGAAACACGGCGGGGTTTCCATCTTTGCCGGAGTAGGGGAACGGAGCCGGGAAGGCAACGATCTTTACAAGGAAATGAGCGAGGCGGGCGTGATTGATCAAAAAGACTTGTCGAAGTCGAAGGTAGGGATGGTTTTCGGTCAGATGAATGAACCGCCTGGCGCGCGTTTACGCGTTGCTCTTTCTGCGCTCGCAATGACCGAATATTTTCGCGACGAGCGCAACCAGGACGTGCTTCTGTTTATCGACAACATCTTTCGATTCTCGCAAGCGGGCTCGGAAGTGTCAGCGTTGCTGGGTCGAACACCAAGCGCGGTTGGCTATCAGCCGACGCTTTCTGCTGAGATGGGTGATTTGCAGGAGCGAATTACATCGACAAATAAAGGATCGATCACTTCGTTCCAGGCAGTCTACGTTCCAGCGGACGATCTTACTGACCCAGCGCCGGCAAATACGTTCGCGCACTTGGATTCAACCATTGTGCTTGAGCGCGCTATTGCTGAGCTTGGAATTTATCCTGCGGTTGATCCGCTGGCATCGACATCTAAATCACTCGCCCCGGAAATCGTTGGTGAAGAGCATTACAACGTTGCCCGAGGCGTGCAGCGAGTGCTGCAGCGTTACAAAGATCTGCAGGACATCATCGCGATTCTTGGAATGGACGAACTAAGTCCGGAGGACAAGATCACGGTTCATCGCGCCCGCAAAATTCAGCGGTTCCTAAGCCAGCCGTTTCACGTGGCAGAAGTTTTCACCGGCTTTAAAGGCCAATATGTTCCGGTTGCGGAAACAGTCCGCGGTTTCAAAGAGATTTTGGACGGCAAACACGATGATGTGCCCGAGCAGAATTTCTACATGAAGGGCGGCATCGACACGATCAAGGAGAGTTGAAGCGATGAAACGATTAAGCATAAAGCAGCAAGAGTCTGTTCGGCGGGGGCCGCTTCAACCCTTCAACGCCTAACGAATCGCCATGTCCACACTAAGGCTCGAGATCGTGACGCCCGAGGAAAAAATTTACTCGGCAGATGTGGACATGGTCACATTGCCAGGTTCGGAGGGAGAGTTGGGAGTTTACCCCAAACACGTCCCGCTGCTAACTACCTTGGTACCGGGCGAACTGCGCGTCATAAGGAACGGCCGCGAAACTGCGTTAGCGATTGGTGAAGGGTTTGTGGAGATTAGAGCGGACGCTGTTTCGGTGTTGACCGACATGGCGCTAGAGTCCGAGAAGATCGATATCGCTGCAGCCGAGGCGGCGGTTGAGCGCGCGAAAGCGGCGATGAAGGAAGATCAGACTCCCGAACAGGTGGCAGCCATTCAAGCGTCGCTGCAGAAAGCGCTCGCCCAATTGCACGTCAAACGCCGCCGCCACTCCGGATAGAGATCGTAGCGGCGCTTGTGTGAAGCCGCTGTTTATTTCACATTCGGTGCTTGCCATCAGCACCGCCAGATATTTTGGGAATCATCGCCGGAAACGGCGTGTATCCCAGATTGCTTGCTGATGCGGCGCAAGAAGCCGGCGTAAAAAAAATAATTGCCGCCGCATTTACCGGCGAGACCGACCCAGCCCTCGGGCAACATGTTGATCTGATCGAGTGGATGCGCGTCGGACAACTAAATCGACTCTTGAAGTTTTTTAGTCAAAACAAGGTTCACCACGCGATCATGGCCGGTCAGATTGCGCCGAAAAATCTCTTTGATCTGCGGCCGGATTTGAAAGCTTTGCTTTTACTGGGAAAACTGAAACAGCGCAACGCGGAGTCAATCTTCACGGCGATTGCGGGTGAACTGGCAAAGGTGAATGTCGATCTTTTGCCGGCGACAACGTTTCTCGAGGACTCTCTGGCGGCTCCAGGAGTAATTGCCGGTATGAAGTTATCGCGAAACGAAGAAGACGATGTTGATCTAGGCTGGAGAATCGCCAAGGAGATTGCGCGACTCGACATTGGACAGACCGTACTAGTTAGGGATGGAACCGTCGTGGCAGTAGAAGCTCTGGAAGGAACGAACGATGCCATCAGGCGCGGCGGCGAACTGGCGCGGAGCGGGGCTGTTATGGTGAAAGTGGCAAAGCCCAGCCAGGACATGCGATTTGACGTGCCGGTGATCGGTCTCGAAACAATTCGCATCGCAGCCGAAGCAAGACTGCGCGTGATTGCTATTGAAGCTGGAAAGACTCTGCTGCTTGAACGCGATGCAATTGTTGATTTAGCTAATCGTTCGAAGATATCGATTGTTGGTCGGACCTGTTAAGCCGCAATGCACCGCTCATTCGGCCGATAATCAAAAAACGACTCGCGCGAGACGAAGTATTCCTTTCTTGACCAGCATTGTAGCCCAAGGGTACACAGCGTGACCAAAGCCGTTATGTCGAAGTCAAAGGTATGCCTAATCATGACTGTATTTGCACTTACATCGCAAATACCCGGATCAGTCGCTGCGAATGCGGAGTGGGACAGAACTTTGCTGCCGCGTCCAGTCGAGCCGTTCCAGGGAATCGCGAAACGTACCTTGGAAGGATCCGAAGCGGCTTTTACCAAGCCGGTGAAAGCTCCACCGAATGCGCCGAACATTCTCCTGGTGCTGATTGACGATGCCGGCTTCGGCAATCCTTCGACGTTCGGCGGCCCGGTCGCCACGCCGACGCTGGACAAACTGGCGGCGGAGGGACTTCGTTACAATCGATTTCACGTAACTGCGCTTTGTTCTCCCACGCGCGCGGCGTTGCTATCGGGCCGGAATCATCATGCGGTGGGATTCGGCTCGATCTCCGAGTTGATCGGCGGTTGGCCTGGCTACAGCACGAACTGGCCGACGAGCGCCGCTTCCATCGCGCAGATTCTTCAGGCCAACGGTTACAACACTGCGGCGATCGGCAAGTGGCATCTTACACCTGATTCGCAGCAGGGGCCTGCGGGCCCTTTTGATCGATGGCCGAACGCGCTCGGTTTCGATTATTTCTGGGGATTTCTCGGCGGCGAAACCGGTCAGTTCGATCCGCTTCTTGCCGAGAATAACAAGATCATCGGCGTGCCGAAGGAGAAGAACTTCTATCTCAACGAAGCCATGGTCGACCACGCGGTTACGTGGATTCGCGATCAGAAAGCGCAGGCGCCGAATAAACCGTTCTTTCTGTATTTCTCGACGGGTGCAACTCATGCACCCCACCAGGTGCCGAAGGAATGGAGCGACAAATATAAGGGCAAGTTCGATCAAGGCTGGGACAAGTTGCGCGAGGAGACGTTCGCACGGCAGAAACAGCTCGGCGTGATTCCGGCCAACGCCAAACTTACGCTTCGTGATCCCGCGTTCCCAGCGTGGGACAGCGTACCGCCGGAAGTAAAAAAAGTGTATGCGCGTCAGATGGAAGTCTATGCCGGTTTCCAGGAAAACACCGACCATGCTGTGGGGCGCGTCGTGCAAGCGATTGAGGACATGGGTCTCGCCGATAACACACTGATTATTTACATCTTTGGTGACAACGGCGCGAGCATGGAAGGCACGGAGACCGGGACGTTCAACGAAATGACGACCCTGAACGGCGTTCCGCTTACGAGCGACCAGCAGCTGAAAGCGATCAAAGCTTACGGCGGACTCGACAAATGGGGCGGTCCGCACATGGCTCCGCATTACGCGGCCGCGTGGGCATGGGCTGGCAACACGCCGTTTAAATGGGGGAAGCAGGTTGCTTCACATCTTGGAGGTATTCGTAACCCGATGGTCATTGCCTGGCCGAAACGCATCAAGGACAAAGGCGGTTTGCGCAGTCAGTTCACTCACTGCGTCGACATCGCGCCGACTATCTTGGAAGCCGCCGGCCTGCCGGAGCCGAAGGAAGTCAACGGCATCGCGCAGATGCCGATGCAGGGCGTGAGTTTTCTCTCTACCTTCGATGATGCCAACGCGCCTTCGCGACACACACAACAGTATTTCGAGATTTTGGGAAACCGCGCCATGTACAAGGACGGCTGGATTGCATGCTGGCGACCCGACCGAATTCCGTGGAAGTTTGATCCCGAAACAGCGGCGCGATTTGCACCAGGCAAATGGGACCCGGACAATGACAAGTGCGAGTTGTATAATCTCGACGAAGATTTCTCGCAGGCGGACAACGTCGCGGACAAATACCCAGATAAGGTGCGCGAACTAACGGAGCTGTTTTGGACCGAGGCCGAAAAAAATCAGGTGCTGCCGCTATTTGCCGAACTCGCGTTTCTATGGGGCTTTCCCAAAGACTCGACTGGTCAGACGAAATTTATCTACTACAACGGAACGGAGAACATCTCTCCCGGGATGATCCCTCCGATTTACAACCGTTCGTATAGTATTAGCGCAGATTTGGATAATCCGGGCCGGTCCGGCTTCGGGCTGCGTCCCGGAATAGCGGGCGTGATCGTCGCGGAAGGCAGTTTTCTTGGCGGCTTCTCGCTTTATGTCGAAGATGGTCGACTGGAGCATACCTATAGTTTCCTTGGTTTGAAACTGGACACCATCACCTCGCGCGATGAGTTGCCAAAGGGAAAGGTTAACGTCCGTTATGAGTTCACTGCCGATAAACCCGGTGAGTTTGCCACGAGCGGCACAAGCCGCCTTTTCATTAACGGCAAACAGGAAGCCGAAGGTAAAATTGAGCACACCGTGCCGCTCCGGTTTGCCGCTTACGAAGGTATGGACATCGGCACCGACAATGGTCTTCCGGTGGTGCCGAAATTTATCTACGCCAAAGTATTACCCACCAATTTCAAAGGCACTATCCAGAAGGTAGAATTCGATCTTGGTCCGACCAAGGTCAGCGCTGAAGATTTGCAGCACATGTATCTAGAGCGTTTCGCGAGTGCCGTGCGGAACTGAACGGTAGTTTCGAGAGGCAAACTCGCGGGGCGGCTCTCTTAAGATAAAGTAATCAGGCAATCACCGGCCGCGCAGCCTGCCTAGCTGAACTTGAACAGCGAAGTGATCAGAATCGCCCCTGCGTAGCCTCCCGAATCGTCTGTTGACGGATCGCCTGTAACTTTTGATACTGTTCTGGTGAAAGAATCGCCTTCATCTGCGGGTCAGTCTGGCGATGGATGGCCTTAATTTGTTGTATCTTCTGCACTGTCGAGAGCGAATTGGAATTCTTAATCGCCTGTACCTTTGGTCCTTCGTCGGCCAGGATCGGCAGAATTTTGGCTTTCTGTTGTGGTGTGAGATTAAGCTGTTGTGATATCGCCTGAAGCTTCGCAGCTTTGGATTGCGCAGACGAAGTGGGTGCGAGCAGCACAACCATGCCGATGCATAGTGCCGCCGCAATTAGCCGGATGTAGTTTTTCATTTGGTTCTCCTTATTTGGTTCGGCGGCATCGTGGTTAATGTGCCTTGGCGAGTCAAGCCGAATCGAGGCGGATTAAATTCACGAGCGACGCTCACTATTGTCTTGAACCAGCCTTCAAGTCTTTTGTAGAACTAACGCAACAAAGGCGCCTCAAGACCAGCTATCGCTCAAACAAGTCACCAAGCGGCGTATTCCGAGACTCCCACAATGATTATTGCTGCTGTCGCCCTGATTTTGTTCATAGTGCTCGTTGGGGTCACGCTGCTGGGAGGACGTCTGCGCCGACTCCTTCCGGAGGAGCAGCTGAGCGCTGAGTCTAGAGACGCGATTAAACTTGCGCTGGGTCTTGTCGGGACGATGACCGCCATACTCCTGGGGCTGCTCATCAGTTCAGCCAAGGGCGCCTTCGACACTACCCGAACCGAAGTGATCCAGATGGCTGCGAAAGTCGCCCTGCTTGATCGTGTGTTGGCGCTTTACGGACCGGAAACGGCGGAGGCGCGGCGTGCGCTCCGCGACGCAACGGCCGACGGAGTCCGCCGCACATGGCCAGCGGAGCGAAGTGGCCCAGTCCGATTAGACCCGAACCCGCAGATGGGGGACGCCGTTTATGCGCCCATTAGTCATCTCGCACCGCGCGATGATGCGCAACGTGCTCTTAAGACCGAGGCAGCAACTCTCATGGTGCAACTCGCCGAGATTCGAGCGCTGCTGCAAGCGCAGGCGGTTCCTTCGGTTTCAAAGCCGTTGCTCATCGCGCTGATGATCTGGCTTGTGGTAATCTTCTTAGGCTTTAGCCTGCTGGCGCCGGCTAACGCTACAAGCACTCTCGCCCTGATGGCTGGCGCCTTCTCGGTTGCCTGCGCTATTTTCATAATCCTCGAACTTGACTTTCCATTCGCCGGCATTGTCCGAGTTTCGAGCGAACCCATGATAAAGACGTTGGCCCACCTCGGTAAAGACACGAGCTAAACACGCGGCCACATCAACTTCTGATCCTTGTCGTAGTTCGTGGCTGCTAACAACCTGCGCTCTATTCTCTGGGAATCGTTTGAGTGGTTCCTGTTTTTTACTCTGTTACTGAGTACGCCTGTAAGCGTCGCTGCGGCTGAACTGTCGATTAATCCGACAACAGCAGACCAGTTGAAGCAACTAAACGATCAGACCATCATCGCCACCCACGTGTCGCTGGACTCAGAGTGGGATCACTTCAAAGACGGTGCGGAAAAGGCGACCTGGACGCTAGCAGGATTATGGGGGTGGCCTGCGGGTGACTCGCAGGACTGGGGCATGCGTTTCAGGTTGCCCTTTAGTTATTACCGAACGGATCAAGGATCAGGTGACGATAGGCTCGGTGGTGTTGGTGACGCGGAGATTGGAGTGGGCACCGCGTTTCGTTTGAGCACGTGGCGCACTGCCGGTGGCATCGAGCTGCACACCGATACTGCTTCAGATAGCACCCTTGCTGAAAAGATCTGGCGTTCAAAGGCCGGTTGGGGAGTCGCTCATGACTTTTCAAAGTGGCTCAGTGCGAGTTTCAATGCCGACTACAATCATTCCGTTGCTGAAAGAGATGATGTTCGGCCGCAGCGTTATCTTGAGCTGTCGTTACCGACCACATTAATTCTTCCGCAGGCCTGGTCGATCAACGCGAAATACAAAACGGCCATCGATTTTCAAAATGGCGACCGATGGAATCACATGGTGGGTGTCGGCGTTGCCAAGCGTCTTTCTAAAGTCCCGATCGTCCTCAGCGCTACAGTGGAAAAATCGCTCAGTGGCGGCGCAAAGAGGTTTCAGGCCAGCATCGGCATTGTTTATTACTTTCAAAGATACCACTCGCTGAAATAGACTGCGCTAAGAAGCACGTCTTGTCCCAAGTCGCGCTGACGGACCGAGCAGCCGATAGCGTGAGCCGCACCCGAGCGGATTCATGGCACCAAAGGCACAATCGTATCGCATAAAAAGGATGTTGACAGCCAAGGCCGATCTAAATCATCAGGAGGATAGCTAACTCATTCATCAGCTATCATGAAGGCTTCATTCTCCTTATTTATCGCCCTCGTTACGAACTTACTTATTTTCGGACACTCGATCGTTTCCGCCGAAATCTTTACCGAGGGGGTCGAAGTCTCCCCGGAAACCGTCACATTAAAGCCTGGCCAATATGTGTGGGAACCCGAGCGTGCGCCGGAAGGACCTCTGCTGATTATCGCCAGCATTACTGAGCAGGTGGCATACGTCTACCGCAACGGTATCTGCATCGCGCGGTCGAGTGTCAGCACAGGTCGACCAGGTCACCGCACGCCGACTGGTGTTTTCACGATCCTGGAAAAGGAGGTTCATCATACCTCCAGCATCTATAAAGGCGCGGAGATGCCTTACATGGAGCGCGTGACGTGGGGTGGGATCGCGCTGCATGCAGGCGATCTGCCGGGTTATCCCGACTCGCATGGATGCGTCCGATTGCCGCTTGAATTTTCCAAGCTCCTCTTTGGCGTCACGATGAAGGGCGCCACGGTGATTATTGCCGACGCGCACTCGGCCCCGGCTGAAACAGTGCACCCGGGCCTGTTCTTCACGCGGAGTGGCGAAGAGAGCGAGCCGATACCCGCGGGGCAATTTGAATGGAACGCCGATAAATCTCCCAGTGGCCCGGTCGCCTTGATCGTCAGCAGCGCGGACAAAACGGTGTATGTCTATCGTAACGGCGTGGAGATCGGCCGCGCCGGAATTCCCAATCCACAGGTCAT